>Ga0194131_10004057_pt1 | contig 22444 bp, 14 predicted proteins | sample TA2KigO120mmetaG_FD_148631 | JGI IMG/M metagenome (GOLD analysis project Ga0194131, IMG submission 148631) | Freshwater microbial communities from Lake Tanganyika, Tanzania - TA2015053 Kigoma Offshore 120m | ecosystem: Environmental > Aquatic > Freshwater > Lake | place: Tanzania: Lake... | reverse complement strand
CCCGGTCCAGCCTGCGGGCAGGTCATAGATCACCGTCGCGGTAAGTCCGTTCACGCGGCACTCGCTGACGTCGTCGGTCATCGTGCCGAGGCCGTTGAAGCCGACGCTCACGCTGCCGCCCGCGTTGATCGTCGAGTTCCAGCCTGCGTTCTGGACGGTCGCGACCCCGCCCGAGGCGGAATAGCTGCCGTTCCAGAGGCTGCCGACGCTCGGACCGCCTCGATACTCGAGGACCCAGTCGCTGATCGGGACGCCCGCCGCGTTGGTGATGGTGATGGTCGCGCCATAGCCGCCGGTCCAGTGGTTGCCGACCGCGAAGCGGACCGTGGGCGCGGGGATCTCTCCGCCACCCGCACCACCGCCCGACTCGCCGCCGCCCGAACCGCCCGAGCCACCGGAGCCGCCGCCGGCCTCGCCACCGCCCGAGCCGCCGCCGCCCGAGTACCAGTCGGCGGGCAGCTCGTACACGACGTTCGCGGCGACGCCGTTGACGACGCAGGCGCTCACGTCGTTGGTCATCGTGCCGACGCCGGTGAAGCCGACGCTGACCGAGCCTCCCGCGTTGATCGTCGAGTTCCAGCCGGCGTCCGCGATCCGCCGCGTCCCGTTCGCGCTCGTGTAGGTGCCGTTCCACAGGCTGCCGATCGAAGGTCCGCCCTGGAACTCGAGCACCCACCCGGCGATCGGCGAGCCGTCGTGGTTGGTGATGGAGATCGACGCGTTGTAGCCGCCCTGCCAGCTGCCGCTCACCACGAACTTCACCGTGGGGCCCTGGATCGGAGGCAGCGGACCGCCGCCTCCTCCCGAGCCGCCGCCGGAGGTCCAGCCCGAAGGCAGGTCGTAGGCGACCTCGGAGAGCGCGCCGTTGAGCCGGCAGTCCGACACGTCGTTGGTCATCGTGCCGATGCCGTTGAAGCCGACCTCGACCGAGCCGCCCGCGGGGATCGTGCCGTTCCAGCCGGCGTTCGTGATGCGGGAGCGCCCGCCGGCGAGCAGCGCATGCACCCCGTTCCAGAGGCTGCCGACGCTTGGTCCGCCTTGGTACTCGAGCGCCCAGTTCGACACCGCGGAGGCGCCTCGGTTCTGGATGCGGACGCTGCCGCCATAGCCGCCGGTCCAATGGCTGCCGACGGCGAAGGTGACCTTGGGCGAGGTCGCGTCCTGCGCGACCGCGCGATGCGAGGTCGCGATGAAGAGGGATCCGCCGACGAGCACCGCCAGCGTCGCGGCGTTCATGACGCCGGGGGCGCAGGCAGTCGGGGGCATCGACGCCTCGTTCGTCGATCCGCGCCAGCACCGAGACGGTTGCACTCGTGAGGGACTCATGACTTGAACCTCCAACGTGGTCCTCTGGCGCGGCGGCGTCGAACCTCGACGCCCGGGATCCGGCCGATCGTTTCGCCCATCGGGGCGGGGACCGTTGGGTCGGATACGGCGCTGCTCGCCTCGGGTGTGGCGGGTACTCGCCTCAGACGGCGGGACCTCGCCGGAATCGCGGAACCGCGCGAGCTCCGCCGCGGTGGGGTGCTCGCCCCGCGCGAGGTGCTCGCCTCATGCCCCGCTACGCTCCGCGACCCCCGAGGCGGCGCGTGCCGTTCGCCCGCGTGGTCGATCCGCGCCTCCTGACTCCTCCATGCCGGCGATGATCCCGACGATGCACGAGGCGCCGACGGTCGAGGCGGTCGATCTCGCGGTCGTCGGCGCGGGCGCCGCCGGGCTCATGGCGTCGATCACGGCGGGACGCGCGGCGCACGCCGAGCGCCGTCGCGCGACCATCGTCGCGCTCGATGGCGCCCGCACGCTCGGCGCGAAGATCCTGATCGCGGGCGGAGGACGCTGCAACGTGACCCACGCCGAGGTCTCTGAGCAGGACTACCAGGGCTCGACGCCGCCCTCGATCCGCAAGGTGCTGCGGCGCTACGGGGTCGCGGAGGTGATCGAGTTCTTCCGTGACCTCGGCGTCGAGCTCAAGCGCGAGGAGACCGGCAAGCTCTTCCCCGTCGCCGACGACGCCCGGGTCGTCCTCGACGCGCTCCTCCACGCCGCGCGCGACGCCGGCGTCGAGCTCCGGCATCCCTGCCGCGTGCTTGGAATCGAGTCCCTCGACCGCGCAGGTGCGGGCGCCGACGCCCCTTGCTTCGAGCTGCGCACCGAGCGCGGTCCGCTTCGGGCCCGGTCGGTGATCCTCGCGACCGGCGGTCGCAGCTTCCCGAAGACCGGATCCGACGGCGCCGGATACGAGTTCGCCCGAAGACTGGGTCACTCGATCACGCCGCTCGTCTCGCCCTCGCTCGTCCCGCTCCTCCTCGCGGATGGTCACTGGATCCGCGGGCTCTCCGGCGTCGCGACGCCGAGCGCGCTCGTCCTGCGGAGCGGCACCGGGAGGGTGCTTGACCGCGTCGAGGGAAGCCTGCTCTGCACGCACTTCGGGCTCTCCGGGCCCTGCGCGCTCGACATGAGCCGGCGGTGGATCCACGCCCGCGCGGAGGATCCCGCCGCGACCCTCGAGGTCTGCTGGCTTCCCGGCGAGACGGTCGAGTCGATCGACGCCTCGCTCCTCCGCGAGGCGAGGCGCGGCGCGCTTGCGTGGCTCCGCGAGCGGCTTCCCGAGCGTCTCGCGCGGGCGGTCCTCGAGGCGGCGAGCGCCGATCCGGCGGTGAAGGTCGATCAGTGGTCGCGCGAGATCCGGCGCCGCGCCGCGGGACTCCTTGCCGCGACGACCCTTCCCGTCGTCGGGGACCGCGGCTACGCCCACGCCGAGGCGACCGCCGGCGGCGTGCCGCTCGCCGAGCTCGACCTCTCCACGATGGCGAGCCGCCGCGCGGAGGGACTCTCGCTCTGCGGCGAGATCTGCGACGTCGACGGCCGCATCGGCGGCTTCAACTTCCAGTGGGCGTGGGCGAGCGGCTTCGTCGCGGGGACGTCGGCGCTCTCGGGCTGACGCTCGTCAGGCGCCCTCGTCAGGCGCCCTCGTCAGGCGCCCTCGTCAGGCGAGGGAGCTGTCCCTGTTGCGGGATATCCGGATCTTCGTATCGTGGTTTGACGCGATCGTCGAGCGACCCTTCGCCGACACCTCATCCGGACCTCACCTTCGGAGATCACCCGAGCATGTACGGCAAGCAGACCGAGCGCGCGATCGCGGCGATGAGCCGCCTCGCCGAGGTGTGGGATGGCGGTCGGACGCGGCTCTCCGCCCTCGACATCGCCTCGCAGCGGAATCTTCCGGCGCCGATGGTGGCGAAGCTCCTGACGGCGCTCTCGCAGGCGGGGCTCGTGACGGGGGCGCCCGGACCCGGCGGCGGCTACTCGCTCGCGAGGTCGCCCGACCGCATCGCGCTGCAGGACGTCTTCGTCCTCTTCGAGCGCGAGGACACCAGCACCAACTGCCCCTTCGGAGGCGGCGTCTGCGGGGTAGGCGACCCTTGCCCGCTGCACGAGCCGCTCGTGACGCTCCAGTCGCAGACCCGCCGGCTCCTGCGGGAGACGAGCTTCGACATCTTCCGCAAGGCGGTGCAGGAGCAGGGCCTGAAGCCAGCGCCCCCGGACGCGGTGCCCTTGGTCCCCGAACGACAGAGCTACCGCGCGCCGCAGCGCGGACCGAAGTAGGCAGGACCGCGCCGGAAGCCCGCCCGCGGGTCGCCCCATCCGCTGACCGCGGTCGAGGCGAGGTCCCGGAACTTCTTCGCGCAATCCCGCCGCTCCGCCTCACTGCTCGACCGGCGAACTTCCGATGCTTCCCGGCAGGGCACCGACCGCCGTGCGCCCGCCACGAGAGCATCCATGACCACCACGACCAGCCGCCATCCGCTCGCCGGCACGCCGGCGCCGAAGGATCTCCTCTGCGACGTTCCGGCGCTCCTCGCCGCGTTCCACGATCGACGCCCCGATCCGGGCGCCCCCGCCGAGCGGGTCGCCTTCGGCACGAGCGGTCATCGCGGATCGCCGCTCAAGGGCTCGTTCCAGCAGGACCACGTGCTCGCGGTCGCCCAGGCGATCGCGGAGCACCGCGACGCCGCGGGACTCGATGGTCCGCTCTTCCTTGGCCGCGACACGCACGCGCTCAGCGCCCCCGCCGCGGACCTCGTCGCCGAGGTGCTCGCGGCGAACGGCGTGACGGTGGTCGTCCAGTCGGGCGGGCAGCCCGCGCCGACGCCCGTCGTGAGCTGGCGGATCCTCGTCGAGAACGAGGGCACCGACGCCGCCTCCGACGGCGTCGTGGTCACGCCCTCGCACAATCCGCCGGAGGACGGCGGGCTCAAGTACAACCCGCCCGAGGGCGGACCCGCCGACTCCGCGACGACCTCCGCGATCGAGCGCCGCGCGAACGAGATCCTCGAGGACGGGCTTCGCGACGTGCGCCGCGCGTCGCTCGACCACGCCCGACGCGAGGGTCTCCTCCGCGAGGAGGACTGGCGGCTCGACTACGTCCGCGACCTCGACGCGGTCCTCGACATGGAGGCGATCGCGCGGGCGCGGCTCCGCCTCGGCGCGGATCCGCTCGGAGGCGCCGCCCTCGGCATGTGGGACCTCGTGAACGAGGTCTGGGGCACCTCGATCGAGACCACCTGCCGCGCGGTCGATCCGACCTTCTCCTTCCTGCGCGTCGATCACGACGGACGCCTCCGCATGGACTGCTCGAGCGCCGCGGCGATGGCGGGTCTCGTCGAGCTCGCCGAGCGGTTCGACCTCGCGTTCGGCAACGATCCCGACGCGGACCGCCACGGGATCGTGGTGCCCGGGATCGGGCTCCTCGCCCCGAACCTCGTCCTCGCGGCGTCGATCGACTACCTGCTCTCGACCCGCCGCGGCTGGTCGCCCGAGGCGGGCGTCGGCAAGACGGTCGTCTCGAGCGCCCTCATCGACCGCGTGGTCGAGCACGCCGGACGCTCGCTCGTCGAGGTGCCCGTCGGCTTCAAGTTCCTCGCGCCGGGGCTCCTCGACGGCGACCTCTGCTTCGGCGGCGAGGAGAGCGCTGGCGCGAGCTTCCTCCGCCTCGACGGCACGACGTGGACGACCGACAAGGACGGGATCGTGGTGAACCTCCTCGCCGCGGAGTGCCTCGCGACGACCGGAGAGGACCTCGGCCGCCGCGTGGCGGGGCTGGAGGAACGCTTCGGTCGCTCCTTCTATCGGCGGGTCGACCTGCCCGCGGAGCCGTCGCTGCGCCGACGCATCGCGTCGCTCGAGCCATCCTCCCTCGGGATCTCCTCGCTTGCCGGCGACCCCATCGAGTCGGCGATCACGAGGGCGCCCGGCAACGGTGCCTCGATCGGCGGCATCAAGGTCTCGACCCGCTCCGGCTGGTTCGCGGCGCGTCCCTCCGGCACCGAGGACATCGTGAAGATCTACGCCGAGAGCATGCTCGGCGAGGATCACCTCGAGCGGATCCTCGAGCAGGCGCGGGAGGTCCTCCGCTGAGTCCCGCCGCGTCGGCTCGTCGCCGCGAGGGCGGAGCACCCGATCGATGAGCGGCGAGGACGACGATCCCTTCGACTCCGCCGCCGCGGCGCACGCGGAAGGTCGCCTCGACGCCGCCGCCGCGGGCTACGCCCGCTGCCTCGAGCGGGATCCCCGGGACTCCGTCGCGATGGGCCTGCTCGGCGCGGTGCGGGTCGCCCAAGGATCGCCGGTCGAGGGCGAACGCCTGCTTCGTGCCGCGACCGAGCTCGATCCCGCCGACGAGGTCGCCTGGCTCAACCTCGGCATCGCGCTGCTCGCGCTGGGACGGCCGGAGGAGGCGCTTCGCTCCATCGAGACCGCGCGTGCCATCCGACCGAACTCCGCGGAGTCGAGCGTGCCGCTCGCGGAGGCGCTGCTCGCGGTCGGGCGTGCCGAGGAGTCCCTTCGGGCATGCAACGAGGTCGCCGCGGACCAACCCGAGTGGCGGGCGTCGCGTTTCTCGGCCGCCCGCGCGCTCTCCTCGCTCGGGCGGCGCGCCGAGGCGGCACAGGTCCTTCGGGGGCTCCTCGCCCGCGGCAGCGACCGCGAGGCGGCGATCGCGCTCCGGGGGCTCCTCGCGGAGGACCCGACGCCACCGGCGAGGCTCGAGTCCCTGCGCCTCGACGCCGCGCTCCGACCCGACGACCCCGCCGCGTCGGCGGCGCTCGCGGTCGCGCTCGGCGAGGCGGGACTCCTCGAGGAGTGCGCCGAGCGATGGAGTCTGATCGCGGCGGCGCGACCGGAGGAGAAGGAGCCTCACTTCCAGCTCGGACGAGTGCTCGCCGTGACCGGTCGACGCGAGCAGGCAGTCGAGGCGATCCGGCGGGCGATCGCGATCTCGCCCCGCGATGCCGACGCCTGGCTCATCCTCTCGATGATCCACCGCTACCGGGGCGACGATGGGCTCGCCCCGCTCCTGCGCGCGATGGAGACCGACCTGCCATCCCGGACGCCGCGAGAGCGTCGCTCGCTGCACTACGCCCTCGCCAAGATGCACCAGGACCTCGGGGAGCATGACGAGGCGTTCCGCCACTTCGCCGCGGGTGCCGCGCTCATGCGCGAGGTCGCGCCCTCGAACCTCGCCGCGGAGGAGCGCCTGATGCGCCTGATGCAGGACGTGGTGCCGCTCGAGCGGTGGCGCGTCCCGAGCGCCGACCCGTCGCGCGGCGAGCGATGCATCCTCGTCGTCGGCATGCCGCGCTCGGGCACCACCCTCGTCGAGCAGGTGCTCGCGAGCCATCCGATGGTGCATGGTGCCGGCGAGCTCCGCGCCGCGCCGGACGCCGCGAACGCCGTGGTCCTCGAGCGGATCCTCGCCGCCGCCGCGGGCAGTGCTCCGGCGGATGCGCTTCGCGCCTTCGGCGAGGAGTACCTCCGCCGCATCCCGACTCCGGCGCCCCCGCGGACCCTCGTCTGCGACAAGCAGCCGCAGAACTTCCGGCTGCTTGGTCCGCTCGCGGCGGCGCTCCCCGGCGCGCGGATCGTCCACGTCCGCCGCGATCCCCGCGACGTCGGACTCTCCTGCTTCGAGGCGATGTTCGCGGAGCAGGGCTGGAGCTTCGACCTGCGGGAGATCGCCCGCTACCTGAGGTCCTATCGCGACCTGATGGCGCACTGGGATCGCTGCCTCGGAGACCGGATCGTCACCGTCCGGTACGAGGCGCTGGCGAGCGACCCGGGCGCCGAGATTCCCCGGCTGCTCGCGGCGTTGGGGCTCTCCTTCGACGAGCGGTGCCTTCGACCCCACGAGTCGCCCCGGGCGGTGAACACCGCGAGCATCGACCAGGTGCGGCGACCGATCAGCGCGGCGTCGGTCGGGAGGTGGAGGCGCTACGAGCGGCACCTCGCGCCGATGCTCGAGGAGCTGGGAGACGTCGCCGGCTTCTGATCGCCGCGGTCACTCGAGCTCGCGCAGGTAGATGTTCGCGAACTGGATCGGATCGCCGTGGTGCTGGAGGCCGATCGGACCGCGCGCCGGCATGCCGGGCAGGCGGGCCTCGTCGATCACCTTCGTGCCGTTGAGGGTGACCGTCACGCGGTCGCCCCTCGCGACGACGTGGAAGCGGTTCCACTGTCCGGGCGGACGGTCGGCGCGGGCGCTCGGCGTCGCGGCCGCCCGCACCTCCGCGGGCATCGACCCATCGGTGCGGTAGCCCCACAGCTCGCCGGAGCCGACGGGCCAGCACCAGATGTTCACCTGGCTCTTGGTCGAGCCCCGCAGGAAGATCCCGCTGTCGCCCGCGTCCTGCACCTCCGCCTCGACCCGCGAGCCGTCCGCCGTGACCTGCTCTGCGCCGTCGGCGCCGATCGCCGGGAGCCTTCGCGCCTGCGGCGCCCGCGGGAGCCGCCAGTCGCAGATCAGCTCGAAGTCGCCGAACTCCTCCGCGGTCCACAGGTCGCCGCCCGAGCCGTCGTAGGAGAGGATCCAGTCCTGCACCTTCCAGTGCCCCTCGTTCGCCGGATCCTGCCGCCAGCCCGCCAGGTCCACGCCGTCGTAGAGGACCCGCCACGGTCGCGCGTCCTCGCTCGCGACGAGCTCCGGGGCGAGCGGCGGCGACGCGGGCGGCAGCTCCTTGAGGCGGATGCGGCGGAACTCGACCGGCGAACCCTCGCTCTCGAGGCAGATGAAGCCGCGGCGCGGCGAGACGTCGAAGCCCTCGGTGACCACCTTGCCGTTGAGCGCCGCCGAGATCCGCCCGTCCACGCACTCGACGCGGTAGTGGTTCCACATCGGCGCAGGGTTCGAGCGCCGCTCGATCGGGAACGCGCGGTCGCCGCCGCGCCCGTTGACCGGCGTCATGCGGGCGCCGTGGATCGGGAAGACGTCGCCGTCAGAAGTGAACCAGTCCTGCTCCTGCCCGTCCATGACCTGCACCTCGACGCTCCGGGTGAAGGGCACGCCGCGGGCGGGAATCGGATCGCTCCAGACGAAGAGCCCCGCGTTGCCTCCGGGGACGAGGTGGCGGTACTCGAGCTCGAGGACGAAGTTCTCATGGGTCCGGTCGGTGCGGAGGACGCCGGTCGGGAAGCCGCTGCAGTGGATGACGCCCTCCCGCGGGACCCACGTGCTCGGGGCGCCGTTGACGATCTGCCAGCCGGCGAGGGTCGTGCCGTCGAAGAGCTCGACGAAGCCCGCCTCGCTCGTGCGGAGGCGCTCCATCTCCGACTCGTTGCCGACCGGCGCCACCTCGCCTCCGAAGGGTCCCTCCCAGTCGTCGCTGCGGAAGGGCGAGGCGGGGAGACCCTCGCCGTTGAAGAGCTCCGCCTCGCACGCCGGGCACCAGAGGTAGCGCACCGCCACCGGCTCGGGCACCTCGGGGGCGATCGCGACGAGGTCCTCGCCGTCGATGACCACCAGCGCGCGGTGCCAGCGGCGGTCGGCGCCGGCGACCGCCACCTGCCGCACCTCGTTGCCGCGGGCGAAGAGACCCTCCGCGTCGCGGAGGCGCACGCGGAGCGCCGCGCCCTCGCGCTCGACCGACTCGACGCTCGGTCCGTCCGCGACGACGTCGCGTCCGTAGGTCCTCGCCAGCGCCTGCCGGGCGAGCCGCTCGCCGACCGGCTTCTTTCGGCGCGGATGAATGTCGAGCGGGTCGCCGCAGTCCATCGTCACCACGAGCCCGGCGTTCGGGATCGCCTCCGTCGCCTCCCGCTGCGCCTCGCGCAGGCGGGCGGTCTCGCCGAGGTCGCCGCCATACTTGAACGGCGCGATCTGCACCGCGAGGAAGAGCCGCGACTCGTCGCCCTGGCGCACCTCCGCGGCGAGCGCCGCGAGCAGGTCGTCGTAGACCGCCGCGTTGCCGCGGTTGCTCTCGCCCTGGTACCAGAGGAAGCCTCGGTTCGTGTAGTCGAGGATCGGGCGGAGCATCCCGAAGTGGAGCGCGGTGAGGGTGCTCGCGTCGATCGACGCCTGACGCCGCGGCGGCAGGCTCGCCCGCGTCGGACCCCTCGCCTGCCGCCACTCGCCGGCGAGCGGGACCACCAGCGTGCGACCATTGCTCGCGACCTGCTCGAGCCGCAGGTCCTCCGCAGCACCGAAGATCCCGCCTGGTCCCGCGTTGTCGAGGACGCGCACCGCCACGACGTTCGATCCGGGCTTCAGCGTGCCGGCGGGAACCTGGTAGCGGCGCGGCTGCATCCATCGACCATCGCCATGGGTCGAGCCGACCTTCACGCCGTTCACGAACGCGTCGTCCTCGTCGTCGATGGGACCGAGCGAGAGGACCGCGGTCGCCTTGGGATCCCAGTCCGACGGCAGGTCGATGCGCTTCCGGAGGTACACCACGCCGTCGAAGCCCGCGAGGTCGCCCGTGAAGTTCTGGGGCAGGGTCGTCGTCGACCATGACGCGTCGTCGGTCGCGGGATCGCGCCACCCGGCGCCGCCGGGCGCCGGGGCATCGAGACCATCCCACCACCCCTGCTCGAGGCTCGCCGCGGCGGTCTCGCGGGTCGCCGGATCCGAGAGGAGGCGCAGGTAGGCGAGGTCCGCCACGTGCTGCGGGAACCGCGCGAGCGACTCGGGACCGAGCCACGCCTCGATGCGGGTGCCGCCCCAGTCCGCGGTGATGATGCCCACCGGCACGCCGAGCTCGAGGTGGAGCATCCGCGCGAAGAAGTACGCGACCGCGCTCGCGTCGCGGGCGGTCTCGGGCGTCATCGCGACCCAGCGACCCTCGACGTCGGAGCGCGGCGCGGTGGCGATCGCGTTCCGCACGTCGAACATCCGGATCGCGGGGTAGTCGGCGGCGGCGACCTCGAGCTCCCAGTCCTCGACGCCCGCGTAGCTCGGGGGCGCCATCCGCTGCTCCATGTTGCTCTGACCGGAGGCGAGCCAGACCTCGCCGAGGAGGACGTCGCGGATCACGATCTGGTTGCGGCCGGTGACCGTCACGGTGAACGGTCCGCCGGCGGCGCCGGTCGGCAGCATCGCCATGAACCGCCCGCGGGCGTCGCCCTCCGCCTCGATCCGTCCGCCCCAGCTGCCCTCGACCACGACCTTCTCGCCCGGTCGCGCGAAGCCCCACACCGCCGCGGCGCCATCGCGCTCGAGCACCATGCCGTCGGAGAAGACCGCAGGCAGCGAGACGTCGGCGAGGACGGGCGCCGCCGCGGCGAGCGCTGCGACCACCGACCACGCCGGGAGCGGACGCATCGAGGGGAAGAGGCTGGGCATGCTGGATCCTCCGCGCGACCGAAGGCGGTCGCGGCCGCACTATAAAGAGGACGGGCGACGCCGCGTCCCCGGCTACCCTCCGCCCATGGACTGGCTCCTTCCGGCGCTCGCGGGCGCCCTCGTCGGCGCGAGCGCCGCCGCGGCGATCCTCCTCTGGCGTCATGGCGCGGCGCTCGTCGCCGCCCGCTCCGAGCGCGACCGGGCGGCGGCGGATGCGGAGGGATCGCGCCGCGAGCGCGACGCGGCGGATCTCCGCGCCCGCGAGGCGGCGGCGAGGCTCGTCGAGGTGGACAAGAGCCGCGAGCACGCCGAGCGGATCCTCGCCGTCGAGCGCGAGCGGCTCGCCTCGCTCGAGGGTCGCCTCCAGCAGGAGGGCACGCGCCTCGAGGAGCTCCGCGCCTCGCTCCGCGACGCCTTCCGGCTCGTCGGCCAGGAGGTCACCCAGGGCGGGCTCGAGCAGCTCCGCAGGTCGATGGCGGAGATGCTCGAGGCGAAGAAGAAGGAGATCGACGCCGAGGGCGAGGCGCGCCGCCAGGCGATCGCCGCGCACATGAAGCCGATCCAGGAGGGGCTCCTGCGGCAGGCGGAGGCGATCCAGAAGATCGAGGAGAAGCGCGAGGGCGCCTACGCCGGGCTCCGCCAGCTCGTCGAGCAGATCGGCGCCGGGCACGGCGAGCTCCGCGACCAGACCTCGCGGCTCGTGCAGGCGCTGCGGCGTCCCGAGACCCGCGGGCGCTGGGGCGAGTTCACCCTGCGGAACGCCGTCGAGCAGGCGGGGCTCAGCCCGCACTGCGACTTCGCCGAGCAGGTCTCGGTCGAGGTCGAGGAGGGTCGGCTCCGCCCCGACCTCGTGATCAACCTCCCCGGCGGCGGCTCGATCGTCGTCGACAGCAAGGTCGCCCTCGACGGCTTCCTCTCGATGCTCGAGTCGGACGCCGACCGCCCGGCGCTTCTGCGGCGCCATGCCGCCGCCGTCGCCGGGCACGTGAAGGCGCTCGGGCAGAAGAAGTACTGGGAGCAGTTCGCCCGCGCGCCCGAGTTCGTGGTGATGTTCGTCCCGATCGAGAGCGCCCTCGCCGCCGCGATCGAGGCGGAGCCGGCGGTCTTCGAGGACGCGGTCCGCCAGCGGGTGATCCTCACCGGCCCGATGAACCTCGCGGCGCTCCTGCGGGTCATCGCGATGGGCTGGCGCGAGCACGACGTCGCGGAGAACGCCCGCCGCATCGCCGACGAGGCGGCGGAGCTCCACAAGCGGCTGCGGAAGTTCGCCGAGGCGCTCGGCGAGGTCGGTCAGCACCTCCACAAGGCGGGCGTCGCCTACAACAAGGCGGTCGGCTCCTTCGAGGCGCGGCTCCTGCCCGCCGCGCGGCGGATGGAGCAGTACGGCGCGGCGAAGGAGCCGATGGAGGCGCTGCCGCCGGTCGAGGTCGCGCCCCCGCTTCGCCAGCCGCAGCTTCCCGGCGGCGCCTCCGGCGGAGACCCGCCGCCGATCGACGTCGAGGCGAGCGGCGACCCGCGGTAGCACCCGTACACTCGACCCATGCCTCGACCGCACGCTGGTCCGCGCCGCGGTGGACCTCCGAACGATCCGCGACCATCCGCGCCCGGAAGCCGACCGCCGCTTTCGGTCGCGGTGACCACGCTCTGGGAGTACCCGAGCCAGCACTACGACGCGCGGTCGATCGAGGCGCCGGATCCCGTCGAGGCGCCGGATCCGGTCGAGGTGGGGGACGCGCCGGATGATGCCCGTCGCCTCGCCGACGACGCCGCGGGCAAGGCGCCCGCGCGGCGCGATCCCTCGATGCAGGGCGACCGCGCGTACGTCGGCGCGACGCCCTCGTGGGTGATCTGGCAGCTGCTCCAGCGCTACACCAAGCCGAAGGACCTCTGCGTCGATCCGATGGCGGGAAGCGGGACCTCCCTCGACGTCGCGCGGGATCTCGGGCGCCGCGCGCTCGGCTACGACCTCCGACCGACGCGACCGGACGTCTTCCGCGCCGACGCGCGGAGGCTTCCGCTCGAGGACGAGGTCGCGGACCTCGCCTTCGTCGATCCTCCCTACTCGACCCACGTCGAGTACTCCGACGATCCCCGCTGCATCGGTCGGCTCGACGCGGGCGGCGCCGACCGCGGCCGGGCGTACTACGAGGCGATGCGGGCGGTGATCGGCGAGTGCCTTCGCGTGCTGAAGCCCGGGCGGATGCTCGGTCTCTACGTCAGCGACTCCTACCGCCGGCGCCGCGGCGGCGCCGCGGGCGAGGGACTCTTCATGCCGATCGGCTTCGAGCTCTTCTCGATCATGCGCGAGCGGTTCGAGGCGATCGACGTGGTCGCGGTCGTGCGGCGGAACGCGAAGCTCGAGAAGGGCAACTGGCGGCGCGCGGCGGAGGAGCAGAACTTCTTCCTCCGCGGCTTCAACTACCTGTTCATCATGCGGAAGCCGGGACCCTGGCGCGACCTCGCGCCCGATCGCCCGCGCGGCGCGACCTCCGGCGCCGCGTCGACCGAGCCCCGCCGAGGTCGCCGTTGAGCGGACTCGGGGCAAGGCAGGAGTCGCTCCGCCGCGAGGCTGCGTCGCTCGAGGCGATGGGCGACCTCGAGGGCGCTGCGCAGGCGCTCGATCGGGTGCTCCGTCACGACCCGATGCACTCGGCGACCCTCGCCTCGCTCGCCGCCCTGAGGCTGCGGCAGGGTCGCGCCGCGGACGCGGAGCCCCTCCTGCGGCGCGTGCTCGCGAGGCGTGCCTCCGATCCGGGGGCGCTCTCGAACCTCGGCGTCGCGCTCCGCATGCTCGGTCGCCTCGACGAGGCGGTCGCGGTGCTCGCGGGCGCGGTCGCGCGTCCCGACGCCGTCGTCGAGAGCTTCGACTCGCTGGGAGCGATCCGCTCGCTCCGCGGCGAGGCGGAGGAGGCGGTCGCGGTCCTGCGCGAGGCGATCCGCCGATTCCCGCAGGCGGCGCCGACCTGGGCGAACCTCGGGCTCGCGCTCCACCGCGCGGCGTCGACCGCCGAGGGCGAGGACGCCGCGCGGCGCCGCGAGGATGCCGCCGAAGCCTGCCGCCGCGCGGTCGAGGTCGATCCCGGCTGCGCCTCGGCGTGGAACAACCTCGGATCGATCGATCGCGACCGCGGTCGCGCGGGCGAGTCGGTCGCCGCGTATCGCCGCGCGATCGCCGTCGATCCGCGCGCCGTCGAGCCGCGGACGAACCTCGCCGGCGTCCTCCGCGAGTCGGGTCGCGCCGCGGAGGCGATCGCCGAGGCGGAGCAGGCGGCGACCCGGGCGCCGCATCGGATGGTCCTCCACTCGAACCACCTCCACGCGATGAACTTCTCCGACGCCGTCGCGGAGGACCGCCTGCTCGAGGCGCACGCCGCCTTCGGTCGGCGCTTCGGGACGGGCGAGGTCTTCTCGGAGGCGGACCGCCGCGCCCGCCTGCGCGAGCTCTTCCGCCCGGGACGACCCGTGCGACTCGGCTTCGTCTCCGCGGACCTGCGCCGACACTCGGTCGCGTCCTTCCTCGAGCCGCTGCTCGAGCACCTCGACCGCGAGGCGCTGGAGCTCACCTGCTACGCGGACGTCCCGCATCCCGACGAGGTCACGCGGCGTCTGCGGTCGCTCGTCCCGCGCTGGCGGGAGATCCACGCCCGCCCGGACGACGAGGTCCTCGCGATGATCCGCGCGGACTCGATCGAGATCCTCGTCGACCTCGCCGGGCACACCGCGGGCAACCGCCTCGGCGTGTTCGCCCGCCGCGCCGCGCCGGTGCAGGTCTCCTACCTCGGATATCCCAACACGACGGGTCTCCCGCAGGTCGACTTCCGCCTCGTCGACGAGGCGACCGATCCGCCCGGGAGCGAGCGCCTCGCGGTCGAGACGCTCCTCCGCGTGCGCGGTGGGTTCCTCTGCTTCCGCCCCGATCCCGATCGACCCGCGAGGGCGCCGCGCGACCCGCGGCGACCGGTCACCTTCGGCAGCTTCAACTCCGCCGCGAAGATCACCCCGACCACGATCGACCTGTGGTCGTCGGTGCTGCGGCGCGTGCCTGGATCTCGCCTGCTGCTGAAGGCGCGTGGGCTCGACGACCCCTTCGTCGGCGATCCGCTCCGCGCCGCGTTCGCCGCGGGCGGGATCGACCCCGCTCGGCTCGACCTCCGCGGGCGCGTCGATGATCCGCGGGCGCACCTCGCCGTCTACTCGGAGATCGACGTCGCGCTCGACACGTTTCCCTACCACGGGACGACCACCACCTGCGAGGCGCTCTCGATGGGCGTGCCGGTGGTGAGCTGCGTCGGAGAGGGTCATCGGTCGCGGGTCGCGAGCAGCATCCTCCGCTCGATCGAGGACCTCGACCTGACCTGCCCGGGCGCTGATCGCTTCGCCGATCTCGCGGTCTCGCTCGCGTCGACGTGCGCCCATGATCCAGGCAGGTTCCTCCCGCCGCGAGCCCCTCGCGCATTCGCCGAGGACGTCCTCGAGACGCTTCGCGACTCCCCGCTCGATCGGGGTGCACGGAGCGAGGCAGGCTGAGGCGGGCGGCGCTCCTCGGGGTCTACACTCCGCGTTCCCATCCGGAGCACCAGCACATGGCGTCATCGACCGATCCACGGATCCAGCAGGCGTGGCAGAGCGCGGAGAAGGGGGACCTCGACGCCGCCGAGCGGCTCTTCGAGGCCGCGAACGGCGGACCGGACGCCGCCGAGGCGACGTTCGGTCGGGGATCCATCGCGGCGAGGCGCGGCGACGTCGCCCGCGCGATCGATCTTCTCGCCCAGGCATGCCGGCTCGACTCCTCGGTCGCGTTGCATCACTATCAGCTCGGCGTCGCGCTCGTCTCGGCGGGTCGCGCGGACTCCGCCGCCGCCTCGTTCCGAGAGTGCGTCCGCATCGATCCCGCCTTCGGCGAGTCATGGTTCAACCTAGGGCACGCCGAGCGGTCGAGAGGCCGGTTCGATGACGCCCTCGAGTCCTTCCGCCGCGCCGCGGACTGCCCGCGGACCACCGATGCCGCCCAGCTGGCGGTCTCTCAGACGCTCCGGAGCGCCGGACGCATCGACGACGCCATCGCGTCGATCCGCGAGTCCCTCGCCCGCCGCGATGAGTGGTGCGACGCCTGGGCCGAACTCGGTCTGTGCCTCGCGACGAAGAATGATCTCAGGACCGCCGCCACATGCTGGGAGAGGGCGCTCGAGATCGAGCCGCGTCACGCGGACTCCCGATTCCACCTCGGCGTCGTCTTCGGCATGCTCGGCGAGCTCGAGCGGGCCGAGTCGTGCTATCGAGCCCTGCTGCGGGAGGCACCGCAACACGGTCGGGCGAGGGTGAACCTCGCGGGCGTCCTCATGCAGCGCGGACAACTCGACGACGCCGAGCGCGAGCTGCTCTCTGCGGCGGCGAGTCCCGGTCCCGAGTCGGCGGTGGCGCTGCTCGCCATGGCGGACCTCCGCATGCGGCAGGAACGTCTTGCGGAGGCGGAGCGCGCCTACCGGCAGGTCGTCCAGATGCTTCCCCGCGAGCTCCGTCCGAGGATCGGTCTCGTCGGTTCGCTCCTCGCGCTGGGTCGCGGCGGGGAAGCGCTTCGCGAGGTTGACTCGGCGGAGTCGATCATGCCCGGTCGACCGGAGTGCGCAGAAGCCCGCGCCGAGGCGCTCGTGCTGCTCTCGAGGCTCGACGAGGCGATGCAGGTGATCGACCGGGTGCTCGCCGGCCACGGTCCCTCCGCCCTGCGGCACGGTCTGAGGGGTCGCGTCCTCGAGGCGATGGGACGCCTCGCCGAGGCCCGCGCCGCGTTCGAGGCCTCGCTCGCCATCGACTCCGGCTTCGCGCCGTCGGCCGATGGGCTCGACCGGCTCGGGCGGGCCTGAGGCGCCCGACTCACGCGCCCGGCGGCACCGCGAGCACCGAGCAGGGACACTCGCGGACCACGCGCTCCGCGGTGCTGCCGAGGAAGAGGTCGCGCAGGTTGGTGCGACCCCGCGTGCCGAGCACCACGAGGTCCGCGGCGGAGGACCCGGCGAACTCGACGATGCCGGCGCCGTGGCTTCGGTGCTCGAGCACGTGGAAGGTCGGCTTGATCCAGCGAACCTCGGCGTCGCGCGGTCGGCAGAAGCCCTCGAGCCGCCGCTGGAGCCCGTCGAGGAACTGCTTGCGGTAGTCCGGCGTCGCCTGCGGCGTCGCGGCGCGGTAGTGGAGCCGGCTCCACGGCGCCTGGTAGACGTGAAGGACGTGGACCTCCGCGTCGTCCTGCGCGGCGACCCGCATGCCGGCGAGGATCGCCTCCTCGGAGGTCGGAGAGAAGTCGACCGCGATCGCCACGCGGCGGAAGCGGCCCGCATGGTTCGGCCGCACCAGCATCGTGCGGCAGGGCGACCGCCGCACGGCGTGCGCCGCGACGGCGCCGGCGGTGGTGCCGGAGCTCGTCCCGTAGACGCCGAGGACGAGGAGGTCGGCGCGATGCTCGCGCGCCGCGGAGACGAGACCCTCCGCCGGATGATCGATCCGCACGTCGAGGGGGATCGTCGCCCCGGGCGCCGCCGACGCCGCGAACTCCTTCCACGCCGCGCGGGCATCCTCGATCACGTGCTCGCGGATGCGCGGATCCGAGACGCCCACCGCCTCCTCGAGGTCGGCGAGGACGAGCCCCTCGATGACGTGCACCGCCCGCAGCGACGCCTGGTTCCACGAGGAGATGCGCACCGCCTCGGCGAGCGCCGCCTTGCTGCACGAGGTGAAGTCGACGCCGACCACCACCGACCTGAGCGTGTCCATTCGACGGCTCCGGATGAGTCCTCCCGGTCCCCGCGGACCGGAAGGGGCGATCCTAACTCCAGACCACGCGGCGTCTCCCTCGAGGCGCCGGATCGGCGCGGGGCTTAGGGGTTCACCCTGCCCGGCGGCTCGCCTTCTTCATGCGCGAGTAGCGCCAGTTGAGGAGCAGCACGAGACCCACGATCACCGCGATGCCCCCGATCTTGAGCCAGGGGTCGTCGGGATCGAGGTAGCGGTTGAGGACCCCCGCGCCGAGGTACATCACGCCGCAGCCGAGGAGGCTTCCGAGGAAGATCGCGACGAAGGTGCCGCCCCGCGAGAGCCCGAGCAGGCGCCCGAAGATCGCCCCGCCGACGCTTCCGGTCGCGGCGAGCGGCACCGCGACGAAGGCGATGAGCCCGACGAAGGTCGCGCGGCGGATCCACGGCTGCTTCTCGAGGATGAAGCGACCGTCCTCGACGAGCCCGAGCATGCGCGGTCCGAGGAAGGGGATGCGGAACAGGAACCCGAGGTGGTAGATCAGCACGCACGCGGTCGCGAGGTCCATCCACATCACCATCGTGAAGAGCTCGCCGCGGGTGAGGAACGCGGCCGCCTCCGCCATGCCGTCGTCCGCCGCGACCTTCTCGCCGCCGCCGAGGATCACGAAGCGACCGAAGAGGAAGAAGGTGGCGACCGCCGTCGCGACGAGCTTCTTGAGGAAGGCAAGGTCGTGGGTGACGAGGATCAGCAGGAGGAGCAGAGCCGTCGCCGCGAAGGGACCCACGAGGGTGAGCCACCACGTCAGCGGATGCTCGCGGCGGAACTGGTCGCCGGCGCGACCCTCCTCGTCGAGGAGGCGCCGCGTGGTCGCCTCGAGGGATGGCTCGGGACCTGGATCGGGTCGGGAATCAGGACCGGTCATGCGGGGCACGCTTCGGCGAGGGCGCGAGGTCGGACGCAGTCGTGCCCGAGGAGGGACTCAGCCGCCCCGCGCCCACGCGAGCGTGCGGCGCAGACCCTCCTCGAAGCCGACCTCGCCACGGTAGCCGAGTCCCTCGCGGGCGCGCGAGACGTCCGCCTGCGAGTGCGGCACGTCGCCCGCCCGGGAGGGACGGAACTCCGGGGCGAGGTCCCGACCCACCAGCCGGGAGAGCACCGCAAGCAGGTCGAGCAGGCTCCTCCGACCGCCGAGACCGACGTTGAAGACCTCGCCGCGCAGCCGCCGCGCCGGATCCGCCGCGCGGCGGAGCGCCTCCACGACGTTCGCGACCGGGACGAAGTCTCGGGTCTGGCTTCCGTCGCCGAAGACGATCGGGCGCCTGCCCGCCGCCGCCGCGTCCATGAAGGCGCTGATCACCGCCGCGTACGCCGACTTCGGGTCCTGCCGCGGACCGAAGACGTTGAAGAAGCGGAGGCTCGCGGCGTGCAGGTCCTTGACCCGCGCGAGCGCCTCGAGCAGGTGCTCCCCCGCCGCCTTGTGCGCCGCGTAGGGCGATGCGCAGCGGATCGGATCCTGCTCGCGGCTCGGAAGCGAGGGCGCGGGTCCGTAGACCGCCGCCGAGGACGCGAACACGATGCTCCTCGCGCCCGCCTCCGCGGCGAGCCGGAAGACCCCATCGCTGCCCGCGACGTTGATCGCGAACGCCCGGACCGGATCCTCCACCGTCCGCGGCACCGAGACCTCCGCGGCGAGGTGGAAGACCGCCTCGCAGCCCATGACCGCCCGACGGACCTGCGGCTCGTCCACCACCGACGCCTCGACGAGCTCCGCGCCGGCGGGCACGTTCGTGCGGTGCCCGGAGGAGAGGTCGTCGAGGATCCGCACCCGGACCCCGTCCTCGAGGAGGGTTGATGCGAGGTGCGATCCGATGAATCCGGCGCCGCCGGTGATGAGGGCGCGTTCGGGTCGATAGAAGGGGTCGGTCATCGCGGCGGTGCCCCGAGCCAGGCAGGACGAGGGTTTGATCGGCTCCAAGGCACCTCCACGCCCGCACTTCCCGTGTCGAACCTCCGCGTCCAACTCGTGCAGCGCACCCTTCGACCCTACCGGCGTCCGCTCCTCGCGGCGCTTGGAAGGTCGCCGGGGATCGACCTCTGCGCCTGGGCGGACCTCTCGGGGGACCGCCCCGGCGCCGCGACGCCGCCCCCGCCCTACGCGACGCGCCATGCGCCGACCCGGGCGATCGGTCCGTTCCTCTGGCAGTCGGGATCGATCCGGGCGGTGCGCACGCCCGGGACCGACGTGGCGATCCTTGGCTGGAACACCCGCTCGCTCGACCTTCCCCTCGCCCTCGGCGCGGCGCGCCGCCGCGGCGTCGGGACGATCCTCTGGGGTCACGGCTTCGGGAAGACGAATCCACGCCTCGGCGACCGGCAGCGCCTGCGGGTCGCGCTGCGGGCGGATGCGCTCCTCCTCTACGGCCCGACCACCCGAGAGCGCATGATCGACCTCGGGGTGCCGCGGGAGCGGGTCTTCATGGCGCCCAACGCGATCGACCAGACCGCGATCGCCTCGGCCCGCCTCGACTGGCCTTCCCGCGAGCGGCTCGGCGCGATCGAGGAGTTCCGCCGCCGGGAACGCCTCGCCGGCCCGCTGATCCTCTTCCTCTCGCGGCTCGAGTCGGACAAGGATCCGATCCTCCTCGTCGAGGCGTTCGCGAAGATCCGCCGCAGGCGACCGGACGCGGTCCTCGCCTTCATCGGCGACGGCTCGGCGCGGCGGGAGGTCGAGGCGGCGGTCGACCGACTCGGCGTGCGCGAGGGCGTCCGCCTCGTGGGCGAGACCTTCGACGAGCAGTCGATCGCGCCGTGGGCGACGTCGGCGTCCTGCCTCGTCCATCCCGGCGGGATCGGGCTCAGCCTCATGCACGCCTTCGGATACGGGCTGCCGGTGGTCACCACCGACCGCCTCGGCCGGCATGGTCCGGAGGTCGAGATCCTCGAGGACCGCCGCAATGGTCTCCTCTTCCGCGACGGCGATGCCGACGACCTCGCCTCGAAGGTGCTCGGGCTCCTCGAGGACGACGCGGCGCGCCGGGCGATGTCCGACGCAGCGCTCGCGACCGTCTCCGGACCGCGGGGTCGGAACATCGAGGGCATGCTCGCGGGCTTCCTCGAGGCGATCGACTTCGCGGCGGCGGCGCATGGTCGAGCCAGGACCGATCCGCCGGACCGCGGCGGATGGCGATGATGGCGGCGCCCGCGGCGATCCGATCAACTCACGCGACCCGTCCTCCCCGATGACCCTCGCCGTTCATCTCGTCCAGCCGATCGTGCCGGCGTACCGCGTGCCCGTCTTCCGCGCGCTCGCGGCGTCGAAGGGAGTCGACCTCACGGTGTGGGCGGACGTGCGGACGACGACCGGATCGCTGAAGGGAATCGCCGCCGACTCCGGATTCCGCATCCGACCGGCGCCGCTCCGATGGCTGGGTCCCTTCTGCTGGCAGGGTCGGTCGATCGACGCCGCCCGCGAGGCGGACGTCCTGATCCTCGGATGGAGCGCCCGCTCGCTCGACCTGCCGCTTGCGCTTCGACGGGCGCGGCGGCGCGGCGCCGGCACGGTCCTCTAGGGGCATGGCTTCGGCACCAGCCGTCCGCTGATCGGCGACTGGCGCCGTCGCCGGGCGATGCGGTCGGCGGACGCATTCCTTCTCTATGGACCGGTCGGTCGGGACCGCCTCGCCGCCGCGGGATTCCCCTCGGAGCGGCTCTTCACCGCCCCCAACGCCGTGGACCAGACCGCGATCGCCGCCGCCGCGGCGCCGTGGCGGCGCGATCGAGCGCGTCTGGAGGCGTTCCGCCGGGAGAGGTCGCTCGGCGACGACCCGATCCTCCTCTACCTCGCGAGGCTCGAGGAGGAGAAGCGCCCGGACCTCGCGATCGAGGCGCTCGCGATCATCCGGCGGACCCGCCCGGCGCGGCTCGCCTTCATCGGCGACGGCGCGATGCGACCGGCGCTCGAGGCGCTCGCCCGCGAACGAGGCGTGGCGGACGCGGTGATCTTCCTCGGGGCGATCTACGACGAGCCGTCGATCGCGCCGTGGGCGACGACCGCCGCCTGCCTCGTCCACCCGGGGGCGATCGGGCTCAGCATCTTTCACGCCTTCGGATACGGGCTGCCGGTGATCACCTCCGACCGCCGGGAGATCCAGATGCCGGAGTTCGAGACGCACCGCGACGGGGAGAACGGGCTCCTCGCCCGCCATGGCGACGCGGCGGACCTCGCGGCGCGGATCGAGTCGCTCCTCGCGGACGAGCCGCGGCGGCGGCGATGTCCGACGCGGCGCTCGCGACGGTCTCGGGACCGCGGGGTCGGAACATCGAGGGCATGGTCGCGGGCTTCCTCGAGGCGATCGACCTCGCGGCGCAACGACACGGCAAGTCGAGGGACTGAGGGAGGGGCGACCCGAGGATCGGGCGAGACCCCTCCCCGCCGCCGACCGAACGCGCCGCTTCTGCGGACTCCGACGCGGAACGGGCGATAACCACCCGGCGATGACCGCCGACGCCACCATCCGCCCCTCCGAAGGAGTGCTCGGTCGCACCCTGCGCCTCGGGCTCATCCCGATGGCGGTGCTGATCGCGGCGATGGTCGCGGCGGGCACGGTCACCCGCTACCTCGCCCTGAAGCACGCCGCCGAGAACGACCTCCGCCGACTCGCCGCGGTGGCGGCGCTCGAGCTCGACCGCGAGGGCGACGACGCGGTGGAGCTCGCCAAGGCGCTCGCGCAGATGCAGGCGGGAGGACTCTTCGGGATGCGGCGGCTCACGCTCGACGTGCTGCGGCACGCCGTCGTCGAGACGCCCTCGATCCTCGGCGCCTACGTCTGCTACGAGCCGGATGCCGACGGCAAGGACGACGAGAGCCTCAAGGCAGGTCTCCCCGAGGGCTCGATCGACGGGCAGGGTCGGTTCCTTCCCTACTGGTTCCGCGATCCGGCGAAGGGCGGCGGGCTTGGGCTCAAGATCAACAAGGACATGGAGACGAGCCTCTACTACGACGGCGTGCGCCGCGCGTTCCGCGCGACCGGTCGTCCGGAGCCGCTCGTCGGCGAGCCCTACCTCTACGACGGCGACTTCCTCGTC
>Ga0194131_10004055_pt1 | contig 22450 bp, 38 predicted proteins | sample TA2KigO120mmetaG_FD_148631 | JGI IMG/M metagenome (GOLD analysis project Ga0194131, IMG submission 148631) | Freshwater microbial communities from Lake Tanganyika, Tanzania - TA2015053 Kigoma Offshore 120m | ecosystem: Environmental > Aquatic > Freshwater > Lake | place: Tanzania: Lake... | reverse complement strand
AGCGGCCAGGGCTTAGCCTTATTTGACCTTAATGATGTAGCCGTCTTTGACCTCGGCTCGAGCGTACCACTTGTGAGCTTCGGGGTAGTGCGGGCCTTCGAGATACACGGTGCCGTTGCGGGGGTCATTGCCTACGTCGGCTCGGCGCCGACCCAGCAGATAGTCGCAGCCGCCTACGGGCCAGGGTCCTGGCTGGAAATAGGTCAGCTTGGCTCCGGAGGCAAGGGCTTCCTTGAGGGCTTTCTTGGTCTTGAAGTTTATGGTGGTGTACATTTTGACGTCCTCATGTTTGAAAGTCAATTAGAACAGATCGCTAACTGACTTGGGTTTGGGCGCTGCCTTGCCGACGCGTTTGTTGTAATTATCGGTAACGGCAGGCACCTGCCGCGCTGTGCGGAAGTATGCCGGCTCGTCGTCAAGCCGCTGCCGAACGGCAACAACGTCGAGTGTCTTACCCGCGGCAGACGCCACGTCCACGATTGCCGCCGCAAGCTGGTCGCGGTCAACCTTGGTCGGGGCACGGCCTTCGCCAGGTTCACGCCAAACGCCCGTGGCCAGTAGGTCGAAACGGTCTTTGATGGCTTCGACTTCACTGGTGTCATCATCATCGGAACGGTTGGGGTTGTTCCTGACGCTGCTGGCTTCATTCGTAGCGAGAGTTTTGGCACCAAACACGGCCAACAGGGTCAACGGAGAACCTGCGTCGGCACCGGGGATGGCAAACGAGAATTTCTCGCCGGTTGCCACGTCCTCATAGGCCACGCCTACAGCTTCGTGTACATCTTTGACGGTGTTGCCGTCCACGCCTAGGTAGGTGTGATTGGCACGCTTGCGGCTGACTTTGCCGTTCACGATTGCCGCTGCTAGTTGGTCGCGGTCAAGATCATTCATTTTCAAAGTCTCCTATAGGCATTGCAGGGGTTTATTCCCAAGCAATGAGTCATTATACCATAAAACCGTGTGGCATTTCGGCAACAGTAAAGATTTGATAATTGTGTAGGATTATTACAAGTTGTGATCGAAGCTGGCTGTGTGACATTTCTGCAACACTCCCTGACGTCCCGGCACCGGCAGCGTCCCGGCAGCGTAACCCGAATCACCTGTCCCATAGAATACCCCCGTATAAGCCTGTAAATAGCCGGACAGCCCTGGAGTCCGCAATCGGCCAGGGGAGTCCCGACTAGGGCCGACTCCCGACTCGCCGCGCCAATACGTCCGCCGGAGTCCGCCCAACGCGCAGCGCCAACACGACTCCATAAATGCCACGACTCACCGATCCCCCGCCCTTGCCTCCTGACGTCTCCCACACCGGGCGTTGTTACCCTATCGCACCGCCCCTTCCCCCTGACCTCCCTTCTCCCTCCCATCTTCTATATTATTTTTTTTTCTTCCTATAGGGGTACAGTCCCACAGGACGTCAAGGGGCACGAGGTCAAATAGACCGCCCCTTGGGTATAGGGCAGGGCCTCCCCGCCGCCTTGCATTATAGCATCCCAACTGCGGACGCCTTGGGGCGTCTCCGGCGTAGCCTGTCGGCGGACCCGTCGGCATACAGCCCACGGCTGGAAGATTTGATCGACTGTAACAATCTGCAACAAAATGTGATCGCCTACTTGCGACTCATTCCTAACTACACCGCCCGTTTATGGTATAATGATGGTCAGGCGAATTCCGCCCGCGAAAAGGGGAGTCCCATCCATGACCCGCCGCTACTTCCTAACCCGACGTGCCGCCAAGTCCTTCGCATCCGAGACCGGCGGCCAAGTCTACTGGACCACAAGTGAAGCCCATCCGTGGGTTGTGGAGTTCCACCAAACCCTGCACGACGCCTCGGCCCGCCTCCAAGGTCTAGGCGTTCAACTAGCTCTACGAGGCCACACCGGATGACCCAAGCCCAGAGGTTCATAAACGCTTGGTACTCCAAGACCAAGACCTCCCCATCCCTGAAGGTGGCTCAATCCATCGAAGCCGACGTAGGCCTCGAGGTCCACTTTCGCCCCTTCCGCCAGACCTTCACCTTCTCCGACGGCTCCCGCGCCTTCACCCAAGGCCGAGGTGGGGGGTTCACCATCGGAATCCTCCAGGCTGACGGCACCCAACTCCCCATCATGAGGCCCCCACAATGACCCCCGCACAAACAGCCCTAGAGCATCTTCTCGCGGCGCACAAGGCACTGAAGCCCTACGACGCTGTAGGGACATACGTAGTCCGTGGGCGAATTTGGGACGCCATCGTCTCCCTGGCTCATCAGTACCACCTCCCCCGCCCAGCCACCTCCACCGAGGCTGACCACTGGAACGTCCTAGAAGGCACCATCCAATGACCACCAAATCCCAACTCATGCGCCTCCCACCATCCGAAGGGGACTTCATCCAGAAGCCCTCACCCATCAACCCCACGTCCCTCTATATCGGAGCACCCGTCTCCTACCACGTCTCACACCACACGCAAATCTGCAAGTCGTGTGGCTCGTACCACGCACACAACCACGTGTCCCTCCGAATCCTTGGGGGCCGCGGAACCATCTTCCGCGCCGTGGGCCGCTTCGAATATAACCTCCCGATCATCGTTCACCATAATGCTCCGGAGTACATCCCGGCCTGCCTGACCTGTGCCCAACATATCAACCTCTCCCACCTCCCGCCGCCCCCGGCCATGAAGGAATCCCCCGCCGCCGTCCGTGCGAAGTGGCGTGTCGAGGGCGGCAAACTCGTCCCCAGGGAGAAGGGAAAGAAGCCCACTCCCACCATCCAAGACCTCTTTTAGAAGGAGCCCCCACCATGAAGCACCCCGTCATGATTGCCATAACCCGCATAATCGTCCAGACCACCGAGGTCCAAGTTGACCTCGAAGGCACCACCGAGGAGGAGATCAACGCAGCCCTCGACACCCACTTCTCCAGGGAGGGATCCGAGTACCTCGACATTGAGGACAAAAACTGGGACCTCGAGAGTGCCGAGATTGAGAACTACGAAGTCACCGAGTATCCCGAATTTACTCCCACCGACGAAGAGGAATAGAAGATGCCAAAGAAACTAAAGTTCTCCTCTCACCGCCCCCATACTCCCATCGAGGAGTCCCGCATCCACAACGCCGCCTTCCTCATGGCCCAGGCCGACGACTCCGACCCCTTCTCCTACGGGAGGATAAAGAGCGAACTCCTCCACCACAATTGCTCCGTGGGGCTCCCATCCGAGGTCTCCGAGACTGCCGACACCCTGACGAAAATGCGGGAGCGCACAGCGAAGTTCGACCCCGACGCAGCGACCAAGATCAAGCGCGCCCTTGGGTTGGAGGTATAGCATGACCAACAAGTGGAGCAACCCCCCGACTTCCGACGAGGAACGGGGGACCGCCGAGGTCGACAAGAGGGCCGACCGAACCCACAAGACACTCCTGACGATGGAGGAGGTCTTTGAAATCGAATCCAACACGGCCAAGCTGTCTGTGAAGGAGAGGCTCATCATCCTGTCCTACCTCCTGGGGACAGTGATGTCTAACGACCTGGCCTTTGTCTGCATCCGGGACAAAAGGAGAATACCCGACCCCCTGACGGACCCAAGCTGTCGGGCCCTCTCGAAGTGGGTCCATGATATTGTCGAGGAGGCCTTCGTCTCCGGACTTCAAAAGGCCTCCCAACACACGGCTTCGGTGTTCGACCTCATGGACCTCCTAAAGAAGGCCCAGACCTCACCTGAGGCCAAGGAATGAAGACCTACCTCGGAATATACCTAATCCTGGCCGGGGTAGGAACTCTCTTCTTTGCCTCCAACGACGCCCGACTTTTGAACTACGTTATCCTGGGCCTCTATCTAACCGCCATGCTCTGGTGGGGCCTCCACCACTCCCCCTGGGACGTGGCCTACTGGTTCTTCGCCTTTGGAATAACCTTCGTCGTCACCTTCGGCTACCTCCGCAAACTCTAACACAAGGACCTCCACTAATGGACCTCTCTACCACCTACGACCACATCAAATACCTCAAGGGCCGCATCGAGGCCAAGGGCCTCCAGCCCGAGGTCGACCTATTCCTCGACTACATAGGCACCGAAGTTTACCTTAGCGTCCGCGCCGCCGAACCCTACAACGTCAACGGCTACTGGCAACGTGGAAAGTCCTTTGAGGGCCGCGTTGAGGATATAGACCACGTCCTAGACGAAGCCCACAAATGGATTACCTCCCTGCCGGACGCGGAGAACCGCGCTGTGGAGTTCACTATCCAGAAGTTGGCTGAAATAGCTAACAAGCTTCCTACCACCGGGAGCGCCGCCATGCAACACGCTATGGACCTGGTAAAGACCTCCCTCATGAACCAGGCGGACGAGTTGGCCAAGCGCGGCCTTCCGGCCCCCTATATGATCTCCGAGGCCCCAAGGAAAGCCCCCAAGGAAGAGGGCCTGAGCGACGAGGTTCCCTTCTAATGACCTGGCCCGCGCAAAGCTATATGGAATATGAGGACGACGACCCCGCCGAGTGCGACAAGTGCGGAGAGATCAAACGGGCCGAGGAAATGATCTTCCTTCGCTACACGAGGATAGAACACGGCAAGCTCGCCGTAGCCCGTTATGAAATCTTCTGCGACAAGTGCTATAGCCCAGAAGAGGAGGAATAACATGAAAGTCCACCGACTACTTGACCTAGCCTACCTCCTAGAACAAGGCATGATTGGCTTCGAGTACAAACAAACCAACAGCCTCTACCGTCGCCATTCCGACGGAATGCACTGTGGCTGCGTCTTTGCCGCTGCCGTCTATGCTGCCTACGGAAGTCGAGCCGCCTTTGCGTCTACGCCTTATCGCAGACTCCACCCTTGCCAGAGCGTCCGTGAGGAGGCTATACGAACTCTCAACCTGGACGAAGTCACCGCCTATCAGATATGGGCCTCGACCCGCCTAGACCCCCCCAAGGAAGCTGCTGTAGCCATGCTCCGAAAGCTTGCCCACACCGGCCAAGTCGACTGGTGGGCAGCATGACGGAGCGCAAGACCCGGACCAAATACCCCCTAGAGTCCTTCGGGCCGGAGCTTCTTGAACTCCTGCGCCGCGTAGGACGAGGCGAGACTCTAGCTATCCCCTTCAAAACCCGCCGCTTAGCTAAGACCTTCCAACGGCGCATCTGGATGTTGAAGAACCGGCTAAGGGAGGCCGACCACGAACTCTGGCCGATCGCCTCCCGTGTCCGAACCTCCATCCGATTTGCCGGCAAGGCTGACGAACCAGAAACCGTCACCCTCCACCCATATGACTCCGAATTTAAGGAGGCCATATCAGCCATCGGAGTCGAAGCCCCAAAGCTCGACCATGACCCCTTGGAGGACGTATAAATTGGCCAACTTCACCAAATCCGACTTTGCCTTCCTAGCCTCCGTCTTTAAGACCCTAGCCGAGAAGTCTCGAGCCGGCTCCCGTATAGTTCCGAATGAAATCTACATCGAAGTGGTCAAAACGGCCAACTTTTTTTCCAAGAAGAATCCCGCTTTTAACCGCGCAAAGTTCTACGACGCATGTGGCTTTGGAGAGTAAAATGACCCCCCTTCCCCGTATGGGCAATGCCAGGAGAGGTTGCTACATACCCGGAGGGGGAAAAAATATGTTGACTCTCCGCCCGGTTTGCTATAGACTCGAAAACTTGGAAGTCGGTAGAGTATCCCCCCTACTCCCGACTTTTGAGCGGGCCTCTGGATGGGATGCTCCTAGAGGTCCAAAGGAGGGGAGGAGGGTTGCCTCATGACCTCCTCCCCTCCCTCTTTTATACGGGAGAGTAAAGTGGCTGCCTCAGAGCTGCGCGTTGAGTGGAAGATTTCCCTACCCGCGACCCTCGCGGCGAGAATAGAGCTTCTTCTCTTGGACCCCGGAAAGCTCAAACCCGAATATGGGGCGCGCTCCCGATTGATTGTAGAACTCTTGGAAAATTGGCTGGACGAAAGAGGAGAATAAAATGTCCCTACAGCGTCGTAACTGGACCTTTAGTTTTAGAGACCCCAAGAGGAAGCCCCGCAAGATAGCTGGCTTTCTCATATACGACGGGGGTGCTAAGGTTCTGTTCCTCTACAAGGACCACCCGAAGGACAACGCAGACGCCACCCCGGCCTACTGCATCAATGTTGACGAACTATTCGAAATAACCTCCGACTAAGGACCCCTTCCTATGGCCCTCTTAGACATTAACCTCGATGCGCTGTCGCCAGCAGAGTTGGAAGAGAAGCGCCGCGCCTTTCTTCGGAAGGCAGAGGAACTCGGAGGCTACGACAAGCTGCCGGACGAGGACCTCCACCAGTGGTGCGCGATATCGAACCAGCTTCGCAAAGGTAAAGCCGGGCCACCGAGGGCTAAGAAGGAAAAGGTCAAGAAGGAACCCAAATCCATTGAGGACTTATTCTAATGTCCCTACCCCCGACCTCTATCACTGACACGGAACCCCGCGAGAATCCCCTCCCACTCCCCAAGCACGTCGTCCTAATCGGCGGGGCTAAGGAGCTTCATGTAAAAATCCTCGACGCCCTGTCGGATACCAATGACGTCCTACCCTATTCCGCCCTTGACTTCCTTGTGGACCCCCTAGCCTGCCTCGTCGCTCGGGAGGAGGTTACCAAGGTATTCGACGCAGCCACGGAGCAGAAGGATTGGGCCTCCATTCCCTTTCCCATCCCTCGGCCTCAAATAGAAGGCCCGAAGGCTATAACTTGGGGCGAAGCTACGGAGCGCCTCCACGACTTCATGAAGCGAACCTGGGGAGAGAGCATCCTTGGCAGGGTCGCCTCAACCCACGCCGACTCCTCCCTAGAGGACCCCACTACTTTCCTCTGGGTTGAAGGCGGCCTCGGCTGGCACGACGTAGATCAAATGGGCATCAAACTAGGGAAGCCCAACGTCCTTGTCCTCTTCTACCACGAACCGGAGAACCCCCTTCCCGCCCGCTGGCTACCGGAGGGAGCGCCTCACTTCAACGTCATAACCTATACCGAGGTTGGTAGCCTCCTTGAGGTTTTGAAGTCCCTTCCCCGTCCCGAAGTCCACCATCAGGTCCACTAAGATGCCCCACTTCGACAAGAAAACCCTGAACGACACAGAGCTCGTACTCCTAAAGAGTCTATTCAACACCTATGCCGTCGACGCCCACCACCCAAACTTTGCCGACTTTGTAACCCTTAGGGCCAAGGTAGACGCTGCCGACATCATCCACGTCCTAATCCAGAAGGAAACCTACTCCCAATGAAGCATCCCCTTCCACAGTTACTCGACTCCACCATGCTCGCCTGTTGGCGACAGTGCCGCCGCAAGTTCAAACAGGAATTCCTAATGGGCTTTCGCCCGCCCGGCCTCTCCATCGACCTACACGCCGGAGGCTGCTTTGCCTTAGCTATGGAAGTCACCCGCCGGGGCGTCTACGACGAGGAGCTATCCCTCGTCCTCGCCCTCGAGAAGGCCCACGCCGCCTTCATGGTAGAATGGGGAGAATTCCCCGAGCCCACCCACCCCTCCAAGAAGGCCAAAGGAAAGGACCACGTTTGGGAAGCGGTTATAAAATACTTTGAACAATATCCACCAAGGGAAGACCATGTCCAGCCCTATCAAACCTCCCCCTCATCCATCGAATATACCTTCGCGGTCCCGTTGGACCTTCCGGGATTTCCTATTCATTCTTCTGGCGACCCTTTCCTTTACGGCGGTCGCTTTGACCTGCTTGGGTCTTATCTAGGCGAGCCCTGTGGTCTGGACGATAAGACCACAGGGAGGTCCTTCAGCCAAGACTGGTCTAGAACCTGGGACCTCCGCGGCCAATTCATCGGCTACAAGTGGGCCGCGAGACAATGCGGCATTGACCTCTCCCGTATCATAGTCCGCGGCGTCCTTCTCCAAGTCCGGGACAAGAAAATCCTCGAGGCGGAGAAAATCTATCCCGACTACCTCATCGACCGCTGGCTCCACCAGCTCCGCCTAGACCTAAACGGCATGGTCGACGCCTGGCAGAATGACTACTTTGACTTCAACTTGGCAGAAGCCTGCACCTCGTATGGGCTTTGCATCTTCCACGACGGCTGCTTATCCGCCGACCCCGATGCCTTCAACGATACCTACCAAGTCAACAGATGGAACCCGCTGTTGAAGAACCCCATCAAGGAGGCCGCATAATGTTTGACCTCACCTCTCTCATTCCATATAGAAAAGGGACGTCCTGTGTTCTCCTGGGCCACGTCCAACACGCCCGTCGACAGGAACCCACTCCCATCCTATACCAACTCCCAACACCCGACCGCTCGCGCTACACTTCCGATAGGTGTCGGGAGTTGCGCCGCCTCCGGGGGGTTGGCCCCTTCCCGACGGATAAAGAGCCATGACCCCCAATGAGGTCCTAGCAATGGGTTATTCCATCCAGGCTTCCACACCGAGCCACCCGGACATCATCAAGTTGTCCCTTCACAGCGGAAAGCTATGGGCCGTCAACATCTACAGTTGGAAGCTCCACACACGCAGCGACCCGGCCTACCAGTCCTTCGGCCACGGGGATACCTTCGAGGAAGCCCTCGACCACGCCGTGTCCAACCTGGGGAAGGTTTGGCCGCCCCGCGTCACCTACGACCTCCCCAAGCGGGACAGAGACTACCTTCAGAAGAAACGTGTCGCAACCATAGAGGAACTCTTCTAATGCCCGAATCAGTCCGCGTTATCATCATGCTCCTAGTCCTCCTTGGCTTCGGGACCGGCATCTGGATGGTCGCCACCTGGAGCATCCATGCTATATCAAGTGCCATGACTTCCGAGTCTATCCTCCCCGAAAGGAACCCCCTCCGTTGACCAAACTCCAGACCCCATCTGTCATTTTAGAAGGCCCCCCCGGTGGGGGTAAGACCTTCTCCATCCCGACTCTAACCTTGGCCGGAGTTCGCACCTTCGTAATCGGAACCGAGCCCGGCTTCGTGGACTCCCTTCTCGACTCCGTCAGACACTACAACGCCCCCATTGATCTTCTCCACTGGGCCTCCGTTACTCCCACCGCACCTGGATGGTCAGCTTTGGAGGATATGGTTAAGAAGATCAGCCTATCAGGCTACGACGACCTTACCAAGATTAAGTCCGGCATCGGGAAGGAAGAAACCCGGAAGCCCGCCATGCGCCTCCTGGAGTGTTTGAAGGACTTTCCCGACGAACGCACAGGGAAATCCTATGGAGACTTCACCACCTGGGACGACTCCTGCGCCCTCGTATTGGACGGCCTAAGCGGCCTCTCCATCATGGCCTGGGCCTTGACCATTGGCTACAAACCCGCCGCCCACCAAGGCGAATGGGGCGTGGCTATGAACTTCATGGAGCAGCTCCTTTTGAAGATCACTGGAGATCGCCAGTGCTACTTCGTCCTAACCGCCCATATTGAGAAGGAAATTGACGAATTAACCGGGGGGTCGAAGCTAATGGTCTCTACCCTTGGCCGGAAGCTAGCTCCCAAGATACCACGGTTCTTCTCCGAGGTTGTCCTCGCCCGACGTACTAAGGACTTTGGCTTCACTTGGTCCACCACGTCCAACGACGCTGACCTCAAGAACCGCGCCCTTCCTGTCTCCGATTCCCTAAAGCCCGACTTTCGTCAGATCGTCGAGGCCCACCGGAAGCGTCTTGCCCTTGCTGCGGGGGAAGCGCCAAATGAGAGTGCAGCATAACTTCCACAACCGGAGTAAACGCGAATGTCTTTTGACCCACAGACCTTTATGAACCAGACCGTTGACGAGCCTTTGAAGCACGTCCGCGAGCTCTGCCCCGAGGGCGACTACAAAGCCTTCGTGGGAGATTACAACTTCGATAACGAAACCTTCCGCACCATCACGGTGAAGAAGGGAACGCCCGAGGAGCGGGAAGCCACCATTCTTCGCCTCCCCATTCGTATCGAAGATGAAGACGTCAGGAAGAAACTCCAGCGGGACACGGTGACGGTGTTCTATCGGGATTGTTGGCTCGACTTCAAGCCGGGAACCAACGAACTCGACACCGGAGCGAATAAGAACATTGACCTCGGTCGCATCTGTAAGGCTACCGGGATCTCCACCGGGGCTATCTTCACCGCACTTCGCGGTGCCGGCCCCATCTTAGCCCGAGTTCGCCACCGTCAGTACGACGAGAACGACCCGGAGAAGAAGCTTGCCGAGGTGGTCTCTGTGGCCCCTTGGAAGGACTAAACCCTATGGGGGAGGTCACCTTACCTCCCCCATTTTTCTAGGAGGTAAAAAGCGATGCAAGGTGCATTAGGTGCACAATCCGTGCCCATGAACCCAGAAGTTGGGACCTCCCGACTTCACAGAGTAGCTTCCGAGTGTATCGACATGACCAAGGAGCTCTCCGACCAACTCGACAGGCTGTCCCTCAACCTAATTGGGGAGGGGGCACCAACACCCGCTCCTTCCCAGGACGGCAGCGCCTTATCTCCCTCCCTGGAGGCCAAACTGTTGCAGCTTCGCAACAACCTAATCCAAGCCCATTCAACTATATCCCGACTACTTGCTCGGGACTAACCCCGAAAGGAGACATCTAGATGGGACAACCACGCCAGCACCTCCATAATGGAGTGCAAGTTTACATTCCGGACGAGGATATCGGAGAAGCCTATCTGACTCGTGACGGCCAAACCTACAAGCTTCATTGGGCCCCCTCCGAAGAGGGGGAGGACTATTCTGTGGCCGACTTCGAAGTGGACCTCGAAGGCTTCTCCAATCGGTGGGCCCTCCTGACCGAAAAGATTCGCGACACAAAGCGCCTCCGCGAAGACGTAGTACCTCCCTTAGCCCGGAGGCTTCATAACGCCAAGGCCCGACTGGAGGACTTAACTACCAACTACAAAGCCTCCCTTCAAAACGCACAAGGGGCCGAACTTAGCTCTATTTCGGGCGCCTTTGCTCGGTCTTTCCGCGAACAGGAAGATGAGATTCGCGTAGCCACCGCCGATCTAGAAGGCCTGACTAAGGTATGGGACCAGAACGTCAAGAACGTCGAGGCGGCGCTGGCCCATCACCTTTCCCATGCCGAGACCGCTGAACTCCCTGAGCTTCCTCCGTCCGAGGAGGAATAAAATTGCGCCTGATTTTAATGTCCGAATTGGAGGTCGGAGAGCGCCAACGTTCTATAATAGGAACAGCGGAACTCTCCGACCTCAAGGAGTCCATCCTAAGCTCGAAGGGGCTCCTTCACCCTATTGTCGTCTGGCACGACGCCCAAACTAAGACCTACAAGTTGGTCGCTGGAGAGCGCCGCCGTCAGGCTATAGAACTTCTCTACAAGGACAACAAGACTTTCAAACATGACGGCCTTATGGTCCCACAGGGGGCTATCCCTGCCGTCCTCGTAGACGAACTGTCCCCAGCTGATCTCCTCGAGACTGAAATTGAGGAGAATCTAATTCGGGAGGACTTCAGCTGGCAAGACCGCATCAAGGCTCTCGCCGCGCTGCACAAACAGCGTCAGTCCGAGAACCCCTCCCAGACCATAACCGACACCTCGAAGGAACTGGCTGAGAAATCGGGACGCCCGACTCCAGTAGGCTTTCGTAAGGAACTCTCACGCGCTTTAGTCATTGCCGAACGTCTTGGGGATGAAAAAATATCCAAGGCGCGCAACGCCAATGAGGCCCACTTCCTTGTCCTAAAGCAGGAGGAGGAAACCCTACGCGCCCTTCTTAACAAGCGCAAGACGGAACGAGGCGGGAGCGGAGCCGCTGATATTAAAGTCCGGTATGGGGATATGTTCGAAGTCCTCCCACTTCTAGAAGAGGGTACCGTTGACCTCATTCTAACCGACCCTCCATATGGCGTCGATGCTGGAGGTGGCGGCTTTCGCGGGCGTACCGTTATCCATCACAACTACGTTGACACTCCGGAGGAAGCCCTAAAGATAGCCACTACTATCTTCGACGAGGGCTTCCGCATTACGAAGTCCCGCGCCAACATCTTTATGTTCTGCTCCGTCAAAATGTGGCACAAGCTAACGGAGATTGCTAGTCGCACCGGATGGGAACCTTTCCCGTTCCCTATCATCTGGCAGAAGTCCGAGTCTGAAGGCCTCGCTCCTTGGGGGCGACAGGGCTTCCGCCACGTCTACGAAGCCGTCCTGTACGCTACTAAGGGAGCCAAGGGGCTGATCTCTAGTCCGATCGACCTCTTAAACGTCCGCCGCGTCTCCCGCCAGGACCGAACCCACGCCGCCGAGAAGCCCGTAGACCTCCTAGGCCAGCTGATCGAATGCTCAACCCTGGTTGGGGACTTAGTCCTCGACCCCTGCTGCGGCTCAGGCTCCACCCTGATTGCAGCCAGGAACCTACGACGAAAGGGGATTGGAATTGAGAAAGATGAAAGCTTCTACAACACAGCCATGTCGAACCTCTATCAGGGGGAAGATAGTGAAGCTTCCCTTCTACCAAGTGATTCGGGGGGCGGGGTGGTGGAAAGTTCAACGGGTAGAGAGGAATAAGACATACCACCAAGACTTCTATAAGACACAACTAGAAGCCTTCCATGCTGCTATATGCGCCGCCAAGAGGGAGCGCAGGGCTGTAGTCCTCTGTGGTAGGAACGATATAGCAAGGGAGATCAGGGACTATGGCCCGCGAAGTTAAGTTCCTTGGCCTCCCCGGTATATTCCTCCACCACTACAAGAAGGACCTAGCAGGGTGGCTTGGAAATTACCAAAAGGTAGGGACCAGAAAAGAGCTCTGGCTCCAGGCACAACTAGGAGGCCCAATGGTAATCGGGGACGGCTCTTCCCCACCGATGGTCCCCTCCATCCAACGTGTGACCCTGGTGGGAACCTTGATAAACCACGGCAACCTCCTGGTTGTCCGGCCACTCGACGCCCGAACCGAGAAGCTTATCTCCAAACACTCGGAAGAACTTGAGAGTCTATACGACATCAGCGACCACCAACATTAGAGGAGTAGAGTAGGATGAAACTTTCTTCGTTGTTGTTAGCCACGGTTCTTCTATTACCTCTAAGCCTGTCCGAAGCGGCAGCAGCTTCTACCTCTTGCCTTCCACATAGTATTAAGAAGAAACTGAATGAGGTCAGTAGGAAGTTCGGCCCTATCCAGGTCATATCGACCCACCGTCCAGGGGCCAGGATTAGGGGGAGCGGCAGACAAAGCTTCCATCACTGGTGCCGTGCTGTGGACTTTATTCCCCCCAAAGGAACCTATGGGAAGGTCACTAGCTACCTCCGGTCCACCTGGAGCCAAGGCTATGTACTAACCTACAGGTCTGGACATATTCATATAGACGACGCCCGTCGGGGGCGTCCGAGGAGGTAGGCCCTTATGAAGGAAACAGCCATGACCCCGCATCGTCTCAGTAGGAAACAGCCATGACCACAGAGCAAGAGCTTGTACGAGTGGCCCGCAAGGATGATGTTCGTGAAAAAACAGAAAGCACCTGCCATGACAGACAGCAAGATCACGTTGAAGGATATAGCTCAAATAGTAAAGGTGGTCAGCCTTGAAGCTACGACCTTTATTGATGATGATTATTACGAATGGTCCCCGGAGAAGGTTGCGGCTCTACGCGCTCTCGCCCGCCAAGCATTGAGTAACAACGAAAGGCTGGCAAAACTACACATGGCGGCTCCCTCCCCCAAAGGGGAAGAACCGTCACTCATGCTTCAAGAACACGAGGATGCATTGCGGCGAAGCGCCTATGACACTGCGCGCGACAAAGGGGATGACCATAAGACGGCGCTAGCAAAAGCAGAGAGCGCCGTTCCCATCCAACCCTCACATACATTTCTCTATCTCCCGCGCTTGGGATTGGAGGGCGTCGGCGGCTCTGTCGGTTATGGGATGACCGTAGTTGCGACAAATCTCCACCAACTCCCCGACACTGGCTGCGTATACACCGCCCTCAAGACCACACAGGAAGAAGGGGAAATGACACCGGAAAAAAGAGCCGAGGCTGTTAGTTTGGAGTTTGCCGAAAATTGGAACGCCCCTCTTACGGACTGGGAAAAGGAATCTGTCGCCAAAGCCATCCGTGATGCTCGCAATGAAACCTTAGAGGAGGCGGCGAAGTGGCATGACGATCAATGCCAAGGTGGACATTGCGGAGAGGGTTCATCCGAAATCATTATGCGGCAGCGTCGGAACCGTTGGCACGATGAAGCCGCCACCGCCATCCGTTCTCTCAAGGAGAAGGGGAAATGAGTAAGTGAAATGGAACCTCTAAACCATCCCCTATGGTACGGGACCTCCGGCCCCATCGACGCCCCCGTCGTTCTAGTGGGGGAATCTTGGGGAGCGGAGGAGGCCATAGCCCAGGTCCCCTTCGTAGGCCGCGCGGGCTCAGTTCTCTTCTCCATCCTTGCGGAGGCCCTTCCCCACATCGACCTCCCTAGACGGGACAATGAAAACTTCCTCGACTACCGCAACCGATTCCTCCACCAAGCCGGAATCCTTCTAACTAACGTCGTAAGCCATCGTCCAATGAACAACGAAATGTGGAGGCTATTTCATGGAAAGGATGAAAACTCAGAACGCGTCGGCGGGTTACAGCCTTCGGGGCTTGTGGTGTCCGAGGTGCGGCGGCTTTATTCCCAAATTAACTACCGACCCCGAAAGCTCGTTGTTGTCGCTGGAAATTACGCTCTCTGGGCTACCTCTAACTGCACGGGCGTCGACTATAAACAGGATGCTGGAGGACGTAGGACGCCGACTGGTATCCAGTCTTGGCGAGGGTCAATGTACTACATGCTCCACTCCCGGTTTGACAATCGAGGAGTGGCTCCAACTAAACTACTCCCCATCGTCCATCCAGCGGCGATAGACAGAGTATGGAGCCTACGGGCCGTTACCGTTCATGACCTCAAGACAAGAGTCCCACAGGCTCTAAATGACGACTGGCGCCCCGATCCTGCGCCGACCCTCTTGGCCCCACCCACCTTCGAACAGGCTCTATACCGCCTGAAGTGCTGGAACACCGCCGCCGATAAGGAGGGACTTGCGCTGGTAGGTGACCTCGAGACCATACCCCGAAGGAAGCTGGTGGCCTGTATAGGTCTGGCAGACTCCAAGTCCTTTGCCATGAGCGTCCCGTTTATACGTCCAATCAATAGAGCAGCCTTCGAGCCCTATTGGGAACCCAAGGAGGAGGTAGCCCTTCTAAAAGAAACCTCCAAGTTAATACGAAACCCCAAGGTCCTGTGGGTAGGGCAGAACTTCAACTACGACTGCCACTACATTAGGGACTTCCTAGGAGCCGACCCCTCAAGTTACGAAGATACAATGCTAATGCACCACCTCCTGTTTCCCGGTACTCAGAAGGACCTCGGCTACCTAGCCAGCCTCTACTGCCGGCACTATTGGCATTGGAAGGAGGACTCAAAAGATTGGGACTTGAAGATGGACCTCCCCCAACTTCTCCAATACAACGCAACGGACTGCATTCGGACCTTCGAAGTGTGGGAGGAACTCCATAAGCTCCACAAACAACTAGACCTTCATCCCTTATGGGAACGTAGGAGGCAGCACCTAGCCCTAGCTCGCGACATGATGCGCCGCGGAGTTCGCATTGACCTCGCGGTAAGGAGCCAATTTAGCATTGAGCTTCTAGCCAAACGGGACGAGCTTCATGGGTGGTTTGAGAAGATCATTCCCCAATCGTGGGTAGCCGAAGCCTGGGAGCGGGTCAAGGAGCGTCCCTTCAAATCCAAGACCCCTTGGTACGCCTCCGGTGCTAGTGAGCAGCAAAAGATACTCTTCCGCGACGTACTTGGCTGTAGGCTTCCCAATGCGAGGAAGACGGGACGCCCGACTCTTGGCAAGGAGGCGCTTCCCCTACTCAAGGAGAAGAACCCTATGTTGACGCGCCTGTTCGACGCCCTACAGGCCCTCCGTTCTTTGGACGTGTACCATAGTCACTTCATTCGAGTACCCCTTGACCCTGATGGAAGGATGCGCTGCGACTTCAATCCAGGAGGAACCGAGTCCTTCCGCTGGAACTCATCGCAAAACCCCTTCGGTCGAGGAACTAATTTACAAAACATCCCAGAAGGAACAAAGGAATGAACCAGCGAGAAGCTATGCGAGAGACCCTTGCCCTTGTAAAGTCCCGGGTTCAATTGTGGTACGACTCTATACCTCCTGCCACCTGTGAGGAAGTCGGCCTATACCACTTTGAGGACATGCTGACTAAGGTGGACGACACCAAGAACTTCTTCAGCGAAGCAAAACTTGGAAGGTGGCTAGGCTGGATTCAAGGCGCCGCTGCGGCCCGAGGCCTCCTAACTCTAGAAGAAGCCAAGAAGATTAACTTCAAATGGAAGGGGTGACATGCAACTATTACTCAAGAAGATACACCCGGAGGTTAAACTTCCGGAGCGGGCTTACTCTAACAGCGTCGGGCTGGACCTCTCGGCTTTTCTTTTGACAGAAGCTGGGGGTAGCAACTCCGTACTAATTCCTCCGGGGGTAGTGAAGTCTATTCCAACGGGGCTGTTCTTCGGGGGCATTCTCGACCTGGGGTCGGTTACTCCCCACCGCCCCTTTCTAGCTGTCTGCTCCCGCTCCGGGTTGGCTGAACGGGGCCTCTTTGTGGCCAACGCGCCGGGTATCGTCGACCCCGACTACAGAGGAGAAATCAAGGTCCTGTTGGCGAACGTAAGTTACACCTCCCACTATATTCGCCACGGAGATCGTATCGCCCAAGCTGTCGTGACTGCCTACGGGACTCCCGACATAGTAGAGGTAGAAGCCCTCGAACCCACCGAGCGCGGCGAGAAGGGCTTTGGGAGTTCTGGCCGATGAGGTGCCCCATATGTCGAAGCCGAGTAGACTACCCCATTCTGATAGTCGACAAGAGAGGGGTCCAGCTTGAGGACAGGTTTATTCCAATGTCCCCCCAGGAGCTTCAACTCATGCGGGGCCTCTACAGCTGCTACCCCGGTATCCTTCCCTCCTCGCGAGCGCACCAAATCTGCGGCGGAGGTGAGTACGCAAACGGCACCCGTAACGTGCATTGGATAGTGGGCACCTTGAGAAAGACACTTCGGGCCGCACAGGCTTCCTGGTGGGTTCAGACCGTATGGAAGGAAGGCTACCGCCTACGTCGGGAGGGAGAATGTCTCTAGTAGTCCTGCCCAACGTCCGGAGGCTGTTTATCCCCGACCCTGGATTTACCATTATGGAGGGCGACCTCTCCGGGGCCGATGCCCAGGTCGTCGCGTGGGAGGCAGAGGATGAGGACCTCAAGGCCGCCTTCTGCGCCAGGCTCGATATCCATGACAAGAACGCAGAAGATATGTGGGGCGCTGCCTATACTAAGCTCCCTGGAACAAAGAAGGAAGGACCTAGAAGTGTCAAACGACAGGAAACCAAGAAGGCTGTCCACGCCACCAACTACGGAGCCGCTGCACGAACCGTCGCAATCGCCCTCGGATGGACCGTCCACGACGCAGAGCAGTTTCAAAAACGCTGGTTCGGGCTTCACCCCGGAGTTCGAGACAACTTCCACAGAAAAGTCGAGGAGAGTCTCGGTACTAATCGGACTATTCGTAATCGCTTTGGTTATCATAGAATCTTTTTTGACCGAATCGAGTCCTCCTTCGCAGAAGCCCTAGCCTGGATTCCTCAATCCACCGTTGCCATCACCACCCTCGAGGGAGCCCTCCAACTCCAGAATAAATTCGAATGGGTTCAGTTTCTCCTCCAGGTCCACGACTCTCTGGTCTTCCAAATCCCAACGCCCCAGGTCCAGAAGGCAAAAGAAATCAAAGAAGCCCTTGAAGTCACAATCCCCTATGACGACCCGCTGATTATTCCTTGGTCACTTACGGCTTCCGAGAAGTCGTGGGGAGAGGCCAAGGAGTTGAAGTTCGTTTGAAACCGGGCGCTTTCACTAGGTAGCACCGCCCGGAGTTTGAGGGAGGCCCGTCCTGCCGCGTCACTTTGACAACTGGTTAGCGGCCTATATGGAGTTTACACGGGACTCCGAGGCGCCCGATGATCTACACTTCTGGACCGGAGTGTCGACCGTCGCCGGCGCCCTTCGTCGTAAGGTCTGGATAGAGATGAGGAAGTTTCAATGGAGTCCAAACTTCTACGTAGTCTTCGTAGGCCCTCCTGGCGTCGTTACGAAATCAACCACTATAAACGCCGGGTTCGAACTCCTCGAGAAGGTCGAAGGAGTCCACTTCGGGCCGGAGTCGATTACCTGGCAAGCTCTGGGAATGGACTTCGAAAAGGCCATCGAACATGTTGACTACACGGATGAAAGCGGAGCTGAGGTCTCCCTTCCCATGTCCTGCCTGACCTGTTCCATTAGCGAACTTGGAACCTTTCTCAATATGGAAGACTCCAAGATGGTATCCTTCCTAATCGAGATGTGGGACTCCAAGAAGCGCCCTTTTTCCCACAGAACCGTCGCCTCTTCCCAACTGGAGGTACGAAATCCCTGGCTCAATATCATCGCCTGTACCACCCCCTCTTGGTTGAAGAACAACTTCCCCGAGGGAGCCATACATGGGGGTCTGACTTCCCGCATGATCTTCGTCTACGCCGACAAGAAGCGCCACCTAGTTCCGTACCCCGATGAAGTCATACCCGCCCGCGAATACTATGACCTCTTTAATAAGCTCGTGGAGGACCTCCAGGACATAGGCCGAATGCAAGGACGTTACCACCTGACGGATAAAGCCAGGAAGTGGGGCCACGACTGGTATCAGAAACACTGGTTCGGGGACCGCCCTATATCTATGGCCTCCGACCGCTACGAAGGCTATCTTGCTCGGAAGCAGACCCACATCCACAAACTCGCTATCATCATGGCCGCCGCCCGCTCCTCGAAGCTTCTTCTAGAACCAGAACACCTTCAAGAAGCCGACGACATTCTGACCGTCACCGAGCCAAAGATGATACACGCCTTCGAATCTATCGGCCTAGTAGACGAGGCCCGAAAGACCCAAGAGATCGTAGCCTTCGTAAAGGCCCACGGCTCTCTGACCAGCCAAGAGCTGTGGCGAATGTGTCAGAATACAATGGAGCTAAAGGACTTCCAATCGGCAGTAGTATCCGCTGTCCAGTCCGGGATGCTTGTAAAGATTCCGGGGGACCCCCCAAGAATGTGCATCCCCGCCAAGCCTATCGAACCGGCCTGACGCTGATCGTCCCCGCTCCCCCGGCCTCCGGGTAAAGCTCCTTAACCGTAGGGCTAACCTCCACCCCGAGTTCCCGTTTCTTCCTCTGGAGCGCCCGTTGCTTCATGGAGGTAGTCAACGTGTCCCGACTTATGCGAAGCTTGGGAAGGTCCTTGGGTAGGTCCGTATTGAACTTCTTAATGGCCCCAATAATCCTATCCTTCTCCTCTTTATCCCCGCTTCTGAAGCTCTTATCGGCCTGTCGAAGGAGCATCGTTCTCCTGATCTCCCAGAAGCCCTTAGCCTCCCTGTCCGCCCGCGTCCTGTCCCATTCCCGCGTTAGACGCTGTGGCTGGAAGCCCATAGCTACTCCTATGATCTCCGCCATATGAATGGGGTCTTGCACGTCGAACCGAACCACGGCAGCGCCCGACTTGTCCCGCTCCATCCCCTCCGTATAGTACCGCCCTGCTTTGGAGATGGAGCCAAGGATACGGGGGAGGCCTCTCTCTACATCCTTATAATCTAGACTCTCCGACGTCTGTACCGCCTGGAGGGCTCGATACATGTTGAAGAAGATACCATAGGTCGCACCGGAAGTCTGTTGGGTTGCCTCACCCAGGGTCCGAAGCGGGTCGTCCGACACCCCTGTTATAGCCTCGATGGGAAGCGGCGACAGTCTTCCCAAGCCAATCGCCTTGGACATGTCCACAGTGGGGGCTCCCATCCCGACCATCTCCATGATCGCCGGAATGCCGAATCCATACCGACTGGTTCCACTCACCAGAAGCTCCCCCGGATGGAACTTAAACGTCCCGATTTCCTTCTCCCCTTCCCCGGCTAGGGACAACATGAGGCCTCTGGCCTCCCGCTCGAGGTCGAAGTCCTTACCAAACATCTTCCTAGCTAGGAACTTCATCAGCTCATTAGCTTCCTCCATTCCAGGGAGGCCCATCATTCCTCCCAAGAAGCCCAGGATTAACATACTCCTGGCCGCCGCTGCCGGATAGTTATAGAGGAAGAACAACATATTCTGTTGGAAGGTCTTAAAGGTAAACAAGGTCCGAAGCTTGCCTCGCATGAACCTCGGATGGGCTTCCCGGTTGTATTCATATTGGGTAGCCCTAATCGCCTCGGCGGCCGTCACAATGGCCCCGGCCTCTGTCTGTGTCCATCCCGCCTCGAGAAGTTGGTTATAATATAGGCTCCGTGTCTGCACCGCCTCCCGCACATAGGGATTATTTGGGTTGGCCATGGAGAGTTCCAACGCCGCCTGTGCAGTTAACCTCCGATTGCCCTGCTCAACCATCTGGAACATAAAAGCGCCCATCGTGTTGAGCGTAGATAGAGTCTGCTCCTTTATATTTCCCACAATGGGAAGTATATTTCTTCCTTCGGACAGTGCCGCCAATTCGGGCACTCTAGCTTCCGATATGAGACCAATCCTTGAGAGCTCGCCAAGCATCGCCAGCCGACGATCATTGGTGCCTTCGAGGGTTGCCTTCTTCCAGAAGGTGCCGCGTTGCCCGACAGCCTCTAAAAGGGCACCAGTAGCCGCAACGTCTCCAAACTTAGAGGCCAATAGTGGGAAGGTCGTAAGGGCAATCTGGGAAGAGTTAACAACCGCCGACACCGGCATCCAGGCTAGATACCAGAAGAAGGCCAACCCCCTCAAATTAGGAAGATCTTGATGTGGGTTAACCCACTCATCCAGATGGTCCTGCATGAAGTCCGCCACCCTCGTCCTGTTATTTCCCCTCGGGAGGTAGCGGGACTGATCTCGGACTTCCTTGGTTAGTCCCCGAAGCTGGTCCACGAACTTCACCCGAGCCAGATGTCGACTTCCATAAAAGCCATAAGTCGCAAAGGCCCGCAGGAAGTCCTTCGAGTACCCCGCCGTACCTGACTTCCTCTGGAACCTATGCCTAAAGGACTGAGCAGGGGCGTACTCAAACCGGAGGGCCTCCATAGTCTCCGCCATATCCCTCTGCTGCCGTTGTGTGAGGTTGGCCCCTATTCCAATCTTCTCGGCTATCTTATCAAGAAGCCCAGGAGGCATCCCGATCATAGTTCTCCCGGGCTTAAAAACTCGAAATGTGCTGACGGCTTCCCCAGGTTCCAACCTCTCTTCAAGGGTATCCGCCGCCCGAAGCTGTTCCTTCTGCGACTCATAATGCTCCCGATGGACCACATGCCCCGCTTCGTTCCTGACCACCACGACCCAATCTCCAAATCGCATCCAGGGGAAGTAGGGTTGGTTATCATAATTTCTGAACCTCTGCTCCAGAGCATTCAGCTGCATCTGTCGAAGAACAGGGTCTCCAATAACCATAGCGTCTCGAGTTAGGACCTCCCGATACTTGTTCATGAAGTTCCTAAAGGTCTGAACGATTAAACTGAAGACCCTCATGGTATCTTCGTCCAACCCGAACCTTTGACGTAGTTCAGCCAGCTCCCTAGAGGTCGGCTTCCTCACCACCCTCTGCTGACGTTCCTCATCCGTTAAATAGTCCATATTGGAGTAGGCATCGAGAAAGTCCACAAGCTTATCCGACTTGGTGGTTCCCAACCCCTTCCACTGTCTGACCGTTTCATGGAACTGCGTCATCATCTGATTGACTTCGACGTTAGCAAAGTCAATGATCTCTCGATACATCTGGAGCTGGGGGTTGTCCTTATTGACCTGAGCAAGTTGTTGGAGACTGAACCCATACTCCATTAGCTTGTTTATTCTATCTGCCTGTGCGGCGGCGGACCTGACGCCCGGAGGGGGGTTCCCATTGAATATCCTATTCATAGCTGTGTGCATGGGGACGTCCTGTGGGGGGGTCTCTACCGGAAGGGCGTCGTATCCGTCCCGAAGCTGAGCTTGGGCGTTGGCTGTTCTTTCCTCCAGAAGGCGCTCCTGAACCAGAGGTGCTGATATCTGTCCCTGATCGAAGAGGGAGTCGAGCCATTCGGCGAACTCCCTATTGGGCGCCACGCTTTGGAATCCCAATACATTCTTCGTATATTGGAATATATCCATCAGCTTCCGTGCAATTCCCTTTAGCCACTTGTCGGCTAGGGAGATCGGGCGTTCCGCGGTAGTCGCCCACTTCGCAAAGGCTTCCGCTAGGAACTCATCCATTCCCAACCAATAGTTACGGTCAGCGGGCGTAAGATGACGAACCAGCACGTCCCCAGCTGCATGAAGGTGCTGTCCCATGAAAACTGCCGGCGCACTATCCCGCACCGCCAGAGCTGGAGCCATAAGTTGGTGCGCTTTGGCCTTCTCCCTTCTCCACTGACGAAACTGCGCCGCCAGGCTTCCCCACACTCCCTTCGGCATAGTCTTGAATTGGGACCAAATGAATGCAT
>Ga0194131_10004054_pt1 | contig 22450 bp, 19 predicted proteins | sample TA2KigO120mmetaG_FD_148631 | JGI IMG/M metagenome (GOLD analysis project Ga0194131, IMG submission 148631) | Freshwater microbial communities from Lake Tanganyika, Tanzania - TA2015053 Kigoma Offshore 120m | ecosystem: Environmental > Aquatic > Freshwater > Lake | place: Tanzania: Lake... | reverse complement strand
AGTTTTGCTCCCGGCCAGTTCACCACGATCGAGGAGCATCGCCCCAAATCGCATCAAAAATATCTGCAATGGACTCCCAGCCGCATGATCCATTGGGCGGGGAAAATTGGTCCCGCTTGCGCTCAACCAAGTTTGAGCAGTTTGGAACAACGCGCCGTACCTTCACCCGGAATCTCGGGATGTTCAAGGGATCGCTGGACCAACGGCATGCTTGCATTCTGCGGCTACCGGCTTCATCCTTTGAACGTAACTTTTGGCCGGCGCAGCGTGGCGCGCGGCCTTTGATTTTGCATGAGCACACCGTCCGAGTCAGGGTCAGGGAAGATCGAGTTGGATCTCGATTTGCAATTGCTGCCCGCGTGGGCGCAGCGGCCTCCCGAGGAAAACAGGTACGCCCGGTATGAAGGGCGCGACGCAGACCCGTCTTCCCGGCGGCCTTCTCGTTTCCAGCGCGGCGAACGCCGCCCCGGCCGCGGGGATTTTCGGAAGGACCGCCCGGAGCGGCCGGGGGAGCGCAAATTCGAGAAACGTCCGCCCAGGCCCGGAGGTCCACCCCGGCCCGACGAAAGGAAGGAACGGTTTGCCCGGCGCGTCGAGGTGAGCATCAATATCATTCCGGAGGAAAAAGGCGTCGAATCGTTGGCCAAACAAATCCACTTGACCGGCCGCGCGTATCCGTTGTTTGGGGTGGCCGCGCTGGTCCTGAAACGGCCCGACCGTTACCAGGCGCGCTTCAATGTGGTGAAGGACTCGGAAGGCAAGGTCGTCCAGCCGCTCTTTGTTTGCGGGTTGGACGAAACGCTCTGGCTGTCAGAAAGGGACGCGGTCGATCACGTGCTGACCAAGCATTTCGCAACGTTTTATCAGGCGGAACGCGTGGCGACGGATCCGCCGAAGGGCACGTACACGTTCGTGGCCCAGTGCGGCATGAGCGGAACCATTCTGGGGCCGCCGAATTATCACGATTATCAAAACAAACTCCGCCGATTGCACGGGGAGCGGTTCGCGCACGTTCCGTTCGACACCTTCAAATCCCGAATCAAAATCGTCCGCGACGAGGCCGTGGTGAAGAAATGGATCGAAGAGCAAAGCTGGAAGACTGAATACGTTTGCCTCAACGTTCCCGAAGCCACCAAACTGGCGAACCTGGACGACGTGGAAAAGCACTTCCGCGAATTGCACCTTCCCATCGTCATCAAGCCGGTGGAAGCGCACACCCTTCCAGGCCACGCCGCGCTCGGTTTGCCAGACCGCTCTCTCCAAAGCGCGGTCCGCCGGGCGTTGGATGAACAGATTCGCTTTCCCCTCAAAGTCGTGAACGTTCTGAGCCAGCAATTCGCGACGCATGGCCTCCAGTTCTTCAAGGTGAACAAGACGGTCACGCACGTCGCCGTGGCGCGACCGCATTACCTGGATTTGGAAGCAACTCCGGTTTCCGACGGCATCAAACGCATCGTCGAGCTAATCAATGCCACGCCAAACTGCACGCGGCGAAAACTTCTCGAATCACTCGCTCCGAGCGCTCCGATGACTTCAGGTGAGAAGAAGGAAGGCGCGGCTCAGACTGAGACCGCTCCGCCCAGCCCGGAGGCCGCAGGCGTGGTCAGCGATTTGCACTGGCTCATTCACCAGGGCCATGTGATTGAGTTTTCGAGCGGCGTATTGGAGACGGCCAAGAAACCACTCCCGCGTCCTCCCAGACCTGAACCCGCGAACGCTCCGTTGCCAGCCGGTGAGGCTCCAGCCACACCCGCCCCGCATGCCCATGAAGACACGGGCCCGGCCACTTCCCCGCCCACTGCGGAGTTGCCAAAAGAAGCAGTGGCAAACCCTGACCCGACGACGACCCCGGATCCACGTCCAGGTGCCGGAGCGCCCGTCGCAGATGATGCGCCCTCGGGATCGAGTTCGGATCTGGGTCTTGCGACAACCGCTTCTGACGAATCGGCTGCGCCAGCCAGCCGCGTGGCCGGATCTCCAGATTAGTTTCTTCTGAAAACCAACTCCGTTCCGCCCCATCCATCTTTATGCCCTTGAATAATCCTGACCTTACAAAGCAACCTCCTCGAAGCGCGCGTGTTCGGCTGGGTGGCTATGCCATCCTGCCGCGGATGCTGGATAAGGGCCGAGCCGCCATTGCGGGCAAGAACGGGGAATACAAGTTCGCCTGCCCGCTCGACCAGCGATTCCTCCAGTTTGCCGGTGCTGATGCTGAAGCCCTGAAAGCGCAGCTCGCGGCGGGAAAATCCGACAGCGAGATTCTCGATTGGATCAACGCCAATTCAAAAACCAAGCCTTCCCCCGCCGACATCGCCGCTTGGTCCGCTCTCCAGGAACAACGCGTGCCGACTGATCCGGAATCTCGGAAGTTTTTCAATGACATCCACGCCTCCGTCGCCCCGAAGCGAACGGACATTGCGACCTGGTTCGATCTCCTGGATCTCGACGATTACGTCAGCTTCGGCGGCAAGCCGTAATCCCGCGGATGGTAGGGCGAGTCCGTCCCGGCGAGCCGCTCGACGTGACTGGAACACGTCCGACTCGGCTCCCTGGGGACAGGCTCGCCCTACCGTCTGGTTCATGGGAAGCGTCCTTGGTCTGATTACCATGCACCCGCCCCGTGAACCAGGTAGGGACGGATTCCACTCCGTCCCAGACTTTCTTGATCCATCGAGCGAAACAAATTCCAGGGACGCCGTGGAACGCGTCCCTACCGGTTTCATGGGAAGCGACAGTGAGGAAATCCGGTGGATTTCGCGTCACGCCGTGACCTTCCTGAGATAATCGAAGGAGAAAATGCCCGATGAATGTCCGTCGGCCCACACGGGCTGAATGGCGTAACTCCCGACGCGAACGATCTGGCGTAACTGGAAGGCTGCGGGCGACAACGGCTTTTCCGGCATTTTATAAACGTTCCCCATCACGTCCATTTCTCCTTTGCACCCGGCGCAAGGACAATGACGTCGGAGGTTTTCGAGAGAAACGAAGCTCTCCGAGCCATCTTCCCACTTGATGGCCAGTTCGGCTCCAATCTGTTGGATGTCCGTCGGTCGCACACAAGCAGCGTAAAGGATGCGTTCAAGCAGGTCGATCAAATCGACGAAGGAGGCGATTTCTTTGAGGCGAAAAACAAAGATAGTTTAATCTAACTTTTATAGTTGACACTAAGTATCATCCCGCGTAAATACGACCTCGCTAGAGTTCAAATCAGATCATGAAATACTGCACCATTCTCAGTCTGGTTGCGGCCGCAGCCGCTCTCCAACTAAACCTGAACGCCGCTTCGGTTCATTCCACGGACCTTCTCAAGGTGGTCAAGGCCCAAACTCCGCTCAAGCTTGATCCTCCAGGCACACCTCGAAAATTGGCGTCCGACGGCAATGTAGGGGGAATCATGGACAACTCTTTCTTCGTCGAGGAAGCCTACAATCAGGAGACTGGAGTGGTGCAGCATATCTTCAACGGCATTTATGGCGTGGACCGTCTCCCCGGACCGGACGACAAGAGCCTGGCGCTGGTCTTTACGCAAGAATGGCCGGTGTTCAGTCAGACTCACCAGTTCAGTTACACGGTGCCTTACTACTTCGCTGAAACGGCCGGCCAATCGGACAATGGATTTGGGGACGTTCTTCTCAACTACCGCTACCAGGCCTATTTCAGCGAAGACACCCTGCGCGCGTTCGCGCCGCGGTTCAGCCTCGTTCTCCCGACCGGCAACAACGACGACGGCCTTGGGGAGGATACGGTAGGATACCAATGGAACCTCCCCTTCAGCACTGCCGTGGGCGATAGCTGGTTTGCTCACGCCAACGCCGGGCTAACCTATCTGCCGGATGCAGGTCCGAGTCCAGGAAACGACCTCTTACACTACAATGTGGGCGCAAGCGCGATCTACGCGCCCACGCGGAATCTGCACTTCATGCTGGAATGGATCGGACTTTGGAACGAAGGACCAGGCGCGAGCGGCGGCCTGGAGCGTGAATTCGAGGCGATCCTCGCCCCGGGAATCCGCCGCGCATTCGATTTGGCCAACGATTCCCAATTGGTTATTGGATTGGGGGTCCCGATTGGACTTACGTCATCCGCGCCGGATTTTGGCGTCTTCCTGTACCTTTCCTTCGAACATGGATTCCTTCGGAAGCAAAAATAGTAGCTCACTATGGTCCAACCTATGAACTCGACTCTACGCACCGCGGAATTGAATGGGGAACGCCCACTGCGCCGTAGCGCAGATTTTCAATCTGCCGTATCGCAGGTTTTCAACCTGCTGGGGCTCCGGCTCCTGAGCTTGCTCTTGTTTGCGGCATTTGCACCCCCCGCGGCGCGCGCGCACATCATTCCACCGGAGAAGTTGCATCCGGTCGCCGAGGCTTATCGACGCGCGAGTTTTGTTTTGAACCTCAATCCTGTGAAATGGGATATCGCACGATCCGACAGCCTGGATCTGGCGAATTATTGGCGGAGCTTCGATCCTTTCGCGGCGGAGAAGCTCGCCAAGGAAATTGAAACCGTGATTTCCAGGGCCACGCTCGTGCCGAACGAAATCGCCCGCATCGAACCGATGCCTCGGCAGGAAGCGGCTTCCCGCGTGCTGGGCCTGTTGACCAAAGCGGTCCCGCCCATCGTCCGGGCCCATTTGCAGGAAGCCGAAAGACGGATCGCAGAGCGGACTGCCGCGCTTGACCACGTCCATCAAGCGCAGGGCGCATTCGGTGCTGTCGAAGACGTGATTCTGGCGAGCGATCCAACGGCCGGGCATCGCCTGGGCCAATGCTGGCTCAAGCTGGCCAGCGCCATTGGCAATCCGGGATTGCTCGGTGTGGGCGCGATTCAACCAGACCCGGCGTCTTTTCGCAGCGAAGCGCGGGAAATCCTGCAATACCTTGACGCCAATTACGGGGAGGATTTCAGCGTTCCGGTTGGCCGAAAGCTGGCCCCGTGGCCATTGAAGAGCTCGACTTTCAACCCGAAAGCCGCCCTGCCGATCAAGCTCCCGCCCGGAAGCAATGTGAACAAACAGATTCCGCGGCCCCGCCAGATTCTGAATATGACAGCCCGCGGCGTGGATGAATCCGAGACCGCGCTCATCGCGCTCGGTGATATGGCGTTTGACAGCGCATATATTTACGGGGAGCCGATGCGGTCGCTGGGAATGTCCTGCAACACGTGCCACAACAAGAGCATCACCAACCCGAACTTGTTCGTTCCCGGTCTGTCCGCTCGCCCCGGAGGGATGGATGTTTCCAACAGTTACTTCGCGCCACACGCCAACAACGGTCACTTTGATCCGCTGGATACGCCGGATTTGCGCGGGATCCGTTTCACGGCGCCGTACGGCCGAAACGGACGATTCGCTTCTCTGCGGGAATTTGTGCGCAACGTGATTGTCAACGAATTCAACGGGCCGGAGCCAGCCCCCATGCTGTTGGATGGCATGATTGCGTACATGAACGAATTCGAGTTCCTGTCGAATCCCGCCTTGACCAAAGACGGCCGTCTGAATGAGAGCGCGCCAGAGGCGGCCCGGCGCGGCGAAAAGATTTTCCACCGAACGTTTCCGCAAATGAACGGCAGGAGCTGCGCGACGTGCCATATCCCTTCGGCCAACTTCCTGGATCACCGCCGCCATGACATCGGAAGCGTCAAAGGCTACGAAGCCGGCTCGCGCGACCGAGCCCTGGATACCCCCACCCTGCTGAGCGCCAAATACACGCCGCCTTACTTCCATGATGGCAGTCTGCCGACCCTGCAGGCGGTCAATGAATGGTTCGACAAGACCTACGAACTCGGCCTCAGTTCCGGTGAGTTGGATGATTTGACCGCTTACGTGGAAACGGTCGGCGACGGCGTTGAAGCTTACGAAGGCACTCCGTACTATTTGGATGCCGAGATGGAGGAGTTCAGTTTCTTCCTGTCCGCTTTCGAATTCCTGGACGAGAAAAACAAACCGGAACTCATGAACGCGACTTTCCAAACCGTCGCCCTCGAAATCCGGAATCACAAATGGGAACTGCAAGACCCGGCCTCAAGACCGGTCATGGACCAATTGGCCGGAATCCTGGACGAAGCCTACGCCGCGAGCCTGGCGGGCGATCGCGCCTCGGTCCGGAATAAAGTCGAAGCCTACCGCACGTTGTACCAGGCAAATGTGGATCGGTTGAAGTAGCGCTTCGCCCGCAACAACATAATCAAATTTGACGCAGCAAATGAATAGCCACCGAGAATCCCGAGAATCGAAAGCCGGCGAGAGCGTTGCTCAAGCCGTCGCATCGTGTGCGGGCCGCCCGCACAACCGCAGCGCAGATTTGCAATCTGCTGTATCGCCGATTTCCAATCGGCAGAGCGCCCGACAGGGCAGAGCGCCTCTTGATTGGCTGGAGACCCAGCAGGTTGAAAACCTGCGATACGGCAGATTGGAAATCTGCGCTACCAGTTTGCGGCGTCTGCGCTATAGACTAGGCACTCTGCGCTTGCGAGCGCATCGCCAAGCGATTTTGGCGATCTTGGCCTGCGGCCTTCTCATGCTTCAATTTTCGACCTTCGCTCAAGAACAACCACAGGGCGGCGCCCGCAAGCACCCCTATCCCGAGAAAGTTCCGTTGAACGCCAAAGCGGAACCGCTGCGGATCGCTTTCATCTCCTACGCCAACCCGCAGACCGTCGTCAAAGACAGTGAGGCCGTGGTTCGATACCTCGGCCAGTTCGTGGGCGTACCTATCCAAAGCTCCGTCACGCTGGATTACGGATCCTCCATTGAAGCGATGCGCGGCGGCAAAGCGGATCTGGCGTTCGTCGATCCCCTGGCCTTCATGATGGCGCACGAGCAAATCGGCGCCCTGCCCTTGTTGCTGGAAGTCTATGGCTACGGCAAGCCCACTTATCACTCGTGCATTTGGGTGCGGCGCGACAGCGGCATCAACACCCTGGCGGATTTGAAAGGAAAGAACATTGCCTTTGCCGACCAGATCGACATGTCGGGACACTTGTTGCCGCGCGAGATTTTCGTCCAGGCCAGAATGCTCACCGGCAAGCGCGTGGAAGGCGAATTCTTCAAGCAAGTCTATTTTGCCGGCGGCGACGAACAGGCCATGCGTTCGGTCGCCAACCGGTTCGTGGATGCAGCCGGCGTCAGTCAGTACGCCGACCAACTGTTGCGCCTTGAAGAGCGCGATCAGGTAAAATCGATCGCGACTTCGATCGAAAGCCCGTCGCATCTCGTGATGGCTCGCAAAGGCCTGGACAAATCCGTCGCGGACCGCGTGAAGCGCGCGCTGCTGGCGCTGGAGATTTCGGACCCGAACGACAAGATCATTCTGAACAAGCTTTACGGCGTGCAAGGCTTCGCCGAGGCCAAACTGTCGGACTTTGCGGAAGTGGCCAAAATCGCGGCGCGCTACGGTTTTGTGAAGAAGCCCGAGTTGTTTGGAGCGCGCGCGCCTTGAAGAGGTGCTCCGCCTCCGGTGTTGAAGCGCTCCGACAAAATCCGAATTCCCAATTCCGCATGACGAGAGAAACCCGATTGCCGAATCCCAAATCCCGGCGCAGCAGCACGGAGCCGAGCCGAAGAGCTAGTCTGGAGGCAAACAGGCCGGAACGCGGCGTTTACGCCGCTTCCGCGTTGAGACGCTGCTGGATCATCGTTTCGGCACAATACGCTCGACACGGAAGCGGCCTCAAGGCCTGTACCTCTGTGCATGGCTTTCGCCAATCCCAAGGGGATTGCGTCCTCCAGCCCAGGGTTGCGAGGAACGAGCAACTCAAGACCGCGCTCCTGTTGCGACCGCGATTTGTATCTGCGTTGGCTTCGGATTTCGGACTTCGGAATTCTTTCGACATTCGGATTTCGTCATTCGGATTTTGCGCCTGGATTCCGAAATTGCCGAAGAACCCTCACCCGACGGGGATCGCATGATCCGCATCGAATACGTCCAGGTCCGTTTTCAGCGCGGCACGCCGGTTCTGTCTATCGACCGATTGGAGATCGAGCGAGGCGAGCGGGTCGCGGTGATCGGTCCGAGCGGCGCTGGCAAGAGCACGCTTTTGCGCAGCATCAAGGGGTATCTTCGTCCGGCCCAGGGGAAACTCGAAGTCATGGGCTCGAACCTTCTGACGGTCCGTCCCGAAGAACGCCGTGCCATCAACCGCCGCATCGCTTTGATCTATCAGCAATTTCACCTGGCACCGCGCTTGACGGTTCTGCAAAACGTCCTTTGTGGACGCCTGGGGCTGACGAGCCGCTGGCGCTCCCTGCTCGGCTTCTTCAAGCCGGAAGATCTCCGAACCGCCTGGGCCGCCATTTGCGAAGTGGGCCTGCAAAACCAGGTCCATCAACGCGCTGACACACTCAGCGGCGGAGAAAAACAACGCGTCGCGGTCGCCCGCGCCGTCGCGCAACAGCCGTCCATCATCCTGGCGGACGAACCGGTCTCAAGCCTGGACCCCGCCTGGGCCGAGGACGTGCTGGACTTGATCGGCGCGGTTCAACAGCATCACGAGGCAACGCTCGTGATGAGTTTGCATCAACCTCATCTGGCGCGGCGTTATGCCAGCCGGATCATCGGCCTGCGTCAGGGGCGCGTGGTTCTGGACGATTCTCCGGCCGCGCTGACCGACGCGAATCTGGAGGAACTTTACCGTGGAGACGACCTTATCCCCATCAACTCTGCCACCGCCAAGGCCCGGGCGAGTTAAGTGGCTTTGGATTAACACGAGCCTTGCAGCCGCGGTCCTGGCGCTTTTGGTTTGGTCCTGGAACGGCACCGGCATGAGCGTGGTGGCGCTGTCGGAATCTGGTCCGCAGATTCTGGAGTTTCTGGATCGAATGCTGCCGCCGGACCTGAGCTGGACCGAGACTCAGGCCCGTCCGTTTCTGCCGCCCTTGCGGCTGGCGGGCGAAACCATCGCCATCACACTGCAAATCTCTTTCCTGGGCACGGCCCTCGGCGCGGTCGCGGCGCTGTTCCTGGGATTCCTGGCGGCCGAGAACCTCACGCCGCACTGGGTGCATCACTCAGTCAAAATGGCGCTGGCGATCTTGCGTTCGATTCCGGTGATTGTGCTGGCTCTGTTGTTCGTGGGCGCAGTGGGGTTGGGCGCTTTCCCGGGTGTGCTGGCGATCGCGATTCACTCGGTCGGGATGCTGGGGAAGTTGTTTGCCGAAGAATGCGAGAACCTGGAGCCCGGTGTTTGGGAGGCCATGGATAGCGCCGGCGCGAACTGGTTTCAGAAGGTGCGCTTCGCCATCTGGCCGCAAGTGGCGCCGCAGATTCTGTCTCTGATCCTGTTTCGAGTGGACATGAACATCCGCGACTCGGCGGTGCTCGGCCTGGTCGGCGTGGCGGGACTGGGACTCTGGATTGAGAATTATCGGCGGGCTTTCGATTATCAGAGCGTCGCCACGATGGTGCTGGCGACGATGCTGGTTGTCCTCGGGATCGAACAAATCGGCATCCACATCCGCCGGCATCTGAAGTAGCATGTAAAGGTTAAGCGGTGGGAAGGCTGCTCTGCATTCCAGACCAGGGAGCGGCCGGGGAAAAACAAACGATGAACGCAGAGGATAAGGCTGGATCCGAAACAGACGGATGGCGCCGAGAGAGCGGTGCCCCCAGCTTGCGGGAGGTTTATCGGACGATCCCGGTTCCCAAGGAACTCAGCTTTTGGCGCAAGATGCTGGCATTTTCAGGTCCCGGCTACCTGGTCGCCGTCGGATACATGGACCCCGGCAACTGGGCCACGGACCTCGCGGGAGGCTCGCAATTCGGCTACACGCTGTTGAGCGTCATTCTGATTTCCAACCTGATGGCGATTCTCCTGCAGTCGCTGTGCGCGAAGCTGGGCATTGTGACGGGCCGCGACCTCGCGCAGGCATGCCGGGACCATTACTCGAAGCCTACGGCGATGACGCTCTGGTTGCTTTGCGAAGTGGCGATCTGCGCCTGCGACCTGGCGGAGGTCATCGGATCGGCCATCGCTCTGAATCTGCTGTTCAAGATTCCGCTGGTCTGGGGCGTTTGCATCACTGCGCTGGACGTGTTGGCGGTGATGTATCTTCAGAACAAAGGATTCCGGTATCTCGAAGCGCTCGTCATCACTTTGATCCTGACCATCGGGGGGTGTTTCCTCGCCGAAATAATTTTCTCGAAACCAGACATCGCTGGAGTCTTGACCGGATTCATTCCCAGGGCCGAGATCGTCCGGAAGACCGAAATGCTCTATGTAGCCATCGGAATCCTGGGAGCGACCGTCATGCCGCACAATCTCTATCTGCACTCTTCCATCGTCCAGACCCGGAAGTACGAGCAGAATAGCGACGGCAAAGCGGAGGCGATCAAGTTCGCCACGCTCGACTCGACGGTCGCCTTGATGTTCGCGCTCTTCATCAACGCGGCGATCCTGATCGTGTCCGCCGCGACCTTCCACACCCGTGGCCAGCACGACGTGGCCGAGATTCAGGACGCCTTCAAACTGCTCAGTCCCGCGCTCGGTGTGCCGGTGGCGAGCGTCCTGTTTGCGCTGGCTTTGCTGGCTTCGGGGCAGAATTCGACTTTGACCGGCACGCTCGCCGGGCAAATCGTCATGGAAGGGTTCCTGAATATTCGCTTGCGTCCCTGGCTGCGGCGTTTGATCACGCGCTTGATTGCGATCGTCCCGGCGGTGATCTGCACGGCGCTTTATGGCGAAAGCGGCACGGCCAGGCTGCTGGTTCTGAGCCAGGTCATCCTGAGCCTTCAATTGTCCTTCGCGGTGATCCCGCTGGTGCTGTTCACGAGCGACCGCGTCAAAATGCGTGAATTCGTCAATCCGCTTTGGGTCAAGGTTCTGGCGTGGGTGACGGCGGGATTGATCGCCTTGCTCAACGTCAAATTCCTGCTCGACTTTCTGGGAGTGATCGGCTGGTTTTCGACACTGTTCAGTTGATCCCATGTACCGAAAGATCCTCGTCGCCCTTGAGAATAGCCCGGCGGATCAAAGTCTCCTGCCGCACGTCAAGGAATTGGCGGACCGCTTCGATGCGCAACTGTTGCTGGTGCACGTGGCGGATGGCTGGGTCGCGCGAAATTTCGATCAACTCAAGCTCGCGGAATCGGAGGAGATGAAGGCAGACCGGAATTACCTGGAAAGGATGGCCGCGGACCTGCGGGCCGCCGGCTTGAAAGCTTCCGCGCACCTGGCGCTGGGCGATCCGCCTTCCGAAATCCTGAAATGCGCCGAACGCGAGCAATGCGATCTGATCGCCATGACCATGCACGGACACCGGCTCCTGGGAGATTTGATCTTCGGAAGCACCATCTCGGAAGTCCGGCACCGGAGCACGATCCCGATTCTGCTCGTCCGCGCAGCGCAAAGATAAGCCGCCGGCGCCTTACGAGCATGTTTGAAGAATCGGGCTAATGGGCGGGCTGGCAGCCCGCGCTACCCATCTGCGACTACGCCCGCGGCGAGAGTTTCTTCTCCACCGGACTCTTCTGGAGCGTGACGAATTTGGGAAGGCCGCCGTCCATGGGCAAATGAAGCTCGCCGTCGATCAAGGGGCGCGCGTATTCGATGAACGTTTCGTTGGGCAGGAACCCATCGGCGCTGATCCACTCTCGCGGCACCAAGCGCTCGACGTTGGCAATCTCCTTCAATTCCTGAAACCCGGTAGTCCAGCGGTAGGGGCTGTTTTGGTGACGGACGAGCTTCACCATGAGGCCGCTCTGGCCGTCGATGGCTGCCCGCACGGCTGCCGCGCCGCACGCGACCGCTTCCAGCACATCGGTTTCACTGGCACAATGGGCGGCGGCGCGCTGGGCATAGCCAAGTTTGACGGTTCGAGTTTTGACTTTGAGCTTCGAGGACACGATTTCGGCCACGCGTTCGGCGGCCCCGGAAAGGACCGCGTGCCCAAAAGCATCCAGCGTCCGCTCGTCGGCGGCCAGTTCTTTGCCCGCCGCGTTGCGAAGTCCCTCCCCCACGACCACAATGCAGTATTTATTCGCAGCCAGTGTCTCCTGGACCTTCGCGAGAAACCCGCTTTCATCAAAAGGAATCTCCGGCAACAAAATGATGTGAGGCGCATCGCCAGAGCTGCGCTTGGCCAGCACCGTGCCGGCCGCAATCCACCCCGCAGCGCGGCCCATGACTTCGATCAGGCAACACACGCCGCTGTCTGAAGCCATGCTGGCCGCGTCGGCCGCGATCTCCATCACCGTCGTCGCGTTGTATTTGATCGCCGAACCATAACCCGGACAATGATCCGTGTGCGGGAGATCGTTATCGATGGTCTTGGGCACGCCGATGACGCGAAGTTCGTAGGCGCGCTGGACGGCTTGTTCGTGAATTTTGTGAGCCGTGTCCTGGGAATCGTTGCCGCCGATGTAGAAAAAATACCGGATGTTGTGCGCCTGGAGAACCTGAAACAGCCGGTCCATGTCCTTGGCCGCCTGTTCGGCTTTTTTCTTGAAGTCAATTTTGTAGCGGCACGTGCCAAGCGCCGCCGCAGGCGTGTGCTTCAACCCTTCGATGACGACGCGCTTCTCCTCCTGGATATCGATCAATTCTTCATTGAGGATGCCAAGAATGCCGTTGAGTCCCCCGTAAATCTCCTCAATCAAATCCGGATACCTCCCGGCTTCCTGGATGACTCCGGCTGCGCTGGCGTTAATGACGGCCGTAGGGCCACCCGACTGCGCAACCAACAAGTTTCCGACTAGATCTGCCATATAGAGCGAAGTGAATTGTGATAGGGCAGCACCAGCCGGACGCGGCTTCCCCGCCCATGAACTTCTAAATTGAGGCGAAACCTTGCCAACCGGGGGGGGCTATGTCAAAGACGAATTCGCCTCAAGCCAGCAGTCCTTGGCGCCGCAACCAAATCGTTACAACGTTAAATCGTTACTGTGCAGACCGTGGGATTGACGACAGATCGACCGGAGAACCGTAGCGCAGATTTTCAATCTGCGGTATCGCCGATTTCCAATCGGCAGGGCGCCGGCAAGTCCCAGCGTGCTCGGACTGGGAGACGCCCCGCAGAATACATTCTGCGATACGGCAGAGTGCCACTCTGCGCTACGAGCTTTGTCGTCCATCCCGCGGACCAAGCAGTAAGGTGGGGCGAGGCTCCTGCCGAGCGAATGCCATCGAAGAAAAGCTCCCAGGAGCGTCGCTCCACCGTCGTTAACTGAGGGGGCACCAAGACTTGCTCACTCAATCTGTGTGGTGAGGCCCCGCCGAGCCGCCATCTCCGACGCTTCAGATCCCATCCAAGCGCAAAGCAAGGCTCCGAGCGTCGCCCCACCAATTACTGAATGATCGGCTTAGTGGACTCGAGCGATGCATTCTGAGGTTCGGTTTGCACGCTGGAGCTGCGCTTTCGGCGCAGCACGGCGTCGCGCAGAAGGTACTCGATCTGGCCGTTGACGCTCCGCAACTCCTGCTGCGCCCAAGCTTCCAACTCCGCCCAGAGCGCCGGATCGATCCGAATCAAGAAGCTTTTTCTTTCCGCCATGCGGCAGGATCAGTTGTAGAGCGTGCCTGTGTTGACGACCGGGTGGACTTCGGAGTCGCCGCAAAGCACCACCATGAGATTGCTCACCATGGAGGCCTTCCGTTCGTCGTCGAGTTGAACCACGTCTTTGTCCGCCAGTTCCTTCAAAGCCATATCCACCATACTGACCGCGCCGTGGACGATTTTCTGCCGCGCCGCAATCACCGCTTCGGCTTGCTGGCGGCGCAACATCGCCTGAGCGATCTCCGGAGAATACGCGAGATGGGTCAGCCTCGCCTCTTCCACCACCACTCCGGCCTTCGCCAGCCGCTCTTGCAATTCGACTCGCAACGCCTGCGAAATCTCATCCACATTGCTGCGCAGCGTGATTTCGTTGTCCTCGCCGTGATCGTAAGCGTAGCAACTGGCGACGTGACGCAGCGCCGATTCGCTCTGAACCGTGACGTAGTTCTGGTAATCGTCCACGTCGAACATCGCCTGGGCCGTGTCGTTCACTCTCCAGACGACGACGGCCGCGATCTCGATGGGATTGCCGCGTTTGTCGTTCACTTTGAGTTTCTCGCTATTAAAGTTCCGGGTGCGCAGCGAAATGGTGTTTCTCCGCCGGTGCGCCGCCTCGTGCGCTCCCGCCGCCGACCCCGAACTCGCCTTGCCTTCGCTGGAGGCGGCTGCGGCCCGTCGGCCACCGCCGCTGGCTCCATTCGAGTAGAAGGGATTTCCCCAATGAAATCCGCTCACCCGCACGGTCCCCTTGTAAGCCCCGAAGAGGACCAGCACACGCGCCTCATTAGGTTGAAGCGTGAAGAAGCCCACCATCATGATGATGCTCGAACCCAGCGTGAGGACGCCTCCAATCAGTAACCACCAATTGGGTGGCGAGCCGGATCGTGCACCCATGACGATTGCGCCAATGATCGCGGTCAGGCTGCCGAGCAGAAGGAGGATATTGATGGGAAGCATGAGCCAGCCGCTGGCGACATGGACTTCACGCTCTTGGTTGGAAACAACTTGTTCGGTTTTCATAGGACACCCTTGAAGTCGGTTATAGGTTCACTCTAGTATCTGTATGATATTACAATGAAATCTGATCCGCAAGAGGATCCTTTCGAAATCCTCACGTAACTCCAAAGGGACTTTCCAGAACGGTGGGGCGACGCTCCCGCGGAGCTTTGTATTTTCTGTCAGGGGAACGGACACGATACCTCTTCTTGAAGCTGCCCAATAAAGGTGACGCCTCAAGGCTTCCGACTGCATACTATCGATTTAGCGCCGCTCGCGTGTTGGGCGGGGACAATGCCCGAAGCCGCGTCTTGCAATCGCCGTTGGCCAGGCGCATCCTGCCACCAGCGTATGAAAAGGCTACCAAGACAGCCGGCCAAGCGCGTGGAACTCGGCAAGCAGATCGTGGCCGACCCCGAAATCTGTCATGGACAACCAACCTTCAAGGGGACGCGGATCATGGTCTGGATTGTCCTCGAACAACTCGAAGAAGGCCTGACCTGGGCAGAAATTGAACGGGAATGGGACGGCAAGGTTAAGGAGGACGCCATCGCAGAGGCGATCTCGATCGCCGATCTGGTGGTCAAACATGAACCGTTCAGGGGGTTTAATGTTGGTGCTCGACGAAAACCTGCCCGCCGGGCAACGGCAATCGCTGCGTGAGCGCCGAATTCGCTTCCGTGTGATCGGCGTGAACATCGCACCGTCCGGCACCAAGGACGAAAATCTAATTCCCTACCTTCACCGGCTGCCGAATCCGACGTTCTTCAGTTTGGACCGCAATTTCTATCGTCGGGATTGGATTCACTCCAACTATTGCCTGGTGTGGCTGGACGTGAGGAGACGGGAAGCCGCAGAATTCATCCAGCGCTTTCTGCGCCACCCCGCCTTCCATACTCAGGCCAAAAGAATGGGCGTCATAGCCCGGGTTCACGTTGAAAGCATTCATTTCTGGCGAATGCAAACAGCACGCTGGGAGACTGACGAACCTTACTGATCTCGCCGATCTGCAGCAAGGCTTGGGACAGAGTATTCCGCTGGCCGTGGCCGAGCGCACTCGCAGCAGCAGACTCCAGCCCGCCCCGGTCATGGGAATCGAAACGTCCATTCCACTTGGGAGTACTTCTCTTTCGCCATTTGCTCAATCAAGGCGGTGGGAGTTCGATCCAGGGTCTCGTTCGCGGACCAAGCGCTCCTGAGCGCTCTCTTGATCGCGTCAGCCGGGAGTTTCAAGTTCATCAGGAATTCAAGGTGCGAGCGGTTCCGGCGATACACCGGCTGCTTCGACGGCAGGAGGAGCGCGTGTTCGATCAGGCTGAGGTCGAAATCCAGAAGAAACGAACCGTGGAAGAGCAGGAATCGCCGCTTTCGCCTTTGCGCGTTCCCGGAGAACTTCCGTCCGCCGATCGCCAGATCCGTGTGCCCTTCTATCGCGACTTCCTTGTTCAGGAGCGAAGCGAGCGCGCGTTGATGGGCGCCCATGATGTGGGCATTGGCTTCGGCAATCGTGGACACGGGTCTTGATGCATCCACGCGCAAGATCAGGGTGTAGTTCAGGCAGCCTGGACCTTGCAGCACCGTGCCGCCGCCGCTGCACCGGCGCAGGATCGGGATGTGCATTTCCCGGCACCGGTCCCGTTTGACTTCCAGGCTGGCTTGGTTGGCATAGCCCAAGACGACGAAGTGCTGGTTCGGCTCCCAGACTCGGAGAATCTCGCAATCGCCGCCTTCCTCTGACCAGTCCAGCAGCGCCTCGTCGCATGCCACATTGAGTGCGGGCGTGGGGAACGAAAGGTCCAGGTATTTCATTGTGCTCGACCGCTTCTTGTGTAGTTTCTTGCGCCTTTATGACGGCCATTACGGATCCAAAATCTCGCGGCAGGAGCGCGGGCAGCCTGCCCGCGAGAGATTTCCGCGCGGGGATGCCAAATTGCGACTCGCGCCTCCGGCCAGCCTGACGTAGAAGATTGAATGCTAAGATTGGGAAGCACAAAGTGAAATCTTCACTCAGACAGAATCCGAAAATCCCGCCCGCGCACGCTGGCCAGGCTGTCCCCGCCCCGCCGGCCATTGATCTCCTGGGCGAGGACACCGGGAAATGGATCGAATCGGTGGAGAACTTGCTTGAATTCACCCTCAAGCAACAGAATTCGGAGCAAGCCTCCCTCTTCCTGGGTAATCTCATCGACCGCCTTCGACGATCCGGGGTGGCACTTCCGGCCACGGTCAGCACGCCTTACCTCAATACGATCCCGGCCGAGCGGGAGGCGCCCTTTCCGGGCGACTGGCAAGTCGAGCGCAAGATCAAGAGCTACATTCGCTGGAACGCGATGGCGATGGTCGTGAACGCGAACCGCAAGCACAGTGGGCTGGGCGGGCATATTTCGACCTACGCCTCCTGCGCGACGCTTTACGAGATTGCGTTCAACCATTTCTTCCGCGGCGCGAGCGAGGCTCATCCGGGCGACATTGTCTATTTTCAGGGCCACTCTTCGCCGGGGATTTACGCGCGCGCGTTTCTCGAACGCCGTTTGGACGAACCGCACCTGCACAATTTCCGCCAGGAACTCGCCCCCGGCGGCGGGCTTTCCTCTTACCCACACCCGTATCTGATGCCGGATTTCTGGCAGTTCCCGACCGTCTCGATGGGCCTGGGGCCGATCCTCTCCATCTACCAGGCGAGGTTCAATCGTTACCTGAAAGCGCGCGGATTCTTGAAACGCCAGGAACCGAAAGTCTGGTGCTTCGTCGGCGACGGCGAAACCGACGAGCCCGAAACGCTCGGCTCCCTGACGCTGGGGTCGCGCGAGAACCTCGACAACCTGATCTGGGTCATCAACTGCAACCTCCAGCGCCTCGACGGTCCCGTGCGCGGCAACGGGAAGATCATTCAGGAACTCGAGGCCCTGTTCCGGGGCGCAGGCTGGAACGTGATCAAAGTGATTTGGGGCTCGGATTGGGATCCGCTGATCGCCGCCGATCACTCCGGCCTCTTGCTGAAACGAATGGAGGAAGCGGTTGATGGGGATTACCAGAAGTATTCCGTGGAGCCGGGCAGTTATACGCGGAAGCATTTCTTTGGCAAATATCCGGAGTTGCTGAAGCTGGTGAATCATTTGACCGACAATCAAATTCAGAAGTTGCTCCGGGGCGGTCACGACACCAAAAAAGTTTATGCGGCGTACAAGGCGGCCGTCGAACACACCGGTTCGCCGACGGTCATTCTCGCCAAAACGATCAAGGGCTATGGCCTGGGCGAAGCCGGCGAAGGCCGCAACATCACGCACCAGCAGAAAAAGCTAAACGAGAAAGAGCTTCGCGAATTCCGGGCGCGCTTTGGAATTCCGATCAGCGACGAGGAAGTGGTCGAGACGCCGTTTTATCGTCCACCGCTCGAAAGTCCGGAGACACAGTATCTGCTGGAGCGCCGCAAGCAATTGGGGGGTTGTCTCCCGAAACGCCAGGTCACGGCTCCACCGCTGGACCCGCCCAATGCCGAAGACTACGCCGAATTCGCCAAAGGATCGGGAAAGTTCTCGGTATCGACCACCATGGCCTTCGTCCGGCTTTTGAGCGTTTTGCTCCGGCATAAGAAGATCGGTAAACACATCGTTCCGATCATCCCGGATGAGGCGCGCACGTTCGGGCTGGACGCGCTGTTCCGCGAGATCGGGATTTACGCGCACCAGGGACAGCTTTACGAACCGGTGGATAGGAAGTCTCTTCTTTACTATCACGAAACGAAAGACGGACAGATTTTGGAAGAAGGGATCACCGAAGCCGGTTCGATGTCTTCGTTCATCGCCGCCGGCACCGCTTACGCGACGCACGGCGTGAACATGATTCCGTTTTACATTTATTACTCGATGTTCGGTTTCCAGCGTGTGGGGGATTTGATGTGGCTGGCGGGCGACATCAAAGCCAAAGGTTTTTTGCTCGGAGCGACCTCGGGCCGGACCTCGCTCAACGGCGAGGGCTTGCAGCATCAAGATGGCCACAGCCTCTTGCTGGCGAGTACGATTCCGACCTTGCTGACTTACGATCCAGCCTTCGCGTACGAGGTCGCCGTAATCATCGCCGACGGCATCCGCCGGATGTATCAGCAAGGCGAAGAGATTTTCTATTACCTTGCGCTTTACAACGAAAACTACCTCATGCCGCCCATGCCGGAAGGCGTGCAGGACGGAATCTTGAAGGGCCTCTACAAGTTCAAGGCGGGCCCCGTGAATCGAAAACACAAAGCGCACCTCTTCGGCAGCGGCCCCATCATCAACGAGGCACTCCGCGCACAGGAAATCCTCGCCGAACGCTACGAGGTATCCGCCGACGTCTGGAGCGCGACGAACTACAAGTTGCTCCGCAACGATGCACTGAGTTGCCGTCGCTGGAATATGCTTCATCCGACCGAACCGCCGCGAAAGCCTCACATCCAGGCGCTGCTCGAAGGACAGCAGGGAGTGTTTGTCGCGGTCTCAGACAACCTGAAGATTGTTCCGGACCAAATCGCGCCGTGGATTCCCGGTGGCTTGACCACGCTCGGCACCGATGGCTTTGGCCGGAGCGACACGCGAGCGAATCTCCGGCGCTTCTTCGAGGTGGATGCCGAACTCACCGTGGTGGCCACGCTCAACGCCCTGGCGGAGAAAGGCGCCTTGGACAAGCACGCCGTGCATAAGGCGATTCGGGATCTGAACATTAATCCGGAGAAGCCTTACCCAACGCTTGTTTAATCGCACCCCTCAAGGCACCAATTCGGCTCGGTAAAACCGCTGCGCTTTTGCCCCGAGGAAAGAGATCGGAAGTTTCAACGGGCTCGTGGAAAGCGTTACTTTCGCAAGAAACTGCCACGACGCCGGAGAACCGAGATCCTCCCGCACTTGAATCGCCACCTGGAATCCAGCCGGGCCGGTCACGGTCCATTCACCGCTCCCGGACGCCGAAAGCGAAATCGCGGGCGCGAATTTGTAGATCGTGCCACAGGTGAACCCGCCATTGAGTGTCGGGCCGTAGAACGCCCCGTCGCTGCCTTTCACCAGGCCGGCATACGGGTTCAATCCGTCCTCGGTTCCGAGGAAGTCGTAGAGCACGCCGCAAGTGCCGCGGCTCCGGTCGAACCTGAAAATCGTCCCTGCGTTGGCACGGCCACCGTTACTCGTTGTGCCATAGAGCGCGCCGTCCGGCCCTTCGATCAGACTCGCATTCGAGGCCGGTTGCGCGCGGTCGGTGAAACTCCAAAGCGCGCGGTAGCCCGTGCCGTCTTTGTTCAATCTGTAAATCGTCCCCAAGTCGTTCGTGCCGCCGTAAACCGTCATTCCGTAGAGCGCCCCGTCGCTGGCTTCGATGGCCGGCGCAAAGGGATATCTCCCATCGCCCCCGGCGCTCGTGAAACTGCGCAGCACTCGATAATTGCTGCCGTCGCTATTGATCCGGAAGACCGTTCCAAAGTTCAGACTTCCGCCATAAGCGGTCGTGCCATAGAGCGCGCCATCGCTGCCTTTGAACAGGTTTCCGTAAGGATTGGCGCCGTCTCCTCCGGCGCCGCTGAAAGCTCGGAGCACGGTGTACCCCGTGCCGTCCGAGGTCATTCTGAAAACAATGCCTTGCTTTCCCTCGCCACCAAAAACGGTCGTGCCGCAGAGCACGCCGGGGCTGACCTCCACGAGCGCTCCGTACGGCTGCGAGCCATCACCGGCCAGGGCGGTGAAGCTGTGAATTACGCGAAAGCCTCCGCCCTCCATATTGAGTTTGAAAACGGTTCCCTGATTTGTGTTCCCGCCGCGCACCGTGGTTCCATAAAGCGCGCCGTCGCTTGCTGCGATCAGTCCAGCGTAAGGATAGGCGCCATCTCCATCGCGACCCGTGAAGACGTGCAACAGGCTGTAACCACTCCCGTCTTTGTTCAGTTTAAAGAGCGTTCCGAGATCTGCGCTGCCGCCGCCCCACGAGGTCCCGAAAAGAGAGCCGTCCCGCCCGACCAGCAGTTTGGAGTACGGCTTGAGCGAGCCTTCGCCATCGGTAAAATGATGCAACAACCCGTACCCTGAGCCGTCCTTGGCCAATTTGAAAACGCCGCCTCGACCAACGCGGCCACCGGCATTCGCCGCGCCGTAAAGCGCGCCATCGCTGCCCTCAATGATTCCACCGTAAGGGGACGCACCACCTGCTCCTCCCGACAGATGGTAAATCACGCCGAAGCCACTGCCGTCCTTGTTCAATCTGAAAACCGCGCCTTGATCGGCTTTGCCTCCAAAGGCGGTGGCGCCGTAAAGATTGCCGTCCGATCCCCAAATCAGGCTGCCGTAAAGTTGCGCACCTTCCTTGGCGGAGTTGGTGAAGTCGTGCAGCACCCGATAAGCGCTCCCATCCTTGTTCAACTTAAAGATCGCCCCTGCGTTTGTGCTTCCACTCACAGACGAAGTGCCATAGAGCGCCCCATCGCTGCCTTCGAGCAACGCCCCGTACGGATGAGTCCCGTCCCTGGCGGCCGCGTTCAAACTGCGGATCACGCGATAATTGGTGCCATCCTTGTTCAGCCGGAAAATGGTCCCTTGATTGGCTCCCCCCCCGAAGTAGGTGGTCCCGTACCACACACCGTCGCTTCCCTCGATCACCCGGCTGGAAGGTTGCACGCCATCGGCTCCCACGCTCGTGAAACTGTGCAGGACGGCATAGGCAGTTCCATCTTTGCTCAGCTTGAAAACGGTTCCAAGATTCGCCGCCCCGCCAAGATGAGAAGTCCCGTAGAGTACGCCATCGCTGCCCTCAGTCAGGCCGGCATACGGATTCGCCGCATCCCCGCTGACCGCGCCAAAGCTCCGCAGCACCGTGTACCCGGTGCCGTCTCGGTGCAGCTTGAAGAGGGTTCCCAGGTTGGTGCTGCCTCCGAGGTGAGTGGTGCCGTAAAGCAGGCCATCGCTGGCTTCGATCAGATCGGCGTAGGGAGCGGCGCCATCGCCGCTCTGCCCGGCGAATCGATGCAGCACACGGTAGCTGCTGCCATCGCGGTTGAGCTTGAACACGGTCCCTTCCAGCGCGCCGCCGCCGAGCAACGTCGTCCCGTACAGAGCCCCATCGCTGCCCTGGAGCAGCCGGGCGAAAGGGGTCGAACCAAGCTGGTCTTCCGCACAGAACGATTTGATCTTGGTCAGAGCAAACTGGTCTGCGGCGCGCGGCGCCATCGCGAGCATCCCGGTCAAAAGCAGCGCCGTTGTCAAACGCATCTCACGCGAACTGCAAGATCTCCGGACCGTCCCGCGGATTCGTTTCGCCGCAAGGAAGACAACCTTGTCCGGGGTCACTTCGTGGCCTTTACTTTTCCCAGGAGGACATCTCATCTGCACGTTCGATTCCATCGATTCCCTAAATTTCTCGACCTGGCGAGAGACGCTAAACAGTGCTTCGGGATAACGGAAGATGAAATGTGGTACTGTGCAGACCGTGGGATTGACGACAGATCGACCGGAGAACCGTAGCGCAGATTTTCAATCTGCGGTATCGCCGATTTCCAATCGGCAGGGCGCCGGCAAGCCCCAGCGTGCTCGGACTGGGAGGCGCGCCACAGAATTCAATTCTGCGATACGGCAGAGTGCAACTCTGCGCTACGAGCTTTGTCGTCCATCCCGCGAACCAAGCAGTAAGTATCCCCGCAGTTACTGATCAGACCGTGGGACGACGCTGCTGCGGAGCTTTTCTTCGATGGCAGTGGCTCTGGAGCCTCGCCCCACCTTAGTGGTCCATTTCATAAATACGCTCACGTTCGCGGCAAGGGATTTTTCGGCCAGACGAGGCGCGAGCGACGAGCATATCCCGAAGTGGATCTGTAAGGAGCGAGCAACGAAGTCTGGCGAAAAAGAACTGCCGCCCTTCGGGTTGCGCCGAATTTTGCCTGGGGCTGCGTTGCTCCTCGGTCACAGCCCCACTGGCGGGGGATGCTCGCTCGTCGCGCCTTGCCCCAGGCCAAAT
>Ga0194131_10004053_pt1 | contig 22453 bp, 31 predicted proteins | sample TA2KigO120mmetaG_FD_148631 | JGI IMG/M metagenome (GOLD analysis project Ga0194131, IMG submission 148631) | Freshwater microbial communities from Lake Tanganyika, Tanzania - TA2015053 Kigoma Offshore 120m | ecosystem: Environmental > Aquatic > Freshwater > Lake | place: Tanzania: Lake... | reverse complement strand
TAGGACTTACAACACCATAAAACTTTTCTTTATGCAATTCAGATAAAACCTTATCCATCAGGTCTGGAGACATATGCTTTGCAGCATGCATTGGATTACCCTGATATCTGACTGGGCAAAACCAACATTTAGCATTACAATAACCAAATGGGTCTATTTGTGCGTCTGTTATTTTAGTAGTACGCAGGTTATATCTTATTTTATCTGTAGCCTTTACCACTTCTGTAAGGGACATGTTGCACTCGCTAATTTAACTTTCATTGTCATAAAACAACCGCACTTTTTACATTGCTTTGTTGCATTAATTAACTCTGGGCATTGAGAACAGATATCTATGCGTTTTTGTGCTTGTTCTTCTGTTGATCTCTCCATTTTGGGATTAAGCAAATCCCAAGGGCGTACAACATTATTTTTCTTTTTATATTCTTGCCAAGCGCTCACTGCCAATCCTGCACTTTAAAAGCTTTACCATCCCATAACGCACCAATAGGAGGTTTCCTATCAAATGGTACTTCAATAAAGATTGGTTGTGATCTATAAACTGCTAAATGCAACTCATCTTTCTTAAGCAAATGTATGTATGAAACAACTTCGTTGTCACAAACAATTGCAAAAACAGCCAAGTCTTCGGGCTTGGGGGGTTGCGGAACATTAATGTTTTCCATAATCCTCCTTCGTAGATTATTCTATATATAGACTGTTTATTACATTATCCTTAGCAAATAGGATCGCCAAAGCATAGTAAGAATAATCCATAAGTGCAACAGACCGCACCGCCTGAACCAAACTTGTAATATGCTGCCCATTGACCAATTGTTATACCGCAAATTTCTGGTATGCACTGTTCATACTGATATTGATAAATCCATGTAGGATCAGATAGAGGATCGCCACCACAGCTAACTCCAGCACACGGATTGGGCGGTGAAGTTGTAGTCGTAGTTGTAGTGGTGGTGGTAGTCGTAGTTGTTGGTGCAGCAGTTGTCGTTGTAGTCGTTGTAGTGGTTGGTGCAGCAGTTGTAGTCGTTGTAGTCGTAGTCGTTGTAGTTGGACCAGGAGGAGGAGTCGTAGTGGTCGTAGTAGTGGTAGTGGTAGTAGTGGTAGTAGTGGTGGTTGTAGTTGGAACAATTGGCGTTACAGAATTAGATGCTGCGGAGTACGCACCATTTTTACCATATGATGTTTCAACTCTTACCTGAAATGTATAAGAAGTATTGTTTGTTAAACTCGTTACTGTAATTGGAGAAGAAGAGCCTGTAGCCTGAATACCATCGGGAGTAGATAAAACCCTAAAGGTTACTTCCCCGCCTTTACCAAGGTTAGAGGGAGATGTAAATGCAACCGATGCAGTAGTGTTACCAGCAGTAGCCGTAGGCGCATCAGGAGTACCTGGAGTACCACCACTACCAGCTATTGCGGTTACTGCATTAATCATTAACTTGACAAATCTCCTAAGACAATCCAGCTATTTGCTGCTCTTTTAATTAAAACAGCAGATGAGTATTGAGCACGAAGCTTTAATCCCGGTGTTGCATTAAGTGTTACACCACCACCTGCTACAAATGTTACTTGTCCAGCACCGGTTTGCACAGCCAAAAGTTGCGCTCCTACTGGAAAGTTAGCACCTGAGTCATTTTGAATTGTAACATTGGTTGCCCCAGCATTATCAAATTCAGTTAATTTACCTTCATCTGTAAGTACAAATGAATAAGTACCGACAACAGGGTTAATTGTATATCTACCAATAACCTGCCCAGTTGCTGTAAGCGATGTGCCTGTAGCAACACCAATATCAGGTGTTGTAAGCGCAACGCTCGTTTGAATCTTTGCTGATGTTACAGCACCAGTAGCAATCTTGGTTGCTGTAATTGCTGCAGCAGCAATATCTTCTGTATTAATTGCACCAGCATCAAAGTTAGTGCCTGAAGCCAACCCATCCACGAAAGTTTTAACCGCAGTGAAGTTGGCGTTGTGTTCGGCAGCGACGATTGTTGCGCCGTTGACGAATGTATTTGGTATTGTTAATGTTGCCATTACTTGTTACTCCTTATTTGTCTGCGCTTATATTTAAACGCGATTGAGTTGATACCCCAAGCTCGCCCAGGCGTACCTGTTAACGCTGCTGTAGGTCCAACGAATTCGAGTTGCACAGCCTTTGCTGTCTTTAAACGACCGCCTAACTGAACACCTGCTCTTAACTGTGTAGTGCCATATACACCACCAGAACCATTTGTTGAATAAGTAGATGTGCCATATATACCACCAGTTGAAATTGGGTTCAGCACTAATGTACTACTTGCAACCTGATCTTCAGAATTAAAGTCATGATATACATTTACTCTAATTTCTGTATCATCTTCTACTTCTTTAACGACGTACAAAGTTTTTACGAATGTTTTATTTTGCACATAGCGGTCATCGTAAAACCAACTTGTTTTATAAATTGTTGAAAAATCACCAAAATCATCACCGGCTTCAATGTCATCATTTACTTCTGCATAGTCATCTACATACATCACATATGGAAAATCTTCATCCGCACTAATCATTAGATACCAAGCATTGTCTCCGCTATCACGCCAGTCAATTCCAGAAATCATTCCCCAACCGTCAATAACAGTGTCATCATCATTATTAAAAGTTGCTGATTGAAACAATGTATATGCACCTTGTTGACCAATTGAAGGATCAAATACAAAGTTGCAGTTTACATAACTGGGAACCGACCCAGTATTATCAATATCAAATGGCATAGAAAGCCATAATCTATCGTTAATATAAGAGCAAGTAATATACTCTAATAATGATGGGTTTATTCTATCGGTATCAATAATTGGTTTAATTCTTTCAAATAGGTTTTGGATTCCATTGCGATTATAAAAGAACAATCCTTGTGGATAATCAAAGAAGAATACTCCACCGGCTCCCTCAACCGCCTGCTGAGGAAAGTCAATGCCAGTCGTTGTAGATATTTCTACAAGTTGGAAAGTGTCTGCATCGTAACCCATAAGGAGATATATTGCTTTGGGTTTAAAGATAAGTAATTGACCATCAACAACTTTAAGACCAGTTATTCCAACCCCGCCTGCCGTAATGTCAATAAAGTCTTGCTGATACCAGTCTTCAGGGCGATTCTCATGCGACCAGCGAACACGATTAGGATACTCAACACCATCTTCGTATGTATAGGCAACGAACAGTTTGTTTGCATGTGCAATATTTAATTCTGCTCTTGGCATATAACCGCCAACAGGCGCTTGATAAGGTTGCCAAGTAGGTCCAGAGGCTATTAATGCTGATGCAAAAGCATCACCCTCAACCCAGTAATACGGAACAGATCCATCAATTCCACGAGCCATGTATAAAGTATCTTGCCATTGGGTAAAAGAACAGCCATTTAATGACTTAACTTCTAATGGTGTAGCTGCTGCTGTATTTAAAATTGTAAAGTTGCTGCCGGAAGAATGAAACACATTGCCATCAGAAACTCCAACTGAAACTGTTGCACCTGTAGATAGCATAATAGTTGGGGCATCCTCTGCTTTATAATTAAACATTGTCTTTGGTCTCCAGTCGGCTGGATCAGCTACAATGGCAGTGCTATGCTTTTTTTTAAACCCCGCACGGCTAAACAAACCGCCTCTTGGGTCAATCTCAAGATTTAATATTTCAGGAGTCTCATTCTTTTTGAGTTGGAACTGGTCAGCACGGTAGTTAACACCGCCTGTAAAGTCTACAATTTGATCAAAAAGAATTGCTCCCATTTTAGAATAACAACCCTATTGGGTTTGGAGTTCCGGGCATAACCTGCAGATACGGTGCATTGCTGTTATACCAATAGCCTTGATTAAGTTGTAACCCACCGCTCATAATCATTGGTTGATTGCTATTGGGTGCAGTCAAGTTTGCTTGAACAATTGCAACCTCACTTTCATAATTACGCATATACACATTTGCCATCTCTGGATCTTCTTGATATTGGAAGATACGAGCCATGACATAATTTGCTAAAGGTAATTGAAAATCTGGGCTAATATCAATATCAATGTTTTCGTCTTGCAACCAATCTAAATCTGGTCTTCTATAACCTCTAATTGTAATGCTATAGACTTGATCTGGCTCAGGATACAATTGAAGAGTGCTTGACCAGAATGTAAAATATACAGGAATACCAGGGATATCATTTGTTCCTACAAATATAGACTCTAGTTTAAACTTATCAAGATAAATTAAAGCATTGCCTGAATTTGTATTATTAACAACAGAAATTATTTGATTAACATCAGATAATGTTTTACTTCCTCCACCGGCTGGAAGAGTTTGAGTAAATGTTCCATAGTTGCGAATCCCATCAATTGTGCTAAATCCATACTCTGATTGATAGTAAGGATATCTTGTGCTTAAAGCAACAATCTTTTGAAAGCCTTCTTTTATAAAAGAGTTAATAAGGTCAGTAGTAATATCATCATTTGCGCCAGAGCCGATACTTAACTCTGACAATTGGGACACAAGGCTACGCATTTGTGCCAGTGTAAGATTTTCATTATAAAAAGGAATTGGCATTGATTACTCTCCTAAAAGTTCTGGGAAGGCTCTTTCCACGAGCTTATCCGCATCAAATTCTTCACCATCCTTCAAGGGCGTTCTTTCATTGGCAACAGATCTTAAATGACCAATACAAAGGTTTGTTTGATAAACCGTACTACTACCACAAGGTTCCCCATTCTTTTTAACACCAGTGCATTCGTTATATTCTTTTGGGGCAGCAATAACAGGCTCAATGTTTGGCATGCCTGCGTAATAAGGCATGATAGAAGATTGTTCTACGCCTTTGACCGTGCCATAAGGCTCTGTTCCCTTTAGCGCTTGTGCGGTGTATATAGTTTGTTTTGACATGTTTAACTCCTTCGGTGTTCCCTATATATTAGAGATTTTATTACCTTATAAAAACAAGCCATAAAAAAGCTGATACGGGGAGGCTGCCCGAAGGATTGCAGCTTTAGACTCCCCGTATCAACATCTTGTAACGGTAGAACTATTTAATTAGTTCCACTCGCCATCGAGTCTGCGCCACTTCAGCGACGAGAGACCGCCCTTTGCCGTGATTTTGCTTGCATTTTCGGCAATGCCAGAAACGCCAATGAAACCATCGGCTGATGGTGTGATTACGCCATAGACAAGTGCGGTGTTCAATGCATCAACTGAAGCCGTTCCGTGATCTGGAGTGTCAATTGCAACGCAAGCCGTGCGAACGACCGTTGTTGCATCCGTGTTGTACTCCGAGATGAAGTGAACTGCCGTTGGTGCAGCAGATGCGGTGATTGAGAAGGCAGCGCCTTCTGATGCACCGTCTGCGTCGTAAACGACACGAGCCTCGAAAGCATATGTCTCACCTTCCTTGCCATACCAACCGAAGTCGCCAGAATCAAGGGCTGCATACGAAGTGGTAACTACCACATCATCTGCGAGCACATTTGTGCGCTCTACAATGAATTTATTATTTGTAACCATAGTTGTACTTTTCTCCTTGCCCGATTTGGGCAGATTACCTAACTATTTTTAGTTAGAACTTGTATTTCTTTATTATTTTATAAAAGCGGGGCTTACCTTCTGCGCCCCGCCTTTACAAACTTATTAGGCTGTCTTATTGGTAAGCTTAGCCTGACGAGCTCTGTTGGAAATCGTCAATTCACCAAACGCCATGATGAGTGCGTAGCGGGCATCAACGCCAGCAACCGTACCCTTCTGGAATTCAGTCGTGGTGAACCAGTGACCATTCATGCCAACCAGCTTCAGGTACTTGCTGTTCAAGAAGAACATTTCACCAGAGGGGCAAGAAACATCGAACACCACTGGGGTCTGCTTGAACATCAGGTTCTGGAAGCCAAGGTTAGCCTTGGTCACATCCTGATAACGGACATTTGCAGTCAACAAAGACTCATACTTACCGAACAGCGCAAGCGTTGTAACAACGAGGTCAGGGACATCGTTTCCACGAGAAGCGGTGTTGTACGCAGTTGTCATCTGAGCAGTTGTAAGCGCTCCACCAGCCGAATCAACATACGACTGCCACCACGAGTTTGCGGAAGCATCAATGCCACCAATCGTGCCGGAAGCACTAATCAGAAAGCCAATGCCTTGGAAGTCCTTGCCGTTGTTTGCTGGGCTGCTGGAGGCAAAAAGCATGTCGTTAAGGGATTCCTTAAGCGACTCCTCTGCCTGCATAACCTTTGCATTCAACAATTTAATAATTGCCTCTGTACCACGGTTCTTGGCTTCTTCAATACCGCTGATCGCAATAGAAGCAGCCATCTGCTTCCAGTTGTATTCAGCAGCAGAAATGCCTTCCTGCGGTGTGAGGTCAATTGCATCGTAGCCCGAGTACGAGCCCACGGTGTCGTTTTGAGCGTAGACGAGGGGCTCGACGATAGATGTACCGCCCTCCTCAACGACCACACGACCACGGCTATTTAGGTGCTCAAGAAGAACACGAGCCGTGAAGATGTTGTCAACCAACTGCGGTTGATAGTTTTGCAGCGTGGTGGACAGTATTGCATTAAAATCAGGATTACCTGCCATTTAGAATCATCTCCTTAGATGTTGTTAGAACCCACTATTTGTGGATTAAGCATTCAAATCTTTTTCAGCCGCTTTAAATGCTTCAAGAACGGTTTTAGGTTGAGCCTTAGCAGGAACGACAGGAGCGCCTTTAGAAGATGTTGCACCGGAGACTACATTTGCTTTGCGCTTAGCCTCTAGTCTGGCTTGTTCATCCGCTAACTTTTTATTAGCATCAGAAGCCTTAGAGTAGATCCTATCAAAAGCAATTTGTTTGTAGATTGCTTCTAAATCGGTCTGCCCTGTAGCCAGAGCTTTTGCAACAACTTCATCGGCATTGAAGTCATCACCATACCTGCTCTGCAGAGTATCAATCGTTCTCGTTAGGTCATCCATCGCTTGTTTCTGTTCGAAGGCGACAAGACGCTTTTCAAGATCACTCATCTTCTGTTCAGCTGGGTCAGTCCACGCAGGTTCTTCAACCTTTGTTTCATTAACACCATACTGCTTTTGTAGAAGAGCAACTGTTGCTGCAGGGTCCTTTTGGAGTGCTTCCGCAAGTGCCTGAGCATATGTTAATTGTTTTCTCTGTTCGCTGAGTTCCTGCGTCTTTTTGGTATAATCCGCCTGACGCTGGTATCCAGCAAGAGCCTCCTTTAACGGAACCGCAACCTCTTCGCCATTGACTTGGAGTTTAATTACCTTATCGGCAACCTCTGTATAGTCAAAAAGGTCTAATTCTGCTTGTGGAGTTTCAGCCGTACCTTCAACCGTTGCATCTTGTCCTTCTACGGGGATGTTGGGGTCTTCAATTGTACTAGCAGTTATGTCTGTCATAGAGTTCTCCTTCATGATTATTCTATGGGGATTACTCCCTATATATAATATATTTCATTACATTCCCGGTTGTCCACCCATCAATTGCTGGAGGATTTCAGGAGGTAAACTTTGTAAAATGCCTTCTAGGTCAGCTGGGGTTTGCGGTCCTGGACCTTGAATTTGTGCATTGGGAATCATGCCAGCAGGTATGTCAGCAGGCATGCCAGCGGGCATGCCAGCAGCCAATTCAGGCGGTAAACCTTGCATTTCCTGCTGTGGAGCCATAGGTTGTGCTGGAGGCATTTGTAAGAAACTGGCAGCATCTTTAACCCCGAATCCAACAGAAAGGACATACTCAGCCAGTCTTGGCAGGTTAATAAGCCCTGCTTGGGCAAACGGCGCTACAGCAGACACAAGTTGCAGTGCCATATCTCTACGGAATGCCTCGTTTCTTGGGGCAGTAGATCCTGCTTCAACAGTAAAATCAAACTCTCCGGCAATATAATCACGGTCAAAACTTAACCAAACAGGTCGGGCTTCAGTGCCAACAACCCTTACAACCTGCTGCCCAGTCATAAACTGTTGAGCCAGCATTATAAGATTGCTTGCACATGCAGCAATTGCATTTTCAATAGAAATTAACTTCTCAGCAACTCTTGCATTACCCGCTTCAGCAATAATTGAGGCTTCACGGGCTGTACGGGTAGTCTCTGGAATAGCACCACGCTGATACTCAGAAACGCCTGATACACGGTCAATGTCATTTTGGATAAGAGCCGACTGATTATAAAACTCAGGCGGGTTAATAAGAGCAGGCATTGGCACAACGACATTATTAAGATTCTCAGAACCCTTAACAGGAACGATTACATTGTCATCATCTGAAGCCAGCATTTGTCTACCGAAGTCATCAAAAGCCGATTCCATAGCCAACCATTTACGACTGTAACGCTTACGGTGATTCATCATCTGTGTACGAGTTTCATTTAATTCGTACTGCAAAGGCTCAATTGCTTCTAGTTCACCCATCGGATAAAAGAAACCTGGAATGCTATAGTTACGCAATTGGAAGTAAGGATGACCAAAGACATATGGCATCTTTGTCGGCTTAATTAAGAAGCCATCACCGGAATCAGCAAATACCGACATCATGCCTGATTCAATATCATAATACTCATAAATATCAACATAAGCCTCTTCGTCATTATTAGGCGTATAGCTATATGTTACATTTGATGTATTGTACTTTCTATAAGAAGTTGCTGACAGGTCTTTACGAACACTTGAGTTATAGCGTGTATCTTCACGAGCAGCCTTAAGTGATCTGCGTGTACGCTGAGCAATCCAACGAATCTCTGTCATATCCTGACCATCTGGGTCAACAAACATATCAAACAGGTCAACTCGCTCAAGGAACGGTCTATCTTCTCTAATAATTAAATCAGATTCAACATTATCCGTTGGTTCTTTGCCAACTGCTGCTTCATCAGCATCATACTCAATATTGTCTAACTTCTCCTCTTCAACAAAACGATAACCTGTTTTAACCCAGCCATGACCACATATCAGGTAGTCTTTAACAGCTCGTTGAAACTCAGGCTGACAGCCATAGTGCTGCCACCAATAGTTAATAATAGATTCTGTAACAATAGATTTATCCCCATCTTCTGGTTTACGAGGATTAACAAGGATCTTGGGGCGACCAATAGAAACAGACGGTAGAAGTGTATTAATTGTAGAAAATGCAATATTAACCAACAGTCTGTCACCTGTTGCTACACCACGATAGTGTCTACCACGATATAGGTTAATAAGCCTCTGCCAGAGTTCATCGTATCCATCGTTTTTTCTCCAGAGCATTGACGATTGCAATCTCTGTCTATAGTGTTTTAATTTATCTGCGTTGCTTTGTCTTGCCATTTATTTTCTATCTCCGTTAACTAAACCATCGCCAATTGCTGCCAATCTACAAAGACCTTCTGGTTCAGCTTGCTCAACAATAATATGGCAACCCATCATTTCAGGACACCAGAATGCGCAGTTTGAACATTTAACACCAATACTTTTATTATCATTTTCTGAGGGAGACATATATCCAACCCAGATTCCATTATCATCATTATCAGCAAGCTTGCCATATTTTGATACAATTTCGTACATTGACTCAACATACATAGCTTCTGCAGGAGCAAGCTTTACATTGTTAGTATTATGCTCATACATCTCATCTGATTCTTCGCCTTCTTCATGCATATCTTCTTCAGGGCTTGGAAGACCTATTCTAATAGCTATTTCCATAGCCTTACCCATTGGTGTATCTTGATATTTCATTAGCAATCCCACTTCCTTAAGGCTAAAGCCTTTCTTGTTGGTCTGCCTTTAGAGTCTTTCATCGGACCTGGCATTCCACCCATTCTTGCGCAGAATGACTTTCTTCGAGCAGCAGCCTTTGGCGACTTCTTTGCTTGCTTAGCAGACACTGGTGGTTTTAGTGTTCCGCCGGTCTGAGCCTTGTACGATGCACGACCCTTGGCGTTGAGTCCGCCCTTGGGATTCTTTCCCTCTTTGCGTTGCCATGCTGGTGTTTTTGCCATTACTTCTTACCCTTTTTACCCTTTGGTTTAGTTCCAGCAGGTACGCAATTAGGGACCATCTTCTTGCCCTTGTATTTCATACCTTGCATGACATAACCATCCCAACAGGGTCCTTGCTTTGCCATTATTTCTTCTTCTTGCCCTTAGCCTTCATGTAAGCTTTACCCATTGGGGTTTTCTTCATATCGGCTTTTTTACCCATTCTGAGCGACTTTAAATCAGCACCGGTGATCTTGTCACGCGGCTCTGCAACAGCAGCCAGTCTCTTCTGTTTTGGTGAATATTTTGACATTGGCATTATCTATATCTCCTTGTTTTTTCCGCAACCTTTTTAGGTTGTTTAACGAACTGTTTACCAGCTCTATTACCTTTTGCTTTAGCACGATTTGTAGCAGCCTTTTCTGCCGGTGATAGTGCGTTCCACGCAGCATCTGGTAAATAACGCTTTTTGCCCTTTGATGGTTTACCATCAGATGTGCGCCATTTCTGGTCGCCCCATCTTTTTAGTGACTCTTGCGATTTTGCTCGTGCCATTTAGTTTTTATAACCTCCGCCCGCCTTCTTATATTCCTTAGCAAGAAGTTGTGCTTTACGGGCTGACCATTCACCAGGATCTCCGCCTTTAGAACCGGCTTTGATTTTGTTAAATAGATTCTTACGCATACCAGGCTTGGTGTAATTACCAGCCTCGTTTACTCTTGACTTACTTTTTTTTGGCTTTTTTGCTGCCATTCCTTTTCTCCTTCTTTTTCACAACATAGTTTTTCTTTGTTGTGCTTTTCATAGACTTATAGGCTGGATTACCACGCATTATTTACTCTTTTTCTTTGACTTTGCTGACTTGCCAGACTTCTTTGCATAAGCCTTTGCATCCTTCATACCCTTTTCGGTGTATGGGAACTTTTTTCCGTTAACTTTAGGCATTATTTCACCCCCTTACTACGACCGAATGCCGGATCGTTTGGGTTAGCCCAACGCATAATTACTGGAAGAACTGCAGCGAGTGCAGCCTTACCAATATCTGATGGGTCTGTATTGCCTGTCATGTAAACAGCAAGACCTGCAGCAACGCAAGACCTTACATATGACATTAACATTTGTTTATTCTTTTCACTTAATAGTTCATGATATTTCATTATTTTTACCGCTCCTTGGCTAAGTGCCAATTAATATGATTATCTAACTTCCCGTCAACTTTATCAACTTTATCTGCAACAACATTTAATAAAACTCTTGCCTCTGCGTGTTGCTCTGTGTTTTCTTTTCGTAACTTCTGTAAAACCACTACCATTGGACCGCCAATAATTGCGACGACTATCGGAACTGCCCATTCCATATTAAATCAGCTCTGCTCTTGCTGGAATCTTTTCAACATTGGGCATGCTCTCGTAATATCTTTGAGTTTCCCTAATGGTTGAATCGTTCCAAGTCTTTTGACCGTAACCGACGCTTCTGAAACCAAATTTAATGCCTTGAACATGGTGTTTAAAGCAAATGCCTCTATTTTTGTCATTTTCTGTCACCAATTCCTTGCCACATTCAGCACAGTTCATAGAATCTCCTAATATTAGGACATTTCGTTACATCAGTACCCATTGAATTCACCAATAAAGTAGCGATTTGATACTTTTTTGTTCTTTTGTACCTTTTTAGCAAAGAATTGCATGGTTCCGAACGGGGCATCCGTCTTGGGGCGGTACTCTGGCAGCCAGCAATACTTAAGCATTTGGTTGGAAATAGCCAAACTCATCACTCTGTCGTCATGCGGGGAGCCATGCATTGAGCCATTATCATCTCTAACAAAGGTTTTAAGCTCTGCTTGGGTATATTCACATCTAATATCTAATACCCCATCTCTAATATTGGCACTTAACTCGTCTATTGCCAGAGGCTTTGTTAAAACAGTAGTCTTCCAACCCAGCGTTTCTGTCTGTTGAGGGTTGCGTTGGTTCAGTTTACGCTGTCGGTATAGATTGCTATATCCCGCTTTGTGAAGCGATGTGAGCGTTGTTAAACCATGATTGTTGGATTCCACACCTATGATGGCTTCATTATAAAAATATCCAAGTGAATACAATATTTCTTCTCCGAATTTATCTGGATCAACATGACCATGCCATACTGCTACTACTACACCAGATTTGGCATCAATAACATGAGCGCAAGAGTAGTCTCCTCTGGCTAGACCTTCGGCAACATCGGCTCCAATCGTATAAACAGCACCAAACTCTGGTAGTTTCCAGATAGACAAAGGACCGCCTGATGATTCAAAGACATAAGAGTTGCGTACATCCGACAACTTCTTCATAAACCCCTTCGCTGGCTTTTCTAAAACAAACCTTTTAATAATATCTATATCAAATACCGGGCGACCTGAGCGAATAAAGGCTTCTTCAGGGTTACTTGGGTACTCTTGATGCAACTGCCATTCCGGTAACTCTCTTGCTTGCCCTTCATACCAAGATTGATCACGGTCTGTATTGGCTGACCAAGGGAAGAAGATACCTCTGAAGCGATTAGTGCCTGTTTGAGAACCTTGCCATAACTGGAAGAAAATATTATCTTCACCTTTAGCAGTAGAAAGACAAATTACTCTACCGCCAACATCTGCAATTGGCTCAATAGAAGCCCAAGCCTCTTCTGGGTTGGGCAAGAATGCCATTTCGTCAATGATCGCTAGGTATACCGATTCACCTCTGGCTGGTTCGTTGGCAGATGGCAACGATTCAATCATAGAGTCATTACCAAAATTCATTTTTAAAACATTGTTTTGTATAAGTTCTGGACCTGAGTGCTTTAACCAGTCTGGCATGTTCTTATAAATATACTTAGCCTTAGCCAGAAGTTTTGTAGCCTCTCTTTCTGTCTTAGAAAGCATAACGATAAATCTATCTGACCAGAAATATGCAAGCCAGAAGGAATATGCTGCTGCCAATGTTGAGAAACCGATCTGACGGGCTTTAAGAACAATACTATTTCTATTACCCAACCAAATTCTTACTGTTTCTATTTGTGCATCTCTAAGTTCAAACCTAATACGCCCTTTGCTGGGGTGTTTAATATAAACATAGTTAGAGCAAAAGAACTTAAACGCTTCAACTTGTTCTTCTACAGAGGCATTTTCTTTGCCTTTGCATTTTCTAAAATTATACTCGTTGACTAGTTCGCTTAATTCCATGATTGTGATTCTTCATCCCAAGATGGCATTAGCCCTGTATACTCTGGAATTGCAATTGGTGGTTCCCATTTGCCTGTTTGTGTATTTAGTGTCCAAGATGGAAAAGGTCTTGGTTCAATAAATGCATCTAATTCTTCGTCATATGTATAGCCAATACCCGCATAATTTTTACGGAAATTGTGGTTATAAGATGTTTGTTTCCAAGTGCCACCCAAAAGATTTGTGCAAAATGCGGCTCCAATAGCATCTGACTCAGGGTAGTTTTCGCCACAGTCGTTATCGGAGACGACAATAACTCTTAACACTATATTGTTTTCGTTTATTTCTGCAAAGTGAGCCATAGTTATGCCAGCGTGAAACTTCCTGAGGCTGTCCACTTATAGAAAGTATAAGAGCCAGTTGTTCCTGTTGTCGGGCTTCCTGTTGTGCTAATAGTGAATCCTGATGAAGTTAAATCTGCTGTAAGAAAGCGAATTATAACTATTCCTGAACCACCTGCACCGCTAGCCTTAGTAGTTCCAGCACCTCCGCCTCCACCTCCGCCTGTATTTGCAGTACCAGCAGTTCCAACTGCTGCTAATCCACCACCACCACCGCCTCCTAAGCCTCCAGTACCAGCTGTTGTTCCTCCTACGCTATTTGATGTGCCACCTCCACCGCCACCGCCACGATAAGTTGCAGATCCATCAATACTTGATTGATTACCAGCACCACCGCTACCACACGCTCCTGTAGTTCCAGTAACTGCATTTGTACCAACAGCATCAGAACCACCACCACCGCCGCCCTTGTTGTCTGACCCACCGCCATTTTGACCACCCTTACCACCGCTAAATCCTTGGTTTGCTGTTCCAGCACCACCTGGACCATCTCTCCAAGAGTCTCCTCCTGGGTCTGCACCGCCACCACCGCCACCCGAACCACCAGCTGCTCCATCATTACCACCTGATGTACTACCAAAGTTTCCTCCGCCACCTCCACCAGTAGAGGTTATGGTTGAAAACACTGAATTAGAACCGTTGTTTCCTCGGCTGGCTGTATTGGATCCACTCCAAGACCTTGATGCACCACCACCGCCAACAGTAACTGTATATGTATTAGCGGTTAAAACAAGCGCTGTTTCGGCTGATGCTCCGCCTCCAGAGTCTTCACCAGTAACACTATTTCGATAACCCCCAGCACCACCACCACCACCATTTCCAGCTCCACCAGAAGCACCACCTGCAATAACAAGATATTGCGTTGTAAGCTGTCCTGCATTTGGAATTTGGGATGCTTGATATCCAAGAGTAATAAGAGGCATTAGGCTGCAGTATCTCCCACTAAAACATATACATCTGAAGCTGTACAAACAAGTGAAGCACCAGAATATTGTGCTCTTAATTTAAGCCCTGGTGTTCCGTTAACGGTTGCACCAGACGCAGAAACGGTTACTTGCCCTGCTCCCAATTGCAACAGGTCTATTCTTCCACCTGTTGCTAAGTCTAATGAACCATTAACTGTAATTGTTGTTGCGCTTGCTGAGTTAACTGTTATTAATTTACCTGCATCAGCAGTAACAAGTGTATAACTTGCTACTTTAGCATCTATGGTTTGTGAAACTGCGAAATCGCCTGTTGGTCCAGTGGGACCTGTTACCGTTGATGCTGCACCTGTTGGACCAGTTGGACCTATTGTATTTGGATTTGGTGTAATTGCTACTGACATTATGCGATCTCCGAACCGAATGCACTAAATGCTATATTGTTTGTTGAAGATATAACTGTAATTACATCAGTAGCATTTAATGTTATTCCACCAGTATATGTAAATGTTACACTTGCATCTAACGACAAGCCTTTTACAATGCGTTGAGAATTTGCTGCTCCTGCCCCAGCAATTCTAACTAAGATATCTATTGTTCCAACGGATGCGCCAGTGTTGCATGCGTTTATGGTTGACACAACTGTTTGAGTTGCTGCTGGTACAGTGTATAAATCAGCGCTTGTTGACGCTGGCATTGATTGACCCAGTACTTTATAAGTTGTTGGCATTTTATCTCCTTTATTTAAATTGTTTCATTACATTCCTGAAAGCATTAGTATATCTTGTAAACCTGCACCGCCTCCAGTGGGACCAGTAGCTCCTGTTGGTCCAGTTGGTCCAGTAGCACCTGTTGGTCCTGTAGGTCCAGTAGGACCAGTTGCACCTGTTGCACCGGTATCACCCGTAGCACCTGTAGCGCCTGTTGCGCCTGTGGGTCCTGTAGGACCCGTGTCTCCAGTAGCGCCTGTGGCTCCTGTTGCTCCAGTAGCGCCAGTGGCTCCTGTAGCGCCTGTAGGTCCCGTGGGTCCAGTCGGACCTGTGTCCCCTGTTGCGCCTGTAGGACCAGTAGCTCCAGTTGCGCCAGTTTGCCCTGTAGGACCAGTAGCGCCAGTAGGACCTGTAACGGTTGAAGCAGCGCCTGTTGCTCCTGTTGGACCAGTTGCTCCTAAGTCTCCAGTTCTACTAAAACTAAATACATATACTGCGTCTGCATCGAGGTCAGAACCGGCTCCTGTAATATTTATTATATCTATTTCAAAATAGCTACCACCACTAATATATGTTACTGATGTAACTTGGTACACTCTAGACTTATTGAAAGTTTCAGCTTGAATTGTTAAATAACCTTTAACTGAACTCGTACTGTCATCCCAAGTTTCAATCCATCCGTTAGCTGCTCCTCCACCAGGTAGAAGTGCAGTTTGATTTAAATACATTTTTGTTGCGTTTGCCATTACTGAATCATTTAGCCTAAAGGTGTTTGATAGAGGGGTTGGGCTTGTTAAAAGGCTTGCCTTCCAGCGGTATCCTCCACCACTAGCACCTGTAGGACCAGTAGCGCCAGTTGGACCAGTATCGCCAATAGGACCAGTGTCACCTTGTGGACCTGTATCTCCTGTAGCACCTGTAGGTCCAGTGGGTCCAGTAGGTCCAGTTACTGTTGATGCTGCACCTGTGGGTCCTGTAGCACCTGTAGCACCTGTGGGTCCTGTGGGTCCTGTAGGACCAGTTGTTGTATCGGTTTGCAGATTCCATGCACCAACAGTGTCACTCCACTCCCATGTGTGGTCGCCAGCAGAGAATACTTGACCATCTACTGGTGAACTTGGAAAATCTATAGGCATGTTATGTTACCTCAATCCATGTACTGCCATTCCAGTGGTGATTTCTTGTAGGAGGTTGTTCCCAACCACCTTCAACTTTTCTCCACCCCGGTCTTGCATCTGGGTAATCAGACTCAGGAAGAACATAGTAGCCATCAAATGGTTTCCAATCGGATATACCATCCCAGATAATTACATCTGTTATTAGCCCGTCATCTTTTTTAATCATAAAATATCTGTTCATAGTTAACCAATCACCGTAATCTTAATTTGCGCATTACCGCCATTACCACCAGCACCATTAGTACCACTACCACTACTACGAACACCACTGCCTCCGCCTCCACCTCCAGGAGTTCCACCAGCACCACCATCACCAACATTGCCGTTAGTGCTTCTACCACCAGAACCACCACCACCAGCACCAGCAAACACGCTTCCTGAAGCATTTGCACCAGCAGTTCCAGCAGTGCCAGAACTGCCAGCACTTCCTGCTCCTCCTCCACCAGTAAGCACTGCTGTAAAGCTGCCAGGATCAAGTGTAAATGCTGTTGCTATAACATTTGTTGATTCCCCACCTGCACCACCAGCAAATCCAGCGCCTCCGCCTTTACCACCACCGCCACCGCCCATAAACCCAACTTGACCTACAGAGGATGCTGATGTATTACCGCCAACTGTAATTGGGTAAAGGTTTCCAGTTGCTGTATTTCCAGTGCCAAAAATTAATTGGAAATGATCAAAATTTGGTATATATCCCAAAGGAGGTGCTCCACTACCAGCACCTTGACCACCACCATTTCCGCCAACGAATTGATATCTACCAAATGCACTTACTCCACCTCTAGCGCCAGCATTACCATCACCGTTTCCAGAGACAGCAGCGCCGCCAGTACCACCTGCACCAATTGTTACTGTAATAGAAACAGGGTGAGCACCAAAATCAGAAGCTGGAACTGTTATTTTTGAATATGCACCACCAGCGCCACCAGTACCTGATTCTGTTCTACCAGAACCAGCAGCACCACTACCGCCACCACCACCAGCGCCAATAACTTCAATTAAATACAACTTGGCGTTAGTTGGACCAGTGTATGTAGTACTGGATGTAAATGTTTGAGTATCTAGGATTGTTGCAGATGCACCTGTAGCTCCAGTAGGACCAGTAGCACCCGCAGAACCTGCAGCACCAGTTGGACCTGTTACTGTAGATGCTGCACCAGTAGCACCTGTTGGACCTGTATCACCAGTAGCGCCAGTTGGTCCTGTTGAGCCAGTAGCACCAGTTGAGCCAGTAGCACCCGTAGCTCCAGTAGCGCCTGTTGCACCTGTTGCACCAGTTGGACCAGTATCACCTGTTGCACCTGTTGCACCAGTTGGACCAGTGGGACCAGTATCACCTGTAGCTCCTGCGTTGGCATTACCAAACTCAACCCATTGGGCTGTGTTGCCATCATTATAATAAATATATGTTCTACCGTTGGTAGTGTTATACCAAACTAACCCGTCAATCCCGGTTGGGGCTGTTGGACCTGTAACTGTAAATTGACCATCATCGCCTGTCGGTCCAGTTGCTCCAGTAGGACCTGTGAAACCTGTAGGTCCAGTATCACCTGTTGCGCCCGTTGGACCTGTGGGACCTGTAAAGCCTGTTGGTCCAGTTGCGCCTGTAGGACCAGTATCACCTGTATAACCTGTCGGACCAGTATCTCCTGTCGCACCTGTAGCCCCAGTTGGTCCTGTTGGTCCAGTGACAGTAGAAGCATCGCCTGATGGAACAAATAGAATATTATAGATTGGCGGATCAATACCTATGTCATTTGGTAATGTATTACCAGCAACAAATGTAACACCCAACTTTCTATAACCAGTTGCTGCTGTAACTGAAGTTACTTTAAAGCTATTAAATAAAGTACCGTCATTGTAATGATCAAATACTAAAAAGTATCCTTTGTCTGGGTTTGTACTGTCATCCCATGAATCAATAAAATCTTCTACATCAATACCGACCAATGTTTCAACATCAATATAAATTTCTGTAACATTAGCTAGAGTTCCACTATCGTATTTAAATACACCATTTCCTGGATCTGAGTCTGCTGTATCAGATGAGAAATTGTATTGCAAAGCAGCACTATTGCCAGTTGGTCCTGTAGCACCTGTTGAACCAGTCTCTCCCGTTGGTCCTGTTGAACCAGTCGGTCCAGTTGGACCGGTAGGACCTGTAAATCCTGTGGGACCTGTATCTCCCTTTGCGCCAGTTGGTCCAGTAAAACCAGTTGGTCCTGTTGGTCCGGTAAACCCTGTAGGACCTGTATCACCTGTGGGACCTGTAGCGCCTGTTGACCCTGTAGCACCAGTGGCTCCTGTTGCGCCTGTTGCTCCGGTAGCACCTGTTGGTCCAGTGGGTCCTGTTACTGTGCTGGCAGCACCAGTAGCACCTGTGGGACCAGTGGGACCTGTTGATCCTGTCGGACCTGTGTTTTGTGTAAGATAAGGTAAATTATTCCAGTCAGTTGTACCGTCACCGATCTTTGCTAAACCTGTATCTGATTCAAATCCAATTTCACCCGCCAACAAAATTGGGTTATTGGATGTCCAGTTCGCAGCAGTATCGCGTCTAACTTGGATTATTGTTGCCATTTAAAAACCTCTGTCCGTTGGAGCAAAGTCTCTGCGATTGTCGTATCTACCAAAATCATATTCACTTGAGCCCGAAGCACCTTCGTTAGCATCATAGACCTGTGCATCCGGAACTACTGTTGCAGATGTATTTTCTGTTGTATCTGGAACTAAAAGATAGTGAAACTGTATCGAGCTTGCACCACCACCAGACACAACATCTTCTTGCTGGTGGTCCATTAACAATGCATCATTGATCTCACGAATAGCTCGTTTGATTGTATTGTTAATTTGCACCTGCAAGACATTGTTTATGCCTTGAAAGTTTTGCCCACCTGGAGCAGACCATGTTGCTCTCATTTATTACCTATTGAAAATGGAATAATTTCTGTTGGAATCTTTACAGAGTTCTTTGTTAATTCTAAAATTAAACCCTCCAGTTCTTCTTGCGATAAATCTTTTACCGAAGACTCCTGACGAACCGTAAGTGTTTGTGATGGCATCGAACCCGTTGCTTTTAAATAAAGTTCGGCACTTTTGGTATCTCCGGCTACACCTTTGATATATAACGCATCCAGAAGCTTTTGTGTGCGTTCTGGGGATTGATTAAGACCTTCAATACCCAACTGCCAGCGTTCTCTAAAATTTTTTTTCTTTTCCCAATGCCCCAGGGTGTTATAGTGCATATCACGGCTGGCTGCCCAATCTTTCTTGGTTGTAGGCTGGCGTTGATCTTCTGGCGTAAGCAGCCATTCAAGATAGTCTTCTTGGTCTTTTGTTAAGGACAGGTCTTTTGCCATTACTATAACTCCAACAGGTAGGCAAACAGGAATTGCCTATAAATAGATATTTCATTACATTTTCAATATTTGCAAAACAAAAGCGGGGTTTTGATGTAATGATCTGGTATTATGTAGAGACAACTGAATAGCCCGTACTTAAATGTACCGCACCGCCTGCGTGATACGGCGCAACAGAGGTGGGAGTCCTCCTCTTGGCAGAGACCTTGATGCCAGTACAACTGGGGTAGTCAAGCATACAAACCAAGATGCATGCCGTTGTGGGTAGGGTTCGCCCTTTTGTTTTTTAGAAGAAAGATATCCGTAAAATCGGTGCGTGTGTAAGCTACGCCTCCAAACAATTCATTTTGTTTAACGCTGCTGGAGGGTTATTCTTTCTTCTTTTTCTTGGCAACTTCTATCTTCTTCTTTCTAAGGAATATAAATAAAACATCCGGCAAAATTAATAATATATAAAATGAATGTAATATATAATCTTATCTGTATGGTAAATGCTGCCAGCCACCAAGTAATACGAAACTGCGGGTTGTGCGGAAAAGAGTTTGTGGCACTCCGGTACAACACCAGATACTGTAGCCCCGTATGCCAAAAGAAAGAAAACAACAATAAAGCCCTGGCAGCATATTATAAAAATAAAGAAATTAAATCCGGAATCTTGTCCGGCAAAATACAACGACGCTGCAAAAACCCTGAATGCAACATTATCTTATCCAGATATAACAAAGAGAAATACTGTGGTCCGTGTGCCAGAAAGAACTTTATTACCCGGCTTGTTGCAGATGGCTTTGATCCCGAATATGCTGAGCAACATTGGTTGATCAATTAATAATATAATATAATATATAAATAGCGGTACTTAGATAAAAAGGGTACGGGGTCTGTCCCTGGGTCTATGAGACTATCTGGTTGGCTCTGGGTGTTATAGTACTAAATTATTTGACGGTATACGGGGGGGTGGGTATGGGGGTAGCCTGCCTAATGTGCTGGGGTCTGGGAGTCTGTGTGTAGCCTTCTGACATCCTGTAGTAGCTCTGTACTCTCTAGACACTTTAGAATCTATATCCTTCTTTCCCGCCGACCCTCCTTGTGCATTTGTGCATGTAAGGTGTACCTGACATTGTTACAGTCTTGTTACAGTTATGTTACAGCAATGTTACAAAATATATTTTATTATTGGCGGGTTTGAAGATAGGTAATGATGTATACTATATGTATCAAGTGCTATTCAGTTGTCCAAGAGGGTGCTTGAAGCAACACCAGATCCTCCACATGTTCTAGCCATCTGGTTTGCGAGGAGAGTCCTGTCAGCCTGATCTGGCAGGATTCTTCCTTTTCTACCCTCATTTCTTATTCTTATAAAATAGCCTTGCTCACTCTGTGTGGTTAATGCTCACTTTGCGTGGTTAATGGGATAATAAAGGCGGGGTTTGAGTATTTATGTTATCTGTATCAGTAGCGTAGATACACGCGATGTTACACGATTGTTACAGAAATGTTACAGAATTGTTACAATACTTCTTTTTTTTAATACTATTGACCAGAATAGGGTTTATTTACTTCTGTTCACGCTGCGTGGTTTCCGATCACTGTGAGTGTGTGTGTTGTCCAAGAGATTCCGGATTGATTACTCTCTTCTCTCTCTATATCTGAGATAGATACAATAATTATTTATACCCCGCAAATCTTGGTTGTGTTCACAAAATATTTGTCGGAATCTTGTGCTTTATAATAATTCATGTGTTACTATATAAATGTTACATTTTAATGTAATGGAATATCTAAATCTATAGGAGGATAACATGAAAAAGCGCAAGAACAAATACGGCAAGGGAATGAAGAAAAAGAGATGGGTTGAGCATTCGAAAGCCAAAACCCCCCTTGAAATACGCTTTTGGTCAAAGGTTGATATCAAAGGCGAGAATGAGTGTTGGAATTGGATTGCCGGAAGAAACAATTCGGGTTATGGATCATTTGGTTTTAACGGTACAGGAATTCCTGCCCATAAAATGACCTTTATTCTTACCCAGACTGAGATACCAAAGGGTATGGAAGTTAATCATAGATGCAATAATCCACTTTGTTGCAACCCGGCTCATTTAGAGCTTGTAACGCATAAGCAAAACATTGCATATATGTGGGAACAAGGAAGATCAAGGATACAGAAGGAGTTCCATGTTAAATAAGTTACCCATATACATTGTAAGTATCATGAAAAACGAAGAAAAGTTTATTAAGCGTTGGTATGACTCATTTAAGGAGGAACTTGAAGATGGTGATATGGCAGTATTGCTTGATACTGGTAGTACTGATGGGTCTTATGAATTAGCCCAAGAACTTGGTATTACTACTTATCTTAAAACATATGATGATTGGTCTTTTGCGGTCGCCCGCAATGATCTGCGTAATATGTTACCAGACAAAGATGCTTGGGTTTTAAGCCTTGATGTTGATGAGGTGTTATCAAAGGGTTGGAGGCATGAATTAAAGCATGTCCCAATGCAGGTCAATCGCCCCAGATATTTATACACTTGGAATTGGACCGAAAAGGTATTTGACGGAGATGGTAGCGTTAACATTGCCGAAACGGTAGCGTTAGGCAAGGTTGGCTTACAGTATCACGGCGACAAGATTGTACGCAGGCACAGCCATAAATGGGTAAATCGTGTACATGAAGTCAATGTGCCAGCCGAAGGTCAACAAGAACTGCAAGGCTTTACCAATCTAAAGATATATCATTTCGCAGATGATAAGAAA
>Ga0194131_10004052_pt1 | contig 22454 bp, 22 predicted proteins | sample TA2KigO120mmetaG_FD_148631 | JGI IMG/M metagenome (GOLD analysis project Ga0194131, IMG submission 148631) | Freshwater microbial communities from Lake Tanganyika, Tanzania - TA2015053 Kigoma Offshore 120m | ecosystem: Environmental > Aquatic > Freshwater > Lake | place: Tanzania: Lake... | reverse complement strand
CCAAATCTCGCACCCGCGGTCGCTTGATCTCCACCGTTCCTAGACTCAGCGTAAACCGTCGACCCTTGCCGTAGCCGTTACGATACCCGGGCTGCTCCACAACGTTGACCTTGCGTTCGCTCTTCTCACGCCCCAGCCACTCCGATACTTCTTGCTCTAGTAAATCCTGCAGGTGTTGCTGAATCTTCGTTCGCGCGAACCCCTCCAGCTGTTCATAAAATATTTCCTTTGATTCCTTTTCCTCAGTGTGCTTTTCTCTCATCGGCGTATCCTTTCCTGCCTGCGCCAACAGGCAGCCTTTCGTTTTTAGATTCGCGAAAGGGTACGCCTACCTATTTCCTATTTCCACACGCTTTGATCATAGCTCACGAAAGTTTGGCATGGCCTTATACGCGTTCAGGAACACTTCTTGCGCGATATCCGCAGCCTCCTGCCGAAACCCGCCGAGCAAGAAGAAACAACGCCGCGTTACCTTATGCTGATATGCCGTAGCTAAAGCCTCTAGCGCTCCACTGTAATCACCGGTACGTATTGCCTCCATCACGAGCCCATCAGCATCCTCGTCACACCACTTTTCAGAACTCGCCACATTAATAGTTCCCCAAGGACTCGAAGTGTGTCACCGGACAATCGGGGGATAACACAGAAATACCTGATTTTGAGGGAAAATTCGTGCGAAAAAAAATGTTTGAACACAACGTGGCACGATTTTGAATCCGGGAAACTTATTGACCGAAAACAGTCAGATAAAGCACCAAACAAAAAGGAGGGAATCACATGAAACAATTACTGTCGTTGATTTGCGCAGGGTTGCTGGCTGGAGCAATCACTTCAACACCCGCGTTGGCGGACCTCGATAGAGCGCGAGAGGACGCCGCGTACGCGGAGGCAAGAGCACGTGAGGCGGAAGCGAAAGCTCGTGAGGTCGAAGCCAGGGCTCGCGAAGCTGAAGCGAGATCTCGTGAAGATTCGGCCAAACAACCCAAGGACGTGAAAGAACCAAAAGCGCCGAAGAAGTAAGCGTAGAATGCAACTATGCGTGGGTCAGTCGACATTCCGTGGTCCCAAAAAGATTGTTTGGGTTATATTGGGCCTACGCGGCAAAAAGAGAGTTTCCTACAGACGTATGTGAACCCATTACCGAATTGGGGCGAGTAGGTAATACAAAACGAGGATATCTTGGACACAAACAAATACGCCATTGCTCGCTCTTCAGAGCGGCCACACGGTTACCCGGCAGGAACTTCGTGGGATGAAATTGTTGCGTATCTGAGTCCGCGGGGCCATTTTCTTTGGTTTCGAGAAATTGAGAAGGATTTGCCCAAACGCTTTGTGCGCGTAAGGGGATGCGGTGACATGCTAATGCTCGGTGGCTACTCATACCTTGGACTCAATGGTCATCCTGAAATCCGTGCCGCATGCAACGAAGCTCTCGATCGCTATGGGACAGGTAGTCATGGCTCCCGATGGTTGGCGGGTCACACAACTCTTCACGCAGAGCTCGAGGAACTCATAGCGGATACCCACGGTACGCAGGACGCGATCGTGTATACCAGCGGCTACGTCGCCAATGTATCGACTCTCTCCGCATTGTTGAGCCGCAAAGACACAGTGTTTTCCGACAAGATGAATCATGCTTCGCTGAGCGACGGATGTTGGTACTCCGGCGCCAAATTTAAAAGGTTTCGCCACAACGATCCCGAGGACCTGAGGCAGGCACTAAGTGAAAAAGGGCCCTCCGGAAGAAGGATGGTGTTCATTGACGGCGTCTTTAGTATGAGTGGCGATGTTTGCAGCGCGCCTGAGTTTGTCAAAGTTTGCGAGCAATATGATGCAGCCCTATTCGTCGACGAGTGTCATTCTCACTTCGTCTTGGGACAATCAGGAGGCGGAATCAAAGAATTCTTTGGGTTAAGAACAACGGATGTAGACGTTGAGATGGGCACCTTGAGCAAGGTCATACCGTCAGCCGGTGGTTACATTGCTGGGTCTATGGATATGGTGACGTTTCTCCGCAGAGCGTCGAGAGGATTCATTTACAGCGGCGCCACGCCTGCGGTTATGATCGCCGCAGCTATCGCTGCCCTACACGTCTTTCGCCGCGAACGAGAGGTTCTAATTAGCAACCTTTCAGAGAATATCAAGTTTTTCCGTGATGCACTTGCAGAAAATGGTATGAAGCTTGTCGGAGGTGGAGAAACGCCGATCGTTCCAATATTGGTCGGTCCTGCAGTTGCCGCGGCGCGCGCCGCGACCTACTGCCAAAAGGGAAACATCTTCATTCACCCTGTTTTCCCACCCGTTGTGGAGTCCGGCAGGTCTATTATGAGGGCTAGTGTTATGGCGACCCATAGGACAGCCGATTTGCAATATGCCGCCGATGTTATTGCCGAATCTATCCTACGGGCGATGGAGGATACCTCAGAAGAGGAAGCCGCCTTAATGTAGTCTCCTTCGGCGTTTTTTTAGGAACAGTTCATCAGATTAGGAGGTCAGAATCATGAAAAAAATTACCTTTATAGCGACAGCCGCTTTAGCGACCAGCATAACGGCGTACCGTCCACCTTCATACGGCGACGATGCAAAGCCCTACACGTTAAGAAAAAGAGCATGCGACGATAAGATCGAGTTGAGTTCAACAAGAAATATGCTGGCAGACGACGTAAGGAAGACCCCCAGCATTGCTGAAGATCTTGCAGAAAGGATCTCACCTTGGGAGCGGTTAGCGGTTAACAATTTGAAGCTGTCGTTGAGTTACTCGTTTACCAACAAGGCGGGAGTCTCCGACGTAGCCGACGGGCAGCCGACCCCGCGACCTACTATCACAGGAACTAATGCCTTTCAGTTATCATTTGGCTATTCAGATAAGCCAATCGCCAAACAAATTCGCGCGATTATCAGCGGCGACTTGGATGGACGCGAAGAATGTATGCGAGAGGGGACACTATGGGAAGACTTGTTTTTCAATGCCTTAAAGTTTAACGCAAACATTGCTGAAGAAAGAACTCTGAAAAAGACCGCTAATCTGATTAGTCGAAGTTTGACGACACGACCAACGTATCAAGTTGGTATCAAATACGAGCTGCCGCTAGATCAGATTTGGGGACATTTCCGGTTTCTCGGACGACACCGCAAAGATGGCGGCTTATATGTTAACGAAAGTTTACCGGCCAAAAAGCTAGAACAGGGAAACGAGAAATAATGGGAAGACGCATTGAACTAAACGAAGCAAAGCGCCAGTTGGAGTCTCTTTTTGAGGTAGCCCTGAAGGGTGAAGAGGTGCTGATTGCGCAAAACGACCAACCGGTGCTGAAACTGATCCCGATCTGCAAAGTCGCACGAGAGCGCAAGGCGGGGAGTGCAAAGGGACTCATCAAGCTAGCAAGTGATTTTGACGCGCCAATCGAAGATTTTCGCACCTATACGGAATGAAACTCCTGATCGACACCCACACGTTTCTCTGGTTCATCGACGATAACCCGGGGCACTTAGTCTCCGTGGAAAATCTCTTCTAGAGGACGACAACGAACTCTTCTTAAGTGTCGCGAGTTTGTGGGAGATTGCTATCAAGTTAAGTCTGGGGAAACTCTCCATTCAAATGCCCGTCGAATCTTTGATGACCGATCAGCTCGAGCTTAATGACATTGAACTCTTACCGATTTCGGCCGGGCACCTCATTCAGTTATCAACCCTGCCATTCCATCATAGAAACCCATTCGATCGCCTGATTATTTCACAAGCGATCGTCGACCGCGTGCCAATCGTAAGCGTCGATCCCGAATTTGACAAGTATCCGATCGAGCGACTCTGGTGCCAACGTCCGTTTCGGCTCGCTCTTAGCCCGTAAATCGCAACCCTGGCTTAGGCCTGCGCTGTTGCACCAATAACTGATATGCGCAACTAACCCCAATAAGTGCAATAGTTAGTTGCGCATAGGCGTTGAATATTGCGCATATATGCATTAAATTGCGCATATAGAAGCGCTAAAGGTGCCATGAATCCTTGGGTCTTCTGAAATCCTCTATGGCTAAACAAATGCCAGAAGATCAGTTACAGGCGGTTGAAAATGCCGTCGGTCGCTATCCCAATGGGGCCACGTTCCAAGAGATCGCCGAGCTTCTAGCGCGCTCGTTGCCGCGTCGCACTTTGCAGTACCGTCTCAAACACTTGGTGAACGCCAACCGCTTGGTTGCTGAGGGGCAAGGCCGGTGGACGAAGTACCGGCTGGCTGCAAAGATGATTGGACAGCGCCTCGCACGGGAGCCTGAAGAACTCTCCTTACCTCTATCGAAAGCCGCTGTCGCAACCCGCGAATATCTCCGGCAGCCGACGCAATCCCGAAAACCCGTGGGCTACAACCGGGAGTTCTTGGATAGCTATCGACCTAACGTCACCGCCTATCTCACGTCGGCTGAGCGTGCGCATTTAAAGACTGTGGGCACACCCAACATAGCTGCGCAACCCGCCGGCACCTATGCCAGGCAAATCCTCGATCGTCTTCTCATCGATTTGTCCTGGAATTCGAGCCGGCTGGAGGGAAACACGTATTCTCTGCTGGACACACGGCGTCTGATTGAGTTTGGGCAGGAACCCGAAGGCGGCAAGCGTCTCGAAGCGCAGATGATCCTGAACCATAAAGATGCCATCGCGTTTCTGGTCGACGCGGCCGACGACATCGGTTTCAATCGCTATACGATTCTCAATCTCCATGCGCTGCTCGCGAACAATTTGCTCACGAGTCAAGCCGCGACCGGTAGGTTGAGACGGATCGCTGTTGGTATTGAAAGCTCGACGTTCTATCCGCTCGAAGTACCCCAATTAATCGAGGAATGTTTCGATCAAATACTGGCCACGGCCACGGCCATTGAAGACCCGTTCGAGCAGGCCTTATTCGTCATGGTGCACTTCCCTTACTTGCAGCCCTTCGACGACGTGAACAAGCGAGTGTCACGTCTTGCGGCGAACATCTCATTCATCAAGAGAAATCTATCTCCGCTGTCCTTTGCCGAAGTCCCGCGTCATCTTTATACCGATGCGGTGCTCGGCGTTTACGAGTTGAACAGGATCGAACTGCTAAAGGAAGTGTTCATCTGGGCCTACGAACGTTCGTCAGCGCGATACGCTGCGGTTCGACAATCATTGGGGGAGCCCGACCCTTTCCGACTAAAACATCACACGGCTCTGCGCCAAGCGGTCAGCGAGATTATACGCGGGTGCATGGGCAGAAGGGCCGCAGCCGCTCAGTTAGCTGCTTGGGTGCAGGCAAACGTTGCGCCTGACGAGCGCGAGCGATTCAGAGAAATGGCCGAAAGTGAATTACTCGGCCTGCACGAAGGCAACTATGCGCGCTACGAGATAAGGCCGGCCGAGTTTGCGGCGTGGCAGGCTGTCTGGGCCACTGGCGCGACCTGAGCCCAGGTTTCCTGCTAGACTCGCGTTGCTTTCTCCGAATCTGCCGACCGCGGCTCGTTCAATTTGCGCAGAAGCGTTGAGAGTTCTTTTTGCTGGGGGCCTTCGAGGCGCTGGAAGATTTCCGCGATGCTTTTCTCGAAGATCGGGATCGTGCTCTTGTAGAGCTTGGCGCCCTTCTCGGTCATGATGACGTGGACCACGCGGCGGTCTTTGTCGTCGCGCTTGCGCTGGACTAACTTTTTTTCTTCGAGGCGGTCGACAATGCCGGTCAGGTTGCTAACCGTAACCATCATCTTGGCGCCGATCTCACCGAAGGGCAGTCCGCCGGCGTAGCCGATGGTCGCCAGCACGTAGAACTGCGGCGGCGTTAGACCGAGCTTTTCAAGATCGGTTTCGAGCTTCTTGTGCGACTGCAGGTTAAAACGTAGGAATCGTATCCACAGGCTCGTTGTGTACGTAGAAAAAAACGGGCGTTTGTTATTTGCCGACACGTTTTTCAATCTATGCGCAGCTCTGGGTAAATGCAAATATATAGTATGGAGCGCCGTTCACCGCGCTTCGCGCATGATCAACTTGTTGTAGAGCTGGACCAATTCGTTGGTGCGCTCGCCCCATTTCTCTTGTGAAACGACCTGCAGCTTTCGCGTGCCAGGGTCGACTTGGTACTTGACGTCCTTGCGGCTCACCCAACGACCCTGGTTGGCCATGATCTCTTGGGCTTTCTTCGAGAGCATGAAATCGACGAACAACGCCGCTGCGTGTGGGTGCGGTGGGCGAGCGGCGACCCAAAACGCCTGGGGAATCATCACCGGCACGAAGGGCTCGGGAAATAAATAATCGATGGGCGCGCCTTTCTTCTTGAGATCGTAGGCCAGGTGATTGGAGCCATCGACCATCACGGGAAATTCGCCGGCGGCGACCAGTTGGCCGACGAGCGTCGTGCCGCGGCGAAAGCTCGGCTCCTGTTTGCCTAAACTTTCAGCCATGCGCTTGCCTTCGCTCTCGCCATAGTAGTCCAACATGGCCGCAAGCAAATCGTAGGACTCATTGTCCATGACCAGTTTGCCCTTCCACTTGGGCTCGAGCAGGTTGGCAAGCGACTTGGGATAATCTTTGGCGGCGACCAGATTCTTGTTGACGATAAACATAAACGCGCGGGTAAACGTCGCATTGAAGTAACCTTCCTGATCGACGAAGCCGGGACGCAGGAACTCTCGCAGCGGCGTGCGGTAGCGCATCACTATGCCGGCCTTGCGCGTCGGCGCGAGAAAGGTCGCGCGGTAGCCGGTGGCATCATATAGATAAGCGCCGGCGCGATATTCCGCCGTGATGCGGTTTAACGTCCGCGGTCCACCCGCGGTGACAAAGTTCACTTTCAAATAAGGATAGTCGCTTTCAAACGCCCGCATGATTTCCAGGGAGTCCTCGCGGTTCATCGTCGAGTACCAGATGACTTCGCGTTCTTTCTTGGCGCCGTCTTCGAGTCGGCGCTGCCGGTCGGTCATCGGCAGGCGATTGATCTCCTCGATCATATCTTCCGGCGTCTTCTGCGCCTGGACGAGCGACGCCGTAAAGCTAAACAAAACTAGAATGAGTATTGTCGCGAGTCGCATAAACATCACGCCGACACCGCCTGCGCCCGATTTTGCGGTGCGCCTTGCTGCAACTTTGCTACAGCCCCCTCGCAGACCGTGCCCTTGAAGAAGTTCGGATTCATGCCCGCGTACAACATCGCCGCGTTGGTAAACGTGTAGTCGCGAAAATCCTCTTGCGTGATCAAGCCATCTTCGACCAACTCGTGCGCCTCCTCGACCACTTCGTTCATATCGGTGACATCCCAGTGGCCGATGTCCGAGCTCATCATCGCTTTGAACTTCACCCCCATCGGATTGACTTTGGAGTTGAACGCCCAGGCGACCATCGGATCGTCGGCTTCGCAGCCGTAATAGAAATTCGGAATAAACAAGTCGCGCAAATCTTCCAGCTTCTCGGCGCGGCAAGCCGACCAGTCATCTAAATTCATCGGGCGACGCTGCGGCTGGGTGATCCACTTTACGATCTCGTCGGCTTTGCCTTTCATTTTGTCGTTGCCATGGTCATTAATTAGTCTGTGCATCAGCGCGCCGTCGAGACTTTGCGGGTCGAGGCTATGAATCGCTTTGGCGTTGCGCTTCTTCCAATGACCGACGATGTCGGAGAACACCCCGCAGGCCCAGTGCACGCCGCCTTCGAGAAAGGCGAAATTTAGATTTGGAAAACGACGCGTCACGCCGCCGAAGAACAACGCCTTGCACAACGCCTCGCCGGCGGCGCCGAAGTGACCGATGTGGTTGAACATGTAATTCGACACCGAGCGCCGGCTGCCCCAACCTTGACCTGTCGCGTGGGTCGTCACTGCCACTTCCAGCTCGACACATTTGGCCCAGAATGGGTCGTAGTCGTACTCGCTGTCGAGAGCGAGCAGATCGATGTAAGGCATTTGATGCGCGACTTCAGGGTGCTCCTGCAACATTTTCGGCACCGGCCGCTGCACGTGCGAAATCACCGCGGCTTTGAAGCCCTGTTTTTCCACGGCGTATTCCAATTCTTCGATGCCTTCCTGCGGCGTATGCACCGGAATCACCGCCACCGGCGTCATGCGGTCGGCATAGGGTCCGTAAATATCCATGTGAAAGGTGTTCAGCGCGCGGCAGGCAGCACGGCGCACTTCTTCCTCTTCGATGCGCGGCGGCTCAGTCAAGCCGAAGGTTGGATAGAGCACCGCGAAGTCCATGCCCAGCTCGTCCATGCGTTGATAAAGCAAACTCGGCAGCGACGCCGTCGCGCGATCGAGCGTGTTCTTCGCCGGCCGCGCCCACCAGGGCGGGCAGGTCGCTCGCGAGTAGCGGCGCTCCTCGTCGGTCAGCTCGGCCCAGCGGTTATTCGCCCGGCCGCCGACCGCTTTCTTATAGCGCTCGATCATGCCGGCGCCGCCGACATCTTTGATGTAGTCGAAGAATACCGGCGTCAACTCGACGGTGTGGCCGTCGGTGTCGATGATCGGGTGATTCAGCTTGGCGCGGACCTGGGCGGATTTGGAACCGTTCGATGACATGGTAGGTACCTCCATGCTCGATATATTACGTGGGTTTCATTCGTGTCAATTCCGATTGCCCGCGACAACTTGTTGGTGTTAGGGATATCGGAAAGGCCTCGCGCAAAGGCGTAAAGGACGCAAAGAGAATTTGTTTCGGAGAAACCCACGCACATGAAAACAAACAACACCCTCGACATCCGCCTTGACATCGCCTACGGCGGCGGGCCGGCGGGCAAGCACTGCCTCGATCTTTATTTGCCGGCCGGTGGCGGACCGCACCCCGCGCTCATTTGTCTGCACGGCGGCGCTTGGCTGCGCGGCTCGCAAAAGCAATACAAGAGCTGGGGGCCTTTCCTCGCCGAGCGCGGCTATGGCGTAGTTGCGGTGGACTATCGTTTATCGAGCCAGGTGAGTCCGGCGTGGCCCGGCGTGTGGGAGGATGTTTGCCGCGCGTTGGATTGGCTGATCGCGAATTCCTCATCTTTGAATGTCGACACCAAGCGCCTCGGCACCATCGGCGACTCGGCCGGCGGCCACATGGCGGCGATGTTGTCGCTCCACGAAGCGACCGCGCAATATATGCGCGCCATGGTCGGCGTCTACGGCATTTACGATCTGCCCGATTGGTGGCGCGTCACCCAGCCGCCCAAGCGCACCGACGACCCGGTCAAAAAGCTCATGGGTAAGTCTTACACCGAGGCGAAAGATGATTACGAAAACTTCTCGCCGGTGCATCGTGTCCAGCGCGTAAAAGCAAAGCCGCAGGCACGCTACATGATCATTCACGGCAACGAAGATGCCATCGTGCATCACAATCAGTCGGAACGGCTCATCGCCGCCCTGCGCGAGAAAAGCGCTGACGTTGAAGACATGTTGATTCCCGGCGCGGGTCATCATTGGTTCACGTTGGCGGATGACAATCCGGCGCGCAAGCGCGTCGACGAGGAGCCCAATGTCACCTTGGCGCCGGTGCTGCTGCGGTTTCTGGAACGGAGCCTGAGCAAATAACGAGGCGCGGATCGGATTTTCTCGCGCAAAGGCGCAAAGGATGCAAAGTTCGGAGAGAAAGATATGACTAACGAGGCGACTGTCGTGCGATTGAAAACACTATTGGGCGACTATCCGAATACCAAGGCGCTCAAGAGCGGCGCAATCAAATCATCAACCGTCACGTTCGACTTTGCCGACGTGAAGGTGCCCAATACGGCGTTCAAAGACGTCGTGCGTCATTTGAAATACGACGTCGCCGAGCTGGCGATTGTCACCTATCTGCAGGCCAAGGCCCATGGCAAGCCGCTGGTGCTCTTGCCGGCGGTGATGGTCGGCGCTCTGCCCCACCCGTTCCTTGTATACAACGCCGAACGTGGCGCACTGTCGCCAGCCGATCTTAACGGCAAACGCCTCGGCATTCGCGCTTATTCTGTTACCACCGCAGCATGGGTGCGCGGCGTGTTGCAGAACGATCACGGCGTCGACTTGGATAGTATCAAGTGGGTGACCTTTGAGGATCCGCACGTTGCGGAATATTCCGATCCGCCGACGGCGCAGCGCGCCGCGGCCGGAAAACAGATGGCGCAAATGCTGCTCGACGGCGAGCTCGATGCCGCCGTGGTCGGCGGCGGCGATCTCAAAGAACCACGCTTCAGGCCAGTGATCCCAAATCCCGACGCGGCGGCGCGCGCCTGGTGCCAGAAACATGGCGCGGTGCCGGTCAACCATATGGTCGTCGTCAAAGAATCGCTGGCGCAATCGAACCCTGACGCAGTCAGAGAAGTGTTCCGGCTCTTGCGTGAGAGCAAAAGCGCGTCCGGCGCAACCGGCGAGCTTGATCCGCTCCAGTTTGGCTTGCCGAGCCTGCGACGCAGCTTGGAGATCATAATCGACTATTCAGCGCAGCAGCGTTTGATCCCCCGCAAGTTTGCCGTTGGTGAATTGTTTAACGATTTCACGCGAACACTCGGCAGTTGATCGTGCGCGCGGCGCACCCTAGCCCGGACTATTCATGCGACGAGGAAAACCCCACAACAATGTGTCGATCGAGGTGGAACTCTGGAGAAGCGAAGGCACCAGCGCAAATCGTTCGGTCTGATTCGCCGAAGCTTGGTGCCATCTGCGGCCATTTTACTGCGATTCGCAGAGCTGGACGTGGAATCATAAACACCGAAATTTAACAGACACTACACTAGCGCGCTCTTGTACGACCAAACCTTTAGGGCCGCGTGACTCGGAAGATGCGATGCTTGCCGTCGATCTTCTTGTGATAGTAGAGAGAGTTGCCATCACTGCTCACGGTCGGGGCTTCGACGAATCCAGAGATGGCGGTGATCACTTTCGGCTCTTCGAAGGGAAGGTCGCGGCTCCTGCGCGTCGCACGCAAAACAGCGAGCTTGCGCCAGAACAGCGCGCCCGTCATGCGGGTGAAAAACAGCTCAAGCTCGTCGGTTGATATCGCCGGCGCATACTCCAAAGCCGAGCTATTGATCTTAGCCATGATCTCCGCTGAGTTGGCGAGGCGCTCGAAGCGATCGCCAACCCGCCGCGCGACGAAGATGTCGGCGCTCTTCGGTATCGGACCGCCGCTGAACGTACCGTCGACGGCGTAGAGATATCGTCCATCGGCGCTAATCTCGGCGTCAAAATTGACTTGGCCTAGCTGCTTGCGCGATAGCCCTTCGACCAGCTGTACATCGGTGACTCGGCCCTCGGCGAACTTGCCGCGATAGATGGTCGACAAGGATTCGCGGTAACTGCGCAGCGAGACAAAGTACACCAGGCCATCGCCATCCATCGATGGCACACCTTCGAGCACGTTCGTGTTCGCTCCCTCAATCCTGCCGCGGTAGCGAAAATGCACCGGCGTGATGCGCTCAGCCCAGTGCAGGTCAGTATTTTCCTTGGGATCGTTGCGGTTGTTGAAAAGTAAGATGCGCCCATCACGCGTGAGAAATGGCTCCATCGCATGATCGTCATACCCCTCGATGTGAACGGGTTCCGGGTGGCCAAAATCGGCGGCCCCAGCGGGCGCGGCGAGGGACAGCAGCGCAAGAAACACGATCAAGCTTTCACCCAGCCGTGACATATTCAATAGCTTTGCCAAACTGGCGCATATTTTTCCAAGTTGTCATGCAAACTTTTCCCAAAGAGACTGTGTCGCAATGGCGAAATCGGCCGCCTTGTCATCCTGAGCGCAAGCGAAGGCTGCTTTTTCGCCAGTTGCGTGAAGCAGATTCTTCGGCTTCGCCTCCGAAGGACACTTTCAGCACAGTCTCACTAGGCAAAAGCGCGTCACAGGTAGTTAGACGCGACTCGCGATTATCTGGATGACGAATCCAACGAGTTGATTTCCAGTTTTTCCCAACGGACGTAGTAATTCCATATTTTCAGGCGTTTGAGGTCTTTCGCACGACCAAGCAAAAGCGCTATGATCCGCGCGTGAAACAATCCTTAAGCACACGATGGCTGGTTGTGGCGGCGGCAATCGCCTGGGCGATGGCCGCGCGGACCGAAGCGGCATTCGGCGCTGCTCAAGCGCGACCCTACTATGAGGGCAAGACCATCCAACTTATCGTCGCTTTCGCGCCCGGCGGCGTCACCGACAACTCGGCGCGCTTAGTCGGACGCTACCTCGGCAAGCACATTCCCGGCAATCCGAACCTGATCGTGCAAAATATGCCGGGGGGCGGCGGCCTGGTTTCGGCGAACTATATTTACGGCATTGCCAAGCGCGATGGGCTCACCATCGGCAGCTTGGGACGCGCCAACTATCTCGAGCAAATGGTCGGCCGGCCCGAGGTGCGCTTCGATTTTCGCCGCTTCGATTGGGTCGGCAGCTTCAACAACGCGCCGATGATGCTCGCCTGCCGCAGCGATTCCGGCCTGACCAGCGTAGAGAAAATTCGCAGCGCGCCCAAACCCCCGCGCATGGCCCAGGGCGGCAGTGGCAGCATCAGTTTCGTTTTCTCGAGCTTGGTCGAAGAAGCGTTGGGTGTAAAGTTTCACAACGTCATGGGCTACAAATCGGGCCGCGAGATCGATCTCGCGGTTGAGCGCGGCGAGGCCGATTGCCGGGCCAGCTCCGACATCACAATTCTCCGCTCACCGTGGCCCGAGTGGCTCGACAAGCGCTTCATGAGCTTCGCCGTGCAGCAGGGGCCCAAGAAGAGCCGCGTTCTGCCGCAGGATGTGCCGACAGTCTTCGACTTGGCTCCAGCGTCAGCCAGGTCCGCGCTTAACCTGATGGATGTCATGCTGGCCTATACCGAATTCGACCGTCCCTTCGCTGCGCCGCCGGGAACGCCGCCCGAGCTGCTACGCGCGCTGCGCGATGGCTTTGAAAGAATGCTCGCCGATCCGGCGTTCGCCGCCGATGCAAAAAAACTCGTCGATTGGGACGGTAGCTTCTTAACCGGCGAACATTTGCAGAAACGCATCGCCAAAGCGGTGACTCAGTCGCCAGATGTGGTCAAGCGCATCAAAGAAATCTTGCAGTGAACGGCTCTCACCCCGGATCAAGTCCGGGGCAGGTTCTCACCCTCTCCCAGAGAACCTGTGGAATCACGGCGCCAGCTGAATCAACGGCGTCGTCTGCGCCTTGCGCGCGTAGTGAATCTTCGCTTGCGCTCAGGATGACAAACCCGGGAATCTTGCGCACTACGCTGAGCACGCTCATCGTGCGCGTCGCCAGATCCTCTGCCGGACTCAAGCCGAGGAAGAATTTCAAAAAAACCAAACCAGAAAAAAACGATGCCGGTGCTTACGCGCAGCAGCGTGATGCCGTAGCGTGCCATGAATGCGGTGAGAGTCTCGCAATCCAATCGAAGCGGGCCCTCAGCTGATTCATCGAAGAATCCCCTGCGACAATGTCAATCAAGCATATTCGGCGATCGATACGAATAGCATCGGGGTTGAGCATCAATTTTTAGACTTTCCTCAACGGGTCTTCAGCGAGCCTGGCTTTCAATCGCCGATTCTCTTCGACGAGCGGTGCCACCATCTGCTTAACTTCCGCCTCAGTAAATCGCCGCGTGATGTGTTGCGGACAATTCCAATCGAAGGCTTCTATCGTCAGAACGATGGCGCGTTCGACGCGGGCATCATACGCTGAGTCATGCAGGCGAGCGACTAGCTCGGGATCTTCTTTTTGGTTTATGATTCGCGCTCGCGCCCAAAGCTTTAGCCGAGTCTGGTTCGGGTAGTCCATTATGAACAGCGCAACCCGATCGTTGACACTCAGATTGCCAACGCTGATGTACTGCTTGTTGCCTCTGAAGTCGGCGAAGGCGAGAGTCTTGTCATCGAGCACTTTGAGAAAGCCTTTCGGGCCGCCGCGATGCTGCACATAGGGCCACCCCGTCTCGCTTACCCTCGCCATGTAGACGCTGTTCCGCTCGGCGATAAACTCGGTCTCTCGTTCGGTTAGACGGTCGCCGCGGTCTCCGTCTAGCTCAAATTTTTGATAGGCCTTGCGACTGCCATGCCACTTTGCAATGTTTTTACCGATTCCGTGAATGCGATCTCGGAAAATGCGCGTGCCATAAATTGGTTTCTCCCGATAAGTTTTTATCTAAGAGCGCTCCCCAATCTTGCGCTGCAGAAACTTCCGCATGAGTTGGGCAATCTCGCTTCCGTGGGTTTCCAGTGCGAAGTGGCCGGTATCGAAGTAATGCGCTTCGGCGTCGGGCAAATCTCTCTGATATGATGCGGCGCCGGCGGCGACAAAAATCGCGGCATTCGTACCCCAGAGAACCAATGTCGGTGGTTTGTGTTCGCGGAAATAGGCCTGCCACCGTGGATACAGGGGAATGTTAGCCCGTCGGCCAGTTGCGGCATCAGATCGCGATACATGTGCGACGATGTTGGGAAGCCGTGCAGCAAGACCAGCGTAGGGCGGTCCTTTGGTCCCGCTTCGCGATAGAAAATCTCGACGCCGGCGACGCTGGCCGTGCGATAGTAGACTCGCTGGGAGGTGCAGTTGATCGTTTCCATGACTTTTCTCCTTTTTCGACTGGTTTTGGTTTCGAGAATTGCGTTGCGAACCAGTGCACTATGCAATATTGCTCTGGAGTGAAGAATAACTGTTGCGCGCAATTCATTGTTGCGCACGGTGGAATAATCCATGGACCAACTGCATCTGATGAGCGTGTTCGTTGCTGTGGCGGAAGCTGAGAGCTTTGCTGCGGCAGCGCGACGTCTGGGGATGTCGCCCGCGGCGATCACGCGAGCGGTCGCCGCGCTGGAAAAACGTCTCGCGGTAAAACTGTTCGATCGCACGACACGCTATGTGCGCGCTACCGAAGCGGGGCAGCGTTATCTCGAGGATGCCCGGCGCATCATCGCCGAGGTCAACGATGCCGATGAAGCAGTAAAAGGTATCAACGCGGCGCCGCGCGGCCATCTGGCGGTGACGGCACCGGTGCTCTTTGGCAAGATCTTTATCCTGCCCGGCATCGTCGAATACTTACAACGCTATCCGGATATGGAAGTTTCCGCGTTGTTTGTTGACCGGGTAGTAAATCTACTCGAAGAAGGGTTGGACGTCGGCGTCCGCATTGGCAAGTTACCGGACTCGAGCATGAAAGCAGTCCGCGTTGGCGCGGTGCGGCGAGTTCTGTGTGCGTCGCCCGCCTACCTCAAGAAGCACGGCGCACTGAAGACGCCAGCGGAATTGCCGAAACACAGCATCATCGCAGCCATTGGGGTGAGTCCCACCAGCGAATGGAAATTTCGTCAGGACGCTAAATCGATTTCAGTGCGCGTGAAGCCGAGATTCAGCACCAACAGCAACGATGCTGCCATCGAGGCGGCGCGTGGAGGATTTGGCATCACCCGGTTACTCTCCTATCAAATCGCGCCGCACGTGACGTCGGGACGATTAAAGATTATCCTCGCCGAGTTTGAGCCCGCACCGATGCCGATCCACGTACTCCACCGCGAAGGACGCTACGCCTCAGCGAAAATTCGAGCCTTTGTCGATCTAATTGCCAGTCGGTTAAGAAAGGATCCGGCGTTGAAATGATTTGTCCAAGCTTGTGTGGATCTAGACAGTACTGCTTTTGTTGTATCAGACGTTTGTCCCAAGATTTCGTTTTGTGTCAGCGTTGCAACCAGCATCTGCTCACTCCCACTGAACGTGCAGTCGCCCCTCGCGCAGTTGTTCACCCGTTACGGCGAGATTCGCTCTTTTGTCGACCGTCTAGATGTCCAGAGCCAATCAACGACGCTCGGTGGTTCAGACCACTCCCAACATCCCCGCTAGCGCGCCAACGGCGAGCAGCCACAGCGGATTCCACGAAGTGCGTAAAACAGCTGCGATCGTCAGCAACGCCAGCAGATAGCTGCGCCAGTTGTGGCTGACAGCGCGAATCAAGATCGTCGAGCTGGCAAGCATGAGGCCAATGGTAATTGGCGTCAGGCCGCGTTTGATGACGTTAACGATCGTGGCGTTGGGATGGGACTGATTCATGCGCCCGAGCATGAGTGCGAAAGTCATCGTCGGCAGCAACACCGCAAGGGTCATCAATGTCGCGCCGGTCCAGCCCGCCAGCTGCCAACCCATGAGCGTCGCGTACATGAAGTTGGGACCGGGTGCTGCCTGCGCCAAGGTGTAAAGCTCGACGAACTGCACATTGGTCAAGAGCTGATTCGCCTGCACCAAATAGCGGTGAAACTCCGGCAGAATCGTCGACGGCCCGCCGACAGAGATGCACCACAGCGCCAATGAATGGAGAAACAGCGCAACCAGATCGCCGCGGGCCATCAGAGTCGCTCTTTCCACGCCGCCAAGAACGCTAAGGGTGCAAGCGTCCCGATGACCCAGATGAGCGGCCAGCGCAAAACCCCGACGGCGACGAAAGCAAGCGCGGCAATCAGCAGCGGCTGCCAACGGCGCGGCAAGACTTTTACAACCCGAGCAAATGTCGCAAACAGCAGCGCCGCGGCGACGATCGACATGCCGGCCAGCGCGCGCTGCACCATCGGCTGAGCGCCGTAGTGTTGATAGAGCGCGCCCATGCCGATGACGACTAAAAACGGCAACCCGACAAACCCAACAACAGCCGTCAATGCGCCCGCCCAGCCGCCAAAGCGGTAGCCGACCAAGACCGTAAGATTCAACCCGGGCGGCCCGGGCAAGAGTTGGCCGAGGGAAAGATATTCGACAAACTCGCGATCGGTCAGCCAACGCTCCTTCTCGACGAGCTGGCGACGCGCCCAGAACATGGCGCCGCCAAAACCTGACGTGGTGATGCGCAGAAAAGTAAGAAACAGTTGATAGGGACTGAGCCGCGCTACGTGCACTTCCGTCTGGTTCATGGGTCGCAGTTTTACCTTCGACAACACGCTGGACAAGCAAAGTCCTGCGGGTGTAAACATCGCATAATTTGACAACGGTTTAGCACAAACCGATGGAGGGCGCGATCATGAGCTCGAAACATTTTTCCACCAGTCGACGCAGTTTTCTAAAGCAATCGGCCGGCATCAGCCTGGCTTCGCTCGCCGGCGTGGCGCTGCCACGCATGGTCTACTCCGCGTCGCGAGACCGCATCACGATTCTCACCAGCGTCAGCCTCGACACGCTCCACCCCTACGCCTATACCTCGGCGCCGCAGTACAGCCTGTGGATGCACATGATCCAACCGCTGGTCGACATCGACTATTCGAAGAAGCAATACGTCGGTGTGCTCGCCGAGTCGTGGGAGTTCCAAGGTAATAAGTGGACTTTCAAGCTGCGCAAGAACGTGCGCTTTCATGACGGCAGTCCGTTCACCGCCAAAGACGTCATCCACTCGATCAACCGCGTCAAGAACGACAAGCAGAGCATGCAGGGGCCAGCGTTCTCGGATTTGGTCGAGATGCAATCGCCCGACGATCACACCGTGGTGTTCACGACTAAGCAGCCCAACGCGGTTTTTCTCGACCGGCTGGATAATCGATTCATGATCAGCAAGGCTGCGGCGGACAAGCATGGCGAACAGGCGGATCAGAATCCGCTCGGCACTGGTCCCTACAAGTTCGTCAGCTGGCAGCGCGACGGCAATCTGGTTTTATCGCGCAATGATGACTACTGGGGGCCGAAGGCGGCGATCAAAGAAATCGTCATCAAGCGTGTGAAAGAAGACGCCGCCAGGGTCGCCGGCGTGATGGCGGGGCAGGGCGATGTGATGAACAACGTGCCGGTCGAAGAGCTATCGCGCTTCGACAAACATCCGCGCCTGCGCGCCGAAAAAGTCGAGGGGCAGCGCATGTATTTTCTTGCCATGAACGTCACGCACAAACCGTTCGACAGCAAGCTGGTGCGCCAGGCGATCAACTATGCAGTCGATCCTAACGCGATCATCAAACATATCTACGAGGGCAACGGCTATCTCATGAATGGCCCGACGGGCACCAACGTGATCGGCTTCGATCCTAAGATCAACGCTACCCGCTCGATCCGAAGAAAGCCAAAGAGCTGCTCACACAGGCAGGTTTTCCCAACGGCCTCGAAGTGAAACTCCATTTCTCACCCGATCGCTATCCGAAGGCACGCGAGGTCTGCCAGGTCATCGCCGATCAATTAGCGAAAGCAGGCATCAAGACTGAACTTGTCTCGCAAGAGTTCGCGGTTTTCTGGGGCAAAGAGGGCGTGAACGGTGGCAAGCTCGGTTTTTACTATGCCGGCCGGCCGGCCATCGACGCCGACACGGTTTACGAGCAATATTTCCGCACCGGCGGCAGCCAGCGCATTCAATATTCCAATCCGGAGTTCGACAAGATCATCGACGAAGAGCAAAAAACCGGCGACTCGAAAAAGCGGCTCGCGTTGCTCCATCAGGCGGGACGCATTTTAATGGAAGACGTGCCCTTTGTGCCGCTCTATACGCTGGCGGAAATCTATGGTGTGGCCCGCAATATCATCTGGAAGGCGCGGCCCGACGAGAAGGTGCTGAGCTTCGAGATGAAAATTCGTTGACACCACGGTCGGGGCCACAGCGTCAGACTCCCAACACCTAAGGAGGGCCAACCTCGGCTTTGACCGCACATTTTTGATCAAGCATGGCCAAAACGGCTAAGAAATAACGGGATTTTTGCCGTTATTTCTGGCATAGTGATTGCTGTTGTCCTCTCCGGTGACGTATCAACCATTGGTTACACCTATGTCGAGCCACGCCAAACCGCGCTACTCGAACGCTCTGCGCTGCATCGGCCAGAGCTTGGAGTCGCTCGATCTCAAAGCCGTGGAACTAAAAACTGTTGGCGAATCTTTCGTCGTGCAAGGGCGGAGCAAAGCGCCGCAAGCGCTGCTTGAAATCGACAAGCATTATACACCCGACGACATCAAGGCTCTCGAAAGCCAAGGCCGCGGCAAACGCGACTCCAACGCCGGGCCGGCTAATCTTTTGAGTCTGTCACAAGTACTGCGCTTGGCTGGCAACTACGTCGATCGCGCCGGCGGCCGGTTGCTGCGCGTGTCGTGGCAAGATCAATCGGAAAAAATACAGTCGGTGACCATTCAGTACGAAGCGTGCGTGTCCGAGCACAGCGAAGATTCCCAGATCACCACCGTTGAAGAGCTAAGCATCCACATCTACAAACAGCGCAAACGCATGGCCTTAGGTTCCGAGAAGACTGGCACGCGCTCTCTCACCAGCACCGCCCTCGGCCACGAGAGCCGCAACTAGAGCAAGTTCATGGTGCGCACCGCGCACCCTACGCACGCCGACGGGCGCGATGAATCGCGCCCCTTCATCCGGATCCCTTTTTTTTGCGTTCTTTGCGCTCTTTGCGGTTAAATCCTTCAGGTTCCGAATCTGGGCGTGCAGCGCCCTTTATGCTCCCTTTTACCATTATAGTTGAGAGTTCGCGCAGCTTGCGCAACCCTTATCGCGGCCAAAAATTCTAATCTCACCACGAAGCGCACGAAGGACACGAAGTTCGGAGAAAACTTTTTGATTCTCTTCTCTTTACCTTCGTGATCTTCGTGTCCTTCGTGGTGAAAATTTCCTCCCCCAGTTTTGCGCCTTTTGCGCTTTTTGCGGTTAAATTTCTTATCCGATTCGGTTGCGGCAACTCACGCCTGATACTTCACTTCACCGCCGACAATCGTCATATCGACTTTGAGTTCGCGAATTTTTTCCGGCGCCACCATAAACGGATCGTCGGCAAGCACCGCGATGTCGGCCAGCTTGCCGACCTCCAACGTGCCCTTGTCGTTTTCCTCGAAACCCACCCACGACGCCGTCGTCGTGTGCATGGCGAACGCCTCGGCGACGGTGATCTTCTCTTCGGGAATCCACACTTCGCCCCAGCGCATTTGGCGCGACGCGGCGCAGGAAATATCGCGCAGCGGATCGACGGGCCAGTAGCCCGGCGAATCGGAGCCGCCGGCGAGGATCACGCCGTTGCGCAGCAAGGTGTGAAACGGGAAGGCTTTCGTCAGTCGCTTCTCGCCAACGCAATCGAGAATCGCATCGCCGATATAATAGGCGAACGCGATGTTGGGAATCGCGACGATCTGCGACTTCACCATCCGCTGCATGAGCTTGGGCGTCGCCAGCCAGTTGCCCATGTGCTCGATCCGGTGGCGATGGTCTTTGCGCGGTGAGTGTTCGATGGCGTTCTCATAAGCGTCGAGCGCCATGTCAAAAGCTTTGTCGCCGATGGCATGCACGCAGCAGCGCAGCCCGGCGTCATGGCACACCTGCACGGTGTGGTTCAGCTCATCTTGCTGAATCCGAATGATGCCATGGTTGTGCTCGTCGCTCTCGTAGGGCTCGTGAAAGCAGGCGTTACGCCCGGTGATGCCGCCGTCGATGCTCATCTTGACGCCGCCGACGCGCAGCCACTCATTGCCAAAGCCGGTTATGATGCCCAGATCGGTCAACGCTTTCGATTCGATCATCGACTCGATGACACGCGGCAAAATGCTGACCCGCGCGTGCATGCGCCCTTCTTTGTAAAGCTCTTGATAGGCGCGCACCGGCTCGGCGTAGCGCACGATATCGTGCACGGTGGTGACGCCGCGTTCCAGACATTGGTTCAAGGCGAACACGATGCCGTCTTTCAATTGCAAGTAATTAAACTCGGGCGCCACTTTGCGCAGAATCAACTGCGCCCGCTCGTGCAGCTCGCCGGTGGGTTCGCCGGTTTGCGGATCTTTGTGAATGTGACCGCCGGCCGGATCGGGCGTGTCTTTGGTGATCTTCGCCGCGGCGAGAGCCATCGAATTGCCGATCGTCACATGGGCGCCGAACGAGATCGAAACTGGATTATCCGGCACGACGCTGTCGAGATCGCGTTTGTTAGGAAAACGGTGATCTTTGATGCGAAAATCCTGCATCGGGCTGCCGTGCGCGACGATCCACGCGCCTTTTTCCGAACTCGCCGCTGCATTAGCCAGGCGCTGCAAGATATCCGCAATCGTGTGAACTTCCACGTAGAAATCGCGGCAGTCGACCAACTCCATTTCCGCCGTGCCTTTTTCCGAAAGATGCACGTGCGTGTCGGTGAGTCCGGGAATAACCGTGCGGCCCTTCAGATCGATCTGCTGCGTATCCGGCCCGGCAAAGCGGCGAATCTCCTCGGAGTTGCCCGTCGCCACGATGCGTGAACCCGAGCAAGCCAAAGCTTCGCAAGTCGTGGTCGGGTTCACAAAGGTGCGAATCTTACCGCTGTAAAGAATCAGATCGGGATAGGGCAGCGGCCGGGTTTTCATGTCGGAAAATCCTCCTTGCTCGTTCTACACTCTTAGGCTATAGGTCGCTTTGTTATCTGAAGTCAACAATCTAAAATTGAAAGAAGATCGCGGCATGCAACAGCAGAAGTTGACCTGGCCCAACAACTCACGCGTCGCCTTCGTCCTGGGCATCGCCTTCGAGGCGTGGGATCGAACCAAACCAAGCACCGGACGGCCGCTGCAAGGTGGATCGATTCCCGCCAACGCCGTCTGCCGGCGCGATTATTCCACTGAAACCTACCGAGAGTTTGGCGCGAAGGTTGGGCTGCGGCGCTTGCTCGATATCTGCGATCGCTATGACGTAAAAGTGAGCATGCCGATCAACGGTCTCACCTGCGAGTACTACCCGGAGCTGGTGAAATACGCCCACAGCCGCGGCCACGAGATGGTCGCCCACGGTTGGGATCAGGGCACGCGCTTGTACATGCTCACGCGCGAGCAGGAGCGCGACAACATGCAGCGCACCCTCGCCAAGATCAAAGAAACCACGGGCGAAGCGCCGACGGGTTGGTCGTCGCCCGGTGTGCGCTCCACTGACAACACGTTAGAATTGAACCTTGAAGCCGGCTTGCTCTACAACTGCGACTTTCACGACGACGAGATGCCCTACCCGATCAAGATTGGCGACAAGACGCTCATCATGGTGCCGCACCAATACACCATCAACGATCATCGAATCGAAGAAGAAGGCACGCGCCACGATTTTTTCGAGAAGTTCAAAGACGAGTTCGACTACCGCTACAAAATCGGCGATCAAAATCCGAGCATGATGAACGTCATCACCCACGCCTACCTGAGCTCGCGCATTCCATTGATCGATACTTTCGAAGAAGTGATCAAATACGCCAAGAGCCACAAAGAAGTCTGGTTCGCCCGCCGCGGCGACATCGCCGCCTCGGCGCGGAAGCACTACGAAGCGCAGTGATCAATGCGTCCAGTCCTCGACTTTGAGCGCCTGGATTTGCTCGAAGTCACTAATATTGCGTGAAAGCAGAGTTGCGTCACGCGACAATGCGATGGTAGCAATCTTAAGGTCCATCGAACCCAGTCGGCGATGTGCGGGCCTTAGTCGCGCCAACACTTCAGCGGCCGATTCATCGAAATCAAGAACCGGAATCTCAACGAAGGAGCTATGATCAAAGCGTGTGGAAATAGGAAATAGGTAGGCGTACCCTTTCGCGAATCTAAAAACGAAAGGCTGCCTGTTGGCGCAGGCAGGAAAGGATACGCCGATGAGAGAAAAGCACACTGAGG
>Ga0194131_10004050_pt1 | contig 22463 bp, 58 predicted proteins | sample TA2KigO120mmetaG_FD_148631 | JGI IMG/M metagenome (GOLD analysis project Ga0194131, IMG submission 148631) | Freshwater microbial communities from Lake Tanganyika, Tanzania - TA2015053 Kigoma Offshore 120m | ecosystem: Environmental > Aquatic > Freshwater > Lake | place: Tanzania: Lake... | reverse complement strand
TCGCTTGGTCACGATCCGACCTTGTCCACCTTGATCGCATCGAGCAAGTCGCCCGAGCGGTCGTGGAAGATGATGCTCGCCGCCCTGTCGTCGCCCAGTTCGGTGCGGAGTCGGTCGAAGTCGTAGAACGCTCGCAGCGAGATTCGTCGCTCGCCTGCGTCGGCCATGCGGATGGCGTACTTGTGCAGGTCGGGCGAGAGTCGCTTGAGGGCGTCGGGGTGCGGTTCGTCGATTCGCACACGGACCGGGAATCGGTCGGCGAGCGCGGTCGGCAACTCCTCCATCTGCTCGAGGTTCGTCGTCATCACCGCGCTGAAGCCAGCGAGAGGACGGACGATTTCGCCCGTCGTCGGGTGGGTCCACGAGGCGGACTCGGGCGTGTCCAGCATGGCGAGCAAGGCCGCAGCGACGTCGCCGCTCGCCTTGTCGATCTCGTCCACGACGAGCCTGCCGCCCTTCGCGCCGTCGCCCTGCCAGGCCTTGAGGGCCGAGCCGTAGTTCCAGGTGAACGTGCCCTTCTCGTTCGGGATGAAGCACCCCGTGACATCGGCGGTGGTCATGTCCTCGGTGCAGATGAGTCGGAAGGCCCCGGCCTGTACGTCGCCGTAGGCGAGTCCTGCGTAGGTCTTGCCGAGCCCCGGAGGCCCGAAGAGGATGAGTCGGTCGATGCCTGCGTTCAGGCACTCCTCGACTGTCTGCCAGCACTCAGGGAGTGCCTTCTTGGTTGGTTTGGTCATGTCGCTCCTTGTTGGTGTAGTAGGGGTATCGCTCTATCAGTCTGCGGCACCGCAATCGTTCGGCGCGCCGAGGGACTTGGTGGCCCACATGTGCTCGATCGCGGCGTAGACCGCGTCGTTGAGGGTGCCGCCCGGATCCTGGTCCTCGTCCTCCCAGTCGGTGTCGAACTTGCAACTCCAGCCGTCCGGCAGGGTGATCGAGCCGGTGTTGAAGTCGTACTCGTGGTGCCGCTCGTGGACGCACTCGCCGCCGAGGTACTGCTCGATCCCGAAGAAGTTCATCCCGGGCTCCTCGTACTCGATGTCGATCGTCACGCCGGGGTGCTGCCGCGATATCTCCTTGACGAGGCCGCTCATCGGCCCCCAGGCGGTGGCGTACCCGACCGACGCCGTGCCGGTGCCGTTCGAGTACTCCTCGCTGCAGATGTCGGTGTCGCAGTCGCCCCACTTGGTTCCCCACGTGTCGTACTGCCAGCTCGTCGAGCCGATCAGCTCGCCCTGCTCGTCCCTTGGCTGGGGCATGAACTTGGTGAACGTCGCGCGGTCCGTCTTGCCCTCGACCGGGCGGACCGCGTCGAGGATCGACCGGACCTGGTCCTCCGGTCCGTGCAGGACCATGTTGTTGCTGCACCAGTTAGGCATCGGACTTCTCCTTCTTCTCGTTGTCGGCCTTGGCGATCTCGTATCCGAGGCGCAGGCTCTCGATCATCTCTGCCGTGCGCTTCCATTCGTCCATCGCCGTGTACGCCCGCTCCGGGTGCCAGGTCACCTCGACCTCGCCCGGGATGACGAGCATCTTGCCGTCGTTGAACTCCCACTTGTAGTAGGTGTCGTCCTCGCCCTTCCAGATGACGTACGAGCCCTCCTGGACGAACGGCGCGATGGCGTCGATGAGCAGGTCCTCCTGCCCGGTCTTGTTGCTGTAGTGGCCGAGGACGAGGTTGCCGTCCTTGTCGTACTCGCTGTCATCGAAGCCGATGGTGCTGACGACCGAGAGCAGGTCCGGGCAGGCCGCCGCGATGTCCTCGGGCATCCACGAGAACCAGAACTTGTTCTCGCTCTTGTCGGGGCCGGGGCCGCGCGAGCCGCCTCGCTTCAGGTCGTCGTGCTGGTTCAGGTCGCAGATCGCCTCGTAGGCGTCCTCGAGCAGGTCCTTGGGGACGACGACGTTGATGTCTTCTGTGTTGACGTAGTAACCCATTTGCCCTCCTTAGGCGTTAGGTCCCCATTGTGGGTGGCCCCAATCGGTCGGCGCGTTACGCCTTGACGATCTCCGGCGTGCCGTGCTCGCGGGTCATCTGCGAGTGGCGACGGACGATTTTGCCCGACACCCACGCGTTGAACGCCGTGACGTAGTTGCAGTAGTTCGTCGCCGCGACCGCGGTGTGCTTGCCGATGTCCTGGCCGTTCCTGATCATCCACGTGCGAAGCGACAGGATCGGCGACGTGGCCGCCAGCCTCTCGCCGGTGGCGAGGGAAGCGAAGAACTCCTCGACCCTCTCGCGTGCGTGTCCGACCCGAAGCGCGCGCAGCGCCAGCGTGATCAACGCGGTCTGGTTGCCGAGCCTGGTCGACGCGTACACAGGGCGCGACAGACGCACCGCCCAATCCATGTCCGCGAGGTTCTCCTGCGCGAACTTCAGGATGTCCTGTCGGGTGACGAGGCCCATCGCGTGGTGGTTGTACGGATCGAGTCCTGCCTCAATCACCGTGAGCAGTCGCACCACCGGGGCTATCGCCGAGCCGTTGGCGATGCCGGCGATGCTGAGCGTGTCCTTCGGAGTGCGCTTCATCCCCGTGTCGATCACGGCGAACGCCTTGCGCGAGAGCCCGGTCACGACGAGTTGGTTCCTGAGTGTCATCTTCGCGGCGATGCAACCCTCGAGCCTGTGTTGCCCGTCGAGCAGCAGTCCGTCCACGTCGAAGCGGATCGCCTCGCCGGTCGCGAGCCATTGCTTGCGGCTCATCTCCTCGGCGAGCACGGCGACCTGGTGGCGACGCAGGGTGCGGTTGTTGGTGTTGAACTCCAGCATCGCTTGCGCGACTTTCGGCGTGATGTCCACGAAAACCGCAGTGGGTTCTTTCGTGATCCGCTCGAAGGGGAGCTCTATTTCCTTGGGATTGGTGGTGTTCATCTAGACCCTCCTGTGGTCTTGGTTTCTGACTTGATGCTATCGGGGGAAGTGTCATCCTCCACCGTCATTCGGTTTCGCGAGTATGGCTGGTCGTCATCGCTCAGCGCGTTGTCCTCCCCACCTCTACGCACGATCGTCCGGTTTCTGTGAGGTGACTTCCGTCACATCATATTCAATGAGGCCATCGGCGTCTCTCTGGACATCCCAGACTTCCTCGATGGCGGGCAGGTTCTCGCCGACCGGCTCGCGCACGTCCTCGGGGATCCAGCCAAGTATCAGTTGGTACACGTCGTCCCACGAGATCGGCCCGTCGGAGAACTCGGCCAAGGACTCGGCCGCCTCGTCCACGTTGTAGGTCCAGGTCCGGGTCACCCTCAGGTACTTGGGGGCGGGGGATCCGTCCGGCTTGGTCAGGTTCATGTCGTCTCCCTTGCTGTTACGCACTCGGGGCACAGATTGTGATCGTCGAGCTCGGCCCACTCGTCGCCGCAGTTGGAGCACGCCGACTCGTTGCCGAACTCGTTGAGGCACGCACCGCAGGTCGTCTCGCCGGGTGCGTACTCCGGCGGCAGCTTGTACCCGCAGCCCTGGTCGCAGTATCTGGTTTCGTCCATACTCAGTTGTACCTGTACCCCATCGTTCGGCGCGCCTGGTGATCCATGAACGTCTTCACCACCGCGGCATCCAGGGCCTTTTGCAGATCGGCGATCTCCTCCTCGGTCCAATTCTCGACCATCTCGAACGGAAGGCACGCGACCCAGAACTGATCGTCCACGTACCTGTCGGCCGCGCTGGTCATACGCCACCGTCAATATCGAATGAGTCGTACTCCCGGTCGGCCTCGGCGTTGAAGCCGCTGAGGTCCCAGCCGTAGTGATCGAGCATCTGCTTCACGGCGACGCCGATCGCCTGCTCGTCGTCGTCGGCCTCGACGTGGGTCTGCAGCGTGAAGTAGTCGCCGACGAACTGAACGGTGAAGTTGTCGCTCATGCGCGGTCCCACGATCTCTCGGAGAGGAGTCCGGCGAAGTCGTTGGGCCAGCCGACCTTGTCGCTGAGCCATCGCTCGCTGTCGTGGTGCTGCGTCTCGCAGTCCCGGAACGTCTTGCTCGCGATGAGCTTGCCCGTGTAGTGGTCGCGCAGCACCACCTTGAGTCGGTGATCCGCGCTCTCCATCACTTCGAGACGCTTGCCGTTGCTCGCGCAAGCGAGCACTAACCCGAATGAGGTGTCTGTTTTGGTCATGGGTGCAGTATCGGGGGTCGTCATCGGTCGGCGCGTCACTTCGCCGTCGCCGCCGCGTCGGCGAGCTCGGCATCGGTGAGGTAGACGTAGGTGTTCTCGCCGGTGGCGAGGTTCTGGTGGAACACGATCCAGGTGCCGTCGATGGCCTTCTTGGGCTTGCCGGCGAGGCCGCAAGGCTCGCCGTTGATCAGCACGATCGTGCCGCGCTTCATCTTGTCGGGCTTCATTCGTCGTCCTCGTCGTCCCACTCGGAGTCCTCGTCCTCGCCCTCGACGATGCCGTTGAAGTCCACGAACAGTCCCTCGACGACATCGCCGTTGGCCGAGAGGATCTGGTAGACGGGGTAGCACCCGTCGCCGTAGGCGGTCCGTGAGGCGACTCCCTGCGTGCCCGACCCGATGGTGTTGCCACCGTTCTCGCCGAGGGTTGCGTTGCAGGCTCCCGTGTACGAATAGTCAAGGCGAGTGCCTTGCCCCTTGAACTCGTCGGCCTTCCAGTCGGCGAGGTAGCACGGGTCGGTGATCATCACCTGCCCAGAATCCACCCCCACATATCCGATGAAGCGGAGGGTCTTGTTGGTGATGTCTGGTGCTGGTGCGGTAAGTGTTGGGTTCATAGTCTCAGAGTACGACCCCACAATCGTTCGGCGCAACGGTGTCGGTGAGGTTCATGGGTTCAGAGTACGACCTTCTCATCCGTCGGTGCGCTTGCCTTCGTGTCCCCGATTTTTGTGAATGCGTGGGCTGGTCGCACTATCCTCGCGATGGCCGAACCGAGCGAGGGGCTTGCGAGCACCTCGCGGATCGTCGCAACCGTCACCGAGTGGTATGCGTAGGTGCCGCCCGACCTGAAAGTGACGACCAGGGTGCCGACCTTGTCGAGGTCGTCATACCGGGCGCCAACCGCCTCGTATCGCAGCGAGGCAATCGCCGCCGAGACGGTGTCCGTAACGTTTATGTTCATTGTTACCTCCGACCGTAAGTATGGGGACCCGTAATCGCTCAGCGCGTCGGGCGAACGCACGTTCGCTGGCGCGCCGAGCAATGATGCCCCCGCATACTGACGGTATGGAAAAACAAGTCACCTTCACCTTCACCATCTCCGACCCGGAACTATCGGGCGAGGAGATCTTCGAGCAGGTTCAGATGCTCATGTACGAGGAGTTTCACGGGCGAGCCGAGGTCTCCTACGGGTCGCCCGACGATCTGATCAACGGCGACGACCTCGCCGACGGTGCGTTGCGCGATGGCGCGGACGAGGCGATAGCGAAGATGACCTCCGAGCAGGCGAAGAGGTTGCTCAAGGCGATCTTCGAGGGCGACCTCGGCAAGGCGGACGAATCCGACGAGCAGATCCCCTACGCCTTCCGGGTCGCATTCACGGCGAGCCGCATACTCAAGGCGAGCGAGATCGGCGCCCTCGAGAACGCCCTATGCGCCCAGGTCGAGGATCCGCACGTCCCCGACGAGGACGGCGAGTTCGTGCGACCGGAATTCACCATCAGCAACGCGGTGGTTGGGTTGGAACCATGAGCGACGCAGCAGAGGCGCGCCGACGGATGACGGAGGGGCATACTGGGGTATGAACAAAACGCAGGACGACTACGCACCCCACGACCCCGACAACTTGACGGAGGGCTTCGCCGCCGTCACCGAGTACCTCAAGGACGCGGTCCTCATCGCATGGGATACTTGCCACAAGATCTACCTCGCGATGGATCAGGTCGAGGCCGACTTCTTCCGGGAGAACTACGCGCCCGACGTGGTCGAGGGACGCTTCACGGCTGGCGGCAAGTCGCCCGACGAGCTCGGCGAGATCATCGACGGCTGGTGGGACGCCTCTTGCCCGCTGCGCTTCGTTAGCGCCGTCTGGCACAACGAGCAGAATCCGAACTCTGGCTTCGTTCACCTCGTGTCTCAGTTCGCCGACGGGCGAGCGCTCGACGAGGAATGATGCGCCGACGAATGATGGCCCCCTACTATCTCAATAACAACTACTAACAAGGAGCGATACGCAATGGGATTGGACATGTACCTATCAGGCAAGAAGTTCCACTCGAACGCCGATTGGCGCCCGAACGAGACCAGGGAGGAGTACGCCCGCCTCAAGCAGGCTTCCGGGGTCGCGACGGTTCTGGATGCGGTGGAACTGCCGCACATCTACCTCGAGGTCAGCGTCGGCTACTGGCGCAAGCAGAACGCGATCCACAAGTGGTTCGTGGACAACTGCCAGGGCGGCGAGGACGATTGCCGCACTTCGTATGTCTCGCGCGACCAACTCGCGGAACTGAGGAACTTGTGCCAAGCAGTCCTCGACAAGCCCAAGAGCGCCGACGATGAACTACCGACGGAATCTGGGTTCTTCTTCGGCAGCACGGAATACGACGAATGGTACTTCGACGGCCTCAGGGAGACGGTTGGGATCGTGGACCGAGCCCTCGCCATGCCCGAGGAGTGGGAGTTCGAGTACCACTCGTCGTGGTGACCAAGATGAAGACCGCGAAGAAGAAGAAGGCGAGAGGGAATACCGCCGACGGCATGCGGAGGTCCGCCAGGAGACCGCGGGACCCCGCCCTGCCGGAGACGATCACGGTCAGCGTGTCCGTCACCTACTCGGTGAGGGACATCATCGACTGCGGCGAGTTCCCGCTGGTCCGGCCCGACAAGTACGACTTGATCGAGTGGGTGCGTGACGAGGCCGCCGAATCCCTGGCCCATCGCATTGCCTCGCTCCAGATGCGATACGAGGACGAGCACGGCCAGAACCTGCTGCCCGTATGAGGGGTTGCGAAACCCGGATTTCGGCGATACCATCAACTTATCCCAAAGGAGGGATCAGAATGAAGAAGAAACTATCCAACTTCGAGATGTGGCCCGTGTACCAATACGGCGATCACCCGAAGGGAACCGCGACGCTGGGCGAGATGGCCGGCAGCCTCATGCACGGCAACCCCGCAACGAAGGTGATGCGCCTCAACAATGCGCTCCGCACGAGCAAGGTGCCGGCCCCCAGGCCCGTCGCCATCGTCGGCGGCAGGGTCGGCGGGCTCAGCTTCGTCTACAACGTCCGGGAGGTAATCAGGTGGCGCAAGGCCCACGTCTCGCAGCAGGCGACCAAGCGCGAGGGCGTGATGCAGAGGGCGGCGGATGCCGCGGAGGCGGCGAGGGAGCGCAGCAGGCGCGCCAAGAAGGCGGCCAAGAGCGCCAGTGACGCGAAGGCGCGCTACCGCAAGTACGTCAAGATGCGCGAGCACGCCGACAGGCTCAACGCGAAGGAAGTGATCTGAGTGTCGCGCCTCGACGAGGTGCGCAAGGTGCCGACCAGATCGTTCAACATCCGGATCTCCGAGGAACTCCACGACGAGCTCGCCTTCAAGGCCGACGAGCTCGGCATCAAGGTCGGCGAGATGGTCAGGCGCATCCTCTCGGACTTCATCCACCACCGTCATTAGGTGGAGGGCTCAGAGGCGCAGCAGCCTCGAGAGCCTGGTCATCAGCGGCTCGCGCGCGGGCCTGGCGGATCGGCTGCCCGCCCTCGCCGGGCGTCGCCTGCCGTCCCGTTTGCCTTCGTCGATGAGGGAAAGCGGCTGGTGGAGCGATTCGAGCCAGCCCTCGAGCTGATTGGTCATCCGGGTCTCGAGCCGACGTTGCGCCATGTCCATCTTGTCGCAGACGTGCCAAATCAGCTCGAGCTCGTTGCCGGACTCGCGCGATCGCGCCTCCCGGAGTTCCTCTTGGCGTAGGGCGAGGGAAATCAGGGCGGTCTCAAGTTCGTCGTAGGTCAGTCTGATCGTCTCGACGTCAGGCTTCTTTTTCCCCATCGTCCGATGATACCACTGGGGCCGCGTCGGCGAGGTCCCGGCGATCCGTCCACGGCCACTCCCTCTCGGTGAGGGAGAGTATCTCGCAGACGTTGTACGCCTCGAATGCGTCGGTCGGGTCGTCGCCCCACGACATCCCGGCGGTGATCGCGAACAGCCGATCGTCGTCGATCACGAAGTAGGAGCAGTCGCGACGCTCGGCGTAGGCGAACACGGTGGCGATGCAGTCCTTCAGGTATCCCTCGACCTCGGCCCGCTCCTCGTCGGTCGGGTTTTCGGCGTCGACCTCGACGAAGCGGCCGATGCCCGCCATGTTCTCGAGGTCGTCGAGCACCCTCGCGAGGCTCGGTTCTCCGGCGATGCGCTTGGCGTTCGCCTCGGCTTGCTCGCGCGTGAGTTTCAGTTCGTTGATCGAGAAAATGAGGTCAGCGCCCACTAGGTGCTCCCCGCCCCGGTCGGATAGATGCACCCCGCCCCAGGCGCGCCACCCGCGAAGTCGTCGAGCGACCACACGGCGGTTGGCGAACCCAGCGAGTTTTCGTCTTCGCCCGGACGGTCGTAGGCGAACTCCGTCACGGTCTTGTCGGACCAGTTCACGAGGAACGCGCCGTACTCGACGTGCGTGAAGCAACGGGGTCCGGCCTCGATGCCGAATCCGGTCTCCGCCTTCCAGCCGTCGCCGACGATGTTGGAGATGGCGATGCGGGTGGCGTACGTCGGGTCTGACCAGCGAGGGCGCGCGGCCTCTATCGCCCGCCCGATCTCGCCGTGACGGTCGGAGCCGCCCCAATGCGAGTAGAGCCACACCCGTCGCTCCGGGTTGTCTTTTTCGTCGAAGCCCGTGAACCCGACGCAGTATCTGTCTCCCATGTGTGCCTCCTCAGGCGTTGGTATGTCGAATGTATCTGACCGGAATCCGTCGGCGCGTCAGCGCTGGCCGAACGCCTTGCGTCCCTCCTCGAGGGTCTGGCAGTACGTCCCTTGCTGCAACTGCCATCCGTTCTTGGTGGCGATCAGTCCCCACACCACGAACGGGTCGCGGTGCTTGGCGGCATCGCGCTCGACGAGCACGACCCACGACGCATAGGAGTCGCCGATCACCCGCTCGCTGCGCTTCTCGCAGTCGAGGATGGCGATGTCGTGGCCGTTCACGTTGATCGTGAGGCCAGGGCAAACGAGGCGGTACTCGGGCGGTGTCTGTTCGTTGGAGGCGGCGATGGCCCCGGACATGGTGAGCGTGTTCATGGGTTCAGTTTGTCGCCTTGTCATCGCTCGGCGCGTCGGTGAGCGGGCCGGACTCGACGAGGTTGGTGAACTTGCGCGAGAGGCGGTCCTCGAGGTAGACGTACACCTCGTCACGGACCGCCGTGTCGGAATACTCGGGGTGCTTCTCGCAGAACTCGGGGTGCTCGGCCCTGACGTATCGATCCCAAGTGCGGACGGCCCTGCCGATGTCGTCGGCGACGATGGCCCACTCGGTGAGCATCTGCCCGACGAGCCGGGCGACCTCGGCGTTGCCCTCGTCGGTGAACATGGCGAAATCGGTCTTTTTGGTCATACCACGAGTGTACGGGTGCGGAATCGCTCGGCGCGTCGTCTTGCAGGGATCGCAGGCGCGCCGAGCGATGGCGACCCCCCACAATGGGTACATGACCAACTACCAAGAGGCAACATTCAACCTTGCTGGCGAAGGCGACTTCTACGGCATCCACGACCCGTCGGACACTTGGAACGGGTTCTCCAACCCGTTGTTCACCCTTGATGTCGTGCGAGAGATTGCACGGCTCGTCAAGGAGCAGAACTCAGGGAGTGCCGACGAGGTGACCGACCAACTCATCGTCAAACCCAACTGGCATCCGAACGGGAAGGGTGTCGTCTCCTACTTCTACGCAGAGGATGGCACGACCGAGGAGATGCCAACGGTGGTCGTGGGTGGCGTGACCCGATACGCAGTCATGAACTACTGCTGGTGCTGGGGCATCAACAGTCGGAAGGTTCAGGGTGCGCCGAGCGATTGCCACCCGACATACTGATACTCACACCAACGAGGGGAAACAATGAACACAATGACTGAAGTGGCAAGCGAACTAGATTGGTTCGTGGAGTCGAACGGCACGGGATACGATGTGCCCAAGGCCCAACTGTTCTCTATCGCGAAGACCGAAGACGGATTGAAGTTCGTCAAGGCGAACGAGAACGGCGATGTCTATGACTTGCTCACCTCACGAAAGTCCGTCACCGTCGCCAAGAAGGCGTATGCGATTGGAGTCCTTACCGTCGGTTGGGCGGCACCCGTCGAAGACGACGACCACTCTGACTTAGCACCTTCCGAACACCCGAAGCGTCGGCGTGTCCGACTCATTTGTGTCGCCTCGCGCGAAGATGTGGCGAGCGTACTGCGATTCCAAGACGACAACGACAACCCGATTACCGACGACGGGCAGGCAGTAGGTTCGCTCGCCAATGCGATACGGGAACTGGTGTCGGCGTAGTGCGCCGACGGATGACGGGGCCGCATACTGATACCGAGGAGAAACCATGACCACCATCAAGAAGCACTCGTTCAAGTACCGAGTCATCGACGCCGACAGCAAGGTCGACGCGGGCAAGGTGCTCGACGCATTCCAACTGAAGTTCGCCCCCGGCGACAAGGTGAGTTCGCTCGAACTCTTCGACTTCGTGACCGAGGTGCTGAACGCCCAGAGGGGCATCACGCTCGGATGATGTTCGAGGTGAGGTTCGCCGTCGCCCTGCCGGACGGCACGGCAGAGGAGAAGCTGATGTCCTTCGGCTCGGAATCCGAGGCCGAGAGGGTCGCCAACGCCTTCCTCGGGTCGGAGACGGCGAGGGGAACTATTGTCTCGGCCCAAGTGTGGAGCACCGGAACGGGCGCTAGTATGCTCAACGAGTTCGAGTTCTAACCACAACCAACGAGGTGCGCGAGTACCTCACCGAACAAGGAGAAACATGAGAAACAAGACAACCAGGGCATCCGAGCGCTTCGCCGCCGATGTGTCGAACAACGTGCTGAGGATGCGCAGGAAGCGCGAGATGTCCCAGGACGCGCTCGCCATCAAGGCCGGCTTGGACCGCAAGACGATCAACCGGATCGAGAACAACCACTTCTCGCCGTCGATGGACACGTTCTTCCGCATCTGCGGCGCCCTCGGCGTCAAGCCGGCGGAGTTGCTCAGGACCAGCAGGTGATCCGGATGGCCCGGAGGGTCGTCGCTTTCGGTCGCGATCCGTCTCGGTCATCCACCGCCGTCAATAGAACGGCGGCGCGCGGCCATGTCCGCTGGGGCGAGGGATGACGTCGGGTCGGCTCACGCTGCTGCTCGGGCTGCTCGGGGCGGCCTACTTCATCTGGCTGGCGAACAAGTAGTCCCCGCGAACCAGGCCCGGAGGCTGTAAGATTGGTTTCGCCGGGTCTCGAGCTCGTTCCCGAGGCCTCCTTCTTGGCCGGTCGGCCATGCTCGAAGAATCGACCTGCGAGGCCCGGCACCTAAACCTTCGCCGGGCGGCTGGGGAACGGGATCACTCCCGTCGAATCGTAGTGGAACTGCGCGCGACAGCTCTCGATGGCCCGGAGTATCTCCTCGCCGAGCGCGTACGGGACTCTGGAACGCTCCTTCGCGCCGGCCAGACCCTGCGTCCCCGTCCGGGAGCCGCGGGGAGCCGGCGTATGGCAAGCGTCCCCGTTCTTGCACGGCGGCCTCGGGTCCCACCCGGCGACCCATCCCCACAGATCCGTCGGCTTCATCCGGGTGTCCCCGTACTGGCAGTACGTCACGGTCCGGCGCTGCAGGCCATCGACGGGAGGGAGCTTGCGGAGCATCCCGCGCGGGTTCTCGATCAGGAAGCCGTACGTCGGCTCGAGTTGCTCGATGAGTTGCCGGGCCTTCCATACGAGATCCTGGTTGTGCCCCGCGGCCTCTGTCCTCGGGGTCGGGTGCGCCCCGCCGGTCGCCCAGTGGTGGCCCATCGACGCGACGCTGAAAGCGGTGCACGGGGGCGACGCCCAGATGAAGTCGGGACTGCCGTACTCGTCGAAGAGCCGCGCGCCGTCGAGATCCATGACGTCGACCGCGCGATCCGGCTCGAACGCCGGGTCAATCTCGAACGTGACGACGGCGTGGCCCGCGTCGCGGAAGGCCTGGGTCGAGGACTTCGTGCCGGCGAAGAAATCGAAGACGAGCATCAGAGCGACCAGAGGGCGCCGGACGTCACTTCGCGGACCCACCTGCTCGAATCGACCCGGCGGTCCGCCCCGCGGAATATCTTCCACTCGACTTCGCCGCCCGGCGAGGTGACGGTCACGCGCATTGCCTGGTCGTGCCACAGCGTGACTATGGTCTTGTCGGACCTTTGCTCGGCGAGGTCGCCCACCTCGACCTGCACGGTGTAGCCGGACTTGAGAAGCGAGTCAGAGGGGCGAAAGTTCAGCTCGGTGAGCATTCGCTACCAGAGTACCACTATTCGTCGCTCGTCAGGGCCTCAAACAGCCGTGAGCCGAACCACTCGTCGAAGTTCTCGAAGTCGAGGTCCACGACCTCGCCCTCGTCGTCCTCGTCGCCCGTGATAAACACGTCGCCGAACAGGGGTCGCCCTGCCACGAGGGTCGCGAACGGGTTTATGGGTCGCCCGTCGATAAGGCCCGTGTCGTCCACCCAGACGAGGAAGACCTTGCCGTCGATCTCGCCGTAGACGACGTCGAACAGGCCCGTGCGGGCGCCGATAAGTTCGCCGACCTCGGACATAGCGGGTTGCTGGTGCTTGGTTATGTTGCCGTCGGTGAGGACGAGGTAGCCGTTTGCCATACCTAGATAGTGCGGGGCCGGAATCCCTCGGCGCGCCGGGCGGTCAACTTATTCCGCCGGCTCGAGTATCTCGACGTGAAGCTTGTCGGGGTCCCGGTCGGCGACATGCCCGAAGAAATCGTTCTTGGCCAGCGCCTCGACGACGGCATCGCTCTCGTAGCCGTCCGGGACGTCCACGACGACGAGCGTGGAGACTATGCACTCAACCTTCACTTGCCGGCCCGGAAATTCAGTCGCGCTTCGAGTTCGCCCTTGTACTTGCCCGTCCGGAATGTCTCGTCGGTTTTGACTAGACGCCAGAGAAGCCGCATGGAGGCCCCGTCTGCCCATACGGACACTGCCCATAGGGCGACGTAGATGAATCGTCTGACGGCCCTCACGGCTTCACCGAGACTTCCGTGACGCCCAGGACCAAGTAGTCCACTTGCTCGGCGGCCTCGCGGTTGGCGTCGTCGTAGGCGCCCGCGAGTTCCTGTACGAATGCCTCGGCGTCCCAGTCGCCCGGAATGCTGAAGCTGACGGTGATGTCCTTGCGTGTTTCCATGCCCACAGTGTACGCCCCCGTCATCCCTCGACGCGCTCGAGCCTGATAGAGGCGAGCCGGGCCGCCTCTATGAGTCGGTGGATCATTTCCACGCACTCCCAATCGTTCGCCTCCTGCCCGTCGATCGCCTTCACGGCGAAGATGCCGTCGAGGGTGAAGCCGGCCAGACCCGACTCGATCTCGTCGGGCGCCTCCGCGCCACCGGCGACGGCGAGCATCGGGTCGAGGAAGAACTCCTCCCACTGTTCGGGCGTGATGCTCATGCCCCCCACCGTATCCCCCCAGATGGGTGGCGGCGACGGGTACGGGATCGTCCGTCTTGGTCGCTGGCCTCCTTGATGAGGCGGGCGAACGTGGCGACGTAGGCGGTTATCGCTATCAGGAGCGCGATGTTCATTCGTAGTCCTCGTCCTCGTAATCGTCGTCGAGGTTGGCGTCCACATCGAACCATCGCATGACGGTCTGGAGCAGGTTGTCGTAGTCGCCTGAGGTCGCCTCGGCGTGGAATGCCTCCCACTCGGCGTCGGGCAGGTCGGCCCGTCGCATGATGCGCTTGACGCGACCGAGGATCGAGAAGGCATTGCCGTCCTCTCCGACCATCGGGATGCTGATGTTTGGGTACTTTGTGTCCATACTCAGATACTACGCCGTCGCCATCTCTCGGCGCACCTTCTTCGGCTTGGCGGGCTGAACCTCGCAAATCGTTCGCCTGCCGTCGCAGTCGTGCATCATGCACTTCTTCGAGGCGTGAACCCCGAGGTAGTGTGTACCACACTTGTCGCACTCGGTCCACTTGAGCGGGCGGCCCGTGTCCTTCTTGGTCAGGTTCGTGCAGTTGTCGCAGTAGGCGCTCGAAGCATTCGCACCGCACACCCTGCAGACAAGGGTCGAGCCGGGGAAGGCGGCGAGTATCTCGGCTGTCTCCATACTCATAGTGTGCGCCCCCGTCATCCCTCGGCGCGCTCGGGTTTGTGACCGAGGGTGGTGGTCACGACTAGACCAACTGTATCTGCTTGTCGTAGTCGCACCAGTACTTGCCGTTGAGTTTTCCACGAACGACGTCGTATGCCCAGTAGCGGGCACTCGCGTAGTTGTCGTACTCGCCGACGACCGACGAGGCGAGTTCCGAAAGTGCCTGACCGTCGGCCTTGCCCCAGTGCTTCCTGACGAGGAAGTTCCCGTTCGCCCGAAGTTCTACCCTGACGATGTACTGCTTGTGTCCACCCGAACGGCCTCGGGTTCCGTCGCTGGTGGCGAGCAGTCGCCATACGGCGAGTGCCCCGTGCTGGTAGGTGCTGTGGTCAAGTGTGTCGCTCATACCTTCAGTATGCGAGGCCGCCATCGCTCGGCGCGTCCGGCGAACACACGTTCGGGGCGCGCCGTACGATTCCGCCTCGTACACTTATGGTATGGCAGGCAACAGGCTCACCGACCTCAAAGAGGAGCGACGACGAGTGATCGCTTGCCAGTGGTGCGGCGGCACCGATGCCTACGTCGCGGGGTACTCGCCAATGTGCGTGGAGACCCAGTACCGTTGTCGTGAGTGTGGTGGCGACACCTACCACGATGATGCGCCGAGCGATTCCTATGTCGCACAATGAATCCGTACCCGAGGGAGGGGACATGGAAAACCTGGTGAACAAGGAACTTTGCAGGAAGGTGTCGGCCGAGATTCAGGCCGCCGTACTTCCGATCCTCGCCAAGCACGGGATGACGCTCTCGAAGCTGTCGTCCACCTACGGCGACACCTACGGCATCAAGGTCACGGCGGTCACCACCAACCTCGGCGACGGCGGCGTGAACCTGAACTCGGCTGAGGCGACCCTCTACCAGCGATACGGCCACTACGGCTTCGTGAACGGCGAGAGCCTGAAACTCACGGCGAAACTCGGCGCGAAGTTCGATTCGCGCGGTCGAAAGTTCGTGTTCTCGGGCGTCCGCTCGCGCGGCAAGAACAGGATCGTCGCCAAGTGCGAGCAGGACGGCAAGGACTACGTGTTCGCCGACACCGTTATCCCGGTTCTCAACAAGGTCGCCTAGCGCGCCGAACGATTACGGGGAGGCATACTGAAACCATGAAGAACAGATTCATCACCCACGTAGTCGGTCTATCGGTGGCCAACGCCATGTTGGTCGGCATCGGGGTCGCACTCATGCCGACGCTCCTGTGGGCGTGGGCGTGGGCGCTCGGCTGTCTCGTGTTGCACTTCGTGTTGCTCGTGACCGTCGCCGCCTTCGACCTCCGTGCCGTCGTAATGGCCGACCACCTAGAGTTCACCAAGCGATTCTCGGAAAAGATGTCGGTCAAATGATCGACGACGGGTTCGTGGCGCTCGCAACTCGCTGGCATGGCGAGGACAGGTACGAGACGGTCGCACGGTACGAGACGAAAAACCTGCGCGACGCCGTCGAGTGGGTGCTGCTCATGGTCAAGTCCCACGGCCCGATAGAGGGCGACGGAACGGTGACGGACGTATCCATCACGGCGACCGATCCCGACGACGACACCCACATCTTCTGTCTGGCGAGCGAGCAGTCCGAGATCGATGCGCTCGTCGATTCCTACCTCGTATCCTGAGAGTATGGATCACGACGCGATGAGGCGGGAGGTCGGCAGGCTCATGGCCTCGCGCGACTGCTCCGACGTCTCGGCGACGATGCTCAGCATCGCCAACGACTACGCCAACTACCGCTACGAGATGAACTACGGCATGGCGGTCAGCCTGCTGAAACTCCTCAGGTCCCAACCCCACTACGGAATGCAGTAGTGGCGAGAGGCAGAAAGCTCGTTCAGGTGGTCGGCGGCATCGTCGCCGGCATCGTCGTGCTGGTCGGAATCCAGAACCTGCGCAACTCGGAGTCCTACGAGTGCGAGAAGGTCGCCATACAGGCCAAGCCGGGCGACGACTACTGGGGGTACATAGAGGATCACTGCGAGGGCAACCTCGAGGTCGTCAGGGCCGACGTGGTCGAGTTCTACGGCCCGACGCTGATGCCAGGTCGGGTGATCTACCTGCCGACGAGCGACGAGTGCGAGCTGAAACTCGTGTCGATGTCCAACGGCAACGAGTACGTCTACGAGACTTGCCCTGAGTGACGCAGGTCACCAAGAAAGACTTTACACATTCGCTCGCTGCGAACATCTGTATTGGTGAAGGAGGGGAACGAAGTGACCACGAAGATTCCCGAAGCGATACTGAAACTCATCGAGCGAACAAGGGGTTCGCTCCCGCCTAGCACCGTCGTCGGAACCGAGGGCGATACGGAAGTCCGTTCCGGCGAGGTGTGGCTCGCCTCGCACCCAGACGGCGAGCGAAACCTCCATGTCCTCGTCGTGAGGGCGAACCCAGAGGAGGGGCTGTGCGAAGTGTTGCTCGCCCACAACGATGCCCAGAGCGCCACCGACATGGACATACTCATCACCCGTGAGCAATCGGGCTTGCCGTACACCCTGTTTGCCCAACTTGACGTTCGTGGCACGATGCGAAACATCGACCTGGATAGGCGGATGGCTCGCCTGTCGCTGGACATGAGCGAGTTCTCTATTCGGGAGGCTTGCGACGACGAGAAGAGAGACCGTCGTGGGTTGCGACTTTGTGGGCCGCTTGACCCTCGCTGGCAGTGGAAGAGGGAGCAGGGCGAGGACATGGGGGAACTGTGCGCCCCTGCGCTGGTGCAGTTGCTGGATCCGACCCGACGCGCCGAGCGATGACGGGGCCGCATACTGATACCAACACCAAGCCAGGGGAGGCAAAGTGAACATCAACATCACCGACATCAACTCGGCGGCCATCAGGTCGCTCCGATACGAGGCACTGGATGCCAGGTACGACGATGCCGACAAGACGGGGACCCTCGTCGTGACCTTCACCAACGGGGGGACGTACGCCTACCACGCCGTTACCGTCGCCACGATTCGCAAGGTTCTCGCCAGCGACTCCATCGGTTCGGCTGTCGCCACCATCGTTCGCCCGTCGCACACCTTCGCAAAGGTTTCGGCGTAGCAACACGCCGAATGCGCCGAGCGATTACGGGGCCGTAAAGTCTTGAGTATGAGAAACACTTTCAGCAAAGTCGTCGGCTGGGTCAGGTCGCACCCCGTCGCATCGGCTGTCCTCGTCGCCCTGTTCGCGCCCGGATTCATTTTCGGGTTCGTCTTCCAAGTCCTCGGACTTATCGGCTGGGGTCGCGTCATCCTCGCACTCGTCGTGCTAGGTGGCTGGGTCGCCTACAAGTTCGTCAGGTCGCAAGTCGAGGGGTACAGGAAGACCGCCGACAATGCCATTTCGTTCGCCCGTGAGGTGAAGAACGAGTTCTACCGATGACCGACATGCCCGTAGGAATCGCCCGCCCTCGGTCCGTCAGGGCCGCGCGGGATCTTCGTGCCGGCGACAAGGTGAGCATCGGCAGGGATCTCGTGACCGTGCTGTTCGCGTCGCACCTCCCTGCCCGTATCGAGCAGAGGACGATGGAGCTTCTCGCGCGCGGGCGCGACCTGAAGGGTTCGGTTATCGTCGAGGCGAGGAACGACGATGGCCGCCGCGTTCGCCACGAGTTCGACGAAGACGAAGTGGTCAGCATCTACTGACTAAGATGCTCGCCGTGTACGAGCACTACAAATGCGTCTTCTGCGGCTACCCGGTCGATCCGAGCCACGATTCCGTCGCCGAGGAAGTCACGGGATGGGTCGCCAAGGGCAGGATGTTGCGCCAGACCGGTCGCACGTGGATGTTCGCCCACAGGGTGTGCGCCGAGGCGAAGCCCAAGAACGACGCGCAGAGCGAGTTGTTCTCGACCTAGCCGGTCGCCCGGTCAGACTTCCACTTTCCGAACGACGACAGGCTCGACGATCTTGCCCTCGGCCTTTGGGCAGTAGTCCACGTCGTGCGAGGTCGTGCTATTTGGGGTCGTGCTGTCGCCCCAGTATTCCAGTTCGGTGTAGACCTTGTGCATCCACGTGCCGTCACGCCACGAGTTCGTTACCGTCGCCTCGCACTGATCGCACTTGCCGAACCAGAGTTGGTCGTTCTTGCGAAAACCATCGTGGGGTTCGATTACTCGAAAACCATTTCCGATTCCCTCTCGCCGGATCTGTTGAGTGTCCATCGGGTGTCCTTTCGTCGTTGTTACAAGTGTTACGGGTCGCAATCCTCCGGCGCGCTCGCCCGGAAGTTACTGCAACGCCTCGACGTTTCCGTCGAAGACCGACCACTTGGGTTCGGTCAGGTCGTGGTGTTCGTCGTACGACCCGTCGTCTTCCCACTGGGTTTCGCGCACCCAGAAGTACTCCCTGCCTGCGGTGAGGTTCACGACGACATAGGTGGTGACCTCGCCCCGGAACTTTCGAGTAACTATGTCGCCCTCTTTCAGGGCAAGTCTGTCGTTCTTTTCCATACCCTAAGTATGCGCCCACGTCATCATCCGGCGCGCCCGCCCCGACGCGCCCAGCGATTCCTACCCGTACACTTACGGTATGAGAACAGAGACCCGCGCATACCACAAGTATTTCGTCACCAAGTACGACAGCGAGGTGCTGGCATCCAGCATCTTCACGCCGCGCCCCGAGCCCACGAATCCGGGCGACAAGTGCGGGCACGACGAGGGCGACCTGTTCCTCGTGTTCAAGTCGGGCAAGACCTACTACTACCCGCAGGTCAAGTCGTCGTGGTGGATCGGGCTCGTCCTCGCCGAGAGCGCGGGCAGGTACTTCAACGCCTACATTCGCAACCTGCCCTGCCACGACGTCACTGGCGAGGACGTCTCGGGCACGGCATCGGCGCTCGCGGATCTGGTGATGGCATGAAGACCTACAAGCTCGTCGTCGAGTTCGAGACGGATTCCCTGTTGCACGAGGGGCTGGCGAACGCCCTCGTGCGCGACGTCCTCGCACAGATAGAGGAGCCTCGCCCGGAGGAGGTTTACCGAGCGCTGGGGGCGACAACGACGAGGGTTGTCTCCTGCAGCCTCGATTGCGGGTGGTACGTCAGCCACTTCGACGTCAAGCCGAGCGAGAAGGGGACCATCACCGTCGGCGGGGATGCGCCGAGCGATGATGGGGCAGTATCGTGACCGGTATGAAAGTGATCAAGAAGGATTGGCACAGGAACGGCGTCGGCGGCGAACCGTTCACGGTTGCCATAATCAGGGATGACGACGGATCCAAGAAGCTCGTCGTCATGTTCGGAGCGAAGGACCACACGGCGGTCCTCGACCTTGAGCTACTCGCCGAGTCGGTCATCGAGTTCGGCAAGAACTCCTATCGTGGCGACCACTACGAGGCGCAACTTCGCGCGATACTCGAGGGTCGTCAGGTGCAGGCTTGACGATGACGAGGCCGACCGAGGCACAGGCGGACCGCCGGCACAGGGAACTGTGGGACGCGGCCATCGAGGAGTACGGAGACAAGTTCTCCCTGCCCGCCGAGGTGGAGCGCGACATCGGCGAGGAGGTCAGGGCGCTGTACGTCCTCGCGCTCTCGTGGGATGGAACCGGGTCGCCGCACCGCCTCCTGCAGACGTACGGCGTGCTGCCCCACATCATCGCCAGGATCGCCGGCGAGGAGCGGCAGGATGCCAGGCCCGAGAAGCGCAAGGACAAGTACGCCAAGCTGATCGCCTTCTCGAAGGCGAACACCTACCGGGAGTTCAAGGTGGAGCAACTCGTGGAGGAGTCCGGCTTGTCGTCGGGCACGATCATCTCGTGGGCGCGATCCACCGGCTGGTTCAGGGCGAGCGGCGAGCGAGGACTGTGGGAGGCGCGCAACCCCGCCGACGACAGGCGCGCCGAGGGATGACGACCATCTAAGTTCTACCAACAACCAAACTAGGAGGAGCAATGCCGAACTGGGTCTACACCACCATGACCGTCACGGGTCAGGCGCAATCCATCGCCCGATTCCGGGAGAAGGCCGCCAAGCCGTACACCACCCGCCACACCGGAGTCTTCGACAAGAACGGCGAGTACGACGCCGACGCGATCAACGTCGTCGAGCAGAAGCAGCCACTCTCGTTCTGGAACTTCGTCGAGCCGGAGGACAAGGATGCCTACTTCGCCGACAAGGTGAGGGACGACGGGCACGACGAGATGACCTTCGCGGAACGGATCGAGCACGACCTCAAGTTCTCGAACAACTGGTACGACTGGAACTGTCGCAACTGGGGAACGAAGTGGGATGCCTGCGACTGCAGGATCGTCGAGGACGCCCAGTTCGCGCTCACCTACAGGTTCGACACGGCGTGGGCACCGGCAGAGCCGGCGTTCAGGGCGATGGTGGAACAGCACCCCGACCTGAAGTTCGAGTTCCACAACGAGGAGGAGCAGGGCTGGGGGGTGATCTTCCGCGGCGAGAACGGCGAACTGGAGGCTGTCGATTCGTGGGACATACCAGACGACGAGGACGCGCCGACGGATTCCGACCTCGTACGGTAGCCGTATGGAAAACACCGTCGTCACCCTCGCAACCCGCAAGTGCTTCCACTGCGGCCAGACCGGCCAAGTGGAGGTGCTCGCCTCCGACCTCGCCCGCTACGAGCGAGGCGAACTCGTCCAGCGAGCCTTCCCCGAAATGCCCAAGGAACTGCGCGAGCAGATAGTCTCGGGCACGCACCCGAAGTGCTGGGAGGCTATGTTCGCCTTCGACGAGTCCGCCTTCGACGACGAGGACGCGCCAGAGGATTCAGACTCCGTAGAGTCTCGCTAGGAGGTAGTTCGGATGGGCTGGACAGGAACGTACACGACGGAGAAATCCGAGGTTCTCGTTCGCAGGGAGATCGAGGGGGGCGGCCACAACCGCGTCCTCGCCAACCGAGGCGCGAAGTGGTGGCTCGTCGAGTCAGTCAAGACCGGCACGGTATTCGCCGTCGTCGCGCTCGTCAAGCGTCGCACCGCCGGATACCACGGCACCGAGGTCCTCACGAAACTCATGGATGAGTCCGAGGGACCGTGCTACTACGACTACCCTCTCGCGTGGCTGGATCGACTCTCGCCGGCCGACAACGAGTACGCGCGCGAATGGCGCGAGAAAGTCAGGGCGCACCACGCCGCCAAGAAGTCGGCACCGAGCCTCAAAGTCGGGGATCGCATCCTGATGGAGGAACCGATCACGTTCACCGGCGGGTTCACCGAGCGCGAGTTCGTCTACGCGGGCAAGTTCAGATTCCACACGCCGAGGATGGTGACGGTTCGCCTGCCCCGCGACTGGAAGACTCGCTACAAGTGGTCGGTCGCGGCATGATTCTCGACCTCGACCAGTGGATCGCGACGTTCAGGCCGCAACACAACCACCTGAAACCCCATGACTCGTCGTTCGACGACGGCAACGGCGGGATGATGTACGAGACGTACGGGGCCGAGCTCGATTACGTCGTCGACACCGCCAACGGCGACGGGAGGAATCGCGTGTGGACCTACGTCGACGGCCATGCCGGCACCTACATCATCAATGGATACCAGATCGTCAACCGCATCGGCTACTTCGTCACCGAGATCCCCTGCGAGAAGGGCGTCCAGTACGAGGTCGCGGTGTCGGTCGATGACGATTCGAGGCACGACGCCTAGTTCACGTCGTTGTCGAGGCGTTCCTTCATCTTGATGATTGGGGCCCGGATTACCCCGGCGATGCGCCCCAGCGACTTCTCGTTCTTCATCCACGATGTGTCATCCTTGTCGATGATCGACTGGAACGCCGGCTCGACGAGGCTGTTCGATATTTTCGACTCTAGTTCCCTGATTCGGGACTCGAGCATCGCAATCTTCTGCTCGATCTGCTGTTGCGTGATGGAATCGATCGCATCATCGTCGCCGGGCGTCGCCGGGTCGGTGTCGAATTTTTTTGCCATGGTGGAAATGGTAGCCTGAGGACATGTCCAACGAGGGGAACAAGGGTCGGATGACGCTGAATGACGACCATCTGGTGCTCAAATGGCCCTACGACAGGGCCGAAGTCGAGCGGATCAAGCGCATTGACGGTGCGAAATGGGACCGGATTGGCAGGGCATGGCGGCTTCCGGTGACCTCGCTCGGTCCGGCGAGGGAATTTGCGGCCGAAATCGGCCTCACGATTGACCCGGAGGTGCTCGTACTCAATGTCCCGTCGCACAAGAACCCCGTTTTCGGCATCCGAATGGATGGGAGGTACGTGTTCCTGAGCTTCGGGTACGACCCA
>Ga0194131_10004047_pt1 | contig 22469 bp, 20 predicted proteins | sample TA2KigO120mmetaG_FD_148631 | JGI IMG/M metagenome (GOLD analysis project Ga0194131, IMG submission 148631) | Freshwater microbial communities from Lake Tanganyika, Tanzania - TA2015053 Kigoma Offshore 120m | ecosystem: Environmental > Aquatic > Freshwater > Lake | place: Tanzania: Lake... | reverse complement strand
CCTGGTCCCGTCCCCCGTCCGCATCGCGTGCCCGGCCTCTCCGCGCCCGCGTCGCGTCATCCCGTCACCCCGCGGCCCCGCGCCTGCCCCCCCCCGCCGCCGGCCCAGCAACGCAACTGGCTCTAAATGCTGGAGCCAATTGCGAAGTCCTGGCATCAAGGGTTTTTCCAAGCGGCGATCATTTCGCGAAATGTCGTTCCCCCGCGGATTACGTAGAATCCTTTCATTTCAGCGTGCGGAGATTTTTTTTCCGAATTTTTCGACCATCCCCCCAACCTTACGGGGATCCGTTGCGCAGTAAAGACATCGTCGCAACCCTTCTCGTATCGGCAGGAGGACCGCCATGAAAATCGCCATCACCAAACCGCTGTTCGCCTGGGACGCCCTCGAAGATTCTCCTTCGCTCCAATCCATTCGCTTGCTCCTCGAAGCCATCCCCGACCATGGCTTGCTCGAATCGCTCCGCCAAGCACGCGGCAAAGGACGCGACGACTATACCGTCGAGGTCCTGTGGGGAACCCTCCTCTTGGCAATCGCACTGCGGCACGTTTCCATGGATGCTTGCCTCGAAGATCTCAAACGCAATCCCGCGCTGCGAATCTTGATCGCTATCGAATCCGAAGACAAGGTCCCCGATGCCGACAACATGTCGCGCTTCCTGACCAAGCTCGGCGAAGAGCCACACCTCACTCATCTGCGTGGCGTCTTCGACGTGATGGCCAAACGTCTCGGTCTGGTCGTGGGCGATCTTGGCAAAGACACCGCTGGCGATTCCACGGGCCTGTCCGGACGCGCCGCCATCAGTGACAAACTCCGCGCCGCCGAAGCCGAGCAGGGCTTGCCCCAACCGACCGGCGGCAAGAAGGAATACAAGGACGATGACGGCAAGGTCACGCGCGTGGTCGAATGGTTCGGCTACAAGCTGCATCTCTTGGTCGATGTCCAGCACGAGGTCGCACTCGCTTATCACATCACCGACACCAAGGCCGGCGACAACGAACGCATCCCCGAACTGGTCGAGCAAGCGAAAAAGAATCTGCCCGCCGAGCGCATCAAGACGTTGGCGTATGACAAGGCCGCGGACGACGGCGCGGTGCATGAGTTCTTGCACGAAGAAGGTATCAAGGCGATCATTCAAAACCGCAACTTCAAACTCGAAGAGCCGGAGAAAGTGTTCGGCGGCCGCACGCCCTTGAACATCGTCTACGATCAAGCCGGCACCGTCTTCTGCTACGACAAGGTCAGCGAAACGCTCGTGCGACATCCGATGGCGTACATCGGCCACGAAGCGGAACGTGGTACGCTCAAGTATCGTTGCCCGGCGCGGCATCACGGCTTCGACTGTCCCAGTGATGCGGCATGCAATGGTGAACGCGAGTATGGTCTGACGGTGCGCGTCAAGCAGGAGATCGACCTCAGGCGTTTCCCAAGCATCCCGCGCGCGACCAAGCAGTTCGAGCGCCTCTACGATGGACGCACCGCGGTCGAACGCGTCAACGGTCGGCTCAAAATCTTTTGGGGCATTGACGACGGCCAGGTCTACGGTGCGCGGCGTTTCCACGGACATGTCGGAGCGGTGATGGTGGTGCATCTGGCCTTTGCCACGTTGTTGGCACAGACGGCGCGGCGTGAAGGGAGCTACGGCAAGATGAAGTTGTCGCCGATCGCCCAGGCGATCCGTGAATTAATTGAGGCGGAGGCACCCAAGGTCGACGAAGCCGCACCGGTGTGATTCACTGCTCACGCAACGCCGCTCGAAGCCAAATCATTCTTACGCCGATTCTGCGCGCCCCGAGTCTACGCCACCCACCGCCAGCCGCCAACCATCGCTCACCGCTCCCGCCGGCGTCCGCCCGCGACCGCCGTGGAGGCTCAGCAACGCAACTACCTCGAGGTCTTGGGCGCGGAGCGGGCGGCGCAGCTACAATGGCCGTGCCAGACTTGTTGCACAACGGGAGCCGCCATGTCATGCGATCCACTGCGACCTGTCGATGGGCCGCTGCTCGGAATTTCGTCGCTAGCCACGCCGCCGCGGCGCTGGAGCCGGCGACGACGGCTTGGCGTCCTGGCCGGCATCCTGCTCGCCATCTATGTTGCGGCAGCGTACCTGATGATCCCCGCGATGTGGCGGTGGTTCGCGAATCGCCATCCCGCGCTCGACGACCTGCCGGAAATCGCACACACCGGATCCGGGATTCCCGGCGATCCCATCAATGTCGGCCTCATCGGCCATGAGCAGGAAGTCATCGGCATCATGCTGGCCGCGAAATGGCATCCGGCCGATCGCATCACGCTGCGCAGCAGTATCCGCATCGCCGCGGCGAGCGTTCTGCACCGGCCGTATCCCGATGCACCGGTCAGCCATCTGTACTTATGGGGCCGCAAGGAGGATCTGGCATTTCAGCTGCCGGTCGGCCGCGACCCGCGCCAGCGGCACCACGTGCGCTTCTGGCGCTCGGAGAAACTGGATGACGATGGCCGACCGCTGTGGGCCGGTTCCGTGACATTTGACAGAAGCGTCGGCATCAGTCACAGGACGGGGCAGATCACGCACCACATCGCCGCCGACGTCGATGCCGAACGCGACCTACTTTTCCAGGCATTGCAAGCGACGGGCGATCTCACGGAACTTCATGTCGATAAGGGCTTTCACAAAAAATTGATCGGTCGCAACGGCGGCGGGGACCCGTGGCACACCGACGGCGACCTCTACATCGGCGTCATCAAGCCCGGGACGCCCGAGTAGTCCAAACGCGGCGAGCTTGCGGCTTGCCCCCGCCAGTCCAGGGCAGACGAATCGGCGTCTTGCAACTTCTCAGTATGTCTTGGTCGAAGCAGCCAAGGGTCGCGCGTGGGTGGGTGAAACTCGTAAGCGCAGCGCAATCCAAAATGCCCCACGGCGTCTTGATACAACCTCATGGAGTGTTGCATGTTACGCAATTCGAGCCTTTGTGGCTGGATTTGCCGAGGGGGGGAGCTACGGTGGGCTGATGAAAAGCATGGAAGATTGAAGCGAAAGGCGCAATCGACTTCGTCATGGGATTGTTGCGCTCTTAGCCCGCTCTTAGCCCCGTTCACGGGGCTTGCCGCGAAGCGGTTTAGGCCCGCCGTTCACGGCGGGTTGTCGCAGCCGACAGAAAAGCATCAGGCCCGTTCACGGGCCCTCTCGCGGTTCGGCTTCAGCCGCTGAATACAGCGCTCAAGCGAAACCGCGAGAAGCCCCGTAGAACGGGGCTAGGGAAATGGACTTGCGAACCGTTGTACCCGCCGTCAACGGCGGGCCTAAACCGCTTCGCGGAAAGCCCCGTGGAACGGGGCTGTGAGACACTGCCAAGCGCAACAAATCCGGGATGACGGAACGCCTGGTTTTTCATCAGCCCAGAGCTACGGGCCGTTGGGCTATGACTTTGTTCGTCACATTAGTGACATTTTTTCAGGTCCGGCGACATTCGTCCAGCTCATGATGTGCCGAGGGGGTATATGGCTGTTTCTGGACGAATACTGGACGAATATCCGGACAAATAACTGGGCGAGTTTACCCAAGCGGACCAGGCGGGGCCGGCGCCCGCTCGCCTCGCCGGTTGCCGGCGCATATGAAAGCTGCAACGTCGTCAGGCCAACAGGAGCGTCACATGCGTCGAGCCATCGTTTCGTTTGTTCTTGTGGGATTCATAGCCATGTCAGCAAGAGGGGACTTGCCGCCGGTCTCGAAGTTGAAGGCGAGCGCGGACTTGCCGGACCCGCTGGTAATGCTGGACGGCACGAAGGTCGAGAGCAAGGCGGACTGGGTCAACAAGCGGCGGCCCGAGCTGAAGGAGATGTTCCAGCACTACATGTACGGCTACGCGCCGCCACGGCCGGCGAACCTGAAATTCACCGTCGAGCGCATCGACAAGAATGCCCTGGGTGGCAAGGCGACATTGAAGGAGATCACGATTTCCTTCGGGCCGGCCGGCACTCCGAAGATGCATCTGCTGCTGGTCATTCCCAACAAGCGCAGCGGTCCGGCGCCGGTGTTCGCTGGGCTTAACTTCACCGGCAATCATTCCGTGCTCAAGGACGCGGACATTCGTCTGCCGGAAACCTGGCTGGCGCCATCGAAGTTCGTGAAGAACAACCGGGCCACCGACGCCGGCCGCGGCACGGCGGTCGACACCTGGTCCATCGAGCAGACCATCGACGCCGGCTACGCGGTGGCGACGGTCTATTACGGCGACATCGACCCGGATCGCGCCGACGTGCGCGAAGGAGTGCAGCCGCACCTGAGCAAGAAAAAGCCGGGGCCGCACGACTGCGGGACCATCGCGGCGTGGGCCTGGGGCGTGCAGCGCATCGTCGATTATCTCGTCACCGATCCGGATATCGACGCAACGCGCATCATCGTCTTCGGCCATTCGCGGCTGGGCAAGACGGCACTGCTGGCGGCGGCGCTGGACGAGCGCATCGCGCTGGCGATTCCGCACCAGGCCGGCTGCGGTGGCACCGCCCCGAGCCGCGGCACGATCGGCGAGTCCGTCAAGCAGATCAACGATCGCTTCCCGCACTGGTTCAATGGCGCCTTCAAGGAGTTCAACAAGCATCCGGAGCTGTTGCCGTTCGATCAGCACTGCCTGGTCGCGCTGGTAGCGCCCAGGCCGGTGCTCTTCTCGAACGCGGCCAAGGACACCTGGGCCAACCCGGACGGGCAGTTCGACGTCCTGCGTGCTGCCGATCCGGTGTACCGCCTGCTGGGCGCCGGCGGACTGGAAGCGAAAAAGGTCCCGCCGCTCGGCAAGCTCGTCGATAGCAATCTCGGCTACTTCATCCGGGCGGGCGTCCACTCCACGACGCCAGAGGACTGGCACGCTTTCACCGCCTTCGCCGACAAGAACCTGCCGCGGAAGAGAGGAGTCCGGCGTGAGGGCAAGACAACCCAGCTAGAGAGGGGCACAGCCCTCTGGGTTTACATCGGCACGAGCCAGGGCATCTATCGGTTGGAACTGGACCTTGCCGCCGGCAAGCTGTCCAAGCCGAAGCTGGCCGCAAAGGCGAACTCGTCGTTCCAGGCGATTCACCCCAGCGGCAAATTCCTCTATGCCGTCAGCGAGATCAGCGACGCGAAGGGCAAGACAACGGGCGGTGTCAGCGCCTTCGCCATCGAACCGGACAGCGGCGACCTGAAACTGCTCAATCAGCAATCGTCCGGCGGGGCCGGCCCGTGTCATCTCGTGGTGGACAAGTCGGGCAAAAACGTGCTGGTCTCCAACTACAGCGGCGGCAGCGCGGCAGTGCTGCCAATCAAGAAGGACGGCAAGCTCGCCAAGGCCAGCGATGTCGCCCAGCACAGGGGCAGGAGCGTCAACCCGGACCGGCAGAATGCGCCCTATGCTCACTCGATCAACCTCGATCCGGGCAATCGCTTCGCCTTTGTCGCCGACCTCGGCCTCGACAAGGTGATGATTTACAAGTTCGATCCGGCCAGGGGGACCATCGCCGCGAACGATCCGCCCGCCGCCGGGGTCGCGCCCGGCGCCGGTCCGCGGCATTTCGCGTTCCATCCCGGCGGCAAGTTCGCTTACGTCATCAACGAGCTGGGCAACACCGTGACCGTGTTCAAGTACAACGCGAAGAAGGGCGCGCTCACCGAGATTCAGTCCATCTCTTCATTGCCGGCGGGGTTCAAGAAGGATTCGTACACGGCCGAAGTGGTGGCGCATCCCTCCGGCAAGTTCGTATACGGCTCCAACCGCGGGCACGACAGCATCGCCATCTTCAAGGTCGATGCCGGGACCGGCAAGCTCACAGCCGCCGGCCATCAGGGACATCTGATCAAGACGCCGCGCAACTTTGCCATCGAGCCGAGCGGGCAGTTCCTGCTCGCCGCCAGCCAGAACTCTGGCAAGGTCATCGTCTTCCGCATTGACCAGGAAAGCGGCGTGCTGGAGCCGACCGGCAGCGTCGCGGAGGTGCCGACGCCGGTTTGCGTTCGCTTCCTGCGGAGACCATGAGTGACCTTGAAGCCTATTCGCCAAGGTCGTCACGCCGCCGAGTGGCCTCGTTATCGAGTTTGTTCCAGGGCTTCGAGCTGAGCTTGCCGAAATCGACATCGGCTTCGTGAGCCTCCGCCGGGTTGTCGCGCAGATCTTCCTTCAGCTTGCGGCGGGCCCGCTTGCCGCCGAGCTTCTTGATGTCCTTCTTCATCTTGCGAAGCTGTTTCTTGTCGGGTTGCGGCATGTCACATCCTTTTGTGGTCCCTCTGAAGCTTCACGCCTGGAACGTTGAGGCGAGTTTCCAATCGTTCGCTGTCCGTTGCAGGAATCATACGCACTTTCTATAATGTTTTATTTGCCGGATGGGCGGAAAATAGCGATATTCGCGCATGTTTGAAGGCATTCAACGCGGCCTCACGGAGGCTTTGAAGAAACTGCGTGGCCGGGGTCGGCTCACTGAGGCCAACGTGCGCGACGGGCTGCGCGAAGTCCGCCGCGCCCTGCTCGAGGCCGACGTCAACTTCACGGTCGCCAACACCTTCATCGAGCGCGTCACCGAGAAATCCGTCGGCCAGGAAGTCCTGCGCACCATCGACCCCAGCGAGCAGATCGTCCGCATCGTCTACGACGAGCTGGTCGCGCTCATGGGGCCGGTGGATCATCGCTTTCACTTCGCGAAGGACCGGCCCACGGTCATCATGCTGTGCGGCTTGCAGGGCAGCGGCAAGACGACAACGGCCGGCAAGCTCGCGTTGCTGTTGCGCGAGAAGCATGGTCGCAAGCCGATGCTGGTCGCCGCCGACTTGCAGCGTCCCGCCGCCGTCGAGCAGATCAAGGTGCTCGGCGGCCAGCTCAACATCCCGGTGTACACCGAGGGAACCGCCGGCCCGGACGGCGTCATCAAGGCGTCGCCGGTCGATGTGTGCCGCAATGCTGTCACGCATGCCCGCGGGCATCTGCTCGACACGGTAATCCTGGACACGGCCGGCCGGTTGCACATTGCCGAGATGCCGATGGAGGAACTCCGGCAGATCGACCGCCAGGCGAAACCTGATGATGTGTTCCTGGTTTGCGATGCCATGACCGGTCAGGACGCCGTCAACAGCTCAAAGGCCTTCAACGAGGCGCTGGACCTCAACGGCGTCATCCTCACCAAGCTCGACGGCGATGCGCGCGGCGGCGCCGCCCTGTCCATCAAGGAAGTCACGCAGGTCCCCATCAAGTACATCGGCGTCGGCGAGAAACTCGAGAAGCTCGAAGAGTTTCACCCCGAGCGCATGGCCCAGCGGATCATGGGCCAGGGCGACATCATGGGGATCGTCGAGAAGGTCGCCCGCGTTCAGCAAGAGCTCAGCCAGGAGGAAATTCAGAAGCAGCAAGACAAGCTGGCCAAGGGCGACTTCACGATCGAAGACTTTCGCAAGCAGTTCGAGATGATGGCCAAGATGGGGGGCATGAAGGAGCTCATGAGCCAGATGCCCGGCATGAGCGAGATGATACCCGAGGGCGAGGACCCCGAGGAATCGGTCAAGCGCATCCAGGGAATGATCGATTCGATGACCAAGGAGGAGAAGCGCAACCCGGACATCATCGACATTCCGCGGCGCAGGCGCATCGCCGACGGCAGCGGCACCGAACCGCACGAGGTCAAGCAGTTCATCAACCAGTTCGCCCAGGTGCGTACGCTGATGCGGCAGATGGCGTCGATGAGCCTGTGGCAGCGCATCAAGATGGTCACCGGCCTCGGCAAGGCCGGCATGTTCCAGCCCGGCGCCATGCTCCCCAAGGCCAAGATCGGCACCGGACATAGAAAGACTCCGAAGGAACGAGCGGAAGAGCGGAAGAAAAAGAAGAAACGCAAATGAGTTTTCAGTGTTCAGTTTTCAGTGTTCAGTTTCTTGTCTTTCTGAACACTGAAAACTGAACACTGAAAACTCATCCCGAGAACTGAAAACCGAGAGGGGAAAGTTGTGGCTGTTCGCATTCGCATGAAGGTGATGGGCCGGAAGCATCGGCAGTTTTTCCGAATCGTGGCGATCGACTCACGGCAGCCGCGCGATGGCCGGGTGCTCGAGGAGCTGGGTTCCTACGATCCGCAGGTGAAGGACACCGATGCCCGCGTGATCTTGAAGCCGGAGCGCATCAAGCACTGGCTGAGCGTGGGTGCGTTGCCATCCGAGCAGGTGGCGGTGTTTCTGAAGAAGTACATGGCCAAGTTCGAGCAGGCCGCGACGCCGGCCGAACCGGCGACGACGTAGCCGTCGCTGCCCGCGGCGGGGCGGTATCCATGGAGCTGCTGGTGCCGACGCACGCTGCGACGGCTACGAAATGCGCTTCGATGTCCTCACCCTGTTTCCCGAGATGTTCCAGGGTTACATGACCCAGAGCATCCTGAAGCTGGCCCTCGATGGCGGCCTGGTGGAAATACGCCTGTGGAACATCCGCGACTGGGCGACGGGGAAGCACAAGAGCGTGGATGACCGGCCGTTCGGCGGCGGGCCCGGCATGGTGCTGATGCCCGAACCGGTCTTTGCAGCGGTCGAGGATGTGCAGGCGAAGGCCGAACCCGGTTTGCTGGTGCTGCTCACCCCCGGCGGCGAGCGGCTTACGCAAACGGTAGTGGAGGATCTTGCGAAACAGAAGCGGTTGTTGCTGCTTTGCGGCCGCTATGAGGGTTTTGACGAGCGCATCCGGCTGGGCTTGAAGCCGCGCGAGGTTTCCATCGGCGACTTCATCTGCAACGGTGGAGAGGTGCCGGCCATGGTCGTCATCGACACGGTGGTCCGCTACGTTCCCGGCGTCCTGGGCGACGCCGATAGCTTGAAGGAGGAATCGCACAACCTGCCCGGGCGCATCGAGTACCCGCAGTACACTCGCCCGCGCGAGTTCCGCGGCATGGCCGTGCCCGACGTGCTCTTGAGCGGCAATCATCCCGCCATCGCCCGCTGGCGCGAGGAACAATCGCGGGCCCGCAGCAAATAGACGGTTTAGTTTCGCGCTCGCGTGCTCCGGTCGAGAGGGATTGTCAAGGACTGTTGACTGCGAACGCGAAACGTAAACAAGACGAGATATACACATAACGGAGGAAACCATGAAAGATAGTCGCATCGCTCTTGTGGAGGAATCCGGCCTCAAAAAGGGGCTGCCGGACCTGGCCATCGGCGACCAGGTCGAAGTGCATCAGCGCATTCTCGAAGGCGAGAAGGAGCGCGTGCAGGTGTTCAGCGGCGTCGTCATCTCGCGGCGCGGCGAGGGCATGCGTGAGTCGTTCACGGTCCGCCGCATCGTGCAGGGGGAGGGCGTCGAGCGCATCTTCCCGCTCAACTCGCCGAAGATCGCCAAGGTCGAGGTCAAGCGCACCGGCGTCGTCCGCCGCGCCAAGCTCTATTATCTCCGCGACCGCGTCGGCAAGGCGACCCGACTGCGCGAGCGCAAGGCCAAGGTCAGCGACAGTGAAGCTGGCAAGGGCGGGGAGGCCGGCACCGAATAGCTGGCTGACGGTGCTTCCTCTCCGCATGGTTGAGAAATCATGGCCCACAAAGTCGTTTGCCCAAACGCGCAGTGTCGTGCGAACCTGAAGCTCGAACGCGAACCAGCGCCTGGCGCGAAAATCACCTGCCCCAAATGCGGCAAATCTTTCGCCGCTGGCGCAGTGCCAGCGCCACCGTCCTCTCCGGCAGGCGGCGGGTTCGCGCTTGCCGCCGACTCGGATCGCTTATGCCCAGACTGCAAAGCGGTCCTGTCCAGGGACGCCGCGCGGTGCGATGCTTGCGGCTTCGACCTGGGCAGTAGCAGATCGAAAAAGCGCGGCAAGCCATCAAAGCGGCGAAGCCGAAGCCAAAGCGACGACGACGAGGACATCGGCGCTCTCCTTCATGAAGCCGACGACTGCATCGACGGCGCGCGCGACGCCTTGGCCGAACCGCTGCCGATGTTTGCCGACTTCGACCCCGTTGTGTTCACGATGCGCGCACAGAGCAAGGTTCTCTCTTGTGCCATTGCTAATTGCAGCGACAAGCGACGTGAAGCCGGCATGGAGGACACGCCTGGCCGGTCAACGCTCCGAATCACGGTTCCAGGCATGGCCTTGACTCTGACCGAGGGCAAGGACATGAAAATGGACCTTTGCCCGTCATGCATGGGTCAGTTCAAGGCGGAGTTGGCCGAGCGACAGGAGAATCTGCGGCTGTTGCTGGAACCCAATTACCAGCAATTGCACAAGGCCCAGGCCGACGCCGCGGAGCAGAGGGAAATTGACAAGCGCATCGGACAAATGGAAAAGATTGCCAAGAAGGCTCATTTCACTCTGAGGTCTGGAAAACGAAAGTGCTTCGTTGCCACAGCGTGCTACGGCCACGACCTTGCGCCCGAGGTCGTGACCTTGCAAGCCTTTCGAGATCACGTTCTGAGTCGTTCTCGCTTCGGTCGGGCGGTGGTCGAAGGCTATTATGCCGTTGCGCCGGCGCTGGCTGATCTTCTCGAACGAAGCGCTATCGGCCGGACACTGGTTCGCCGGCTGCTGCTACGCCCGATCGTAGCCATGTGCGTGAGACGGCTGCGGTCCGACACTCTTCTTGAGGAAAACCGCGGGAAACGAGGCTAATGCGGCCGCGAATCAATCCTTCGCTGCCGGCACCAGGATGCTGAGCAGCGCGTCGGCGGCGCGGGAGCGGACGTCGGCGTCGTCGTCGCCGAGGGCCTGGCGGAGGGCCGGGACGGCTGTCGTGGCGGACGGGCCGAACTTGCCAAGGATTTCGGCCGCCGTTTGCCGCACGCGCGCGTCCGGCGATGCCTCGTAGTTCAGGGAACGGATCAGGTTGGGAATGGCGTCCTGCGCGTGTTCGGGACCAATACTGGCGACAGTATGCATGATGCCAATGCGGATCTCCGGGTCGCCGAACAAGATGCCCTTGAGCAGGAACGGCACGGCAGCGCGGGCGTGCGGCCCCATGCCTTCAAGCGTGCGGACGGTGGCCAGACGAACATCCAGATCCGGATCGTACAAGAGCCTGGCAAGAACGGGAACGGCACTGCGAATCTGTCTGGGATCGAGATTGTCCAGGGCGCGTGCCGCCGCCCAGCGCACGAAACGGTCGCCATCGAGCAAGCGGGCAATCAAAGTTGGAATCCCCGGGGCGCCGTCCTCGTCGAGTTGCTCGATGAATTCCACGGCGCGGCGGCGCACGGTCACGTCCGCGTCGTCAGCAATGGCAATGACGTTGGGCAGTAGTTCCTTGACCAGTCCATCTAGCGGTGTCGCAAACTCCGGATCACTCTTGGGCGCCTTGCCCTCGGGCAGCGTGGGCAAGCTGACGACACGTTGACGCAGTCGCAGGCGAAGGTGAGCCAGATCCTGACTGGTACTGAGGGCCGCCTGGCGAACGCGCAGATCCGGGTCGAGCAACGTCTGCGCGAGGGGTTTGCCCTGGTCGGCAGCCTCCTTGAGCACCGGGTACAGTTCCTTCTGATACTTCCGCACGGCTTCATACTTCATCTTGATGTCGAGGATGTCGTTGGGGGTGAGGGCGCGGCCGTGGGGCGGAAAGTCCGTGCGCTTGTAGGCGCCCGGCGTCTGGGCGTAAGCGGCGGCCACGGCCTGAATGGCCTCCAGGCACAGTTTCCGCACTTGCGCGTCCGGGTCGATCAGGCCAGCGCCGGCGCCGCGCAGCACGCGACCGGCGGTGTCCGCCAGGTCCATCGGTCCGGCGGCAATGCCTGTCTTGGTTTGTCCTTGCAAGGCGTTGACAACCTTGACCATCTGCAGCATCGCCCGGGCAGCCTCGCGCCGCGCTTCCGCTTCCTTGTCGGTCTGCTGCAAGGCCTGGACGAGTACAGGAATGGCCGACTTCGGATCGGCATTGATGTTGCCCAGGGCACGCAACGCTTCCAGGCGGACGCCCAGGTCGCTGTCGCGCACCAGGGCAATGGCAATCGGTTCAAGGCTGCGGGCGTAGCCATTGAAATCGCCCTGTTCGAGAGCGCGCACGGTGGGGCCCATCTCGGCAATGAGGTTGGCCGCTGCCAGTCGCGCGTAGATGTTCTTGTCCTTGGCCGCGTTCGCAAGCGACTTGCGCAGCCGCGTGCCGACTCGCGTCCGGAAGTCATCGTCCATCTTGGTTACGCGCGGATCGTCCTTGCTGATCAGATCCGGGTCGCTCTTCCACATGACCAGAGCCCGGCGCAGGTCGGCGATGGTGCGCAACGCGGCGACACGCTTTTCCAGCGCCGCCCGGCGGTACTCGAGCATGGCCTCGGTCGGGGCGCGGCGTTCGTCCGAACGCATGGACAGCGCCTTTTGCAATTCATCGACAGGGTCCTGGGCGCGAGCGGCGGACGAGCACAGCAGGAGCGCGGCCAGCGTGCCCAAAGTTGCGGCCAAGCGAGTTCGGTTTGTGAATTGTCGCATCATGAACCGACCTAGGCGTAAGGAAAATGCGTGCGTCAAGCGCGTAGGTATCCGCCTAGCTATTATTTCTCCCAGATGACAGTGAAACCACCTTTCTTGAGCAAAAATCCGGCAAAGGGCCCGACAGGCCAAGCCGAAGGCCGCACAACCGCCAAATCGCGAGCCATCGGCGCGGACCACCTCCCGTGCGGCGCGACCATACTCGGCGGCAGGGAACAGGACTAGGGGAATCTCTCATCCAGGCCGGCCTTGCCAGGCCAACGTCGCTTGTCCAGCTTCATGGGCTCTTGGAACGCCGGGTCGGGCCAGGATGCACGCCCTGCAAGATCGCATCGCTCAGAATGCCCGCCTTGCCGGGTTTTCTTTCCGCACCGGCCTGGTAAATTAGAAAAGGCAAGCCGACGACTGACAGGCGATACATGCCGGGCTCGCGGACGCAGTCGTCCGTGAGCCTGTGTCGTTTGGAAACATTCCGCCGTGTCGTCAGGGGTAGAATGAGACGTGAGCAGTGAATTTCCCAACATGCCGGGGAACATGCCAGGCATGCCCGTGGGCAAAGAGAATGGCGGCAGCGTGCTGAGTGTCTATCTGCTCGGCTGCGTGGACTTCGAGTCCGCGCTCGTCTTGCAGCGACGGCTGCAGTACGAAGTTTCCGGCAATCGCTCGCAGGCCGCCTTGATCCTTTGCGAGCATCCGCCGTTGATAACAGTTGGGCGCTCGGGCAGCCGAGCCCACATTCTGTGCGAGCCGGAGGAGCTGCGCTCGCGGCAATGGCGGATCCGCTGGCTCAATCGCGGCGGCGGCTGCCTGCTGCACATGCCGGGTCAGCTAGCCGTCTACCCGATCTTGCCGCTGGATCGACTGGAACTGGGCCTGGAAGAGTACCTTGCCAGGCTGGAGCAAGTGGCGCTCCGCGTACTGGATGATTTCGGCATCGGCGCGGCCCGTCAGCAATGCATGGGAGTCTGGGTGAATGACCGGCCCCTCGCCGCACTCGGCATCGCCGTGCGCGATTGGGTATCTGCGTACGGCATGTGGTTCAACGTCCACGTGCCGCTGGACCAGTTTCGCCTGGTCCGCTGGGGAGGCCGTCAGCAGCCGCCCATGACTTCCGTGGAGAAAGAGCGTCGCGGTCCATTGCGCCCCGGCCTGTTCCGCCAACGGCTGATCGAGCATTTCGAGGCGGTCTTTCCGTTTGCGCGAACCAGCCATTTCGCCGAGCATCCCGCGCTGCACCGAACCAAGCAGAGACGCGTGTTGGTGAGTTAGGGGTTATTCGGAGGGTCGCAGGACGCATGAACAACGGACAACGCATGGTCTCACTACCACTGATGGAGGCGGCGTCAACGCGACGGCTGCCGGACTGGTTGAAGAGGCCGTTGCCGCGCGGCAACGAAAACTTCTACACGCAAAACCTGCTGCACGAGTTGCGTCTGGAAACGGTCTGCGACAACGCCCGCTGCCCCAACCGCGCCGAATGCTATTCCCGCCGCACGGCGACCTTCATGATCCTCGGCAACCAGTGCACCAGGCCATGCGGCTTCTGCTCCGTGCCGCGCGGCGATCCCGAGCCGCTCGAGGATGATGAGCCGCAACGAGTCGCCGAGGCCGCCTTGCGTCTGGGCCTCAAGCACGTCGTCATCACCTCGGTGACACGCGACGATTTGCCCGACGGCGGCGCCGACCATTTCCACCGCTGCATCCTGGCCGTCCGCCAGCGCACCGGCGCCGTCGTCGAAGTACTCACGCCGGACTTTCTCGGCGACACGGCAGCCATTGACTGCGTGCTCGATGCCCGGCCCGAGGTGTTCAACCACAACATGGAGACGGTGCCGCGGCTGTATCGCAAGGTACGCGGCCGGGCGGACTATCAGCGCAGCCTCGATCTCTTGTCCCGCGTCAAGCAACGCGCCCCGCACATCCTCACCAAGAGTGGCCTGATGCTCGGCCTTGGCGAATCTATCGGCGAATTGCTCGATGCGCTCGCCGATCTACGGGCAGCGCGCTGCGACCTGCTGACGCTCGGCCAGTACCTGGCGCCAACCTTGAAGCACATTCCCGTGGCCCGATATGTCCCTCCCGCGGAATTCGACGCCCTGGGAAAGCTGGCCCGAACGCTCGGCTTTCAACAGGTGGCCAGCGGCCCGTTCGTCCGTTCCAGCTACCATGCCGCGGAAATGATGGACGATGCGTAGGGAAATCATCCTGCCCGAAGTTGGCGCCGCCCCCCTCCGCGTGAGCATCTGGTTCGCCGAACCGGGCGACCTGGTCTACGCCGGCGACCGGCTAGTCGAGATCGTCGTCGAGGGTGCCACCTTTGACGTGCCTGCCGCCGCTACCGGCCGGCTCGCCGAACGCGTGGTGCGTCCCGACGATGTCGTGCAACCCGGCCAGGTGCTGGGCATCATCGAGGAAGAGACGTAAGTGGTGGCGGCATCTATCCAAGATACTCGTCCATTTATCGTCAAGAGAGACATATATCCCTCTCGGCACATCTCTCGAACAAGCAGCCCATGTAACCCCCATGCGCGTCGCCAGTCCGTAGTGCCTGTTTTTGGCCATCGGCGGCGTTAATTGAATACAGTCTGTCCCAGACCTCGTCGAACCGTCTCGCTGATTTCCGGATCGGCAACTAGAACATCCATTGGATACCCTAGCAAAGTACCGCTGCCGCTCATTATGCTTGTGCAAGCGGCTACAGGAGACAAGCATGCGACGAACTGCCATTCTCGGCCTGCTGGTCATCCCTCTCGCCGCCCAGGCCGCCGAGCTGGAAAGCCGGGCGCTCACGCACTACATTCCGCAGGACCTGCTGGAGACGGTGGTCCGCAAGGAGGGGTGGACGGAGATCGTGCTGAAACCGTACAACGGCGTGCGCAAGGGGGACATCGCCCGCATCTGGTCGGGTGGCGTGATCGACCACGGCGGCGGCAATCAGCCGGGCGTGAACGTCGCCGGGCCGCAAGGAATGGGCGACAAGGTCCAGGCGGACGCCTCGCGACTGTCGCTGTCACAGGACGTGAAACACGGTTTCGCCCTGCTCTTCAAGACTGACGATGGCAAGATCCATCGCTGCGCGCCGCCGGGCAAGCCCTTGCAAGTCCCGCTCACAACCGATGGTGCTCGATTGTGGATCGGCTTCAACGATCAGAAGGGGCGCTACAGCGACAACCATCTCGGCCGCGGCCGTCGCTACGAGCTGGACCCGCTTTGGGTGAGGATCGAGGTGGTCCGGATCGTGGTGGATTGAGCTTGGTCGCTAGCGTGTGCGTGTCCACAGCGTCACCGCGCAACCATGGTACGCAAACTCCCAGCGCCTGGCCTGGACAAATTGGGTTTGCTCGCGCAGGAGGCCCGGCACCTGCCCGTACGCCGCCAGGCTCGGCCTCTCGAAGAAGTACGATCCCGGCGGCACGTCGATGAACACGATGCTATCGTAGTCGTGCCTGGCAAGCCACTGGTCGAAGAGCTGTCGATTGCGGTCCGGATCCTGGCCAAAGTTCTTGACGTCCACATCGGCGCCGTGTAGCTTGCCGTATCGTTCGATGTAGGTCCACTGGCAAAAGAAATTGATGGCGGCATTGGAGAGGATGAGCGTGCGTCGCGAGTCCTTCAATTCCGGCAGATAGCAATCGCTGAGGATCAGGCTGCTGTCGAAATCCGGATTGGGGCCGCCGTGGGCAACGTGGTGGGCATGCAACATCTCCGGCAGCGTCAGGCACGCGAGACCGGTCATGGCAATGCCGGCAAGCCACGGCCTGATTTCTTGACACGACGCCGTCGCCCGGCCATAGATGAGCGTTGCCAGGCCTGCTCCCGCCAGCACCCAGCCTGCCGCTAGCCAGGAGTGTACATATCGGCTCATGTGGCTGGGATGCTTCGCCGTCAGAAACAGCGATATCAGCAGAAAGCAAATGACAGCCACGCTGCCCGGCCGCAATGAAGGACTGACAAGCAGAGCAATGCCGACCAGTGCCAGCGCGACCAGGACCATCCACGGCGCGATGTGATAATCGCTCACGATCCAGACGTGGTAGTTGGCCAAACCGCGCGTGAAGGACATGGCGGCGTCATGGGCTGCGTTGGCCGGACTGATGAACCACAGAAAATAGCCAAGCCGCTTGGGCAGCAAGAAGTAAACGGCGACCGGGATGGCGTGCCAGTAGGCCAGCGGCAGAAACTCGCGACCCATGCCGTCGAACCAGCTTCGCCCGTATTTTCGCCACCAGAATAACACGCGGAGAAACAGGACAGCGTAGGCCAGGTTGACGACATTGTGCGGCGTTGACAGCGACACCTCGCGGCCAAACACATTGATGCTTGGGCTATCCTGTACCATGATCCAGCCGATGAGCGAGATCAGCGCCGCCAGCAGATAGTTGAGCGGCTGTCGAAGTTGCCGGCCAAGCCACGACCGCCAGCCGACGGCGTGCCATGCTTCCTTTAACCAGAAAAGATAGAAGCCCGGACGCCGAATCAACTCCGCCAGCCCCAGACCGATGACGGTCAGCAGCCAGTAATTCGTCTTGAGAAAGAACAACAGCGATAGCGCGAGTCCAAGCAACGACCAGGCGCGGCGCGACGGTTCCTGGACCGCCACCAGGTAGCGATGCAATACCGCCAGCGATAGGCAGGCGCCCAGGCTTTCAAGCATGCTCTCGGTGGCGAACGCCTGGTGGCCGGGACTGGTGAGGACAAAGAGAGCGGCGACGAAGCCGGCGAGATTGCCGCCGCGCTGGCACAGGCGTCGCGCCGCCAGGAAGGCAAATACCGCCGTTCCGATCCAGCCGGCCAGGCTCGGCAAGATGCCGACGCGAAAATCGGGACCGGTCACCGCCAGTATCGTGCCGAGCAACATCCCGTGCAGCACGCCCCAGGTCCGCTGTTTGTCGATTGTTTGCCGGAGGTGTGCTACATCAAATTGTCGCAGGCCGAGGCCGAAGTTTAATCCGGTGAGATAGTGATAATTGCGATCATGCGGCCCGTAGCCCCATAGGCTGCGGGGATGATCCAGGAAGAGCGTATAGGCAATTCCCGCGAACGCCACGGCAACACCGACAACCAGCCAGGCGGCCCAGTCCAGGTGCCACGGGCACGGCGTGCGCTCGAGCGAGGGCGAGATCGCACGCGGCACCGGGGCTTCTGCAAGAATTTGCGACATGTGAGAAGTCCTTTCCCACGGTTCACTTCTGTACTCGCAGGGGGCCGCCTCGCCCTCCCGACATCGGTCTTTGCAGACTGGCCTGCAAGCTGGCAGCTTGCGGCTACGTTCCACGCTTTGCGCGAGTACCGAATCCGCCGACGAGTGACCGGGCGCGCAGCGCCAGCAGATCGCTCATCGAAGTAATTAGGTTGCGCCAGCGGGCGCCCTTGGAGACCCCGAATCGCCGTGGCAGGTCATCCAGCTCAACCTGGCAGATGCGCGCACCGACCTGTCGGGCGCGAACGACCATCTCCGTATCGATGAATGGGCTCCTGGAGCGCGGCTGGATCTGGTCCAGGATCGTTCGCCGAAACAGTCGAATCCAGTGCAGGTCGCGCAGTTTCAGGCCGAAGAGGGACCGCACCAGCAGCCGTTCGAAGGCGGAGATCAGCTTGCGTTTGCGCGGCTCCTGCCGCTTGGCTGGATCGCGAAAGGTGATGACGGCATCGGCGTCGTGCGTGTGCTTGAGCAAGCGCGGCAATTCTGCCGGGTCGGCCTGCATGTCTGCCGGAAACCATGTCGCCCACTGGCCGATCGTCTCAAAATAGCAGGTGCGAATGCCCGCACCGATTCCGAGATTGCCGGGATGAAAGATGGCCCGACAGTGAGGCAAGCGAGCTGCCAGATCCGCGATCAGGTGCCGTGACCGATCGGTCGAACCGTCATCAACCAGGACCAGTTCGTAGGTCTGGCCGCACGTTTGCAGAACCTCCGAGCACCGTCGCGCCGCCGCGACAATGGAGTCTTCCTCGTTGAAGTTCAGGATCGACAGGCTGAGAAATGGCTGAGACATCGCTGGTCCGTTGCTAGCGGGAATTCGGACCAGGAAAGTAAAGCGGTCTGCCCTGCGTGTCAATAGTGGCGCACGCCGCAATAAGCCCGGCAAGCTGGGTTGTCCGGCGGAAGCTCAAAAACGAAGCCGCCTGGACAAGAAGGCTGCACATGTTATCACTGCTGGCAGCGAAGCCGCACGGCGACCCGATTAGGGGGAGAAGGCGACCGGCACGGTCAAGGAACTTTTCATGTGGCAATGTCTCAACCGCCGTCTCGGTCAACACCTCTTCTTGCTGGTCGTTTGTGGCTTGCTGTTCCTGCCCAGTCTGGGGACCGCCAACTTGTGGGACATGGACGAGGGCAACTATGCGGAGGCCGCCCGCGAGATGCTGTTATCCGGCGACTGGATCGTGCCGACGTTCAACTTCAAGATCTTCATTGACAAACCGCCGCTAATGTATTGGTCCCAGGCCGTTTCTTATCGACTGCTGGGTGTCAGCGAGTTTGCAGCCCGGCTGCCGTCGGCGCTGGCGTGCATCGCTTCGGTGCTGCTCACATACGAGCTGGGCCGGCGCATGTTCTCCCCGCACACGGGACTGCTTGCCGGCCTGGTGCTGGCAAGTACGCTGGCAGTGGGCGTGGCAGCACAGTTCGCCAACCCGGACGGCATCCTGCTGGCCTGTGCACTTGTCACCATGCTTGTCTTCTGGAGCTCCTACGCAAGCGGCAGCCGAAACTGGCTGTGGCTGTGTGGATTGAGCACTGGGCTGGGCTGGATGACCAAAGGGCCAATAGGCCTGGTGTTGCCGGGTACCGCTATCTTTCTGTTTCTCATGTGGGATGGTGGCTGGCGTCAACTTCTTGACCGACGACTCCTTCTCGGAATCCTGCTATTCCTGATGGTGACGGCGCCCTGGCACATCCTCGTCGGTGTGAGTACGGACTGGGAGTACCTGCGAGTCTTCTATCTCAAGCACAACGTCCAGCGCTTTCAGCAAGCCTTTGAGAGCCATTCCGGACCTGTCTACTACTATCTGGGCGTTGTGCTGGTTGGGCTGGGCCCATGGGTAGTATTCCTGGTGCCGACGTGCTGGTTCGGGCTCGGTCGGCGCGCGTGCGGCGACGGCACTGACCCGGCACCGAATGTGGAGACTGCAACGAGGCATGATATCAGTCGCTATCGTTTCCTCTGGGCCTGGATTGCCGTCCATATGGTCTTCTTCTCGGTGGCACGCACCAAGCTGCCCAACTATGTGCTGGCTGTCTATCCCGCGCTGGCGCTGCTGATTGCGCGTTTCCTCGAGCGCTGGCGCTCGGGAGCGCTCGCCGTCCCTCGCTGGTTGATGCCCGGCGCCTTCGTGTTACTGGCGATGCTGGCGCTACTTACCCTGGCAGGTTGCCTGATCGCGGGCGGCGTGATCGGGCTTGCCGAGTTTCACGATCGGCTGGAGGGGATGGAATGGTGTGCCACGGCTGCCGCGGCACTGGGCCTGGCGGCCATCATGGGCGTGCGTTTTTGTACGCGGCAGCGCCGCACGGCCGTTGTCGTCAGCGTCACCGCCTTGGTCGTGCTCAATCTCGGCACGGCCCTGTGCATTGCCAATCCGGTCTTCAACCGGCATCGTGCTCCGGCAGCGCTGGTCGGTGCCATACCGGCCGCCGGCCATCCTCAAGTGCGCGTGGCCAGTTACGAGTACTTTCAGCAAAGCCTGGTCTTCTACAGTGGCCGCCACGTCCAGCAACTGGATAACGTCCAGCAATTGATCGACTTCCTCGCCGATTCGCGCGAAGGTTATGTCTTTCTCACCGCCGACGCCTGGCGTGCGGTGCAGGCTCAGCTACCTTCGACGGTGCGACGCCTCCACGCCGTCCGCGACTTCCTGGATCGCCATGAAATCCTGGTGATCGGCAATCGCTAGCGCTTTCACGATGAGAACTTGAGCGCCAGCGCCACGCCGCACAGGCCCAGCGCGGCGCCCACGGCGACGATGAAACCCCTCTGCACGCTGGTCCGCCGGGCGTAGGCGCCGATGAGAATCGGGATCATCGTCCAGCCGATGCCGCCAATGGCAAAGAACAGTCCTACCGCACGGCCTTGCACCGCCTCGGCAAAGTGGTCAAGCAACAGCGCAATCAATGTCGGGAAGATCGGACCAAATGCCAGGCCGGCGAGCAAGATCGACAAGGCCGCCATGCTGCGCCCGCGGGCCACCATGTCCGCCAGCACCAGCACCGAAGCAATGGCCAGGACCAGAACCAGCGTGGCCTCATAACCGGGTTTCATGGCGAACGCCGCAATCAGCCGCGAGGTCATGAACGCCAACCAGAAAACGGACAGCCAGTTGGCCGCCGCGCTTTCCTTGTACCCTTTCTCTCCCAAATAGGTGGTTGTCCAGGCCCCGAGCGACGCTTCCAGCGGACCGTAGAAGAACAGGGCGAACCCCAGCAACCACAAGTATGGGTTCAGAATCAGCGATGAAGTCCGGTCGCTGGCCGTCGCCGCAGCCGTCGTGATGGGCTCGGGAAATACCGCTCCGAACGAAAGCACTCCGGGCCTGACCGCCGCGAGACCAAGCAGGAGCAGCGCAAGCCTGAGTGATAAAACGCGCACCAGGAGGTTTACCAGGAGCGGCGTCAAGAACGCGCCGAGACCGAAAAAGACGTTGGCTAGGTTGGTCGAGTAGGCAGTCGATTCACTCGGAAACGCGGCCTTCGTCAAGACGTTGCTGGCGTTGATGAGCAGTGACCAGCCGGCACTGAGTAGCAGCACTCCCAGTAGCGCAGCGAAGTAGCGGCCCGCCCGAGACAGCACCATCAGACTCACAGAGTAGATGACGCTGCCGGCAAGCAACACCGCGTGGCGGCCCAGAAAGTCGGTAAGGAAACCTGCAGTCAGATTCACCGGGATCAACGCGAAGCCGAAGACGGAAACCAACCCGCCAACCTTGCCCTCGTCGATTTGCAGATGCCGTGCCAGCGGGACCTTCACGCTGCCGAGGATGGCGACGCCCATGCCACCGAGCAGCAACGCCGCCACCATCATGGGTTGCAAGAGATCCACGGCAGTCTCCGTTGCTTTAACATCGTGCGGTCATAAGTGACTGCCACATTACAGCGCCGTGCTGCCGCGGACAAGCGCCGCATAGAACGCAAAACGCCGTGCACTCAACAAGAGTGCACGGCGTGCGGATGGCGGTCGCAAGCCTGAGCAAACCTCACGATCCGTAAGGTGTGTTCGATGGATCGCTGGGCGGTACCGTCGAAGATGGAGGAGGCGTGTTGTTTTCTGGAGGTGGCGTGGTTTCGGTCGAGTAAGTCGGCTGATAGGTGCCGGCGCCGATGATGACCCGTGCCGTGCCGCCGACGGCGACGCCATTGGGATCGATCCCACCCAGGACAGTGAGCCGGCATGTGCCGTCGCTCAGGAACGTGACGGAATCCACGGTATAGGTCGAGCTGCCAATTTCCAGGGCCATGGGGCTTTGGCTGGACACCATCGACGGAGTCAAGCCCTGCACCGTGACGCTGGTCAGCCGGCCGTTCACGACCGAACCCAATGCCGTGATCTGCACCTGGACACTGGTCGTGGTCGGGCTTGAAGGTTGCGTGGTCGGGTCGCTGGGGGTCACAGCAGGGGGCGGTGAGGATGGGGGCGGCATTGTTGAGCCGCTCAGGACGAGGCGAGCTTCAAGGTGTTCGACTTCGAGAATTCTCCGCATGTACAAACTCCAGTGCTCGGAGCGCGCACAACGTACGACGTATGAGCTCGCGCTCCAAAAGGGGGATGAGGAGGATGAGGAATCGGCTTGTGAAGGAGATCCTAATCGTAGCGTGCGAATTCGCAACGGAACTTGGCTGGTGCTGGCGGAAAAGTTTGATTTGAAAAGGTCATGATCGGCAAACTCGACTGAGTTTTCTCAATTTCACCAATTAACTCAATACTCGCTATCTTCTGAACATGAAAGAATTTCCTATTTTTACGAGCCAGTTGCGTTGCTGGGCCGGCGGGGGGGCAGGCGCTGGGCCGCGGGGTGACGGGATGACGCGACGCGGGCGCGGAGAGGCCGGGCACGCGATGCGGACGGGGGACGGGACCAGGGGGTGAGCGCGGGTCGGA
>Ga0194131_10004046_pt1 | contig 22474 bp, 19 predicted proteins | sample TA2KigO120mmetaG_FD_148631 | JGI IMG/M metagenome (GOLD analysis project Ga0194131, IMG submission 148631) | Freshwater microbial communities from Lake Tanganyika, Tanzania - TA2015053 Kigoma Offshore 120m | ecosystem: Environmental > Aquatic > Freshwater > Lake | place: Tanzania: Lake... | reverse complement strand
GACGTGGCGCGACGCGTGGCAGCCGGGTCAAGGAACAGCGACCCTCTCCCGGAGAGACCACCTCCGATGAAGCTCCACGCGGCTCGGCGCAGGCGAGCACGCTGCGCTTGCGTCGGCCGAAGGCCGGCATGGAACTTCCGGGCGGCGGATCGCCTGGCGCTCAGGGGCCCCCGCGTTGCCGCACAGGGGCGGGCGTGGCCGCCCTACGCGAGGATCATCCTCGTGTACGCGCCCACGAAGAAGGTGAGGATGATCACCCCGATGTACGTGTGCGCGGTGTTGAGGTAGCGGAAGCGCATGTCGGCGTCGCCGAAGTCCCAGCCGGTGTTGAAACTGCCGAGCGACTGCAGCGAGATGTAGAACACCCCCGGCCAGGGGATGTCGCGGAGCGGCATGTTCTCGCCGTCGTACGACATCACCGTGTCGGGACAGAATCGCTTGTAGATGACGGTGAAGAAGATGCACACCACCAGCGCGGTGACGCCGAGGTTGCCGAGGCGGACGCCCCAGCCGAAGGCAAGCTCGAAGAGCAAGTAACGGACTGGCCAGGCGAGGTAGCCCATCAGCGTGCCGCTCGCGACGACGGCCCCCGTCTCGTGGTGCTTGATCCACCAGTAGGCCCAGTCCTCGTCGGTGGTCATCGCGCGGTCGCCGAAGGACTGCTTCAAGGACACGAACTCGTCGATGGCGCGGTCGTAGCAGGCGGCGCGAAAATCGGCGTCGGTCAACTCGCGGCCGATGGCCTGCCGCCGGTAGCGCACGTCGTCGGCTACCGGCATCGAGGTGAGCGCGCAGCGCTCGTGCCACAGACGGTGCGCGCCGCTGTCCTCGTCGACCACCTGCGAACGATCCACCTGGAAGGTACCGATCTCGGCGCCGTAAAACGAGAGCGTTGCGTCCTTCTCGAAGCGCGCGTCGGTGAGCGTCACCCGACCGGGCACGTTGGCGTCGTCGAGGAGCAGGCTGCGATGGAAAGTCGCCTCGTTGAGCGCCAGTTCCTGAGCGTAAATCGTGGAAAAGTCAGCCATCGAGTGCCAGTGGGTGCGCTCGAAGTGTGTCTCCCCGCCGAACTGGGTGTTGTAGAACTCGGCCACGGTATTGCCGCCGGGCTTGCCGAAGCTCACCCGCTCGAAGATCACGAAGCCGACGAACACCGAGTTGGCAAAGCTGATGTTGCCGTCGATCCGCGCGATGAGGTCGTCGACGTGCTCCACGCCGTAGGCGGTGCGGCGGGCGAGGGGCTCCTCGGCGTCCTCGTCGCCCTGGTAGTCACGGTAGAGCGCCAGGAGCGGCGAGGGATCGCCGAGGTAGCGAGCGCGCGTCACGTCGTCGAGCGAGAAGCGCACCTTGCCGTTCACCCGCGCGTCGACGAAGGAGGCGTCGCCAAGCAGCTCGGCGCCGATGAAGTCCATGCCGCCGAGGTCGACGTCCTTCATCGTGAGGGTGCCACGCACCACGCTCCGGCTCATGTTGAGCCGCTCGCGCGCCCTGGTCCACGAGAAGCTCACCGCCTCGTCGAAGCTCGCGTTCTCGAAGGTGACGCGGCCGAGAAACTCGCAGGCGTCGAAGTGTACCGGCGCCTCGAAGCGGGCGGAGTCGAAGTACACGTCGTGCCCGGCAGAAAGCTCGGCGAAGGTGGTTTCCTCGCGGAACCGCGCGTTGCCGAAGTAGGCGAGGCGCTCGATGCGGGCGCGCTTGAAGTTCGCGCCCTCGCCAAACACCGAGAAGCGCCAGTCGGCCGGGGCGGAGAGCCGAGCGCCGCGGAAGTCGGCGCCACCCTCGAACACCGTGAGCGGGAAGGCCGCCTTGCGCCCGGTGATGGCAACGTCCTGGAAGTTCGCCGCCCCGAGGAAAACCGTCTCGCGGGTGGTCACGTTGGCGAAGCGGCTCCCGGGGAAGGCGATCGACTTGTTCACCTCGCCCGACCAGGTCTTGCCCACGCGGAAATCGCCGAGCACGAAGCCCTTCACCACCAGCGTGTTCACGTCCTTGTTGGGGATGGTGACGTTCCCCAGCACGCAGCGCTCGAAGTCGAGTCGCTCGGGGATCTCTTCGCTCGGCACCTCGGTGAGGTCGAGGTTCTCGATGTAGCAGTACTTGAGCTTCGCCTTCTCGTCGCCGGCGTTGAAGGCGCGCGACCGCGCCAGCGCCTCGGGCCCGGTGACGACGTCGAGCATCCGCGGTTCACCCTTGCTGGTGACGTAGATGACAGCGTCTTTCCCGGCTTTTGCGTCGGCGACCAGTGACTTCACCCGGTCCACCACCGCCGCGAAGAGCGCGTCGCGATCGGGGTGGATGCTGGCGATGCGCAGGGCGAGGGCGGTGTGGAGCGGGTCTTTCTCGGCGTAGGCCCGGTACTGCGCCGCCGCGCCGTCGAAGTCGCCGAGCAGCTCCAGGACGCGCGCCTCGCGCAACTCCTTGGCCTTGCCGAAGTAGTAGGCCAGCTCCTCGCGCTCGATCGACTTCGCGAACAAGGCACGAGCAAGCTCGGCGTTGCCCGCGGCAAGATGGTGCCGCGCCGCCCGTACCAGGGCGCGCGGGTCTTCGATGCCCTCGGCCTGCTCGGCCGACTCGATGGTAACGGCGCGGTGGGCCGACGACACGGCCGGCGCCGACGAGGCCGGGGCCTCGGCGCGGGCGCGGAAGACACCCGCCACGCTCACGACGAGGAACACCGCGAGCAAGAACCTTGCGTACAGGCGCATCGACTACTTCGGCAAGACGACCGGGTTGCGTGCCACCACCCAGGCCTGGTCGCCCGAGAACTCCACCGAGGTGCCGGTCTTGGCCGCCCACCACATCACGTTCTCCGCGCCCTTGCCCGAGCACTCGCTCGTCGAGACGGTGCCGTCGCTGTTGCCGTCGGTGCACTCGGGCGTGTCGCCCAGCGGGTCGTGGCCGGCGCCCGACTTCTCGGTGGGGTGGAACAGGCCCATGAAGTGACCGCCCTCGTGCGCCATGATCAGCGCCACCTCGTCGGGGTTGCTCGCCGCGTTGGCCACGTTGATCACCACCCCCGACTTGGAGGTGCCGCCCACCGTCGCCACTCCCGGGGGCCCGCCCGACAGGCCGAGCACGCTCGCGCCGTCGCCGAGGTCGATGTCTTGCACCATGAAGAACGTGAGGTGGACGCCGTCGCCTGCCTCGCGAAGCAGGTTGCCGAACTCCTCGTCACCGTCGACGACCGTGTACTTGTCGACGTCGCCCCCGAAGTCCTCGTAGCTCACCTCGCCGAGCTCGATCCCGAGGTCCGACCACAGGTCGCCGAGGCCGGCGACGATCGCCTTCATCGTGTCGTCGCTCTCGGCGGCGGCGCCGGTCATGCCGGCCACGATGCCGTCCACGCCCACGAAGACCACGTTCACGTCGACGGTGTTGCTCCCGGAGACGTCGCCAATCCGGTTGACGACAGAGCAGCTCACCGTGGCGGGCAGGTTCGACACCGCCATCAACAGCCGCATCGTGTAGTCGCCCTCCTCCACCGCGAGGTCGGGCGAGACCGACAGGAGCACGGGGAGCATGTCGTCGAGGGTGCCCACCCGCATCGCGGTGCCGTACGGGTCTTCCCAGTTGTAGATCTCGCTACCGCCGGGACTGGTGATCTTCGCGGCGGTGGCGAGGTTGTCGCCGTAGCCGTAGGGGCCGCAGAACACCTCCGTGCTCACCACGCCATCGGGCGTGGTCCAGGGGATGTCGACCTCGCCGCCGGTGTCGGTGGTGAAGCTGCCGAGGTCTTCCACCGACACGTTGTCGGCGCCCTTGGCCTCGTCTTCCGGGCACGCGGTGAGGAGGCCGAGGCCGAAGGAGGCGAGCGCGAAGCTCGTGGCCAGGTGGGTGCTGTTCATGGGTGGCTCCTACCGGCCGAGGGCGTGGTTGATGGCCTCGCGCACCGAGGCGTTGTCTTCCTTGCCGAGGCGCGATTCCAGCGTGCTCGTGCCGGCGCCGCCGACGAGGCCGAGGGCCTTGGCCGCGTAGGTGCGCACCTGCGTGTCGCTCGATTCCAGCGCCACGGCGAGGTCGGCCACCGCCTCGCCCTTGTAGGCGTTGGCGAGACCGATACACGCCTTGCGACGAAGGAGCGACTCGGTGCCCGCGTCTCGCACCAGCGACGAGAGGTAGCTCCGCGCCTCGCTGCCGGGGAAGTAGCCGAGCGCCACCAGCGCGTTCCCCCGCTGCGTGGGGCTCCTGCCCGCGTCCCTGGCCACGGCGAGCAACTCGTCGGAAGCCCCGTTGCCGAGCGCCGCCCAGTCGGCGGCGGTGGGGGTGTACTCGACGCCGCTGAGCAGGTCGATCACGCGGGATCGAAGCGCTTCGTCCGCGTGAGCGACCGAGAGCGTCGCCGCGAGAAGTAGAGACAGGGTCATGCCGGGCCTCGGGTTGCCCTCGCCGAATAGCCCGACGACCGCCATGGTCGCTAGCCCGTCACCCGGTTTGGCGTGAACACCACGTCGATGGTGAGCGTGTCGGGCGTGCCGTCGGTCCACACCTCGAAGCTCGTCTCCACCTCTTCCCCGGCTTGTCCCGGGGGATAGCCGCAGATACCCACCGTGAGGACGTAGGTGGACCCGGGCTTGACCTCCGACATCTCGACCGGGAAGTCCTGCGTGGTGAAGCCCGCGATGCAGAACACCTCGGCGTCATAGTCGGGCATGGTGAGAACGGCGCTCGTCTCGCCCACGTTGGCGAGCGACACCCCGCCGGTGGCGTAGCCCTCGTCGGGCATCTCGGCGACGAAATCGACGGTGCCGAGGTCGAGGGGCGAGGGACTGATATCGAAGAGGAGCTCGGAATCGCCGCAGGCGAGCAGGCTGAGGATCATCACGGAGAGATCTTACTCCGCGAACTTCCAGAGCTGGACGTCCTCCGCGAGCACCAGCCCCACGTCCCGGGCCCAGTACTGCATGTCGGTCGTGCCATCGTCTCGGCGGAGGCCGATCTCCAGCGTCGACCAGCTTCCCGCGGGCACCCAGGTGTCGGTCTCGCGCAGTACCTCGAACTGGGTCGACATCGAGCGGATCTCGTCGGCGCCGGCATCGTCAACCCGCCACGACGCCCACTCGGCGGTCCAGGCCTCGCCGACCGCGAGGTGCCGCGGCATCACCAGCGCGGGCGGGTCGTAGGTGGTCCGAGCCACCGCGCCGTCGTCGTCTTCATGCCGCGACACGAGCCACGCGCCCTCGTCGTCGCAGGTGTAGGTGTCCACCCAGTAGTTGCCGGTGACGCTGACCTGGTCGCCCTCGATGGCCGTGATCTCCAGGACCTCCTGCTCGTTCGCCGAGAATCGCTCGTAGGCCCAGCCCCGGCCCACGCCGTCGAGGCCGGACCAGGCGGGACATAGGCCGTCGTCGGGGTCGTCGACGAGCCGGCAGGCAAGGAAAAAAAGGGTCACGCCCCCCGCATCGACCGCCACGCGCCCTCGCTTGAGGCCCGGTAGACCACCTCGCTGCGCCGGCGCAGCACGTCTTCCCAGGTGGCGCGGCGCTCCTCGGCATGAATGCGCCACAACTCCACGAGCAGGCGCCGCTCGAGCACGGCGGCATCGGGACAGGCGGGCAGGTCGAGCTTGCAGGAAAACCCCCAGCCTTCGCCCAGCCGGTAGGCCCGCGCCACGTAGACCCCCGGGGGGCCGCCGGCGGGCGTCTGTTGTCGCGAGAGCGGCAATAGCGGCACGCCGTCGCGGTAGAGGCAAGGCGGCGCGCGATCGACACAGCGCATCGCGTGGGTGAGCGCGCGGTCGCGCTCGTCCTCGAACCAGGCGTCCACGGCGCGACGCTCGCCAATGGTCGTCATCCACGCCAGCGCGGCGAGCGCGCCGGTCGAGGGACGCTCGTAGGGATTGCCGGTGATTCGCTCCACGAGCACGCGCGCGTCGGCCACCTCGTCTTCCACCACGTCGGCCAGCACGCTGTCGGGCAGGGGCACCCGCGCGTCGTGAAGGCGTCGCTTGTCGTGGCGCCGCTCCCCGGCGAGGCCGGCCGCCCGCGCCAGCGGCTCGAGCGCCGCGAGGGGGCCGGAACCCGCGAGCCACGCGAGGTAGGCCTCGTGAAACTGCTGCTCGACGGCGTGTAGTTGCGCAGGCGAGAGCGTGCCGCCCCCGAAACGCGCGTAGTTCTCGGCCGAGCCGGGCTGGAACAGCGCCTCGTCTTGCGCCGACGGGTCGCCGGGGTTGAGCACCACCGGCTCGATGTCGCGCTCCCGATTCAAGGGGCGTAGCGCCGCGCGGCCGCGAGGTGCTGGTCGCGCACCCAGCCGGCGAGGCTCGCCGGGGTCTCCACCACCACCGCCGCGCCGAAACCAAGGAGCCACTCCCGCAGTTCTGGCGCCACCGCCACGCGGAGCCGCAGTCGCACGCCGCCGTCTTCCAGCGGCTCCACGCGGGCGCTGGGGTGCCAACTCCGCTCGCGGATGAGCGGTGCCGCCTCGGCGGAGAAGCGGGCCACCACGTCGTCGACCGGTCCGCCGGTGATGCCGAAGGCGTCGGCGATGTAGGCCCGCGGGTCCCAGTCGGCGGGGTACTCGAATCGCTCCCGGCGCAGGCGCGAGAAGCGGACGAACCGCTCCACGGCGAAGCTCTTGACCCTGTCCTCCGCCACGTCGCGCGCGAAGACGTAGAGGCCCTGCCGGTAGGTGGCGAGGGTGTACGGCTCGAGCCGGTAGAGCTTCGGGAGGCCGCGCAGCGCGCGGTACTCGGCGTCGGCGGGGTTGGAGTAGAGCAAGGCCGACACCACCTCGTCGAGCAGCTCGCCGTCGCGCGCGTAGTCCTTGCGGTGCTCGGGGACGGCCATGAACTTGCGGTCGAGGTTCTCCCCGGCGTCGGACGGGAAGCGGCCGATGGCGGGGGCGAGTCGCTCGATGGCGTCGTCCATGTCGGCGGCGAAGGTCGTGCCGTCGAGAAACGTGAACAAGCTCCGGCCGAAGTGCAGGGAGAGGGCCTCGGCCAGCGTGAGCTGCACGCCGGTGCGGGCGTAGGCGCGGTCGATGCTCACCACCCGCTCGTCGCGGTGGCCCTCCTCGGCCACCGGGATGCCCATGTCGGCGATGTCGGCGAGGTACCGTCGCAAGGTGCGCGCGTCGAGTTCGAAGCGATTCATCAGCTCGTGGGCGCCGATCCCGCCGCGACGCTGCAGGAGCTGGACCAGCCGGACCAGCGCCTGCGCCTTGCTGAGCTCCCGGTCTTCCATGGCGAGGGGCGGTATCACCTTTTTTCGCCACCGACCATTTTTTGGTCGGCAGGGGCGTGAGACTGTCCTGGCCGGGGTTGACCCGGAACGGATGTCCAGGTACACTGGACGTACGTTCAGATAGCTGAGCTGCCGAACAGGACCTCAAACCCAAGGAGATGCAGATGCTGACGCTCTTCGACGCCGACCTGGTGGGATGGATGGGAACGATGGCCGTGGCCCTCGCGCTGGTGGGCGGTGCCGCCCTCGCGCTCTGGTCGCTGCCCTGGACCGACGCCGAGCTCGACGCGCTCGACCGCGACGCCCGGCAGGTGGCTCGCAAGTGGAACACGATCCTCCGCCCGGGCGAACCCGCGCGCCGCGCCAACATCGCCGCCCCGGCGCGGGCCCGGGTGCAGCCGTCCCCGGGTTAGCCGCGGGCCTCGCGCTGGAGCCTCGCATGTCCCGCTACAACCCCGCCGAGATCGAGCCCCGCTGGCAGGCGTGGTGGGCGGAGAACGACACCTACCGGACCGACGAAGACCCGGCGAAGCCCAAGTTCTACGGCCTGGTGATGTTTCCCTACCCGAGCGGCGCGGGCCTCCACGTGGGCCACCCCGAGAGCTACACCGCCGTCGACGCGGTGGTTCGCTACAAGCGCGCCAACGGCTACCGCGTGCTGCACCCCATGGGCTGGGACGCCTTCGGTCTCCCCGCCGAGCGCTCGGCGGTGCGCGAGGGCATTCACCCCGCGATCATCACCCGGCGCAACACCGACAACTTCCGGCAGCAGCTCCAGCGGCTCGGCTTTTCCTACGACTGGCACCGCGAGGTCAACACCTCCTCGCCCGGCTACTACCGGCACACCCAGGCCATCTTCCTGGAGCTCTACAAGCGAGGCCTGGCCTACCTCGCCGAGGTGCCGGTGAACTGGTGCCCGGCGCAGGGCACGGTGCTCGCCAACGAGGAGGTGGCCGACGGCAAGTACGTGGAGACGGGCGACCCCGTGGAGCGCCGGATGATGAAGCAGTGGATGCTGCGCATCACCGAGTACGCCGAGCGCCTGCTGGTCGATCTCGACGGCCTCGACTGGCCGGCGGGCATCCTCGAGATGCAGCGCAACTGGATCGGCAAGTCCGAGGGCGCCGAGCTGCGCTTTTCCACCGACGCGGGCGACCTCGTGGTGTTCACCACCCGCCCCGACACCGCCTACGGCGCCACCTTCTGCGTCGTGGCCCCCGAGCACCCGCTGGTGCCGGCCCTCGCGAAGCACCCCGGCGTGGCCGAGTACGTGGCCGCCGCCAAGAACCGATCCGACCGCGACCGGATCAGCGCGGGCGAGAAAGACAAGACCGGTGTCTTCACCGGCAGCTACGCCACCAACCCGGCCACCGGCCAGCCCGTGCCCATCTGGGTGGCCGACTACGTGCTCATCTCCTACGGCACCGGCGCGATCATGGCCGTCCCCGGTCACGACGAGCGCGACTTCGCCTTCGCGAAGAAGTTCGACCTGCCGATCCTTCGCGTGGTCGAGGGCGGCGAGCTCCCCTTCGCCGGCGACGGCGTGGCCGTCAACTCGGGCGTCATCGACGGCCTGCCCACCGCCGAGGCCAAGCGGCGGATCACGGAGCACCTCGCGGCAGAGGGCAAGGGCGTGGCGAGGGTCCGCTACAAGCTGCGTGACTGGCTGTTCTCGCGCCAGCGCTACTGGGGCGAGCCCTTCCCCATCCAGCACCTCGGCGACGGCACCATCGTCCCCTGCGACGACCTGCCCGTCCTGCTGCCCGAGCTGGAGGACTTCCGCCCCACCGAGACGGGCGAGCCCCCGCTCGGTCGCGCTCGCGACTGGGTTCACACCACCCACCAGGGCCGTCCCGCGCGCCGCGAGCTGAACACCATGCCCCAGTGGGCCGGTTCCTGCTGGTACTGGCTCCGCTACATGGACGCTTCGAATCCCCAAGTTCCCTTCTCGCCCGAGAAGGAGCGCCTCTGGGGACCGGTCGACCTCTACGTGGGCGGCGTGGAGCACGCGGTGCTGCACCTGCTCTACGCGCGCTTCTGGCACAAGGTGCTCTACGACTGCGGCTGGGTTCACACGAAGGAGCCGTTCCAGAAGCTGTTCAACCAGGGGATGATCCTCGCCTACAGCTACCAGGACGAGCACAAGAAGTACTGGAGCCCGGCCGACGTCGAGGAGCGCGAGGGGCAGTGGGTGGTCAAGGCCTCCGGCGCCCTGCTCAACGTGCAGGTCGAGAAGATGTCGAAGTCCAAGTACAACGTGGTCAACCCCAACGACGTGGTCGACCAGTTCGGCGCCGACGCGCTGCGACTGTACGAGATGTTCATGGGGCCGCTCGAGCAGGTGAAGCCCTGGCAAACCAGCGGCGTGCAGGGCATCTACCGCTTCCTCGAGCGCACCTGGCGCCTCTTCGTCGACGACAGCGATCAGGTCCGCCTCACGACGTCGGTCGCCCCCGAGGTGAACCGCGCCCTGCACGCGGCCATCAAGGAGGCCACCGAGGGCATCGAGGCCATGCGCTTCAACACCCCCATCGCCAAGATGATGGAGCTGGTCAACAGCGCCCGCGGGGCACCGCTCACGCGCGACGCCGCGGAACAGTTCCTCTTGATCCTGCATCCCTGGGCCCCGCACCTGGCCGAGGAACTCTGGCATCGACTCGGCCACGAGGCGAGCATCTACGGCGCCCCGTGGCCCAAGTACGACCCGGCAGCCCTGGAGGTCGACACCGTCACCATCGCGGTGCAAGTGGGCGGCAAGCTCCGGGGCACCTTCGACGCGCCCCGGTCGGCCACGCGAGACGACCTGCTCGCCGCCGCCAGGGCCCTCGAGAACGTGGCCAAACACTTGGAAGGCAAGGAGATCCTCAAGGAGATCGTCGTCCCCGGGAAGCTCGTCAACCTCGTGGTGAAGGGCTAGCGCCCCCGTAGCCGCCAGCCTGTCGGCGTCGCGAGCGTTCGCACCGCAAGCCGCTCGCCATCGGTGCGAAACTCGATGGTGCCTTGCTGGTCGGTGCGCCAGGTGCGGGGCGCGAACGCGGCCGTGGCGAGGCTCTTCAACACCCCGGGGTGCGGGTGACGGTAACGGTTGTCGAAGCCCGCCGAGATCACCGCGTGCTCGGGGCGCGCGCAGGCGAGGAAGGGCGCGCTGCTCGACGTGCGGCTGCCGTGGTGGCCCACCTTCAGAACGGTAGCCTGCAAACCTGCACAGTTGGCCGCCACGAGGGCCTGTTCCTCGGCCCACTCGGCATCGCCCGGAAGGAGGAAGGTGTGGGCCCCGAGGCCGAGGCGCAGCACGAGCGAGCGGTCGTTCTCGTCCCTGGCCTCGAAGTCGCGGGGCAGGGGCAGGATCGAGGGGTGCGACGACGTCCACAGCGGGGCGGCCCCGGCGAGGTCGGAGACCAACCCGCGCGCCACCACCTCGCCGACGTCGAGGGCGTCCAGCACCGGCAGGAGACCGCCATAGTGATCGGGGTGCCCGTGGGACACGAACACGCTGTCGAGACGACGGATGCCCCGGCGGCGAAGGTAGCGCAGGAGGTCTTGCCCCGGCGGCCCGCCATCCACGAGCCACCGGCGCCCGTCGGGCCACTCCACCAGCGCCGCGTCGCCCTGTCCGACGGCGAGGAAGCTCACGACGAGCTCGCGTCGCGACCGTGGCCAGGGGGCGAGGATCGCCAGTGTCAGGCCCAGGGCAAGGATCTCTCGCCGCCAGAGCAAGCCCGCGAGGCCGAGCACCGCCGCGCCGGCCACGCCCACCGCCGGGGCCCAGGGCTCCATGTCCACCCCGCGCAGCCCCCAGAGCCCGGCGGTGGCGGCCGCGTCGGCGAGCGCGAGGGCGAGGTCGTGCACCTCCCCCTTGGTCACCGCCGCCACCAGCGCCAGCGGCGTGGCCAGCGAGCCGATCCAGGGCACGGCCCACAGGTTCGCCAGCGGCGACGCCGGCGAGAGCGACTGGAAGTGCAGGGCGACCACCGGCAGGGTGCCGGCCGTGGCGCCGAGCGACGCGGCGAGGCCCTCCAGCGTCCACCGGAGCCATCGCGGCAGGTCGGGCGGGAGCAGGCGCGAGGCGCGTCCCGACACGAGGATCATGCCGAGCATGGCCCCGAAGCTCAGCGCGAAGCCCACCGAGCCCACCGCCTCCGGTTCGCTCGCCACCACCGCGAGCGCCGCGAGCGCCAGGGTGCGCTGGGGGTCGGGGCGACGGCGAGCGGCCAGCGCCACGCACGCGGCCGAGGCCATCCACGCGGCGCGGCGGGCGGGCACCCCCCAGTCGGCAATGTCGGCGTAGAGCCACGCGCCGGCGATGCCGCCGACGGCGCAAGTCCAGCGCGCGAGGCCGCCGGACAGGAACAGGAACGGTCGCGACATGACCCATGCCACCCACCAGCCAATCGCCGCGCCCACGCCCACGTGCAGGCCCGACACCGACACGAGGTGCCAGGTGCCCGTCCGGCGCAGCAGTTGAGCTTCCTCGGCGGGGATCTCGCCCACCGTGCCGTCCACCAGGGCGCGGAGCAGGGCGGCGTGCCGCGCGCCCTCGAAGTCGGGCGCCTCGCGGTCGCGACCGAGTCGCACCACGCTGTCGGCCACCAGCACGCTACGCACGCCGTCGCGCGCGGCCACCACGGCGGGATCGACGTCGCCAGGCAAGCGCGTGGGGTCGATCCGTCGCGCCGTGCCCGCCACGACCACCGCCACGCCCGGCGGAGGCGGCGGGCCGGGAAACACCACGCGCAGGCGGCCGGACGCGTTGACCGGCGCGCCGCCGAGCGCGCTCACCGAGGCCACGTCGACGTCGGCCACGCGCCCCTCGGCGGCGCCGACCACCCAGCCCCGGGCGCTGTACTCGCCGCGTAGCTCGGGCCCCGCCTCGATCCGGGCCACGAGGCCGAGGCCGCAGCAGAAGCCGGCGGCGACGAGCGCCATGGGGCGGGCCTGCCCCGCCGCCATCGCCAAGCCGGCGAGCACGGCTGCGGCAGTCGCCGAGGCGACGAGCCCCGCCGGGCAGTACGGCCAGGCCCACGCGCCCGCCACCACTCCGATCGCCAGCCATCGCGCCACGAGCGCCCGAGGCGCAAGGACCGTGCCGTGGAGAAACCCGCCTTCAGCCGTGAACGGGGGTGACGGAACTCAGGATCGGCGACGGACGTCCGTCGCCGCGCGGGCCTCGACCAGCCGCAACACCTCGCGCGCGGGCACCACCTCCGCGAAACCGACCACGCCCTCGGGCACCTCGCCCTTCTCGGTGGCGTAGCGTCGCGACACCGCCACCACGAGGTTGCGGGGCCCGTGCTTCTGCAGGCCTGCGAGGCGCTTCTCGATGGTGCCCTTCCGCCAGAAGCCGAGGATCTCCAGGTAGGCCACGCGGCCTCCCTTGCGAAAGCCGAAGTCGGGCACCACCACCGACCCGACGCCCTGCGCCAGCGGCATCGGGTCGAGGTCGAGCGTCCAGCCACTCTCCAGCGCCTCGAACCGCTCGCGGAACCACTCGGCCTCGCGGGTGACGTAGGCGCCCACGTCGCGGTAGTGCGACTTCAAGCCTACCTCGTGGGTGAGCGTGAGCGAGGGAGAGAAGCGCCTCCACTTCACCACCGCGCGCGCCGTCCACGGCCCCGGCAGCAGCACGAGGGTGCCGAGGAACTTCGCCAGCGCCAGGCCGTAGCGACTCGTCTGCGAGAAGAGCGAGGCGGGCCCATCGATCTTGAGGCGATAGGTGCTCCCCTCGGCGGCGGCGCTGAAGCAGAGCTGGTTGAACTTCACCGCGCGCATCAGCTGGCGCATGCGGCCGGGCTCGGGCGCCTCCAGGCACACCTCCAGCTCGCTGGCCGAGAAACACAGCGCCTGCACCAGGCCGAGGTTGTAGCGCTGCACCAGCGCCTCGGCGCTGTCGATGCCGCAGCCGGCCAGCCGCTGTTGCGAGGGCAGGTCGGCGTACATCGCCTCCTCCACGGTCCCCGGCTCGCTGCCGAGCTCCCCCGCCACCGCCTGGAGCACGGCGAGGCGCGTGGAGAGGCCGTCGATCGCCACGGGAGCGAACGGTCCCCGGCGGGCGCTCTCCAGCCACACCCGCTGCCGCAGCTCTCGCGGGTCGACCGGTGACTCAGTGGCAAACTCGCAAGCATCGAAGGCGATCTTCGCGAGGCCCGCGAAGAGCTTGCCGTCGGTGGCATCGCCGAGCAGGGATTCGAGCTCCGCGTCGATGTCGCCCCGGCGCTGCCCCACCCCCAGCCGGATGGTGTCGAGGATGTCGCGGGCTCGTTCCTGCACGCGCTCGTTGCCGATGTCGACGTAGCCAGGGATCAGCTCCCCCTTCTTCACCGTGGCGCGGACGAGATCAGCGGTAAGCATCGTGCTCCCGGCGGCGCTCGCTCGCCTGCGCCTCGGTGGTGCCCTCGGCCACCAGCTCGTAGAGCGTGGCCGTCTTGCCCGCGCAGGGGCGCAAGATCCGCCCGAGGCGCTGCACCGCCTCGCGCACCGTGGACGTGCCGCTGACGACGATGGCCACCTCGGCTGCGGGGAGGTCCACGCCCTCGTTGAGCACCCGCGAGGTGGTGATGCAGTGAATCTTTCCCTCGACGAAAGCATCGAGTATCCAGCGGCGTTCCCTCACGTCGGTGTGGTGGGTGATGCAGGGGACGAGCAGATCGCGGCTGATGCGCATCGCGGTGTCGTTGTCGTTGGTGAAGACGATGGCGCGCCGCCCGGCGTGCTCGGCGAGGAGCGCGCGCACCACGTCGATCTTCCGCTCGGTCCCGTGGGCGATGCGCTTGGCGGCGAGGAAGGCCTTGAAGGCCTGGCGCCCCTCCTTGCTGCGGCTGGCCTCGATGATGAAACGTTGCCAGCCCTGGGGACCGCGCATGTTGATGCGCCGGATGGCCACGAACTCCTTGTAGATCCCGCGCAGCCGCGCGTACTCCTCCTGCTCCCCGGGCGAGAGTGCCACCCGGATCACCTCGGTGTCGTAGGGGGCGAGGAAGTCGCCCGCGAGCTCCGGGATCTCCACGCGGTGCACCTCGGGACCCACCACGGGGAACAGGTCCTGGTGTCGCCCATCGGGGCGCTCCAGCGTGGCGGTGAGCCCGAGGCGCAGGGGCGCGATCAGGCCCTCGGCGGCGCGCATGTAGGCAGGCGCGGGGAGGTGGTGCACCTCGTCGAAGACGACGAGGCCGAAGCGATGCCCGTACTTGTCGACGTGCATCCACGCGCTGTCGTAGGTGGCTACCGTGAGATCGCGGATGTCGTGGACGCCGCCGCCCAGGGCGCCCACCTCCACGCCGAAGGCGGCGCGGAGGTTGCCCATCCACTGCGAGAGCAAGTCGAGCGTGGGGACCACCACCAGCGTGCTGCGCTGGGCCACGCTGATGCAGCGCTCGGCGACGAATGACTTGCCCGCGCCCGTGGGCAACACCACGATCCCGCGCCAGCGCGCCTCTCGCCAGGCCGCCACCGCCGCCTCCTGGTACGGGCGGGGCGTACGGCCGCTGAGGTGGCGCAGCTCGAGCTTCTGGTAGCCGCGGGCCTCGTCGACCAGCTCCACGCCGCCGGCCCTCGCCGCCTCGACCACCGGGCCGTAGAGGTAGGCCGGTCCGCGGCAGAGCCCCACGCGCGGGTCGAAGGCAAAACCACCCGGCAACGCGGCGAGATCCGCGCCGTCGACCGTGAGGGTCCCGCCGTCGAAGCCGAGCGTCCACATCGAGGCGCTTGCTATCGAAGCCGGCGACCATTTTCTGGCGCGAGCGGAGAATAGGTGGGCGCGGTGGACGTTGAGCCGCTCTACCACCGCGCCGAGGAGGTGTACGCCGCGCTGGCCGCGCTGGCCGCAGACCGTCCCGGGGTGGTGGTGCCCTTCGAGGTGGGTCGCAGCGTACAGGACCGTCCCATCCTCGGCTACCGCCTCGTCGACCCCGCCACGCCGCCCCGGGGTGCCATGCTGGTGTTCGCCAACATCCACGCCATGGAGTGGGTGCCCACCGAGGTAGCGCTCAGCTTCGCCGTCGACTTCGCCCGCTTTCCCGAGCCCGGCGTGGAACTGGTGGTCATCCCCAGCCTCAACGTCGATGGCCGCGCCCGCGTGGAGAGCGACCTCGCCGAGGGGCGAGACGTCTACCGGAGGGGCAACGCCAATAACGTCGACCTCAACCGCGACTTCGGCGTCAACCGAGAGGCGCGCGCCCTCTGGAAGGCGATCATCCCGCGACGCTACGCCGTGTCGCCGGGCCCCCTGTCGCAACCGGAGTCCCAGGCCCTCGATCAGCTCGCCAGTGCCGAGCAGTTCGACGTGGCGGTATCGCTCCATGCGTTCGGCGGTTTCTTCTACTACCCCTGGGCCGGCCTGTGGGGGCGAGCGCCGCACCACGCCGAGTTGCAGCGCCTCGGCGAGCTGATGCAGGCGGCGATGTCGTCTCACCCCTACAAGCCGCGCCAGCTCAGCCGCTGGGCCTTCTTCTTCCGGGGCCACGGCATGGAGATCGACCATCTCTACGGCAAGCACGGCGCGCTCAGCTTCCTAGTGGAAACCACGCGATCGGGCTACGAGGAGATCTCCGATCTGGCCGTGAAGTTCCGCATGTACAACCCGCGCGATCCGCACCCGCACGCCGCGGAGGGGGTTCGCTACCTTCGCGCGCTCGCCCACGAGGTGGCGCAGGGGCGCGCCAGCAGGGTGGCGCGGTGAGCTGGTGGGCGCGCCTGCGCTCGCCCGTCCCGTCCCCGGGCCCGGCCAACCGCGCCTTCGACCTCGCGCTGGAGCGCTACTTCGCGCCCCAGGTGGCCCGGGTGTTGCGCGAGCAAGGCCCGGCTGCGCTTGCTTCCACCCGCCGCGAGATCTCGATCCTCTTCGGCGACCTCGTCGGTTTCACGCGCTTCTCGGAGACGGCCAGCGCCGAGGAGTGCGTCGCCACCTTGACGCACTACCTCGACGAACTGGTGCGCGTGGCGATGCAGCACGACGGCACCATCGACAAGTTCATGGGCGATGAGATCATGGTGCTGTTCTCAGCGCCACTTCCGCAGCTAGACCACGCCGACCGCGCCCTGACCTGCGCCCGCGACATGCAGCTGGTGATCCACCTGCTCAACGCCGAGCGCAACAGGCGGCGACTCCCCACCCTCGGGCTCACCGTCGGCGTCAACAGCGGCGAGTGCGTGATCGGGCACGTGGGCGGCGAGGCGCGGGTGCAGTACAGCGCCATCGGCGACGCGGTCAACGTGGCCAAGCGCCTGCAAGGTCTCGCCTCCGCCGGCGATATTGTGGTCGGCGAGCGCACCCTGGAACTCGCCAGCACGTCGCCGGGCCCGGTGGAAGAACACGCGGTGAAAGGGCGCGCCGCGCCCGTGCGGTGCTCGCGCCTGCGCGTCACCCTGCCGGAAGACCCCGGCGTGCGCGGCGCGTGACGAATCGCGACGGGTCGAACCCCTAGCCACGGTGCCTCGCCTCGCATAGAGCACCGGCCCTCCCTCCCAACCACCGGTACAGCTACGCGATGATCTCTGTCGAAGGCCTCACCCACTACTACGGGGAACGCCGCGCGGTCGAAAACATCGGCTTTAATATTGCCGAGAATGAGATCGTGGGCATCCTCGGGCTCAACGGGGCAGGAAAGAGCACCACCTTGAAGGTACTCGCCGGCCTCATCATCCCCACCGCTGGCAACGTGCGCATCGACGGCACCGACCTCGTGAGCGCGAGCGCGGAGTTCCGGTCGCGCATCGGCTACCTGCCAGAAGACCCGCCCCTCTACAAGGAGATGACGGTCCGCGAGTTCCTCCTCTACGCGGGCCAGCTCAAGGGCAAGTCGGCCGCCGAGGTGGAAGCACGGCTCCCCGACGTGCTGCGCACCTGCCAGGTGGAGCACGTGCAGCACCGCGTGATCAGCGAGCTTTCCCACGGCTACCGCAAGCGCGTGGGCATCGCGCAGGCGATCGTCCACAGCCCGAGGCTCGTGATCCTTGACGAGCCCATCTCCGGCCTCGATCCCAAGCAAATCGTGGAGATGCGGCAGGTGGTGAAGAAACTGGGCAAGAACTCCACCGTGCTCATCAGCAGCCACATCCTCGCGGAGATCAGTGAGACCTGCGACCGGCTCCTCGTGCTCAATGGCGGCAAGATCGTGGCCGCCGGGCGCGAGTCCGAGCTGGCCCAGGCCGCAGGCGCCAGCGGCACCCGCATCACCGTCCAGGTGCGCGGCGAGGCCGAGCGTGTCGAGTCAGCGCTTCGCTCGGTGAGCGCGGTGCAGCGGGTGAGCAGCGAGGCCGACGGCGAGGGCTGCCTCCGCGTTCGCGTTGCCATGGCCACCGACGCCCGCGAGAGCGTGGTTGCAGCGCTGGTCACCGCCGGCCTGGGCGTCCGGCGCGTGGGCGACGACGAGTCCGAGCTCGAGGCCATCTTCCTCGGGCTCACCCAGGGAGCGCAGGCATGAGAGGCATCCTCCTCGTGGCGCGGCGCGACTTCGCCGCCTACGTCAACACCATCTGGGGCTGGGTGATCCTCGCGATCGCGCTCCTCATCGACGGCGTGTTCTTCAACGCCTGGGGGCTGAGCAGCACCCCGCAGTACTCGGCGGAGGTGCTGGAGCGCTTCTTCTACATCACCGGCGGCGTCACCCTCATCGCCGGGGTGTTCATCACCATGCGGCTCTTCGCCGAGGAGCGGCAGACGGGCACCATCGTCCTCCTGGAGTCGAGCCCCCTCTCCGACCGCGAACTGGTGATCGGGAAGTACATTTCCGCCATGTTCTTTTTGACCTTTTTCTCGGCGCTAACGCTCTACATGCCCGCGCTCATCATGGTCAACGGCAAGATCAGCGGCGAGGAAATCGGCGTGGGCTACCTGGGCGTCTTGCTCATGGGCAGCGCCGGGGTGGCCATCGGCACCTGGGCGTCGAGCGTGTCGCGCAACCAGATCCTCGCCGGCGCGATCGCCGCGGTGGGCACGGTCTTCTTCGTGGCCTGCTGGTTGCTCGCACGGGTGACCGACCCCCCCTTCAAGGCGCTGATCTCCTACGTCGCCTTCTTCGACAAGCAGTTCAAGCCTTTCCAGGAAGGCCGGGTCAACACCGAGGCGGTGTTCTTCTTCGCCTCGGTGAGCTTCGCCTTCCTGCTCCTCGCCACGCAGGCGCTGCGCGCCCGGAGGTGGGAATGAACGCCCCCACGATCCTCTACCTTGTCGGTAGTTTCAGCATCTTTCTCGCCGAGCGCATGTTCGAAGGCAGCGACGCCGTGCGCTGGTCGCTCGTGGCCCTCGGCGCCCTGCTCGCGGTGCTCGCCGTGGGCGGGCGACTCACCACCTTCGAGCGACACCCGAAGGCGACGAAGCTCGCGGTGTTGTTCTACGCGGTCTCGATGTCGTCGGGGCTGTTCTACGTGCTCCAACTCAAGGACGTCGTGGGCGCCCTCGAGCTCGATGCCGACTCCGAGAAACACCTGCGGGTGGCCTTGCAGTGCGCCATCCCGCTGGCTTGGTTCACGGGCGCGCTCCCGGCCTTCGGTCTCGACCGCACCCTCGCCGCGAGCCCCCACAGCATGCATCCGCTGCGCGTCGCGGCGGCCTGGGAAGGGGGCCTCGGCCTGGCGCTCGGCCTCGGGATGCTCTTCCCGCTCAACTACCTGGCTCACGAGACGAACGAGCGCTTCGACTTCGGCTTCTTCAAGACTACCGCCGTGGGCGAGGCCACCCGGAAGGTAGTCGACTCGCTCGCCGAGCCGGTGCGCGTGGTGCTCTTCTTCCCTCCTTCGAGCGACGTGCTCGGCGAGGTGCGGCCCTACTTCGACGACCTCGAGGCCGACAACCTCTCCGTCGAGGTGATCGACCACGCCATGGACCCGAAAACGGCCAAGGAGTGGAAGATCCGCGACAACGGCAACATCGCGCTGGTGATGGGCGAGAAGGTGGAGACCATCAAGCTCACCGACAAGCTGGACAGCGCCAAGAAGGACCTCCGCAAGCTCGACGGCAAGGTGCACACCGCGCTGCTCAAGCTCGCGAAGGAGAAACGCACCGTCTACTTCACCGTGGGACACAACGAGTTCTTCTGGAAGAACGCCGCCAGCGACGAAGAGAACATCGACACCCTGAAGAAGGCGCTGGAAGGCCTCAACCTCAAGGTGAAGGAGCTAGGCGTCGACGACGGTCTCGCACAGGCGGTGCCTGACGACGCGGCGATCGTGTTCGTCGTGGGCCCGCGCAAGCCATTCTTCGCGGAGGAGATCGCCGCGCTGAAGGCTTTCCGCGACCAGGGCGGATCGCTGTTCCTCATGCTCGAGCCCACCGAGGAGCCCGACCCGGCGCTGTACGCGCTCGCCGGCGTCGACTTCACCGCCACGCCGCTGTTGTCCGACAAGGCCTACCTGAGAGTGACCGGCGGCCCCAGCGACCGTGCCTACATCGGCACCAACAAGTTCTCGTCGCACGAGTCGGTCACGACGCTCTCCAAGCGCAGCCAGGACGCGGTGTTCATCGCGCCGGGCGCCGGCTCGGTGAAGGAGGCCACCGCGCACGACGGCAAGGTGACGGTCACCATCAAGGGCTCGTCCGAGTGGTTCCACGACCTCGACGGGAACTACGAGTTCGACAAGGACACCGAGAAGCGCGGCGGCTACGACCTCGGCGTGGTGGCCAGCGGCCCCGCCAGCGGCGGCGACAAGGACGAGTGGCGCGTGGTGGCGGTGGCCGACGCCACCTTTGCCAGCAACTTCGTGCTCCCGCGAAGCCCGGCCTCGTCGGTGTACCTCGCCGAGTCGATCGGCTGGCTCACTGCCGACCCGGCGATCGGCGGCGAAACCGAGTCCGAGGAAGACGTGAAGATCCAGCACACCAAGGAGGGGGAGGCGATGTGGTTCTACGGCATCACCGCTGGTTTCCCGGCCCTGGTGTTCAGCGCAGGCGCGCTCCGCGTGTCGCGCCGCCGCAAGAAGGGGGCTGCATGATCCGGCCTTGGATGGTGTATGGCGTGGTGCTCGCCGTCGCTCTCGGCGCCTCGTGGATGCACTACACGGCGGGCGAAGAGGCCGCCGAGAAGGAGGGCATCGTGCTCGTCGACGCCACGCGCGACGACGTGACCAAGATCGTCTACGCCGCGCCCGAGCTCGAGGTGGCCTACGAGCTGAGCAGCGACGCCTCCGGCCCCTGGGGCTGGGTGACGGTCACCGACAAGAAGCAGAAGAAGGTGAAGGAGGGAGAAACGCCGCCGCCGGTGGAGCCCAAGATCACCGCGTTCAAGGCTGGTAGCGCGGGTGACAAGCTGATCGAGGGCCTCGCGCCGCTCTACGCGATGCGCGAGCTGGTCGGCGTGGACGACAGCAAGATCGAGAGCTTCGGCCTCACCAGCCCCGACACCACCGTGACCATCGTCGCCGGGGGGCGCACCGCCACGCTGGCGCTCGGCGGGGAGACCTACGGCGCCAAGGACCGCTACGTCCGGCATCGCGAGTCGAGCAAGTACTATGTGATCGACGACGAGCTGTTCAAACCCCTGAAGTTCGCCGCCACCCGCCTGCCCGAGCGCGGGCTCACCAGCTTCGCCGTCGAGGTCCTGGACAGCGTGACGCTGGGCAAGGGCGGCAAGGTGGTGGAGTGGCAGCAGCACAATAAGGACGACCGCAACGCCGACTGGTGGGAGCGCATCGCGGCCGCCGGCTCGAGCGAAGTCGACAAGAAGGACGAGACCTTCGCCAACTGGCTCGAGAAGGCGATGAAGGTGAAGTCGCAGAGCTACGTACAGGCCGACGAGCGGCCCACCGACCTGCAGCCCGCCTTCGACCTCACCTACCGGGTGAAGGGAAAGCCCGACGAGACCATCCGCTTCCAGACCTCGGGCGAGGACTGGTACGCCGCCAGCGAGTTCACCCACGGCCTGGTGAAGCTCACGCGCTCCGCCGCGCGCGACGCGGGCGATGAGGTGGACGACATCCTCGAGGGCCGCGAGCCCCCGCCCGAGGAGAAGAAGCCCCCGGCGATGGCCCCGCCGGGCGACGACGCGAGCGCGGCGGGAATCGCGCCGCCGCTCCCACCGATGCCGGGCATGTCGCCGGGCTTGCCACCCGGGATGCCCGGGATGCGGCCGCCGCCGGGCAAGTCCAGCCCGGCGGTGCCCACCTCGCCCGGCAAGTAGCTCAGCCCGCGAGCATCATGCCGGGCGGCCGCGCTACCGGTCCCTCCGCCGAGGTCGCGACGCTCGCCGCGCGTGAAGCCCTGAGCTCCGCCAGCTGCCGCGCCAGTCGACGGTTCTCGCCCTCGAGCCGCTGCTGCCGGCCGCGCAGCACCCCGCGTAGCTCCCGCACCGACACGGCGACGTCGGCGGTGTATTCCCCCGGGATCAGCTCGTGGCTGCCGTCGCCGTCGCGCATGCGTTGAACCGCGCCGCGCACCTCGTCGAGTTCGACGCGGACGTCGTCCAGCGTCTGCGCGATCACCCGCCACGCGGCGAGGAGCCCGCCGCCCAGCGCGGCTGCCGTCGCCGCGAGCGTGGCGATGCCGAGGTCGGCGCCGGTGAGCGCCGCGAAGGCCGTCGAACCCGCCACCGCGACGGCGGGCACGCCGGCCACCAGTCCCGCGAGTCCCAGCCCAATCGCTATCTTCCTCGACTCCAGCGTCGGCATGATGCGCTGCTCCGTCAGCTGACACTATCGGCGCGCGACAAGCATGCTTGAGGGCGCACCCGGGGGCCGGGACCCGCCGCGCCCGCTACGGTGCCCGCCCGATCAACCAGCCGGCCTCCCGCTCCGGCAGGCCAACGGCTAGCGCCGTGGCCTCGGGACGGGGCCTCCCCTCGATGACCGCTCGCATGGCGCGCGCTTCCCAGAGCGGCAGTTCGAGGCCGTGAGCCGAGGCCAGGACCTCCAGCTGGGCAGCGATCCCCGCGGCAAGCTCGCCCTCGCCCGCGGCGATCGCGGCGCGGCAAGCCTCGGCGAGCGTCCGCGCTCGCATCTCCAGCGGGGCCGAGGCCGAGCGAGCCCGGGCCTCCGCCAGCGCCTCCCTCGCGCCCGGCCTGTCCCCCGCGAAGGCCAGCGCTCGAGCGCGGACGGCGAGCAGGAGCGCGCCGAAGCCCTCGGGGTCGGGGCAGGGCGCCACCAGGGGCAGGAGGCGATCCAGCGCCACCGCGGCAGCGGTCGCGTCACCGGGGCGACCGTCCACCGACGCCCGCGCGCGCAGAACCACGACCGCAACGCCCTCCTCCTCGATGCCCGACGCCCGCGCCAGCGCCGCCGCGTCGGCAAGGACGCGCTCCGCCTCGGCCGGGGCGCCGAGGTCCAGCCACACCTGGCCCAGCGCGCGCCCGGCCTTGGCCTCCAGCGCC
>Ga0194131_10004045_pt1 | contig 22477 bp, 18 predicted proteins | sample TA2KigO120mmetaG_FD_148631 | JGI IMG/M metagenome (GOLD analysis project Ga0194131, IMG submission 148631) | Freshwater microbial communities from Lake Tanganyika, Tanzania - TA2015053 Kigoma Offshore 120m | ecosystem: Environmental > Aquatic > Freshwater > Lake | place: Tanzania: Lake... | reverse complement strand
CAGTCGCATTCAACAGCGCAATGCCGCCGAGAACTTTGCTTTGTTGCGAAAGATGGCCTTGAGCTTGCTCAAGCAGCATCCGCGCAAAGACAGCATCGCCCGCAAGCGCAAAGCCGCCGCCCTAAATGCAGATTTTCTCGCAGAAACGCTGGCCGGCGCAGCCAAGCTGGAGAGAATTTGACGATTTCGCCCTGATCCACCAGGTCGGCGTCGAGAACGGCGTCCCCTACGTGGCCATGCAGCTGCTGCGCGGCCAGAGCCTGGAGGAGCGGCTGCGCCAGGCCGCGCCTCTGCCCATCCCCGAGGTGCTCGACCTGGGCCGGCAGATCGCCCGCGGCCTCGCCGCCGCCCACGCCCGCGGCCTCATCCACCGCGATATCAAGCCCGCCAACCTCTGGCTGGAAGACATTTCAGAGTTGCGATTGCAGCTTGCAGATTCACCAGGTGCGCCGCAATCTTCCAATCTGCAATCTGAAATCTGCAATCTGCAATCCCGCATTAAGATTCTCGACTTCGGCCTCGCCCGTCCCGTGAGCGACGATGCGCATCTGACTCAGTCGGGCGCCATTCTCGGCACGCCGGCGTACATGGCGCCCGAGCAAGCGGGCGGCGAAGCGGTCGATGCCCGCGCCGACCTGTTCAGCCTCGGCGTCGTCCTCTATCGCATGTGCACCGGTAGCCTGCCGTTCGCAGGCAAGACGACGCTGGCCGTGCTCAAGTCGCTGGCCGCCGATTCGCCGCCGCCGCCGCACAAGCTGAACCCGGCCGTCCCCGAAGCGCTGAGCGCCCTGGTGATGGATTTGCTGCAGAAGGATTCGGCACAGCGCCCAGCATCCGCCCGCGAGGTCGCGTTGCGTCTTTCAGAGCCCGAAGCGTTAGCGAGGGTAGCCCTCGCGCCCGCTTCGGCAGCGCAGGCAGCGGCAGCGCGGGATGCTGTCCAACTCCTCGCTCACGCTTCGGGCTCAGAGAAGAGCCCCGCGCTCGGCGCGGGTCTCCCGACCCCGCCGCCCGAACCGACCGCAGGTCTCCAAAGCCCACCGCCCGCGCAAGGAGACCTTCGGTCGGCCGAGTGGCCTGGTCCGGAGACCAGGCCACGGCTGAGCCGTCCCCGGCTGACGCGTCGCGTCCTGATTGCCGCTACCCTCCTGCTGGCGCTCATTCCGCTCGCCTGGCTCTTCGCCCCCGCCGTCATCCGCATCGTCACCAACCAGGGCCTCCTCATCGTCGAGACGGACGATCCGGACATCGAAGTCACCGTCAAGGAAAACGGCGTCACCCTCCTCGACAAGAAAGGCCAGCGCACCATCACCCTCGCCGCCGGCAATCACAAGCTCGACGTCACCGTCAAGGACGCCGGCGGCGAGCTGAGATTCTTCACCAGCGAGTTCAACCTGTCGCGCGGCGGGAAGAAGGTGGTGAATGTGCGGCAGGAGATGGCGCGGGGGAAGGGGAAGGAGTTGCCCGTAAAAGGACACGAAGACGTCGATCGCTGGGGCGCGGAGTGGACATTGTCCCTTGGGGGCATGGTCAACATCATCGTGGACGGCGAGGAAAAACGAGTGGCGGACATCAAGGACCTGCCCGGCAAGCCGTTTCGCTTGAAATCGGTCATGTTTGAACCGGTCCCCAATGAAAAGCCGAACGACCAGCAGATCGCCGAGCTTGGCAAGCTAAAGCACTTGGACGGTCTGTGGGTGTCCTCCACGCAAGTCTCGGAGAAAGGCCTGCAGGTCATTCGCGACCTTCGCAAGCTGAGAATTCTAGCTGTCTTCAACGTTCCAGTCTCGGACGACTTTTTGAGGATTGTCGAAGCGATGCCCGATTTGGAGAGCCTCGACGTTGTCAGGGGCGCTACCACGCACAACGGGCTACGACACCTGCGAAGCCTAAAAAAGCTGCAGAGACTCGGCTACGATACGACAGACAAGGGTGGCGAAGCGCTGAAGCACTTGAATGAACTACCCAAGTTAGGCCATCTGTCTCTCGGTGGCGCCTTCGACGGCACTGGCTTTGAGCAGCTTTCATCGACGATTCTCACCACGCTCCATCTTCAGCCAAGTGGATTGAACGACGAAGGGCTTCAGAAGCTCAAGCCGCGTCCTAGCCTCACGGCCCTGAATGTCAATCAAACGAAGATAACCGGCCGGTGCCTTGACCACGTCAGCAAATTCACCGGCCTGGAAAACCTGTCGATCGGTATGAACGCTATCGCGGACGACGACCTGGCGGTAATTGCGACCTTGCCGAAGCTAACCAATCTTGACTGCGCAAGGACAGCGATTGGCGACAAGGGTGTACGCCATATTGCAAAGATCAAAAAGCTCACACAGCTTGAACTGTCCCACACGAAGATCACGGACGCCGGTCTGAAGCTTCTCGCGGAACTGCGCGAATTGAAGCAGTTGAATGTAACGAACACCAAAGTCACCCCGGAGGGCGTCGCCGCGCTGCGAAAAGCGCTGCCCAAGTGCGAGGTCTTCTTCGATCCGCCTGCATCCCTGCCCGACAAGGACCGCCCCTTCCTCCTCGTCAAGGCCGACGGCAAGGTCAGCGGCGAGTTCAAGTTCTTCCAGCAAGCCCTCGACCAGCACCAGGACGGCGACGCCATCGAGATTCATGGCAACGGGCCGTTTGTGGTGAATCAAGTCTACGTCAAAGACAAGCGATTTACCATGCGGGCCGGCACCGGCTTTCGACCCGTCATCAAGACCCCGCCGGCGCTGAAACCTGTGGCTTGGCTGGGACTTGAAACTGCGCAATGCAACATCGAAGGCATCGATTGTGTGTTCCTGAGTTCCTGAGTCATTCGCCCGCAGCCGTCTTCATTCGAGGCGGGGCAACTGGAGTATTCGCAGGAACAGGCCGATTCACTAACTGCCGATTCTATTCGACCACAAGTGTACTATGGCACTGGGCTGGGAAGGTCACCTTTGAAGATTGCCTGCTACATTCGACTGCTCAGCAGGAACCCGTGATCTCACTCGATAGCGCGTCTGCCGCAACTCTTCTTGGCAATGTCATCGTTGGTCCTCGTGCAATTGTTCTTCAGCCCACCGGCAAGGGCGCGGGCACCGTCCTGTTGCGGAATAACACGATTGTGTGTCCGATACTCGTCTGCTGGGGGAGTGCATTGTCGGTTACAGAACCCTGGCAACTTGAGTGCAGCGGCAACATGTTAGTGACGGGGCTTGCAATTGTGGACCAGAACCAGAAAAGACAGACTCGCGAGCTGATCGCCTGGAAGGAGTCTTCCAACCTGGCACTGAAAGGATTTCATCGCATTCTCGGAGACGGCGGCAAGTTGCTCATTACCGATGAGACCGCCTGGGGCCAGTACTGGAAGCAAAAACCGAATTCAAAAATCGAGCCAAGAATCGAATTCCCCTGGGGCGTTGTTGACCACCAACACTTCATCGGCACGCGCGAATCGTGGCAAGAAGCGGTGCAAGTCACCCAGCGTCATATCGACTTCTTGGCTGCCCAGGGCAAACTCGATCCCGCAAAGGTCGGTCCCAAGTGGGACATCCTCGGCCCCGGCAAGCCCTACACGGCTCTCTTGCAGGCTAATGGCGTCAAGCAGTTCGATCACGACCCGAGCGCCGGCCGGTTCTTGCTTGTGCGCAAGGGGGCGAAGGTCAAGGCTTTCCCGTCGCTGGATGCGGCGTTTGCCGCGAGCCAGTCGGGCGATGAAATCGAAGTGTTTACCAATGACGTTGTGCAGGACGCAACACTCGAATCGAAAGAAGGCAAGAACATTACGATCAGAGCGGCACTGGGCTATCATCCCAAGATTAATCCGTCTGGTATTGGCCGGGAAAAGCCGAAAGCCGTCGTGTCGGTGGCGGGGATTGAGTTCACCGGTTCAATTGGATCCGCGTTTGCCAGGATCGACAACTGCGTAATCGGAGCTGCCCAGGGTTGGTCCGTTCTGGCCCCGGCAGCCGGGCAGTATGCCATCCAAAACAGTGTCATTGGCCCGACTTCGGGGGTCATTCAGTTGCCGAAGGATGGCGCGCTCACATTGCGCAACTGCCTGCTATTCGGCAATGAACACGCGATCCATACCGCGGGTGGAAAGTGCAAGCTTCGGATTGAGAACTGCTTTTTACGAGATCGGATCCGTTGCTTCGGCCCCAAGGAAGGCACGTCCCTGGAGATTACTTTCAAGTGCAGCCTTTTTGGGCCGGAGTTCAGTTTCGAAGTGACTCCGGGCGGCGGCCCGGTGACAATCACCCACAGCCCCGACAGCAAGAACAACGTCATCCTCGACTTCGCCCAGCCTGGCGTCAGCTATCCGAAGGGCTCAGTCTTCCTCGGCCCGCCGCAGTGGGACCCGCAGGCGTGGCGGCTGTTGCCCACCAGCCCAGGCCACAAGGCAGGGCCCAACGGCAAGGACATCGGCGCCGATGTAGACCGCATCGGGCGAATCAAATGAATGATGAGTGATGTTTGTACCGCTTCCTTGGCATCGATCAGAATCTGGAGATCATCCACCCAAGCGGCAGGCCCATGGCCATCTTGCCGCATGGCCAGCCCATTGCGGAACTGGGGATCTGAAGCTTGCTGGCGCCGCGCAGCTTTGGCAGGCGGCTCATCCCAGAGTGCGGCCCAGGCGTTGGTTGCGGCGTGCCTTGGCCTGCGTGGCGGCGGCGATGGCGTGCCACCATGTCTTCCAGCCCGTCTTGCCGCGCAGACCCCATTGCATGTAGGTGCGGAGGAAGCGCAGCCGGTCCGCCTGGTTGATCGCGATATTGTCCACGAAGCTTGCATTGAGGCGAGCGAGGTTTTGCAGGCGGCGGCGCCGTGGCAAGCGCCGGCCATGCGTCACGCCTACCAGATCGATGAGGCACACACGACAGGCGGTTTCGCTGCCGCCTTCGCTGACGAGAATGTTGGCTGCCTTGAGGTCGCGATGCGACAGCCGCCAGCGATGCATGTCGCGAATGATGCCTGCGAGCTGGTCGATGAGATGCCGTTGACGGCGTTGCCTTTCGTCGGTGGGCCGCGCTGCCAGACGGGCCAGAAACGCTTTCAGATCGAGCGCGTCCTCGATCTTCTCTGTCAGCAAGAAGCCATCCTGGCTGCAGCCGGCGCGGCGGCGCTGCAGCACAAGCAGCGGTCGCGGCGTTGGCAGCGATCGATCAAGCATGGCATGGCCGGAGCGCCAGGAACGCAGCGCTGGTGGCGGGCGGAACAGGCCGGCGAGCGCATCCTTGAACGTGCCCCCGCGAATCTGCTTGTAGATGTAGCGGCGTGGGCCGGCCGGGCCGGCAACGGCGATCTCGGCGACCGTCGAACTGGCTGAGGTCTTGAGGATGCGGCTGTCGCGCCAGCCGAACGGGCCTTCCGGGTCCGCAAGCAGCGTTTCGACAAGCCAGGGATCCACGTCAGCCACCGCGTGCCCGGCCAGGCCTGGGCCGCGCAGCCGGCGAAAGCAGCGACTCTCCGCGCAGCAGCGACCGTCGCGGCGCAGGCTGAAGCGAATCTGCGACGCCGCCGTGCGTCGCTCCAGATCGTCGGCCAGCGTCCGGCGCAGATGCGCTGGAGCCGGTGATTCGCCGGCGCGGTTTCGAACGCGGCAATACGCTTTCCAGCAGCGCAGCCGGTTCGTCCGGCTGAGACTGCGCGCGAGCCAGCGGTTGAAAACCACCAGGTTTCGCTGGCTCGTCGGCCAGTCGAGGGGCGAATGCAGGGAGACAGCGTGCAGATCGACCAGGAACAGGACGGGTTCATCGTCCCGCTCCAGGCGCAGGAGCAAGTTGCCCGCGTGCAGATCGTGGTGCAGAATGCCGGCGTCGTGCATGCGGCCGATGTACTCGCCGATGGCAATGGCCAGCCGGGGAACGAGAGCCGACCGCCGAGCGGCGGGCAGTGAAGGCAGCGTGTGCTCGATGAAAGTGCTGAGCGGCTCGGTCTCGTCCAGAGCGCGGCTGATGAGGTAGCTCTCTTCTGCTCCCAGCAACGTTGGTCGCTCGCCAAGGCCCAGTGGCACGAAGGTGGCCACGCCGCGGCGCGTCACCTCGATGGCCTTCATGTACTCGCCGCGTGCCTTGGAGGGCCGCACCATCTGCCGGAACCACGATCGAAAATCCACGACAGGATAATGCTTCAGATAAAACGTCAGCCCGGGCATCGTGACGTGATAGATGGTCCGGTAACGGACGTGCTTGACGATGCGAACCCGGCCGGCGGCACGCCATTCATCGAGGCGCAGGCCTTCCGGGCCCAGCAGCAGGTCCTGGTACTCGGCCGGCACCTGCCAGCTAAACCCGAGGCTCGCGTCCCCATTGGCCATCTGGCCCGCTATTGAACTTGGATTGGCCGTCAGCGCCAAGGCCAGCAGCAAACCGAGACCGCACGCGCCGCCTGTCAGATTGTGCAAACTACCATGCGCGTGTCAAAATGCGCGATCTGCGCAACTGGCAGAAGATGGGGCCACGGTCGAGTCGTGAGCGGTGGCTGGCCGCGTTACCTGGCGCGGGTTGGGCCGACGAACTGGATATTCAGAAAACCGGCCTGCTTGCAGGCGTCGTAAGCGGACATGGCGTACTTGTGCTTCAGATTCGCGTCCGGCTCGATCTTGATGTTGGCATTGCTGTTGGCGCCGTCAGCAAGAAACTGCTTCAGTTCGGTGGTCAGCTTTTTCTTGAGCGTCCACTCGAACGAGGCCAGTAGCGGATCCTGTCGTTCGGCCTCGGTGGTGAGATTCTCCTTTTCCTCAAGCGAGATCGTCTTTCCTTCAATGTCGGGCGGAATATACAGCTTGACGAAATCGGCATCGCCGCCGGCACGAGCACCCTGGGTCTGGCCGTCCTTGACGGCCTTGATGCTGACGGTGATCACATCCTGTAGCTCGGGTGGCGTATCGAGAGGCGGCAAGTCAGCCTTCGCTGGATCCGCAGGCCCCTTTGTCGCCAGATCCTTCGGCGGCAGCAGCTTGACGTCGAAATGTCCCTCCAGCGATGAGGGATGATAGGTCATGATGAAAAACGCCATGAGCTGGAACGCCATGTCGAGCATGGGTGTGATGATGATGCCCAGGTTGACGCCGCCTTCTTCGCTGCCACCGCTCATGCTCGAGCCCTCGCGACCATCAGCCTTGCTTCTTCATGGCACGAAACTGAAAACGCTTGATGCCGGCACGCTTGCCGGTCTCCAGAAAGTCCCAGAGTTGCTCGAAGCGAACGTCCTTGTCGGCACGCAGGACCAGAATGATCTTGGGATCACCTTTTTCGCCTTGAAGCTGGGCCGTCCGTTCCAGGTGCTCGACGAGCTTTTTGAGGTGGACCTCCAGCTCGCCGGGAGCGTTCAGAGGCTCCATGCTGCCCATGAGCCGGCCCTTCTCGTTGATGTTCAGAAACACCCATTCCTCTGCGGACTTTTCCATCGGTACTGCCGACTGTGCGATTGGCAAGTTGACCTGTTCGCTGATATGGTCAACGCGGACAAAGTTCACGGTGATCATGAAGAACATGATCAGCTGCAGGACGACGTCCAGCAGAGGAGTCAGATTGGGATCGGCATTGCTATCGCCGCCGCCACCGTGCATGACCAAACCCTCAAATGATCTCCGACAGGTCGTGATCTACGTCTTCTCTTGCACCGCCGTGGCCGTGCGGGCGTCGGCAGAAGCGGATGCAGAGGAGGAACGTTTCGAGTTGTGATACATCTGGGTCAGCAAATCGTCGGCCAGGTTGCTGGTATCCATCGAGATACGCGTCAGCCGATTCTTGAAGAACGCATGAAAGAAGATGGCCGGCACGGAGATGGCGATGCCGATCAACGTCACGACAAGAGCATGGGAAATACCGTCGGCCAGCTTTTCGGGTCGGGGCGTGCCGCCGGCGGAAAGTTCCATGAAGCTGAGGATCATGCCCCAGACCGTCCCGACCAGCCCGAGCATCGGTCCAAGGGTGCCGATCGTGCCCAGGTAGTTGATGAGCTGATCCTTGCCAGCGCGGACGCTTTCCACCATGTTCATGGAGGCTTCGCGCGAGTCCTCGATGCCGTACTGAAGTCGGCCCATGCCGGCCGTCAGCACTCGCGCGAGAAACGAGTTATCGCCACGACACAACTCGAACGCCTGCTTGAACTGCCGCTTGTTCACCAGGTCCGTGAAATCATCGACAAAGTGTGGCGGCACTGCGACGCCCATCCTCAGGTCCATCGCCAGCAGCACAATCAGCGTTACCAGGCCGATGGACACGACGAACAGCAGCGGTCCGAAGAACCAGCCTGCCGAACTGAGAATGTGCGTGAAGAGATTCTGTTCTTTCTTCTCGCCATCCTTGCCCTCGACAACGGGCTTCTTGTCCGGGGCCTCGTCCCCTTCTGGTTGGGCGCGAACGCTGGATGCTGGAACCGTCAGTAATCCGAGGACAAACACGACCGCCAAGACGCCAACGACGATGTGCTTGAAGGAGCCATTCCCGGCGGCACTGCCCATGATGCACTTCCCTGGATGAATGTTGTCGGCGAACAGTACTTATCATCAGCCACGTTCGAAGGATCGTCAAGGATTTTCCCGCGGGCCAGGCTTCCAGTCCGACCACCCTCACCGGTTTCGCGAGGATTAGCTACGGCGCTTGGCTAGGCAGCGACTTCAGCCGGATGTTACGAAAGGCGACGGGGCCGTGGTCGCCTTGCAATAGGATCGGCCCGCGGGCCTTCTCCGGGCCGCCCAGCGAGGCCGTGGTCGGCCCCTTGACCTCGACGTTCTCGTGGATCACCTTGCCATTGTGGACGACTTTGACGAAGCGCGCGTTCCCGATTTTCTTGCCGGCGGCGTCGAAGCGCGGCGCGCGGAAGTCGATGACGAACGATTGCCACTCCCCCGGCGCCTTCGAGGCATTGACGCGCGGCGAGGCCGTGTTGTAGATGCCGCCGCAATCGCCATACTGCAGATCCCGGTCCTTCTTCCCGAAGCTATCGAGGATCTGCACCTCGTATTGTCCCTGCAGATAGACGCCGGAATTACTGCCGCGCGTGACGTTGAACTCGAGATGCAGCACACAGTCGCCATGTTCCTGTTGCGAAATGAGATCTACGCCCCGGCCGTCGCCGCCGTTGACCAGCAGGCCAACCTTGTCCTTGAGCACAAAGCGTTCCGGCATGTTCGGCGCCAGCGACACGTACTCGGCGATCTGCCAGCGGCTGCGCTTGGCTGCGTCGGCGCCGCCACGAAACTTCCAGCCCTTCAGGTCGTGGCCGTTGAACAGCGACATCGAACTGCCGTCCGCTGGCTTCTCGTCGGCCGGCGCTGCATCGCCCAGGGCCAGCAGCACGGCAGACAGCGCAAGGAATCGCATGTAGAGCCTCGTAATTTCCATTCGCGTGGGCATGCCGACGCGAGATATGATAGTCATTGCTGCAGCAGTTGCCGGGCAAACCACATCGAAATATCCGCGTCGCGTACTTCCGCCGCAACGCGGACGTTTCGGCTCAGTCTATAGATTTCCCTTGCCTCTTTCAGCGACACTTGCCGATTCACGCCGTCGATCAAGCCCGCGAGCTGAACAGGCTGGGGCGCGACCGCCGCCGTGATGTCGCTCAACTCCGAGACGGCCAGTGCCCCAGGCACGATGGCATCGTGCGGCAGCCAGAGGAACGGACTCTTCAGCACCGATTCAAAGCTCGCTAGGCCGCCGCCGGCGTGGACCGCGACGATATCCTTCTCGAACAGCGCCCCGAGCAGAGCCAGCAAGGCTGGCCCCGGTTCCGCCTGAGTCGGCAGCGCCGCGGCATCCCATGGCACGCGAATGTCCCTGTCCGGCGGATTCGGCGCGGCAAATGATTCAGCCCAGACCCCCACATCGCCTTCGATCAGACCATCGCTCTTGAGATAGCGTAAAACGGCACGCAGGTCACGCAGCCGATTGCCGAGCATGGTTCGGCCCAGCATCAACTCGGTCGCGGACAGCGAAGTGCCGGTGCTGGCCCGTCCCCGGCCGCCGCCGGGAGCGGTCTCGCCACAGCCACGCAAGTCCGGCAAACATACGGCGATGCCCCTGTCAAGCAAGCCGGCAATGGCCTCCGCGCGCTGCTCGAGAAAAGCGCGCTTGCCTTGCTGGGCGATTGCCACCACCGCCGACAGCTTGCCATCGATTTTGGGAGGCATGAGCAATAACAGCGGCACGACGTTGGCTGCATCGCCCGCTTCCGGTTTGAAGGAAAGCACTCGACCGCGTCTGCCAATCCCCGCGGGCGTCTTCTCGCCTTTCCTGCCACCCACCCCAAAGTCGGGCGCCTCAACATCGCCGAGGATGTTGGCCCACGCGCGGCGCAGCTCTTCGCTGGTCTTGCCCGGCGATTTCGCCAGGCGCTCACGCGCAATCTTCGTGGCCAGCTCATGAACCGGCGTCAAGCGAACCTCTGCGTCGGCCGTCAGACACCGCAAATCCTTGACAGACAGCCGATCTCGCGTCCCTTCCTCCGGCAGGGGGATGCCAAACCAGTTCTTGAAGGCTGCATGGATGCCCTGGCGGTGAATGGCCCCGATGTTGTTGCAATGACTGCTTTCCGGCGGCTGGCCGGACAGCTTGCCCTTACCGATGGCGAACGCCAGCCGATCCGACTTGTAGAAGCCGTAGATGGCCTGCAAGCGCTTCCAGACGGGATCGCGCTCCTGGTCCCAGGCAAACTCATGACCGTAGACCAGCCCGCGCGGCGCCATGCTGCCGACAATCGCCCACGGCAAGAAACCATCGCGACAGGACAGGCGCAAATTGCGGGTCGATTCCCAGCTACCTCCGCCGGCGTAGTTAAACGTCACCACGGCGTCGTCGGGCAAGGGGAATCGCGTTTCGGGTTGTGGGCCGCCGAAATTGACGGGCACGGCGGCGGCAATGCGCTCATCGAGTGCCGCGGTCACGGCACAGGGATCGCCGCCGCCGGCAACGGCGCCGAGCAACAGGATCCGCTTGGGGTCAATCCCGGGGCGTGACAGGAGCAGGTCCACGCCGCGCATCATGTCCCAGACCATCCAGCCCATCAGGCTCTCGCCAACCAGGTGCAACTGTTGCGCGACGTTGTAGCGAAAGTAATAGTCCTGCCGGCCCGGCTTGAAGGCGCCGGCAAAGGATTTGGCGTCAATGAAAGGATGCTGCCGGCGTTCGCCATGGCCGAGCTGATCGATCACCAAGACCAGGCAACCGGCCCGCGCCCACATCACGCCCATGTCCTGAAGCTCGCCCTGGGTCTTGGGGTTGTGATGGCTATGGCAGATCAGGATGCCAGGCATGGATTTCCGTGGTTCGGCCGGTCGATACAGATTGGCAGTGACCAGCAGGCCTGGCCGGCTCTCGTAGATCACATTGTCGATCACATAGCCGTTGCCGCGATGGTTGCCCGTGATCTTGAGGTTGAGGCTCTTCTTGTCGGCGGGGAAAGCTCCCAGCGACTTTCGCAGCGCCTCCAGGCGCGGGGCACGGTAGCGCTCCCAGTCCTGGCGCGTGTGCACCTCTGTCCAGGCCAGCGTTTCGCGGCGATTGACGGCGTCGCGTCGCGCGCGAATCTCACGCGCCAGCATCGTCCGCAACATCATCAAGAGTTCCTTGTCTTCCGGCGACACGACAGACGGGTTGATCTTGCGGACGTCGTCTGTCAGTTCCTTCAGGCTGGGTTGCGCCGAGCAGGTGGCCGTGAGCAGAGCCAGCGTGGCCAATGAAAGCGTCGAGACGTAGAGGTGCTTTCGCGTCATGGCTGATTCTCCGATAAGGCTTGTAACTGTTTGTTGTGGTCGGCATACCAGCGAATCTGGCGAGCGAGGCCCGAGAGCACGTCCACTTCCATCGGTGTCAGACCGGCACGACCCAGCAAATGGCGGAGCGCGTGCATGAGCGACTCCGCCTTGGGGCCGTAAAGAAAATGAATCGCCCGCAGCGCCTGTTCAAGCTGCGCAAACATCCGGTCCTGATCCGCGAACGCCGCGACAGGACGTCGCTCGCAAGACGGCTGTCCAGGGTCGTCCGCTTCCCACACTTCCCACCCTTTCCGAAGTTCATACAGGCAGATCGCGACGGCCTGGGCGAGATTCAGGACCGGATAGCTGTCGTCGGCGGGAATGGTGATGAGGAAATGACAGCGCGTGACTTCCTCGTCCGTCAAACCATGCGCTTCGGTGCCAAAGACAAGGGCTGCACTCTGGCCGGCGCGAAGTTCGGCGACCAGGCGTGGCATGATCTCCGCCGGCGCTACCACGGATTGACGGCGCAGCAATCCGCCGCGCCGTGCGGATGTGCCCAGCACCAGGGCGCAATCGGCCACGGCATCCGAAAGACGGTCAACTACGCGAGCCCGGTCGAGAATCTCCTCACCGTGCGTGGCCAGTTGTCGCGTCTGGCGATCATCGAGGCTTGCCTGTGGCGACACCAGCACAAGATTGGTCAGGCCCATGTTCCGCATGACGCGTGCCGTGGCGCCGATGTTGCCGGCGATCGTCGGCTGCACGAGCACAACGCGGCAATGGTGTAGACTCATGTCCCATGCTCAGAACGCTAGTGTGTGGCTTCCAGCGCCTTTTCCTTGCACTTTTTCAAGTCAAGCTTGCCGCTGCCGAGAATCGGAATCTCGGTAACCTGGATGAAGTCGCGCTCGCGCGGCAACCACAAGTTGGGCAGACCTTTTTCCTCGAGCGTCTTGCGCAACCCGGCCGGCTCGATGCCGTTCAAGGCGGTGTGCAGGACGACCAGTCGCTCGCCCTTGCTCTCGTCGGGCACGCCGACAACGACGAAGACCCGATCGGTCGTGCCTGCGGCCTGGTGAAACTCGTCCTCGATCTTCTGGTGCGGAACCATCTCGCCGCCGATCTTGCTGAATCGAGACAGCCGGTCGGTCAGGGTGATGAAGCCGTCGTCATCATAACGGGCGATATCGCCGGTGACGTACCAGCCGTCGCGGATCACTTCACTCGTGAGGTCAGGCCTGCCTAGGTATCCGGCCATCACGTTGGCCCCGTAAACGATCAGCATGCCCTCCTGTCCCGACGGCAAGGGTGTCAGCGTGTCGGGGTCGACGATGCGGGCGGTAATGCCGGGAAGCGGCTGGCCGATGGTGCCAGGCTTGTTGCCGATCTGCCGGAAGCCATCCATGTCCTGGTCGGGCACATTGCTAATGGCAGCTGGAGACAACTCGGTGGTACCGTAACCCTCCATCGGCAGCACACCAAATTTCAGCTGAAACTCCTGGGCCACATCGGCCGGCAGCTTTTCCGCGCCGCACATCAGCATGCGCAGGGTCGCGAAGTCGTCCTTGTCGCAACGCTTGAGATAAAAACGCAGGAACGTCGGCGTGGTCATGAATAGCGTGCAACGCTGCTTCTTGCACAATTGCCCGATCTGCTTGCCCTGGCGCGGATCGACGTGGAAGACCGCCGAGGCGCCGACCTGCAGCGGCACCCAGAACGTCACCGTGAAACCGAAACTGTGAAACAGCGGCAGCACGGCGAGCATGCGGTCCTTGCTGCGCGCGGCCGTCGCCTGGATCATCGAGTCGGCGTTGGCAGCCACCTGGCGATGTTGCAGCATCACGCCCTTGGGCTCGCCGGTCGTGCCGCTGGAGAAGATGACTGTGAGCAAGTCGTCCGGACGATGCTTGTGCAAGCCGAGCAGCCAGCGCTCGACCACGAAGCGCGGCAGCAGCAGCACCCTGAGAAAGGCCCGAACCTGCTTGCCGAGCGTGATGCGAGCGTTGACCTCTTCCAGGTTGATCATCTGCACGTCGGGGCCGGGATTGATGGGCACCAGGCCGGAAAAGCGCTGCGCGGTGATGATGTGCCGCAGGCCGCACTGCCGCACTGCTGATTGCACCGCCTCGCGCGAGGCCGTGTAATTGAGGTTGACGACCGTCTTGCCCAGGAACGCCAGGGCGATGTTGACCAGCGCCGCGCCGGCTCCGGCCGGCAGCCAGACGCCGACCATCCTGTCGTCGCCGAGCAGCGGCCGCAGCTCTTTCGTCAGGCACATGGCCCCGGCGAGCACCATGCCGTAGGACAGCCCGCCGTTCTTCTTGACCGTCGGGTCGATGATGCACGAGCGAAACGGATGCCGGCACGCGGTGCGGACGAACTGGCGATGGACGAGTGGCCGCCGGCCGCTTCGTGCCACCGCGCTGTCGGCGGACAGCTTCTGGATGGCGAGGCGAACCTCGACTGGACTTGCCGTTGCTGGCAGCGGCGTCCCGAAGACAACGTTCACGGGATACGGCAGCTCCATCGGCCACTTCCAGATGAGCTTGCCGCCCCAGTAGCTGAAGATGCTCCCCCACACCTGTTCCAGGCACACGGGGATGACGGGCGCCGGCGTCCGCTTGACGATCTGTTCAAAGCCGCGGTGAAAGGGTAGCAGGAAGCCGGTGCGCGTGAAGCGGCCCTCGGCGAAGATGCAGACCAGCTCGCCGCGCTCGAGGGCGTCGCTGGCTGCTCGCAGGGACTGCACGATGGCGCGCGGTCCAGCCCCCTTGTCGATGGGGATCACACCCGCCCACCTGAGTAGATGCCGCAGCCCGAACTTCTTCGTCCAGCCGGCGAAGATGACGAAGCGGACGAATCGTCTTTGCCCCGCGAGCAGGAACAACCAGTCGAAATGGCTCACATGGTTGCAGACGAGCAACGCCGGCCCGGTCGCCGGCACGTTGTCGCGGCCCAGCGAACGCACGCGGCAGATCGTGTGCGTGATGATCCACACAGGGATGCGCACGAGCAGGATCGGCTTCCACCAGCAGAGGATGGCCAGGGCGAGCACGAGCAGTCCCGCTGCCAGCAGAATCGTGCCCGCGGTGCCAAGGTCTTCGAGTAGTTGCATGGGTAGATTCAACCGCTTGCGGTGTCGTGCATTCGCACTGGCTCACGCCTTGCCTGCCGCCTGGAGCGCCTTCTCCTTGCACTTCTTGAGATCGAGCTTGCCGCTGCCAAGAATGGGTAGATCGTCCACGCTGAAGAAATCGCGTGGGCCGGGGACATAAATATTGGGCAGGCCGCGGTCGCTCAATCGCTCCCACACCTGCTGGACGTTCATGCCGTTGAGCGGCAGATGCAGCACGACGATGCGCTCGCCCTTGCGCTCGTCGGGTATCGCCGTGACCACGCAGACGCGCTCGTTGGTTTCAAGGACGGCGTGCAGCTCTTCCTCGACCTTTTCAAGCGGCACCATCTCGCCACCGACCTTGGCGAATCGTTCCTCGCGGCCGGTGATGGTGATGAAGCCGTCCTCGTCAATCTTGGCGAGGTCGCCGGTGACGTACCAGCCGTCGATGATCTTCTTGCGTGTGAGGTCGTCGCGGCCCAGGTAGCCCTTCATCACGTTGGCGCCGTAGATGAGCAGCAAGCCCTCCTGACCGGCGGGCATGGGCTCGCCGGTCTCGCGGTGGACGATCCTGGCGGCCACGCCGGGGATGGGCTGGCCAATGCTGCCGGGCCGATTGCCGATCTGGCAGACGCTGCCCTGGCGAAAATCCGGCACGTTGGCCGACACCACCGGCGACAGTTCCGTACAGCCGTAGCCCTCTAGAGGGCGGATGCCGAACTTCTTGTGAAACTCGTCGGCCAGCGGCTGCGGCAGCTTTTCCGCGCCGCAGACCAGAAGCCGCAACGACGCGAAGTCGCCCGGCTCGCAACGCTTCAGGTAGGAGCGCAGGAACGTCGCCGTGGACAGGAAGATCGTGCCGCGGTGCGTCCGGCACAGTTCGCCGATCTCCTTGGGTTGCAGCGGATTGGGGTAGTAGATCGTGGAGGCGCCGATCTGCAACGGCAGCCACAGGATGATCGTGTAGCCAAAGCTATGAAAGAACGGCAGAATGCCGACCAGCCGATCGCTGGGGACGGGGTCGATGGCCTGAACGGTGGACTCGACGTTGGCGGCCAGGTTGGCATGCGTCAGCATCACGCCCTTGGGCTCGCCGGTGCTGCCGCTCGAGAAGATGACGGTGACGACATCGTCCATCGACGGCTGCGGCTGATAGAGCGTGAGCCGTTCCTGAATGAAGCGCGGCAGCAGCAGCACGCCAATATAGGCGCGCAAGCGCTGGAAGGTGGTGATTTCCTTGCGGAAATCGTCGAGATATACCAGTTCCACGCCGGGGCCGGGATCGATGGGCACCTTCACAGTGAACAGCTTGGAGGTGAGCACACGGCGGATGCCGCACTGCTGGATGGCCGACTGTACGATGGGCATGCTCGCCGAGTAGTTGAGGTTCACGGCGGTCTTGCCCAGGAATGCGACGGCGATGTTCGTGAGGGCGCCGCCCATGCTCGGCGGCAGCCAGAGACCGACCATGCGGTCGTCGCCGAGTCGCAGCGCCAGACGCGCGGCCAGTACTTTCGCGCCGGCCAGCGCCTCACCGTATTTGAGCGACTTCTTGCCGGGACTGTTTGGGTCGATGATGCATGGACGAAACGGATGCCGCACCGCCTGCCGGATGAACTGCCGGTGCACGGGCACGCGCTCGTCGGCCCGGCGAACCGCCGAATCGGCCGACAGCTTCTGGATCGCCTGGCGCACTTCAAACGCCGTCGTCGTGGCCGGCAACGGCTTGCCGAAATTCACATAGATGGGATAGGGGATTTGCTTGGGTAGCTTCCAGAAGAAACGGCCACGCTGGTAGCTGAAGATGCTCCCCCACACGTGGTCGAGGCACACCGGCACCACCGGGGCCGGACTGCGCTTGAGAATTTGCTCGAGGCCGCGCTGGAACGGCAGCATGAAGCCCGTGCGGCTGATGCCCCCCTCGGCAAAGATGCACACCACCTCGCCTTTAGCAAGGGCGTCGCCGGCCAGGCGCAGCGCTTCAATGATGGCCCGCGGCCCCTTGGCGCCGTCCACCGGAATGACCCGCGCCAGCCGTAGCGGAATGCGCAGGAAGGGAATGCGCAAAAACGGCGACCAGACGATGAAGCGAATCCGCCGTCGCTGGGACGCCAGGATCATCGCCCAGTCCAGGTAACTCACATGATTGGCGACCAGCAGGACCGGCCCGCTCGCCGGGATGTTGTCCGCGCCATGAACCCGCAGCCGGTAGATGGTGTGCGTGAGCAGCCAGAGTGGTAACCGGACCGCCACACAGTAGCGAAAGAGGTAGGCGAAGACGAGCAACAACGCCGTCACGCCGCTGACGAGCAGCCAGTCCGCGGCGGACCAGGTTTCCAGCGAAAGCAAGGCCAAGCACGATGTCAACGAACGTCTCCCTACGTCGGCCCGGCTCAAGAAGATACGCCGTCCCGATGTCAGCAAAGTACCCTTGCGACATCGTCCCGTCAAGGATGTTTGCAGCGGTTTCGCGGCCGTTCGGATTGGCCGGCGGCTGGCTAGCCCATCACGCCATACGAATACGGCGTCGTCACCAGGTCCTTCTCGTCGAAGCGGGCCAGTCGTAGCGGCGTGATGTCGATCTCCCTGGCCTGACCATCGACGATGAGCTCGGCCATGAGCTGGCCGACAATGGGGGACATCTTGAAGCCGTGGCCGCTGAAGCCGACGGCACAATATGCGCCTTCGATCCCCGGAATGCGATCGAGGATGGGATGCCAGTCCGGCGTGATGGCGTAGAGCGCGCCGTAGCCGCCGCGACCATAGCAGCGGTGCATCGCCGGCAGGCGGCGGCTCAGACGCTGCCGGATCGTCGGCAGCCAGTCACTGTCGGCGGCTTCATCGTAATTGTCGGGATCGACCGGGTTCTTCAGCTCCTCGCCGGCGAGGCTGCCAGCGTGGATGATCTCGCCGTGCGTCGGCTTGAAGTAGATGCCCTGGACGAAGTCGCCGTAGACCGCGGAGCGCCGGCCATAGTCCGCCGGCTGTCGGAACAGCGCCACCTGCGTGCGGCAGGCCTGCACCGGCAGGGTGACGCCGATGCCCCTGGCAAGCTGCGCCGCCCAGGGGCCGGCGGCCAGCACCAGCGTGCCGCATTCGTACTTGCCTTCGTTGGTGTCGACGCCGACAACCTTGCTTGCCCTGGTCAGGATGCTTCGGACCTCGACGCCGAGGCGGATGTCGGCCCCCAGCCGCCGGGCAGCCTCGGCGAAAGAGTGTACTGCCTGTACGGCCTCCACGTAACCGGCTTCCGATTCGAAAACCGCCAGCTCGTCATCCGCCAGGCGGACGTTGGCGTCGATGTCCGTCAACTCGCGGGCCGAGACCATCGACACCTGCACGCCCAGCTCGCGTTGCAGGACCAGGTTCGCTTCCAGGCCGGCGCGATCGCGTTCGTTGACGACCAGCACCATGCCGGTGCGCGTGAACACCGGCGGGCCGCCGACCTGGTCCTCGAAGCGTTCGAAGACGTGCAGGCTCTTGCGGGCCATGAGGGCGGTGAGACGATTGGAGTAATGCTGGCGGACGATGGCTCCGGACTTGCCGCTGGAGCCGGCGCCGAGAAACGACTTCTCCAGCACGATCACGCGGCCCACTTGCCGGCGCGCCAGCTCCAGGGCCATGCTCGTGCCCATCACTCCGCCGCCCACGATGAGAATGTCGCCGGTCTGTGTCATGGTTTCTTTCGTCGCGGACGGACGAGCGGAAGCCGGAGGAGTGTCCGCGCTTCGATCCGTACCTTGGTTGCCCACCTTCTGGCAGCCCTTGCCTGGGTAAGGCGTGCACTGAAACCTGGATAACGACCGTGCACGGCAAATCGACTCAGAAAAATCAACCCGCGAGCCAAGGCAGTTAACTGTGGGAGCCGCGGCCGTAGCAAGCCAAGCAGGTCTTCAAGGTTGTGCGTGCGTGGGACATGCATCCCCAATTCGACCAGAATCGCTTTCAAGTACTTTTCTGCGCATTGTTGACAATGATAACAAACCACGTCATGTGCTGGCGGTCGGCTTCGCGCGAGTGTTTTTGACACGCGAAGATCGACTTCGGCTTTTCGGACCCAATCGCCGGTGAGCTTTTTCATACAAGACCTTGCCTTGGTCCATGATCTCACGGAGAAATGAATCGCCTTCCGCAAGCCGCCAGCGCAGGTTCTCTGGAGTCCGCACCAGGAGATCCAGGGGGAAGTTATAGTCCACGGCCAGGCAAATCTTCACTGCCTGATCGAGTTCATTCTTCGCCGGCATGATCACGAGAATATCCACGTCGCTATCGGCATGCGGAGTACCGCGCGCATGGGAGCCGAAAAGAATGATCTTCACCGGTCGAAAGCGCTCACCGACCTGGCGGGCAAATCGCCGGATCAGGCGCATGGGGACCTCCGTTCCGCGATACCATCGCGCCGTCTCGGATGTTCGACCTGGTGAACCGCGCTTCATATGGATATTGTACCTACGGTACATCAATCCTCGGACACAATTCTCGTAGCGTGCACTCGTCGCACTTCGGCTTGCGCGCGTGGCACACCTGCCGGCCATGGAAGATCATGCGGTGGCTGAACATGGTCCAGTCCTTCTCTGGAATCAGTTCCATCAGCTCGCGCTCGATCTTCTCCGGGTCGGAGTGCTTCGTCAAGCCCATGCGGCGGCTGAGACGCTGCACGTGCGTGTCCACGGTGATGCCCGGCGTGTCGAAGGCGTTGCCGAGGATGACGTTGGCGGTCTTGCGACCGACACCCGGCAGCGGGATCAGCTCGGCCATCGTGCCCGGAACCTGGCCATCGTGCTTCTCCACAAGCTGCTTGCAGCAGGCGATGATGTTCTTCGCCTTGTTGCGAAAGAAGCCCGTGGACTGGATGGCGGTTTCCAGCTCCGTCGGCGCCGCCTCGGCAAAGGCACGCGCATCCGGATAACGGGCGAACAGCGCCGGCGTGACCACGTTGACTCGCACGTCGGTGCACTGCGCGGACAGGATGGTCGCGACCAGCAGTTGCAGCGGTGTGTCGTGAATGAGCGCGCAGTGCGCATCCGGATAGCGCCTGGCCAGGCCACGGGCCAGCGCGCGGGCACGATGCTTCTTCGCGGCGGCAGCCTCTCTCCTCACGTGTGCTCCTTTTCCATAAGCGTACGTCTTCGGCTCGGCCTTGCCAGGCGGGACCGTCGCCCGGGAGCGCGGAATCGGCATTCCGCGCTACATGGACAGCCCGGCTTCCGATAACATGGCATGCATGGCCGACAAGAAGAAAAAAGAGGACGAAGGGATCCAGGTCATCTGCCGGAACCGGCGGGCCACGCACGAGTATCACATTTTCGATACGCTCGAGTGCGGCATCGTCCTGACCGGGACGGAGGTGAAGAGCCTGCGCGAGGCGGCCGGCAGCCTGGAGGATGCCTATGCCCGCATCCAGGGCCGCGAGGTCTGGCTCATCGGCAGCGACATCCCCGAGTACAGCATGGGCAACCGGCTCAATCACAAGCCGAAGCGGCCGCGCAAGCTGCTGCTGCATCGTCGCGAGATCGCCAAGTTCGCCGAGAAGGCCTCGCAGCGCGGCTTCACGCTCGTGCCGCTACGAATGTATTTCAAGGCGGGCCGCGCCAAGGTCGAGCTGGCGGTCGCGCGCGGCAAGCAATTCCACGACAAGCGCCAGGACCAGAAGAAGGCCGACGCCCAGAAGGAGATCAAGCGGGCCATGGCACGGCGGCGGTGACATTGTAAACCTCACGCTCCGCGTGAGGTTGCGTCACGCGGCGCGTGAAGCCTACTTTAGCGGGGGCGAGCATGAAACGCCGCAGACGAGATGATGACGACGACGTGCCGGACGAGCCTTCGTCAGCTAGTTCGCTCAGGTGGCCGATCATCATCGGTGCCCTGACGTTGCTGCTCATCATCGGCGGCATTGTCGTTTTGCTGGTCCTGTCGGGAGAGACGCATCAGCAGGTCTTCGACCGCTTCCGCGACAGGTTCGCGGACAGGCGACAGCAGTTCCAGGTCATCGCCGGAAAAGTGCCGCCTGTCGGCTCCGTGCGCAAGAACGAGGGACGCGGCAACCTCGATCCCCGCCCCATCTACGATCCGAGCAGCAAGACGTTCAACAAGTCCGTGGTGATGGCCGAGCAGCTACGAGATCCCGATGTCCAGCTCCAGACGCCGCAGCAGTTCGATCTGAACCTGTTCGAGGGCCTTTTGCTCATGACCATGCAGTGGACCGGGCCAAGAAGTCCCATGGCCGAGTCGGTTCGGGGCCAGCGTGCTCGCGCCAATCTCGTTGCGGAACTTGAAGGCACGCTGGCGCAGAGCTACCTGGTGGTGTTGCGGCCGGTACGCTACGATCGCCCCGTTGTCTTCGAGGGCAAGGGCTTCATCGGCGGCAATGTCGATCTCGAGGGCTTTCTCGTCGACCTGCGGAACACCGACATCGTCGGCACCGTGCGCGTGGCCGGCCAGGCCGACGACATGGTCCGCGGCATCAAGGGCAACATGGATGCCGCCGTTTTCTCCAGCATGTGGAAGAACGTCCGCGGCAAGCTCGCCAGATCGCTGGGCGAGGTCAGCGGCGGCACCTTCGTGTTCAACTGATGGACCTGGCGGAGCCACCATGGCCGGCCTCCGGCACTCACGCGGAGCGACGGCCGGGGAACGACGCCATGCGTCCAGAATATTCGTCCAGGATTCGTCCAGATAATGACATATACCCCCTCGGCACATCCCGATCTGGACGAATCGAGAGGGTCGACAAATCGGCACCCGACTGGCTGCGTCCTCTTCGCGAAGGCCTACCTGCCACGCACTTCGGCATCGGGGAGTGTGGTCCTCATGGCCCGTGGCCCCTCATGGCCCGCCGGCAACGCCCGTTTTTCATTGACATGTCCAGTCAGCTGTGCGAGCATGGGCATAGGCAGGCGTACGCGACCAGATGATCTCCACAACCATCCTGCTCCTCGTGGGGCAGGAACCCTTTTTTCCTTTGTTTCGCGGAGGAGCAATTCCTGCTTTGATTTTCCTGACCGGATTTGACACTGTTTCGTAGAGGGCAAATCGTCGATGCCTCTCATTGGGCACATTGCAACGGGGAGCGAGTCTGACGCAAACCGTCACTGGACGGGTGCCATGGCTGGCGAAGTTACTTGCCGAAATGCAGAGGCACTTAATATCATCGAATTGAATTGCAAAACGATCGCGAGGTCATCTCGACACAAGGCAACAAACTATGTCGGTCCACACACAAAGTGACAAGCTCAAGCTTTTGGCAATGATTTTCGAGGCCCGCTACGAAGAAGGCTATCGGTACCTTGATCACTCAGGGGAAATGCTAGTCCGGCTCAAGCGTCTCGATCCAGCTTGGGTTGTTCACCAACTTGGCTTGAACCGCGTGGGGCTCGTCTATCAGGAGCACGACCTGGCTCTTAGCATAGCAGTCGAGAAGGTTGATATCTCAACGCTAAAGCCAGTTGCGTTCAACGACGCGGAGAAGAAAGCTCGAATTCTGGGCGACCAAGCTGCTGCGATTTACGAAATGATTGTTGAAACCCTGCAAGTGCCTCGCACCACAAGGATTGTAGTTGCCCATTCTGCGACAGCGAGCGTCTGCAGAGACTTCGAAACTGGCGCAGCTGCGCGGTGATCGGTTTGATAGTCTGGCAGCATGGAGGACATCGAGCGACTCAAGGAGGACGCGCGGGCGG
>Ga0194131_10004035_pt1 | contig 22498 bp, 22 predicted proteins | sample TA2KigO120mmetaG_FD_148631 | JGI IMG/M metagenome (GOLD analysis project Ga0194131, IMG submission 148631) | Freshwater microbial communities from Lake Tanganyika, Tanzania - TA2015053 Kigoma Offshore 120m | ecosystem: Environmental > Aquatic > Freshwater > Lake | place: Tanzania: Lake... | reverse complement strand
GGCGATGTTCGATTTTCGTTCAGACGACGAACTAGCCTTGCCGGCGTTCCTGCGCAATCTGAAGAAGGCCATCGAGAAGACCGGCGGCCTGCCCAAGGATGTGGAAATGATGCGCGGCAGTCAGCGTGGAATTTGGGGCGTGCTGGACAATCTGCTCATTGTGAGTTGGGCGCACGCTCCCGGCGATGACACCGCTGGCGCCGCAGTCGAGCGCGAGTCGAACGAGTTGCTGGAAATGATGCCGAAACTGGTGGAAGGCGCACGCATCGCCGGTGAAACCTTGCAGGACCACACGATGCATTCCATGGGGTTGGGCCGGGACGGCGCACATCCCACCGAACCCGAGTGGCGCCAGTTGTTTGCTGAAACCTTGGAGAAAATGAGGACCACATGAGCTACAAGCTTTGGATTCGCTTTGCGGCCCTGCTGCTGGCGCTCAGTGCAAGCGCTTGGGCGCAGGACTCAGGCACCGCAGTTAAGCCGGACGATATCAAGGCCGAGCCGTTCAAGGATGCCAAGACCGTTGGCGCCGTAAAGAAAGGCGAAGTAGTAAGCATCCTCAAGAAACAAGGCGGCTGGATGCAGATCAAGGCGGGCGCGGTGTCCGGCTGGGTGCGTGTGCTGAGCGTACGCAAAGGATCGGGCGGGCCGGGCGCGGCAGCGGAAATCGCTGGCGTGGCGGGTGTGGCGACCGGCCGCGCGGGAACGGGGCAAGTGGTTTCCACGACCGGTGTACGCGGTCTCAGTGCCGACGAACTCAAGAATGCACGCTACGACGAGGAAGAGTTGAAGCGGGCCGAGGCCAATGCGATCGCCGCCGATGAAGCCAAGGCGTTTGCCGAGAAAGGCGAGTTGCAGGCGCGGCAGGTCAGCTGGTTGCCGGCAACCGATGCCACCGCAGTGAAGGGGCGCTGATCATGAAACGAATCCTGGTCGTTCTCACCGTGCTGATGCTATCTGTTGTCGGTGCAGTACAGGCCGACAGTCTCAGGGATCGGCTCAAGGAGTTGATTCGCCAACCCAAGGACAAGCCCGAACGTTCCGCTCCAGCGGCCGAGCAAGGCGATGACATCAAGATTCCGCCGATAGGCAATGTGCGGGTGGAAGACGAAATCCGGTTGGGTCGTCGCATCTCCGGTAACCTGCTGGGCGCGGCTCCTCTGGTGAAGGACGCCAAGCTGCAGCAGTACGTTAACCGCGTCGGCCGCTGGGTGGCCTCGCACAGCGACCGGGCCGACTTGAAGTGGACCTTTGGTGTCATCCAGTTCAGCGACATCAACGCTTTCGCAGCCCCGGGCGGGTATGTGTTTATCACCCTCGGGCTCTACAACAAGCTCAAGGATGAGGCCGAGTTGGCCGGTGTGCTGGGACACGAAATTGCACACGTGCAGGAAAAGCATCACCTCAAAGTAGTGCAGAAGAGCCAGCTCCTCGCGGCGGGCGCACGCGTACTCAACCGCAAGGTCGCCAAGGGCGAATCTGCAGTACAGAAGATCATTGGCAGCGGTGCCGAGATTCTCTCGCGCGGATTGGACAAGGATGCCGAGTACGAGGCAGACCGTGTCGGCGTCGTGCTGGCGGCTCGTGCTGGCTACGATGCCTGGGGTCTGCCAGCCGTGCTGCAGGAGATCAGTGCCGTCAGCGCCAAGGACAGCACGGTCGGCATGCTGTTTACAACTCATCCGCACCCTGATGATCGCCTTGTTCGTCTCGCCGAATCCATGGGCGATCGCCTCGATGGCCTGAAGGAGAGCAGTGGCACCAAGGGTCGGTTCTACGTGCCCTGATCGAGCCTGAAAGGCCTTCCGGGCGGTCCTTGATCAAACAGCACGGCAACAAATCTTGCCAGACGACAGGGAGAGCGCATGCGCCGTGTGTCGATGATTGGATTGCTGTGGTTCATGGTCGCCGTCAGCGGCGCCTACGCACAGGCGTATCCGGTGCGGACCGTTCGCATCATCACGCCGTTTCCCGTCGGCAGTGGACCGGACGCCGTGTTGCGGGTGGTGAGCGAACGCCTAGCTAAGCGCTGGGGGCAACAAGTGTTGGTGGACAACCGCCCCGGCGCCAATGGCTTTATCGCCATTGAAGCGGCGCGGGCAGCGGCGCCTGATGGCCACGCCCTGGTGCAGCTGGACAACTCCCACATGGCCCTGCAGCCGCATCTGTACAAGAAGCTTCCCTATGAGTTGACGCGCGACTTTGAGCCAGCTGCGACCCTGTTCCGGACGCATTTCTTTGTCGTCGTGCCGGCGCAATCTCCTTGGCGCGACATGAGAGATTTGGTGGCCGAGGCGAAGCAGCAGGCCGGTGCGATGAGCTACGGATCCTGGTTTGTTGGCAGCCCTGGGCATGTGGGTGCTGCTTTGCTCGAGGCGGAGACGGACACCCAGATGATACATATCCCATTCAAGGATATGGGCCAGCTCTACGCCGCGGTTGGCAATGGCGATGTGGCGTGGGCCTTTGGCACTGCCGCATCGGCGGGCGCTATGTTCCGGGCCAAGAAGGTGCGCTTCCTGGCGGCCGCTGCGCCTGCGCGTATTGCTGGATTCGAAGACGTGCCGACGGTTGCGGAGGCGGGTGGCCCCAAGGATTTCGACGTCAGTGCATGGGTTGCCCTGTTCGCGCCGCGTGGGACCGCGCTACCAATTCTCACGCGAGTGCATGACGATATCGCAGCCGTATTGCGCGAAAGCGAAGTGCGGGCGCGCTTTGCCACGTTTACCTTTGCTCCTCTCACCGTCTCGCGAGCCGAGATTCCACGTCTTGTCGCTGCCGATGCGCAGCGCTTCGGCAAAGTCATCAAGCAGCTCGATTTGTCCCTCGATTAGTCGCGCAGAGGCACGCCGCAGCGCGCCGATCTCATTCGCCACGACAGCGATCGCACGCACCATCATTGTGCGTAGCGGCCCTAGTGGCGCACGCATTTGAAGCAGCGAAAGGCGAGGGGATTCGCTCTTTGTTTGACCTCAACTCATTGATCGCTTGAGATTATGCGCGGTCTTGTCGTCGTTGGTATGTCTTTTGCACACAAACATGTATACAAGAAGCCGGGATGATGACTGCAGGCCCGGCAGCTTGCCATACCTGTTACGCAGCACTACTAACCTCAAGGAGATGCGTTCATGTCAAACAAACACTCGCTCGCCGGTCGACGCGATTTCATCAAACAGGTCGCCGGCATGGGTGTGCTGACGGCGATCGGGCCAGCCATGTTGGGGCGCGCATTTGCAGCAGACAAAATCGTAGTCGGCGTGATCTACGTCGGCCCGCGAGACGACTTCGGCTACAGCCAAGCACAGGCGCAAGCCGCAGCCGCTATCAAGCGAATGCTGGGCGTCACCGTGGTTGAGCAAGAGCGCGTACCGGAGACTGCAGACGTGCAAAAGGTCATGGCCTCCATGATCGAGCAGGATGGCGCCAGCATCATATTTCCCACGTCATTCGGATACTTCGATCCTCACGCGGTGAAGATGGCGGAGAAGTATCCCGACGTGCGCTTCGCCCATTGTGGGGGTTTATGGACAGCGGGTAAGCATCCTAAGAACGCCGGCAGCTATTTTGGCTATATCGACGAGTGTCAGTACTTGAACGGCGTCGCCGCCGGGCATGCCACTAAGAGCAAGAAGCTCGGATTTATCGCCGCCAAGCCGATCCCGCAGGTCTTACGCAATATTAATGCCTTCACGCTGGGCGCCCAGAGCGTCAACCCCGCGATCACCACGCAAGTCATTTTCACCGGTGACTGGTTGATGCCGGTCAAGGAAGCCGAGGCCACCAACAGCCTTGTTGATCAAGGCGTGGATGTCATCACCATGCATGTGGATAGTCCGAAGGTCATCGTCGAACTGTGTGAGCGGCGCGGTATCTCTGTCTGTGGATATCACGCGGATCAGTCGGCATTGGCACCCAAGGGATACTTGACAGGTGCTGAGTGGAACTGGATCACCCCCTATACCGAGCACGTCAAGGCCGCCATGAGTGGCGCTGCCATGAACAATTTTCTGCGCGGCGGCTTGAAGGAAGGATTCGTCAAGACTTCGGCCTACGGTCGCGCCGTATCCGAAGGTGCGCGCAAGAACGCCGATGCGGTGAAGGCCAAGATGATGAAGGGCGAGTTCGCGATCTTCAAGGGACCGATCAAGGACAACGCCGGCAAGACTGTGATCGCAACAGGCACGACACAGAAGCAGACCGATGTGGTGCTTGAGCAAATGAACTACCTGGTGAGGGGTGTCATCGGCAAAGTCTGAGATCCTCGTCCCGAGGATCAGCATGGACACCTCAGCCATCGCCAATAGCATGAGGCGGATGGCTGAGGTATTGCTGGTTCCGTTGGGTGCCTTGACCGCCGCATTGGTGGTCTTCGGTGTGCTGATGGCCGCGATCGGAAAGAATCCCTTTGAAGTTTTCGCGCTGATCTACAAGGGCGGATTTGGCAGCGCGTTCGCGTGGCAGAACACTTTGCAGCGGGCGGCTCCACTGATACTTACCGCCTTGTGTGTGGCGCTGCCGGCGCAGGCGGGATTGGTGGTGATCGGTGGGGAGGGTGCGCTGGTCCTGGGGGGGCTTTCGGCGGCGTTCATCGGTGCGCACCTGACCGGTGTGATGCCTGTTACGACCTGGCTGGCGATGGCATTCATCGCCATGTTGGTTGGGGGAGCGTGGATGGCAGCCTGTGGTGCCTTGCGGTACTACCGTGGAGTCAACGAAACCATCAGCAGTCTGCTACTGACTTATATCGCGATTGCGTTGCTCAACCACTTGGTGGAAGGCGCACTGCGCGATCCGGCCAGTCTCAACAAACCCTCCACAACACCGCTGCCCGAGTCACACTTGTTGGGCGCCATCCCGGGGTACGACATTCACTGGGGACTGGTGCTTGGGCTGCTGGCGTGCGTGCTATGCCATGTCTGGGTGCGTTCAACCGTGCATGGCTTCGCACTTCGCGTTGTGGGAGGAAATGTCCGCGCCGCGCGGTTGGCTGGTTTACCGGTGGGCCGACTCATTCTGGTGGCCTGTGGAATCGGGGGCGCCATGGCGGGATTGGCGGGGATGGTTGAGGTCGCCGCTGTTCACGGCAGTGCCAACGCTTCGTTGATCGCGGGGTATGGGTATACCGGGATCCTGGTGGCATTTATTGCACGCCACAATCCCATCGCCATCGTGCCGGTAGCCATCCTGCTTGGAGGGCTCAACGCCAGCGGCGGAATGTTGCAGAGGCGTCTGGACTTGCCTGATGCGACGGTGCTGGTATTGCAAGGCATTGCGTTCCTGATGGTGCTGGCCAGCGAGACCTTGTATGGTCGCGCAAAAATCTTCCAACCCAGGAGAGGCTGAGGTGGAATCCACGGCCTTGGGATGGTGGGGTGTTCCAATCGCGGTAATCGCCGGCGCCTTGCGAGTGAGCATTCCTTTCTTGTTCGTAAGCCTGGGAGAGTGTCTAACGGAGCGCGCCGGACGCATCAACCTCGGTCTGGAGGGCATCCTGGTCATGGGGGCCATGGCAGCCTATGCCGTTTCATACGTGACCGGCAGTCCGTGGCTGGGCGTGCTTGTGGCCGGGATTGCCGGGATGAGTCTGGGACTGCTGCACGGGTGGTTGTGTGGCCTGCAACGCGTAAACGACATTGCCATCGGCATTGGCGTCATGATGCTGGGCACCGGCCTGGCTTTCTTTATGGGCAAACCCTTTGTCCAACCCAAGGCGCCCACCTTACCCGCGCTGAACTTGGGTGCCTGGAGCGACTCACCTCAGATTCAGGCGGCGCTGCAGATCAATCTGCTGCTGCCTATCGGACTGGTGCTGGCGCTCCTGCTGCACTGGGCTCTGCGCCACACGCGATGGGGCTTGGTATTGCGCATCACCGGTGACAGCGCCGACGCGGCGCGCGCCATGGGGTATTCCGTGAATGGCGTACGAACGCTCGCCACCTCGGCGGGTGCCTTTCTTGCCGGCGTGGGTGGGGCGTTCCTCTCACTCTACTACCCTGGCAGCTGGAATGAGGGTTTGTCCAGTGGTCAAGGTCTGATGGCGGTCGCGCTGGTGATTTTCGCGCGCTGGCACCCGCTGCACTGCTCTTGGGCGGCGTTGTTGTTCGGTGGTGCTAGCGCGTTGGGTCCGGCGCTGCAGTCGGTCGGCATGACTTCGGGCTATTACCTGTTCAATGCCGCGCCCTATGTGCTGACACTCGCCATCATGATTGCCACCTGTTCGCCGCGCCGCACGTTGGCCGGCGCGCCTGGTGAGTTGAGTGTGGTTCGATGATCGGATACCGGAGGAGATAGAAATGAGTGGACTGGGGGGATTGAACAAATCGCCCGCGGGCGTGGTCATGGGATTGGTGCAGCTACAACTTCCCGTCGTGCGCACGACCGCGGAACTGAGCGCGCAGACCGCGCGTATTTGCGCCATGGTGCGCAAGGCCCGGCAGAACATGCCAGGAATGGACCTGGTCGTGTTTCCGGAGTACGCACTGCAGGGCTTGTCGATGGATACCAATCCTGCTCTCATGTGTCGCATGGAGGGGCCCGAAGTGCGCGCCTTTCGCGACGTTTGCATCGAGCAGCGTATCTGGGGATGTTTCTCCATCATGGAATACAACCCGGTGGGAAATCCCTACAACGTCGGCCTGATTATCGACGATCAAGGCGAGATCAAGATCTACTACCGGAAGTTGCATCCCTGGGTGCCCGTTGAACCGTGGGAACCGGGCGATCTGGGCATACCGGTCTGCCAGGGACCCAACGGCAGCGTGCTGGCGCTCATCATCTGTCACGACGGCATGTTCCCGGAGATGGCACGGGAAGCGGCCTACAAAGGCGCGGATATCATGATCCGCACGGCGGGGTACACCGCGCCCATTCGGCACGCCTGGAAGGTCACCAATCAGGCCAATGCCTTCTGCAATCTGATGTACACCGCCAGCGTGTGCCTATGCGGATCGGACGGCACCTTCGACTCCATGGGCGAAGGGATGTTCGTCAACTTCGATGGGATGCCCCTGGTGGAGGGCGGTGCCAGGTCCGATGAAATCATCACCTGTGAACTGCGACCGGATCTGGTTCGTGAAGCGCGCCGGCACTGGGGCGTGGAAAACAACATCTATCAGTTCGGTCATCGCGGCTATGTGGCGGTGAAAGGGGGGGCGGGCGATTGTCCGTACACCTTCATGCGCGACATGGTGGAGGGAACGTACCGACTGCCATGGGAAGACCAAGTGGTGCATGTGGACGGCACGCATTGCGGTTTTCCTGTTCCGGACCGTCTTTATGGTGAACCCGTCGGTCAGGTCAGAAGGCGAGCATGAAGTCATGAACCCGCTTCATGTGCATTCCGATCCCTATCGCTGGCCCTACGATGGCGAACTACGTCCCGACAATACTGCGCTGCTGATCATCGACATGCAGACGGATTTCTGCGGCATCGGCGGCTACGTCGACAAGATGGGCTACGACTTGTCGTTGACACGCGCCCCCATCGAGCCGATCTCTCGTGTGCTTCGCAGTATGCGGGCAGCGGGCTACACCATCATTCATACACGTGAAGGACATCGTCCGGACTTGTCCGATCTGCCGTTGAACAAACGCTGGCGCTCACGCCAGATCGGCGCGGGCATTGGTGACGAAGGTCCGTGTGGACGCATCCTGGTGCGCGGCGAACCAGGTTGGGAGATCATTCCCGAACTCGCGCCGCTTCCAGGTGAGGTCGTGATCGACAAACCCGGAAAGGGATCGTTTTATGCGACTGATCTTGAGCTGATCCTGCGCACTCGCGGCTCACGCAATCTGGTGCTCACCGGCATCACCACGGACGTGTGTGTGCACACCACCATGCGCGAGGCTAATGATCGCGGGTTCGAATGCCTGGTCCTGTCGGACTGCACGGGAGCCACCGATCACGGCAACCATGTCGCCGCGCTCAAGATGGTCACGATGCAAGGTGGCGTCTTCGGCGCGGTGGCCCGGTCTGAGGATCTCCTTCGAGCGGTTGGTGTCTGACATGCACGTTGCACGCGAACAGATCGAAGCGGCGACTGGCGCCCGGGACGTCGAGGTGCTGGGCGTGAGCAAGCAGTTTGGTGGCCTGAAGGCCCTCGATGACGTGTCAGTCCGATTTCGCCGGGGAAGCGTACATGCCTTGCTGGGCGAAAATGGTGCTGGCAAAAGCACGCTCGTCAAATGCCTCGTGGGGTACTACCGTCCAGATGCGGGGCAGGTTCTGGTGGATGGCCGTGAGCGCCACATCCGCTCGCCGCATGATGCGCTGGCACTGGGCTTGGGCATGGTCTATCAGCACTTTACTCTCGTGCCCAGCATGACCGTGGCGGAGAACCTGGTGATGGCACGCCGCCAGGTGCCAGCAGTCATCAACTGGCAAAAGGAAAACGCCGCGCTGCGTCAGTTCATGCTATCGGTGCCATTCAAGCTGGATCTGGATCGACCGGTGGCAGCGTTGGCTGCGGGAGAGAAACAAAAGGTCGAGATCCTCAAGCAGTTCTATCTGAACTGTCGTGTGATGATTCTCGACGAGCCGACTTCCGTGCTTACGCCAGCCGAAGCGGATGAAGTGCTCGGCATGATCCGTGACATGGCGCATCGAGACGAAGTGACGGTGCTGTTGATTACACACAAGTTCCGCGAGGTGATGGCGTTCGCCGACGACGTTACTGTATTGCGCCGCGGGCGCCGGGCAGGTGGGGGCGCCGTGAGGGAGTTCTCGCCTGACACGCTGGGCGAATTGATGGTGGGTGCGCGTCCGGTTTCCGTGCCGGCGGCCACGCGCGAGCGTGGTGTGAGACGGGGACGAGCCGTACTGCAAGCGCGAAACCTCGAGGTGCACAACGACCTGGGACTGCCGGCCGTTTGCGACCTTTCCCTTGAGGTGCACGCAGGAGAGATCGTCGGAATCGCCGGCGTTTCCGGCAATGGACAGCGCGAACTGGTCGAAGCCCTGATCGGACAGCGAACCCTGCACACTGGGCAACTCAGCGTAGATGGTCAACCCTACCGCGCCACGCGTGATCAGATGCGCAAGCACGCGGTGTACAGCTTGCCGGAGGAGCCTCTGCGCAATGCCTGTGTGGGGACACTGAGCGTCGCGGACAACATGGCCCTGCGCGGCTTCGATCGCGCACCGCTCGCCTGGTTTGGATGGTTGCGCAAGCGGCAGGTGCGGCAGCAGGCGGTCAACTGGATTCAGGACTTTCAGGTCAAGACTGCCGGTCCTGACGCGCCGATGCGAACCCTTTCCGGAGGCAACGTGCAGCGTGCTGTGCTGGCGCGCGAGCTGACCGCCAAAGTGTCTCTCCTGATCGTGGCGAATCCGGTTTTCGGACTCGACTTTGCCGCTGTGCAGGAAGTGCATCGCCGCTTGTTGGCGGCACGCAGTGCGGGCGCCGCAGTGCTGCTGGTCAGTGAGGACCTGGATGAACTGCTTGTGCTTTCCGACCGGCTACTGGTGCTCTGTGGCGGTCGAGTCGTTCACCAGGGTCGGACGCAAGACGCTGACATCGCAGTGATCGGGCGCTGTATGGCCGGCCACGGTGAAGCACTTGAAGGAGTGGCTTGAGATGCCTGTGGTCCATGCTAAACCCTACGATTTCGAATTCACAGCCGCGCGCACTGCGCTCATCGTCATAGACATGCAGCGCGATTTCGTCGAACCCGGAGGTTTCGGCGAAGCGCTGGGCAACGACGTGACGCCTCTGTCAGCAATCGTTCCCACGGTAAGTCGCCTTCTCGAAGGCGCGCGCGCCGCCGGGCTCACTGTGTTCCATACCCGCGAAGCGCACCGCCCAGATCTGGCGGACTGTCCACCGGCCAAGCGCAATCGCGGCGCCCCCCGAATGCGTATCGGCGACGGCGGACCCATGGGCAGGATCCTGATTGCCGGCGAGCCGGGCAATCAGATCGTTTCGTCACTGGCGCCAGTTCCCGGCGAGATCGTCATCGACAAACCGGGCAAGGGCGCTTTTTACGCGACAGCGCTTCAGGAGATGCTGCGCTTTCGTGGCATTTCCCATCTGGTGTTCGCAGGCGTCACGACCGAAGTGTGCGTGCAGACCTCCATGCGCGAGGCCAATGATCGGGGCTATGAGTGTCTGCTTATCGAGGATGCCACCGAAAGCTACTTTCCTGCCTTCAAGCAGGCCACGCTGGAAATGGTCGTGGCGCAAGGTGGAATAGTGGGCTGGACTGCACCCTGCAAGACAATCCTGCAGTCACTGCAGTCCTGAAATCAGCACGAGGATCCGACCTTGGACATTGCATCACTACACGAGGCCTATCGCGCCGGCTGTTCCACGCCATTGCGAGAGGTTGAGCGTTACCTTATGCAACGGAGCGAGAAGCTCTATGCCAGCGTGCTCATTTCTCACTTGGATGAGACGGAACTGCGGCAGCGCGCCAGCGTTATGACGGACGCCTTGCGGGCGGATCCGGACATACTGACGCGTCAAGCGCTTTTCGGTGTGCTGTACGTAGCAAAGGACAATATCGACGTCGCGGGTCTGCCGACCACGGCGGCGTGCCCTGCCTTCAGCTATCTGCCGCCGGTATCGGCCACAGTCATACAGCGACTCGACGATGCCGGCGCGATCTGCGTCGGCAAGGCCAATATGGATCAGTTCGCCACCGGCCTGGTCGGCACGCGCTCACCCTACGGCGAGGTGCCCAATGCGCTGTTGCCGGAGTTGATCTCCGGCGGGTCGAGTGCGGGCTCGGCCGTTGCGGTGGCGAGGGGATGGGTGAGCTTTGCACTTGGCACCGACACCGCTGGATCTGGTCGTGTTCCAGCCGCGCTCAACAATATCGTCGGTTTGAAGCCGTCACGGGGACTGATCAGCGCTCATGGCGTCGTGCCCGCCTGTCAGTCCATCGATTGCGTATCGATCTTCACGCTGACGGTAGGTGATGCAGTGCGGGTATTTGAAGTGGCCCGCGCGCCCGATCCGATGGATCCGTTTTCCCGGCCTCTGCCGCTGGTGCCCGATGTTTTTGGCGAGCGCTTTCAATTCGGGATTCCCATCGAAGGTCAGCGGGAGTTCTTTGGCGATTCGTCGGCTGCGTCGGCATTTGAGCAAGCCTGTGAGCGTCTCCGATTTATGGGAGGCGAACCGGTTCCCATCCCGTTCGACGTATTTCAGGAGGCCGCCGCCCTGCTCTATGAGGGACCTTGGGTGGCGGAGAGACTGGCGGCCGTGGGGGACTTCTTGCGATCGCATCATCAGGACGTCAATGCGGTGGTTCGCGGAATCATCAATGGTGGCGGTAACTTCAGTGCCGCGACACTGTTCACTGCGCAGACCCGCCTCGCTGCGCTGAAGAAGAAGGCCGACGAATTGTTGGATCGAATCGATGTCCTGGTTCTGCCAACGGTTCCCACGGTCTACTCGCGTGCTCAGGTGGCAGTCGATCCTGTTGCAACCAACCGGCGTCTAGGCTACTACACCAATTTCGTCAATCTTCTGGATCTGGCGGCGCTGGCGGTACCTTGTGTGTTTCGCCAGGACGGCGTGCCCGCTGGTGTGACCCTCGTCCATCGCGCGGGGACCGATCTGATGCTGGCGCGACTGGGCGATCGCCTGCATCGCGCCCTGGCGACACGATGGGGTGCGACCGACTTTGCGTGCGCAGCACATGCCTGGCGTGCGATGGGCGACAATGTGGATGTGGTGGTGGTAGGTGCGCACCTTGATGGACAGCCGCTCAATCATCAGCTCCGCGAGCGCGGTGCGCGGCTGCTGCTGCGGACCCAGACAGCGCCTCGTTACCGATTGTTCGCGCTAAGTGGTACACAGCCACCCAAGCCCGGTTTGGCGAGGGTTGCCGGTGAGCACGGTAAGGCCATCGAAGTGGAAGTCTGGCGCATGCCGGTGGCGCGATTCGGGGACTTCACGGCGATGATCCCGGCTCCGCTTTGCATGGGCAGTATTGAGTTGGCGGATGGCACGTGGCGGCAAGGTTTCCTGTGCGAGCATCACGCCTTGGACGGCGCTGACGACATTACGCGTTTCGGGGGATGGCGAGCGTATCGCCAGGCGAGTCGGGAGAAGACATGAGCAACGACGAGGAGGTCAGGAGTTACTTGCGCGCCGCTGCCGCGCTTGAGGGGATCACCTTGAATGAGGCGCAGATTGATCGCCTGGCTGTGGTATTTGCCCGCAACTTGGAACTCGCCCAGACGGTGTTGACGTCTCCACTCGATGTGCGTGATGAGCTCGCGCCTACTTATCGCAGCTGATCGTGCCGATGCGCAACACTGACAGCGCGGTTGGGCGCGTTGCTGCGGCGATCGAGACAATCGAGTGCCGAGACGGTGCGCTCAATTGCTTCACCCAAGTGACCTCGCGCCGGGCTCAAGCCGAGGCGGCCCGCCTGGATGAGTCGATGGCCCGTGGCGCAAGCCGGCCTGTGCTGGCCGGCAAGACCTATGCCGTGAAGAACCTCTTCGACATCGAGGGCGAGGTCACGCTGGCGGGCTTGTCTCTGAACGCGCACCGCGAAGCCGCGTCAAGCGACGCGGTCTTGATCGATCGCCTGCAGCGCGCGGGCGCGATCATGCTGGGCGCACTCAACATGGACGCCTGCGCCTACGGCTTCACCACTGAAAACACCGCCTACGGTTCGACCCGTAACCCGCACGACCTTGAGCGCAGCGCCGGTGGTTCGTCCGGCGGTTCGGCGGCGGCGGTGGCTGCTGGTCTGGTGGATTTCAGTCTCGGCTCGGACACCAACGGATCGATCCGGGTGCCTTCATCCTTCTGCGGGGTGTTTGGATTGAAGCCGACGTATGGTCGCTTGCCGCGCACAGGGACCTTTCCGTTCGTCAACAGCCTTGATCATTTAGGCCCGTTCGCACGCGATGTGCGGACACTCGCGGCGGTGTACGACGCCATGCAGGGACCTGATTCTGGCGATCCTGCTTGCGCGCAGCGGCCCGCAGAACCCACCATGGCGCAGCTCGATGGCGGGATCTCCAATTTGCGAGTCGCTCGGCTGATGGGCTACTTCGATGTGTGGGCTGGGCCTGAGGCTCGCGCGGCGTCGTTGAATGTGGCGCAGACTCTGGGAGCTTATGAGGAAGTCGAGCTGCCGTCAGTGGAACGGGCACGGGCCGCCGCATTCCTCATCACTGCAGCGGAAGCGGGTCAACTGCACATGCCGGCACTCAAGCAGCACTACGATGACTTCGAGCCCTTGATCCGGGACCGGTTGTTGGCGGGGGGACTGCAACCGGCTTCCTGGTATTTGCACGCCCAACGTGTGCGAAGCTGGTTTCGTACGCGCGTGCTTGAGCTGATGCAGCAGTACGACGTGCTGATCGCTCCGGCCACGCCCTTTCCCGCAACGCGCCTTGGGAAGGAGTGGGTAGAACTCAATGGCCAGCGTCTGCCGTTGCGGCCCAACGTCGGACTGATGACACAGCCCATTTCCTTTATTGGTTTGCCGGTGGTTGCCGTCCCCTTGAAAGGTGCCGGTCACTTGCCCATGGCCGTGCAGGTGATCGGTGCGCCGTGGCGAGAGGATAATTGCCTGAGAGTCGCTGCCTGGCTGCAGCGCAGCGGCGCCGCATACTGTGAGGTTGTCCATGCTTGAGGCAGGAGAGATCAACATTCCTGAAGTGCTGGCGGACTTGACCGCCGTATTTGAACGCTACGAGCGGGCGCTTGTCAGCAATGACCTGGCGGTACTCGACGAGCTGTTCTGGGTCGACAGGCGCACGATCCGTTACGGCTTGGCGGAGGATTTGTACGGCTTCGATGAGATCCAGGCGTATCGCAAAGCTCGCCTGCCCGCTAGCCTGGCGCGCGGCTTGAAGCGAACGGTGATCACCACTTTTGGCGCGAACTTCGGTACGGCATCAACGGAATTCATCCGGCCGCCTCACACCCGGCTCGGACGACAGATGCAGACCTGGGTGCGATTCGCCGAGGGTTGGCGGGTGGTGGCAGCCCACGTCAGCATGATCGGGGATTGAGATGGCGAACCTCAAGGCGGTGCCTGCCGTACGCGCAATGCGTACACGCCGGCGCAAGCCCCGTGCACCCCTGTCGGATGCGGTGTACCAGAGCATCAAGCAGGACATTTATGACTACCGGCTGCTACCCGGGGGTCGCTTCACTGAAGGCGAAGTGGCCGCCCGCCTGAGGGTCAGTCGAACGCCCGTGCGCGACGCCTTGAAAAGGCTCGACAAGGAGGGCTATCTACGTGTCCATTTCCGCAGCGGATGGAGCGTGCGTGAGCTGGACTTTACCCAGTTCGACCAACTGTATGACCTTCGAGTCATTCTGGAAGTAGCGGCGGTCCGGATTCTGTGTGAGGCACTGTTGCGGCCAGACCTGGGGGCGTTGAAAAAGCTGTGGCTGGTGCCTCCCGAGGAACGCAGTATGGACGCCGCGATTGTGTTTGCCGCGGATGAGGCATTTCACTCCAGCCTGGTGGCGGCGGCGGGGAATCCTGAATTGTCGCGCTGCCACCAGGATGTAACTGATCGCATCCGCGTGCTGCGACGGCTCGATTTCACCGAACCCGCGCGCATTGTGCTCACCTATCAGGAGCATGCTCAGATCCTGCGTGCAATCGTGCGCCGGCAGACCGATCATGCGTTGCTGCTGTTGCGGGCGCACATTGAGATGAGCAAGAGCGAAGTTCGCAAGATCAGCCTTCACAAACTCTACGCCGCCCGGAATCGCGCCTGAAAGGCGGCACCTTCGAGGATATTTGTGGCACATTGCCACATTTGATCAACTCCCTCGACCGATGACCCCCAAAATTCTCGCCTTCGCCGGCAGCACCCGTGGCCGGTCCCTTAACAAGAAACTTGTGACGGCCGCTGCCCGACTTGCCGAAACCGCCGGCGCCCAGGTCACCCTCATCGACCTGCGCGACTTTGCCATGCCCTTCTACGACGGCGATCTGGAGGCCGAGTCCGGGCTGCCGGAGGGCGCGCGCGCGCTCAAGGCCATGATGATGGATCATCAGGGCCTGCTCCTGAGCTGTCCGGAGTACAACAGTTCTGTCAGCGCAGTGTTGAAGAATGCCATCGACTGGGTGTCGCGGGCACAGCCCGGGGAACCGGCTGGGGTGGCCTATAAAGGCAAATGGGCCGCACTGTTAGCGGCGTCGCCAGGATATCTGGGCGGCGTGCGCGGGCTTATGACCGTGCGGCAGGTCTTGAACATGCTCGGAGTCATCGTACTGCCGGCACAACTGGCGGTGCCACGGGCCCATGAGGCCTTTGCCGATGACGGCTCACTCAAGGATGCGGGCCATTCAGCGGCACTGACGGGCATTACAGCCGATCTGGTGCGATACATCCGCACCAGCGTCGTGCCGGTGTGACGCCTCAACGGTCCGGCCTATGAGGCTCGCGCGTCGATATGGTGAAGGTGTATAACAAAGCTACGTGCCGTGAGAGCAGGGGGTTCAAACTCGGGGCACTGACGGATTCGCGGGTGCGCTGCACGGTACCTGACGAGTGCGCGAAAAAGTTGTTAGATCAAGACTAAGAGGCGACCTACCGTGGCAACTACAAAGAGCATCACCATCCGACTCGGCCGTCCGGCCGACGCGCAAGAGATTGCGCGCATGTCCCGTGACCTCATCGAACATGGCCTGGGCTGGACTTGGACACCGGGTCGTGTACTGCGTGAGATCTGCAACCGGGATACGGTAACGGCCATCGCCTGCGAAGGGCAGCGTATCGTCGCTTTCGGCATCATGTACTTCGGCGATGACGATACTCACCTAAACCTGTTGGCGGTGAAGCCGGAGTTTCAGGGCAAGGGCATTGGCCGACGTCTGATGGAGTGGCTGCGGACCTCCTGCCTGACAGCCGGCATCAAGAACATCAATCTGGAATTGCGCGCCACCAACCACGCCGCCCGTTTGTTTTATCGCCGCGTCGGGTTTCGCGAGGTGGGCCAGGTGCCTTTCTACTACGCTGAACGTGAGGCCGCGGTGAAGATGAGCATGGCCCTCGGTGTGAAGCCCCTGGAAACCAAGGACGGCGCCTCCTCGCGGCTGTAGGTCCAGCTAGGCAGACTGGACCCCTTCAAGAAAACTACTGCGGCTTACGCTCCGACTCGCCGCCGCCTTCTGACTTGCGCTTGTAGTGGTTGTCGAGAATGCCTTGGGCGCGCTTGTTGCCGTTGTTGGCTGACAGCATGAACCATTGAGCCGCCTGTTCGGGGGCATTGGCAATGCCCTTGCCGCGCGGGTCGTGCAGGATGCCAAGATTGAGTTGCGCCTGTGCATCGCGTTGATCTGAGGCGAGCTTGAACCACTTCACTGCTTCGGGCAGGTTGCGCTCCACCCCGATACCTCGCTCGTGGACCACGCCCAATTGGTAGATTGCGTCGCGCTCGCCCAGGGCCGCCGACGCTGCCAGCCACTTGTGAGCGCGAGCAAAATCCTGATGCTCCTTGGCACTGAGGTAGATGTCGGCCATAAGGTAAGCGGCCCGGCTGTCGCCGGCTATCGCGCGCGGCTCGAGCAAGGCCAGCGCGGTCGCGATGTCGTTGTTGCCGAGGGCCTTATTGACGGCCTCGGTCCCCTGCTTGTCGATGCGGGGCTCGAATCGCAGTGAGCTGGTCAGCGCGTCGGCCACCTTGACCAGCGACTCGGCCATTGCCTTGTCGTTGGTCAGGTCAGACACGGCGATGTCCACCAACTGCCTGGCGTTGCCAGGATTGGCGCAGGTCATGCCACGCATGAACAGGCGCGGAAACTTGGGATCGTTCTTGGTGTCAGCCTCGATGCGGTACTGGCTGCAGAGATAGCCATTGATCTGCTTGCCGGTTTCCTCTTGGACCTTGATATCGAAATCACGAAGGTCGATCATCGACAAGCGCTCTTCTCGTAGCTGACTGGAAAGATCTTCAGCACTGGCGACAGGTTCACTGAGCGCGGCCGCCAACACGTTGGCACCAAAGATGCGCTTGCCTTCATCGACCGATTTTCCCAACGCGGCGGAGCGCCCGTCGCGGTTGTAACTGAGCCAGCCAGGTTCAGCGGGTACCTCGAAGGAGAACCCGCCAAACATCCAGGGCGTGCCCGGATTCAGGATCGGGTTGGGCAGGGGGCGTTCGGCGGCGTAAGCGGCTACGCCAGTACTCAGGCAAATCGCCAGCAGCGACGTACGGAATAGGGGATGCATGATGCGCAGACCTCAATGTTGGTGAAACCCCGGCATCGGGATCTCTGGAGATGACGAAACGTCTCTGGATGCTACCGCAGATCGGTCAACTGGCAGGCTCGGGGACTACCTCGATGCGGCCTTCCCATGCGCGCTCTTTGGTATCGATGATTACCGCTTTCACGTCACCTGCCTGGGTCGGCAGGAAGTGGAAGCGGAAGTTAGGATTCTCGCTGATGGAAAAATCCACAACCGCTGTGAGGATCAGCTGATCGGCGTAGGTGACCTTGATGGTGCGGACGTAGTACGCGGGAATGAACAGCTGCGTGAGCTGGTCCTTCGCCAAACCCGAGGTGTTGGGGTGATGAATCATCAGTTGCGCCACACTGGATTGGCCAAGCGTCACTTTGTCGTCGGTGCGTAGTCGCACGCGCGCTTGGAACTCACTGAAGTCTGGCGCCGTGCCGGTCGGCGAAGAGCAGCCGCCCGCGGCCTTGACGAAGCGCGTGGCAGCGTATAGCGAGCCGTCGCTCAATTCGGCGACGGCACGTACCTGGGAATATTCTTCAATCCGAACGCGGGTCTCGATTTCGGCCTTACCGCTGGCGGGGGTGAACGTGAAGATGCCGGCGATGGGAGAGGGGTTTTTGTCTATAAATAAGTACAGCCGTTCGACGAAATGCCCACTCCCCACGGGCAGGTGCGTCACGATGGCAACAGGCACCGTGGCAGCGTCCTGGGCGCGATTCGGGGCGCGCAGGGTCAGAACTGTGCCGTTGCGGTCATCTTGTATGGGCCGGTCAGCAAAGTAGCTTTGTCGTACTTTCGTCCAAATCTCCGACTCCTCAGTGGCGAGGGCGTCGGTGACAAACGCTATGGGCACTACCAGCGTCAGCATCATCCACGAGAACAAGGTCATCTAGGCGAATCCAACAGGTTGCGTAAGCGGTTTAAGGAGAGATGAGGCACGACTAGTACGCACTGGCCAGCGCCCGGCGATAACGTCGCGCGTCAGTCAAGACCTCATCGCCGCGCGCCACATTGCCGCGTTCGCCTGCGATCGACGCGGCATTGGAGGCGGTGCGACCGCCAGTTGTCTGATCTTCGGGATCTGGACTACTCCAAGGCCATTAGCGATCTCGCCTTGCAACAGGTTACCCTGGAGGCGGCGCAGAAATCGTTCATGCGGGTGCAGGGATTGAGCTTGTTCGAGTACATCTGAGCGAGCTACCCACGCGCTGCCCTCGCCTTGGCGTGAGCCAGCAGTTGATACTTCGTCAGCAGATCGCTCAAGACCGTGATGGGACGCTGCCCTGAATCGACGAGATGTAGAAAATCGTCCAGCACCTTGGCGAAGTGTTGTTCGTGGGTCGTGCGTATTTGTTCTGGGATCGTGATCTCAAAGCGCGTCGAATCGCGTCGGCAGACCAGCCCCGGAAACTGAGTGGCGAGCCGTGTCACCGCACGGGCCACGGCTTTCTCGATGGTGCTGTCATCCCTTCGCGGTTCCACGCTTACTTTGCTTTCAAACGCGGTGTCACGGTTGTGGCGTAGTGCCAACGTGGCGCGGGTCCCTTTCAGCTGGGTGCTGAACTCGTCACCGCCGCCCTCGGGTTCGGTCAATCCCCACAGGGCCTCCATATCGGCAATGACGCCACGTATCGAGAATCGAACCTGGGCATTGCAGAGATAGTGCAACGTGTCCTCGCGCACCTGGGACGCAATCTCGGCCGCAAAGGCGTCGAGCCCCGTGACGAGCGAGTACACCTCGCGCGGCACCGCGGTGGGCCACTGCCTTGCCGACAGGATACGCAGGTCGCGCACCGGATCGCAGGCTTGGCCCCGGTCCGTCATCCACAACGCCAGGTCGGCGAGATGGGTGGTGACGTCCATGATGCCTTCCCCTTGCACCTCAGTGTCGAAGTACCACGGCGGGCGCCGGAGTGGCGCGCCGTTCACCTTCTTGTAGAGGTGGTGAACGCTGGTCAGCTGGATGGCAGGGGTGTCGCCCTCTCGCACGAAATCGCCGAATACGTCAGCATCGCACACCAGTGCCTGCAGTATTCGATGCCCATCGTCGTGACGTTCCGTCATCATGTCCATGGCCAGCGGTGAACGATTCGCGACCAGGTCAACGATGGGCAACTCGTGTTCGTCGATCAGCCAAGTCTTGTCTCCCAATACCGCGAGGCCGGCCGCCTGCAGGCGCGCGATGTCGTGCAGCTTGGTGTTGTTCTTTCCGGCCAGCAGCACGACATCGCCGGGCTTGTCGGCGATGAGGCGATCGAGGTAGTCGGAGCCTCGATAGGTGCGCAGTCGCCAGCCGGTGGGCTGCTTGTCGCGCGAATTGAAAGTTGCCACCAGAGCGAGAAAACGTTGCAGATCCGGTCCGTCTTCGGTATAGACGAACACTTCTTCGCGCAATAGAGGGTGCGGCTGTCGCAACGCCAGCGCAGCGTGAAAATGGCCGGGATTGCAGACGATCAGGGTGTGCACTGGGACAGAGCGCGAGACTGCGTCAAGGCCGCGGCGGGTTCTCGCCCCAGGCCATGGGTGCCGTCGCCTTGCGCGCCTTAAGCAGGTCTTGCAGATACTGCGACGGTGCCATTTCCCATGCCGCATCATTCAGGCGCTTGCTCAATTCCTTGACCTTGTCCGGATTTCCCGCGGCCTGATCGTTTTCCTCAGATGGATCCCCGTGCAAGTAGTACAACTCTGAGCGGCTAGGCAAGGTGCCGTAGTGCACCAGCTTCCATTGGCCCATGATGACGGCGCCGCGAAAGTCTTCCACGTTGATCAGTACTTCGGTGCGTGGTGATGGCGCACCTGTACTGACCACGGGCCAGAGATCGAGGCCATCGATCGCTTTCTTCTGTTCCAGCGAGACGCCGGCAAGCTTGAGCAGGGTCGGGTAGAGGTCAATGGCGTGCGCCAGATCGATGGTCGAGCCTGGTTCGATCTTGCCGGCCCAGTGGAACACCGCGCCCACGCGCACACCGCCGTCGTAGAAGGTGCCGCGCCCCTGCTTGAAGTGGCCGTTGTCGGCGACATCGAATGGCGGGTCGCCGTCTCCTGTGGCGTTCTTCAGTTTGAGCGCGCCGCCACAGTTGGGATGAAACACGATCAAGGTGTTGGACAGCATTGCACGCGCCTCCAGCGCCTGTATCACCTTGCCGACCTGATCGTCGACAGCGCTGATCATGGCGCGATAGGCGCGCTGGGCCGGGTCGGCGACATCGGTGTACTGGTCGAGATATTCCTTCGGCGCCTGATAAGGCGCCTGCGGCGCAGTGAAGGACAGGTGCATGAACAGTGGCATTTTGCTGTCGTGCTTGCCGATGAAATTGACCGCCTCCTTGCCCAGCAAGGCAGTGGCATAACCCTCTTCCTTGACCGGCTTGTCATTGCGCCGCCAATCCAGACTGCCGTCGCGCGCGATCTTCTTGACATGATCGATCTCGCCCATCAGGGGCCCGTAGTGGACATCGAAGCCGCGCTGCGTCGGCCAGAACTCGCGTTTGGCGTGCCCCAGGTGCCACTTGCCGACCAGCACCGTGCGATACCCTGCATCCTTGAGGGCGCGTGGCAGAATACGCTCGTCCAGGGGCAGGCCGTAGCTGCTGAAGGATTGCACCGCTAGCGTCTGAAAACCATAGCGCATCGGATAGCGGCCCGTCATCGCGGCGGCGCGGGTCTGGCCGGAGAAGGGCTGGACGTAGAACTTTTCCAGCCTGTAGCCACCCTGTGCCAGACGGTCGATGTGCGGTGTCTTTACGGCGCCACCGTGATAACCCACGTCGCGCCATCCCAGATCGTCCACGGTGATGTAGAGGAGGTGGGGTCGGTCCTGTGCAATGCCCGCGGCAGGCGACAGCAGCACGCAGAATATCAAGGCGAACCAGGTGAGCGGTGTTCGCTGTGGCATGATGGCTCCGGCGATGGTGTGGCTTATTGTCGTTCGAGTATGGCACGGGAGAGGGGGCGAGGAATGCTGTCGAGCATGCGGTGGATTGCAGCCTGTCTGGGTATCGCGGCGCAAAGTACGTCGGGCGCGGGGCTGCCGCCGGAGGGCAAGTTCGAGTTCGTGTTCTGCTACGGCGGCGACGTGAAGGTGATCGAGCACTCGACGAACGTCATGGGAGGTACCGCTAGTGTCAGCGGTCCCATCCGCAGCATGAGCGAAGGGGGCGTACTCGACAAGACCGCCGCCTCTTGTCACAGCACATTTACCGTGGTGCAGAGCAAGATCAACGAGTATGGCTTCTGTGAAGTGGTCGATGCCGACGGTGATCGCATGTTTTACGCGTATACCTCTGACGCCCAGGGCGGACGTTGGACGGGCTATCCCGGTTCGGGCAAATATCAGAGCTACCTCTGGCAAGCGGAGTGGGAGCGTATGGGACCCTTTCCCAGCGCGACACCGGGCAAGGTGCAGGGTTGCCATCGGGCATGGGGCAGTTTCAGGCACTCGAAGGCGACCGAATTTCAGGCCAAATAGCCAGTTGTGATTGGCGCCCTGCTGAATCGATGTACCGCTTCCGGAGGACCGGTACATCTGGCTTGGCTCACGCTGGCAGCATCGCCCGCATAAGCGGCTAGAATCGTTTGATGCCAACCAATCTGCCGTCGCCATCACCATTGCACCAGCGGCTCAACGAGGTGGAGAACCGCCTGCGCTGGGGCCGTCGCCTGCGCATCGCTGCGTGGATCTTGTGCGCTTTCGTGTTCGGTGCGGTGCTGATCCGGGCGTTGGGTATTACACAGGTTCATCAGCCGCTGTGGGCTGTGTTGTTGCTGCTGGGCATTCTCGGATTCTTTGGGTTTGGTACGGCCTTGGTGCGCGAGGTATTGCGGCAGCGGGGCGGTTTGTCCGAGGCGGCCCGAGTGGCGGATGCGCGCGGCGGGCTGCACGATGAATTGACCAGTGCACTGTGGTTCGACCGCCAGCCAGACGGCTCGTCCTGGATTTCGGCCCATCTGGCGCGCGCCGCGCGTACCGCCGGAGGTCTGAATCCTGGCGCTGTCGCGCCAGTGCGATTGCCCCGCAGCCTGTGGGGCGCGGCCGTGTTGGCCGCGCTCTTCTACGGCCTCACCGCCGTGGCACCGAGCATGCGCGAGTCTCTGGCCCGCCTGGAGGAGTCGGGCGCCGCCGCCGAGCAGGCGCGAAATGCGGCGCAGATCCGGGCGCTGATCAAGCAGACCGACAACCCCGACGTGGCACAGAAACTTGAGCAGGCCCTGGCCGCGCTGGAGAAGAAAGACGCCTCGTCGCAAGAAAAGCGCAAGCTGCTGGCCGACGCCAAGGAAGCGGTCGAGCAGCACAATATGGAGATGAACTCCATGCGCGAGGGCCTT
>Ga0194131_10004029_pt1 | contig 22526 bp, 22 predicted proteins | sample TA2KigO120mmetaG_FD_148631 | JGI IMG/M metagenome (GOLD analysis project Ga0194131, IMG submission 148631) | Freshwater microbial communities from Lake Tanganyika, Tanzania - TA2015053 Kigoma Offshore 120m | ecosystem: Environmental > Aquatic > Freshwater > Lake | place: Tanzania: Lake... | reverse complement strand
CATAGCTTCACACCTCGTTCGGCCCCTTCGGCGCTAAGGCACGCGGGCACGACCGCGTTCGGCGCCACCTTCGCGATCCAGGGGCCGCTCTTCAACTTCGGCGCCGGCCTGTCGCTCATCCTGACCCGGCCGTTCGCGGTCGGAAACATCATCACCGTCAACAAGGTGAGCGGCGTGGTCGAGGAGATCAGGCTCGGCGCCACGATTCTGACCGGCGAAGACGGCGAGCGCATCACCGTCCCCAACAAGGATATCGTCGGCCACACCATCGTCAATTCCGAGTCGGCCACACCATCGTCAATTCCGACACCTACCGGATCGTCGAATCGCAGGTCTTGATCGCGACCGGCACCGACGCCGAGCGGGCGGTCGCCGCGCTCGATCGCGCCATCGTCGGCTTCCCCGAAGTGGTCGAAGCCGGTACGCCCCAGGTCGGCATCCATGGCTTCGCGATCGGCGGCATCGTGATCGGGATGCGGTTCTGGGCGCCAAGCCGGAAGTACTACCAGACCCGCTAAGCGGTCCATTTGGCCGCGCTCATGAGCGTATCGGGTCAGCCCGTCAACAACGACGGGTCCCCGCTCTAGCAAGTCCACTCCCTTCCCCCGCCGGGCCTCCTCTGCCATAGTCGATCGCAGCCGTGAACGTGGCTTTTCAGGGGAGGGCAGTCATGACTACGCGCATATTGGTTCGTTGGGCGTCCTTGGTCGCGGTGACGTTTGCGTTACTCGGGCTCGGCGGAGCGTTCGCTCAGCCAGCGCCCAAACGGGGCGGCGAACTTCATAGCTTGATGAATCCCGAGCCCGGTCATCTCGCGATCGGTCTGAGCCTGCAGGTTCCTTCGCAGGTGATCGGCAGCAAGATCATGCAGTCGCTGGTGAAGTACGACTACGACTTCAAGCCGATCCCGGTGCTGGCCGAATCGTGGACGATCTCGCCCGACGGCAAGACCTACACCTTCAAGCTGCGCCGGAACGTCAAGTGGCACGACGGTAAGCCGTTCACCGCGAAAGACGTCGTCTTCACCACGACCGAGCTGCTGAAGACGCACCCGCTCTCGCGCCGCGTGTTCGCGCGGGTCGAGAAAACGACCGCGACCGACGACCACACCGTCGTGTTCCAACTCAAGGAGCCTTACGCGGCGTTCATGACCGCATTCGACCCATCGTCGATCCCGATCTATCCGGCCCACCTTTACGAAGGCACCGAATACCAAAAGAACCCGTGGAACGAAAAGCCGATCGGCACCGGCCCGTTCAAGTTCGCCGAGTGGAAAAAGGGCTCGCACATCAAGCTCGTCCGCAACGACGACTACTGGAAGCCGGGACTTCCCTATCTCGACGCCATCTACTTCCATTCGATTCCCGATGCCGCCGGCCGCGCCATCGCGCTCGAACAGGGCAAGGTTCACTTCACGAGCTGGGGCAACATCGAAGGCTACGACGTCGCCCGGCTCAAGGCGCTGCCGAGCCTCGAGATGACGACCAAGGGCTACGAGATGATCGGCGTCATGATGTGGCTCGAGTTCAACTACCGGAAGCCGCCGTTCAACGATGTCCGCTTCCGCAAAGCGCTCGCCCACGCCATCGACCGCAAGTTCATCCAGCAGAACATCTACTACGGCCTCGGCAAGATCCCGACCGGCCCGTTCGCAAGCGTCACCAAGTACTATGATTCCAAGGTCGACACCGGCTGGGACTTCAACCCGGCCAAGGCGCGCCAACTGCTGGACGAGATGGGCCTCAAGCCCGACAAGGACGGTGTCCGCCTGAAGACCACCTTGATGCCGATCGCCGCGACCTACGGTGAGCAGTTCGTCCGCATCGGCGAGTACCTGAAGCAGGCGCTCAAGGATGTCGGCATCGACGCCCCGATCGTCGCCGTCGACGCGCCGACCTGGATCAAGCGCATGGGCGATTGGGAGTACGACCTCGCCGTCAACTTCATCGGCCAATACGGCGACCCCGAGTTGGGCGTCGCCCGTACCTACATTTCGTCCAACATCCAGAAGGGCATCCCGTTCAACAATATGGCGGGTTACGCCAACCCCAAGGTCGACGAGTTGTTCGCCAACGGCGCGGTCGAGATGGACGAGGCGAAGCGTGCCGCGATCTACCGCGAAATGCAGAAAGTCATGGTCGATGACGCGGTCTTCGTGTGGCTGCTGGAGTTCGAGTATCCACACTTCATTAACAAGAAATTCAAGAACGTGATCGTCAATGCCCACGGCAACAAGGACGACTTCGAAGCCGTCCACATGGTGCCGTGACGTCCGGTTTGTGTTGCCGCTGACCGGTGGCGCCGCGTCCGGGGGACCGGCCGGCGCCGCCGTATCCCGCCGCCGCCGCTAACCGCATCCCATGGGTCGAGCCGGATACATCCTGCGCCGTTTGCTCAAGGGCGTGATCGTCGTCCTCGCGATCATCGTCCTCAATTTCTTCTTGATCCGCGCCGCCCCCGGCGATCCGGCAATGGCGTTGGCCGGCGAGGCCGGCGCGGCGGACGCGGAGTATCTCGCCAAGCTCCGCCAGGACTTCGGCCTCGATCGCCGGTTGCACGAACAGCTCGCCATTTACATGTGGGGGTTCGTGACCCTCGATCTCGGCTACTCCTATAAGCATGGCCAACCGGTTATCAAGCTGATCGCCGAGCGTCTGCCCTCGACCATCCTTCTGACGATCACCGCCTACGTCCTTTCGCTGGTCCTGGGCGTCGTGTTCGGCACCGTCGCGGCGCTCCGCGTCAATAGTTGGGTCGATACGACCTTCACCGTGCTCGCGCTCGTCTTTTACGCGGTGCCGCTGTTCTGGCTCGCCTTGATGAGCATCCTCCTGTTCTCGGTCGTGCTCGACTGGCTGCCGGCGGTCGGCTACGCCACCGTCGGCGCCGGGCACACCGGCTTCGCCCACGTCCTCGACGTCGCCCACCACATGATACTGCCGACCGTCGCGCTCTCCCTGTTCTACCTCGCGGTCTACGCCCGCCTCGCCCGCGCCTCGGTGCTCGAGGTGTCGCGCCAAGAATTCGTCACCACCGCCCGTGCCAAAGGGGTCGACGAAGGCCGCATCGTCCGCGCCCACATCTTGCGGAACGCGATTCTGCCGGTGATCTCGATGGCCGGCTTCCAAGCCGGGCATCTGGTCGGCGGCACCGTGATCGTCGAGACCATCTTCGCCTGGCCTGGAATCGGCCGGCTCGCGTTCGAAGCCGCGTTGGGGCGCGACTATACCTTGCTGCTCGGCGTCTTCTTCCTCACCTCGGCGCTGGTCGTCGTGTTCAACCTCCTGACCGACCTCATTTACACCGTGGTCGATCCGCGCATCGAGGTCGCAGCGTGACCGAGTTCTGGCGGCGTTATCGCCGCAACCGCGGCGCGGTGCTCGGCCTCGTCGTCATGATTGCGGTGGTCGTGCTCGCGGCGAGTGCACCGCTGGTGTTCCCGGCCTCGCCCTGGAAGCTCGCCGGGCGACCGTTCCTGCAGCCGCTAGACCCGGTGTTCATGCTGGGGACCGACATGCTCGGCCGCGACATCGCCGCCGGCATCGCCCACGGCGCGCGCGTCTCGCTGTTGGTCGGGCTCGCGACTGCGCTCGCCTCGACCTTGATCGGCATCCTGATTGGCGGCACCGCCGGCTATGCCGGCGGGCGGGTCGACGATGCTCTGATGCGCTTCACCGAACTGTTCCAGACTATTCCGCCGTTCATCCTGGCGATCGTGCTGGTGGTGATCTTCAGCCCGAGCATTTATTCCGTGATCGTCGCCATCACCGCCATCAGTTGGCCGCCGGTGGCGCGGCTGGTGCGCGGCGAGTTCCTGACGCTCAGGAGCCGCGAGTTCGTCCAGGCCTCGATCGTGATCGGTCAAGGCCACGCCCGCATCATGATCTCGCAGATTCTTCCCAACGCGATGCCGCCGATCATCGTCTACGCCTCGTTGATGGTGGCGTCCGCGATCCTGCTCGAATCGGCGCTGTCGTTCTTGGGCCTCGGCGACCCGCAATTGATGAGCTGGGGCTTCATGATTGGCGCGTCGCGGAACGTGATCCGGATCGCGTGGTGGATGAGCGTGTTTCCCGGGCTCGCCATCTTCCTCACCGTGCTCGCGCTCAATCTGGTGGGCGAGGGTTTGACCGACGCCTTGAACCCGCGCCTCGCGCGCGACGTTCGCCGCTAGCCCGACCGACCGAGCCCGACGATGGCCGCAAGCGATTGGAAATTGAGCGTCATGATGGGCCATGGCTCGGTCAAGCGCGCGCTCCAGCTCTGGCGCCGCTGCGACGAGATCGGGCTCGACGTCGTCGGCGCCGCCGACTCGCAGAACCTGATGCGCGAGATCTACGTGTGCCTGACCGCGGTCGCGCTGTCGACCAAGCGCGCCCGGATCATGAGCTATGCCACCAACCCGGTGACCCGCCACCCGAGCGTGACCGCCGGCGCGTTCGTCGCCATGAACGAGCTGGCGCCTGGGCGGCTAATGATGGGGATCGGCACCGGCGATTCGGCGCTGTGGTCGATGGGCCGGAAGCCGGCCAAGCTCGCGCTGCTCCGCTCCTACATCGAGACGGTCAAGGCGCTCTGCGCCGGCGACTACGTCACCTGGGACGGCAACCGCTTCAAGCCGGCGTGGGCCCACTTCGAGCCGTTCGATCTCCCGGTCTACGTCATGTGCTCCGGTCCCAAGATCCTGCGCATGGCGGCCGAGGTCGCCGACGGCGCCGTCATCCATATGGGCTTCGCGCCCGAGGACATCGCCCACGCCCGCAGCATCGTCGAAGAGGGCCGCCGCGCCGCCGGCAAGGATCCCAAGACGTTCGATATCTGGTGGAACGCGCACATCGTGTTCGACGAGAGCTATGCGGCCGCCGCGCGCCGCTCGATCGGGTGGCTGCCGAGCTGGCTCACGATGGGGAGCATGGACGGCAAGGGTATCCCCGACCAGTACAAGGAAAAGCTCAAGCAGTTGAACGCCGACACCCACAGCCTCGCTTCGGTCTACCGCAGCAAGAACCGCGAGGAGATCGTGGTCGAGCGCGCCAAGGAGCTCGGGCTTTACGATTGGCTGTTGTCGCGCTCGCCGCGCCTGTTCGGCACTACCGCCGACGTCGCGGAGCGCATGAACGACCTCAAGCGCACGCTCGACTTGAAGCAGTGGATATTCTTCGCCTGGGGCAAGGGCGAGCGCACCGGCGGCGAGGACGCGGAGCGGCTCGAGATGATTGACCGCGTCGGCCTCGAGCTCCGGCCGCTGCTCGCATGAAAGGGGCTGTTTTGTTCGCGACCCTCCTCCTAAGTGCGGCGATCGGCAGCGCGGCGGCTCAGGAGAAGGTCGCGTTCCCCTCCCACGCCCTCGATCCCGCGAGCGGCAAGCCGGCCGAGATCGCCGGTGTGCTTTACCGCCCCGAGGGCACCGGCCCGTTCGCGGCCGTGGTCGGCCTCCATGGCTGAGCAGCATGGTCGACCGCAACGGTCGCCTGTTCTCGACCTACCGGGCGTGGGCGGAGTACCTGCGCGACCACGGCTACGTCGCGCTCATGGTCGACAGTCTCACCTCGCGCAATATCCGCAAGGTGTGCGGCCAGGGAAGCAATGCCGCATCGCCGAGCCAAGTCAGGCCCTATGACGCTTACGGTGCGCTCACCTACCTCGAAAGCCAGCGGTTCGTGAACCCGGATCGGGTCGCGCTGATGGGGTGGTCGCACGGCGGCGGCACCGTGCTCTATACGACTGCGCCCGCGACCGGGGCCCGCCCGCCGCCCGCGATCACCCGCGCCGAGTTCAAGGCCGCGATCGCCGTGTACCCCGGCTGGTGCCGGTCGACGACGAAGGGCGGCTCGTGGCGTCCGATCGTGCCGCTGCTCGCGCTGTTGGGCGCCGCCAACGACTGGCCCCCGGCCCCGCCCTGCGTCGAGTTCCTGGACGGCGTCAAACGCCGCGGCGGCGCGGTCGAGAATGTCGTCTACCCCGACGCGCGCCACGGTTTCGATATGCTCTCGACCGAGGTCCGCGTGCTCGAGAACGTCTAAGCCGGCGCCAGCGGCCGGGCGCCTTCGGTCGGCGGCAACGCTGCGGCGCGCGCCGATGCCTATGCGCGCGTGCTGGTGTTCTTGAAAAGGAGTTGGGTCAGTGACGGCGAACCGCCGCCCCCTCCCCAACCCCTCCCCCCCTGCGAAGCAGGAGGAGGGGGGTAGCGGAGCGAGCCGCCAGAGGGGGCTCGAGAAATCGTACCCTTAGACTAACTAAAGCATATTCTCCAAGCTACCAACGAAAGGGGCTGTAGCCGGTGAGGAACTTGCAAACGTTATGTTAGTCTTCATCACCCGCGACCTGTCGCGGGAGTTCCTTGAAACGTCGCTTGCAGAATACCGCGCCCAGGCGCCAAGGCTGTGGCGACGGCCGGGACCAGCAAGGCCTAGAAAAGCGGCCTATTCCTAGAAGCTGAACGCCGCGCCGATCTGCGCCAGCCAGACCGTACGGTCATTGCGGGCGTCAGTGCCGAGGCTCTGCTTGAGGCCGCTGCGTGCCTTGCCGGCACCCAGCACCGGGACGACGGTCAGGCCCTTCACCGGCGTCTCCCATTCGGCGTAGACGTTGATCTCGTCCATGATGCCCTTGTGGGTGACGTTCGCCGTCTGGCCCGCCTCGTTGAAGTTGAAGCGGTAGAGGATCAGGCCGACGCGCAGCGTGTCCTCGATGGGCACGGCCAACAGGTGTGCATGATGGACATTGAGGTTGCTGTTACCGAGCCCGGTGTAGCGACCGTAGATCTCGCCCTGCGTCCACGTGCCGATGCCGCGCGGGCCGTTGCCGGGGAACAGCGGGTCCCACGACTTGTCGGTCTGGTCGTTGGGGTTGGCATCGCCGCTGAAGCGGCCGTAGCGGTAGCCGACACGCGGGCTCCAGGGCAGAGCCCACAGTGTGTAATGCGGCTCGAGGTACCAGGCGTCGGCCCGCACCTTGCGCAGGGTCTTGTCATTCCGCTGGATGCCGTATTCACCGTAGAGCGAGAAATCCGGCAGCATCGGGAGGACAGCGCCGCCGAGGCGGGCGGAGTAGATCTCGAGGCCGTCGCGGTTGGCGCCGAGCGCCGAGCCGTTGCCGCCCCCCATGAAAGAGAAGTTACGACCGCCGGTCGAATCCGCCTCGGTAAAGCGAAGCGCCATCAGGCCGGCGTACCAGAGGCGCTCGTCGTATTCGAAGCGCCCGTGGTCCTCGTGGCTGGACTCGAACCATTCGAGGTTGGCGCCGAAGAATTCCGAATGCGGGTTGTCGTTGTCCCGGGTGAGTGTTTGATCCACGACGGCCCGTGCCCGGAAGAGATCGGCGCGCACGGGCGCCGTGTTGATCCGCGCCACCGCCGTCTGCTCAAAGGCCGTGCGCGGGCCGAGCACGGAGGCAGCGCGCCGCCCCCCGTTGGCCGTGCCTTCGAGGATCATGAAGCCGTCTCCGATGCGGATCGACTGACGGCCGAACGAGAGATCGAGGGCGTTGTCGCCCAGGCCGGAGAGCATGTCGCCCGATTTCCAGCCGATGGCCGCGTCCTCGGGCAGGAGTTTCTCGGGGCGGCCTGCGGTGGGCGAAGGATTGGCAGCGTCACCGTCGCCGCGCGTGCCCGCGCCGATGACGCTGAACAGCCCGTAAGCGGCGCCCGAACCCTGAAGGTCGTATTCGAGGCCGAGCGACGGCTTGACGAAGTACTCCAGCCAGTTGCGCGTGCCCTGGCGCGCGCCGTTGGCGTCAACCGCCGTGGTGCCAAGGCCGAAATTCGAGTTCGAGACGTGATAGCCGCCGGTCGCGGCGTCGATCATCAGGTTGAGCGAGAGACCGCCGGCTTCAATCTTCCAGCCGCGCTGTTCGTCTTCCGAGGCGCCGGCCACGGGGGCCGCCAAGGCCAAGGCCAGCGCTACCAGGACGGCGCGCAATTCTGCGTGACGCATTTTTCATTCCCCTCAAGAGCGACCCGCCGGGCCACTTCCTGAATAATGTTATATTATAACAAACGATAGTGTTATATTATAACATACTAAAGGGGGCAATCAGTGCTGCCCCAGGCGTCCGTACAGCCAGCCGGCGCTGCCGCCCAGTACGGCCCAGAAGATGGCGCTGGCGATGAGCGAAGCCGCGACGAACTGCGCGGCAAGCTCCGTCGGTGCGCTGCCACCCGCCTCGTGCGGATGCGGCGCGCCGATCAGGTGCGACAGGACGATCAGGGCGATGCCCGCGATCCGCCAGGTCAGGGCTTTGAGGAAGACCAGGAACACGAGGCCCCCGGCGGTCGCCAGCGCCGTCGCCAGCCACCAGAACTGACGCAGGCCGAGTGCGGCGGCCTGGGTGCCCGGCAGTTTGGGCGGCAGGCCAAGGGATGGAGCCAGGGCAAATACGGCAAATCCGCCGAGGCCCCAGAGCAATCCCTGGCGCGCGTCGACGGGTCGGCCACGAAGCGCGAACAGGCCCGTGAGGATGAGGGCAAAGCCGACGCCCACCGGCACATCGGCGAGTGCCGTCTAGGCCTGCCAATTAATCCTTTTTCCCGCCGAACAGGCCTTTGACCGCGCCGAGCGGATCAGTTTTGGCGCCGCCCGCGGATGCCCCGCCGCTTCCGGGCGCGGCGCCCGGCAGCAACCACTTGACGCCCTCGACCGCCTTGGTCGGTTCCTTGATCGCGTCCTTCACCATCGCGCCGAGGTCGGGCTTGAACGAGAGGTTCGACCACGGCCCCGCGACGATCACCGGCACCGTGAGTCCTGCCACTTTTTGCTTACCGCCTTGGCCTTCGGTCGTCATCGCGAGCTTGGGCTCGACCCGGTAGTTCATCGCCTGCTTCGGCAGATCGACCGTACCGGCGCCGGCGACGCGCAGGAGCGGCGAGAGCAGCGCCAAGTCGGTGTTCTTCACGATGCCGTTGGCGACGGTGAAGGTGCCGAAGAGCTCGGCGAAGTCGGTCTTCTGCGCCGCCCGCGCTGCAGGATCGGTGAACGCGGTGGCGACGTTCCGGACCATGGCGCCCAGGTTGATGCCGCGAATCGCGCCGTTCTTGAACGCGAGATCGCCCTTGCCCTGCAGCGCGCCGATGAGCGCGCGCTGGCTCGCGCCTGAGGTCGCGAGCTGTACGGTGCCGCCCATACCGCCTTCGAGCCGATCGAAGCCGACGGCGTCGGTCAGGAGTGGGTTCGCCTGCACGTCCTTCAGATCGAACGCCGCCTCGATCGTGGCCGGCGTGCGGCTTGCATCGACGACGATTCGCCCGGTGCCGCGGCCCTGGTAGAGCGCGAGCTCGGTCAACGCCGCGTTCAAGCGGCCGTTCTTGAGCGCGACGGCGACGGCGCTCCTCCCGATCTTGATCTGCTGGACCTGAAGCGCGCCCAGGCTCAAGCTCACATCGGCATCGACGGCTTTGAGGCCGCTCAGGTCGATCGGCTCATCGCTCCAGCCTTCGTCGTTCTTGGCCGCGGCCGGAGCCGCCGGTGCCGGCTTCGCCGGCTCGTCGCACAGGTAAAGGTTGAGATCGAGCTTGTCGACGTCGAGCTTGGCCTTGATCGCCGGCCGCGCGCCGGCCGAATCGAACTCGACGTCGCCCTTGGCCTTGGTCTGATCGATTTCGAACTCGGCGCCGGTGAAGGCGAGCTTGGGCCCATTGACGCCGAACTTGCCCTTGATCGCGAGCGGGCCGAGGCCCTGCCCTTTGAGCGCGACCGGATTGCCGGTCCAGGCGGCAAGCGCCCGGATCGAGGGCACCTTGAGATCGACGCCGCCCTCGACCTTGAGGACGGCGGCGCTGGCGACCGTGCCGTCGAACGCGAGCGTCATTGGCTTGGCCGAGAGCGAGGTTTTGACGCCCGAAGCCGCGCCCTCCATGAGCTTCCGCGGGGCCGCGACGTCGAGCTTGAGGCGTACCGTTTCGCCCTTCCACGCGAGTTCGCCCGCCGCCTTGAGCGGGCTATCCAAGTTGGCGAGCGCGACCGTGACGTTCACGTTCTTGATCTCTTCGCGGGTGCCGGCTTTGGCATCTATGTAGGTGACGGTGCCGTTCGCGATCCGGATGTCGCCCAACTTGAGATCGCTGAGGCCGCCCTTGGCCCCACCGCCGCTCGCCGGCTTGGCCGCCGTCCCGCCGCTCGCCGCCGGCGCGCCGAATTCCCAGTTCTTGCGCCCTTGGCGATCGACCTCGAGCACGATGGTCGGATCGACCAGGACGAAGCTGTCGATCGCGATCTCGCCCGCGAGCAGCGGCAGCAGCCGAACCTCGATCTTAAGGCGGCTCAAACTCGCCATCTCCTTGACTGAACCCCATGAGGCGTTGCCGAACTTCACTTTCTCGACCACGACCGCGGCCCTCGGGAACAGCGACAGGGTGACGTCGCCGGCGATGGTGAAGTCGCGTCGGGTCGCCTCGCGCACCTCGGCCGCGATCTTGTCCTTGTGCGCCGCGATCGGCACGAACAGCGGGATCGCGATCAGCGCAACGATCACCAACACCAGAACGGCGCTAAGGCCGATCAGTAGCTTCTTGATCGTGCCCTCCCAAAAAAAACGGCAGCCGAGTCGCCCCGGCTGCCGTCGGCGATCGTCGTTTGCCTTACTTGATCTCGACCTCGACGCGGCGGTCGGCGGCAGCGCGCTCGCCGTCCTTGGCGCCGGACACCGTCTTGTCTTCGCCCGCCGCGGTCCCCTTCAAGAGGCCGGGCGCGAAGCCTTCACGTGTCAGGTAATTGGTGACCGCTTCGAGCCGTGCTTGCGAAAGCTTCATGTTGGCTTCCGCTCCGCCCGAGCGGTCGGCGTGCGCGGAAAGCGCGATCTCTTTCGCCTGCAGCGAGCGCGCCGTCATCGCGATCTTGACCAGCGTTTCACGGGCTTTGATATCAAGGAGGGCGCTGTTCGAATCGAAGTAGATTACGAACTTGCGCTCGGGCGCCGGTGCCGGCGCGGCTGGACGCGCTGCGGCCGCAGGTGCGGCGGCAGGGGCTGGCGTCGCAGCGGCGGCGGGTCCCGGCGGCGGCACCTTCAGAATCGCGACCACCTTGTCCATGGCCGCCTCGAATTCGGCGAGGCAGCGGCGGATTTCGGCCGGCTGGTTGTCTTCCTCGATCTCTTCCATCCAGCAGTCGAACATCGCCTGAGCGCGCGCGGTGTCGGCCGCGGCCCGGGTCCGGCCGCCGGTGTTGAGCGCGTTGATCAGGCGATCGCGCGTGAACGCCGCTTCGGTCGCCCACTTCGCCTTGATATTGCGCGCTTCGAGATAATCAGGCTGCGGTGCTTCGCTGCTGCCGGCGTCGCGTGCCTTGGCGAGGAACCAATCGACTTCCTCCCAGTCGCTTTCGCCCTGCTCCTTGACGGCCAACGCGATGTACTCCTTGTGGAGCGCCTTGTGGAAATCGGTGCCCTTGAGCGCCATGTTGCGCACTTCGTTGATGTCGGTGTGCGTGGCACAGGCGCTGAGCGCGAGCGCCGCCGCGATTGCTCCCAGCCGGGCAAGCATGGTGGTCACGTCCGTCCTCCCTGAAACAGCCGCGCGAGCGTTCCACCCGCGGGCCTGATGATCAACCCGCCAACTATGCGGGCAGTCAATCAAAATATCAAGGCGAACAAGGCGTTATCGTTTTTTCGCTGGGTCCTAATCGAGCGGAGTGCGGGGCTGTTCCAGTTCGAACTCGCGCGCCATCGCCATCATCGAGCGCATCGCGCCGAGAATGAAACTCAACGCATTCTCGCGCGCGGCCCGTTTGAGCGCCCGTTCCTCGGCCGCCTCGCGCGCCCGCTCGCGCTTTAGCTCGTCATAGCTCGACTTCGGCCGCGTCACGGCCTCGGCCGACGCGCCGCACACCATGGCAGCGCCGTCGAACTGGCAGGCGACGATATCGCCCGACTGCCGATCGAGCCGCCACACCGTCGTTTCGGTGGCTTTGACGATTTGAAAGCGATGCTCGGCGGCGGTCGGCGCCGTTGACGCTCGGCCGATATCGGCTTCGGCCCGAGCCGTGAGAGGGTAGGCCGCAACAGCTAAGAAAGAAACTAAAGATAAAACTTTAACATATTGATTATTCATGTTTTATAATTTCGTAACTCTATTACGAACTAACTCCGAGCCACTGCAACAGCGCGATCAATACCCGAACCGCAGCATAGGCGCCGAGCCCCACCGCGGCGGCGAGCACCGCGACCTTGAGATGCGCAACCATGCGTTCTTCCTGTGCCGTCGGCCTTCGCGTCGTTGCCCACCGTGGCGCCGGGACGCCGAAGCCAAGGCCGTGACGTATCGGGCCGGCCGCCATTTATAGTAAGAGTCATGGATTCGCTACGAACGCCCGTATTGACGCGCGGACGAACTGCTCTATTCCGCCCCGCCCAGCCCTCGCCCCCCATGCCGGCAACGTCTGAGGCCCTGTTCGCGCGCTTGAACGAACTGGGTATTCACACGACCACACACCGTCACCCGCCCCTCTTCACGGTCGAAGATTCCAAGCGGTTGCGCGGCGCGCTCCCGGGTGGCCACTGCAAATCTTTGTTCCTCAAAGACAAGAAGGACCAGCTCTACCTGTTGGTAGCGTTTGAGGATCGAGCGATCGACCTGAAAACCTTGCACAAGAAAATCGAGAGCGGCCGGCTTTCGTTCGGCCGGCCCGAGTTGCTGTGGGAAGTCTTGGGCGTCAAGCCCGGCGCGGTGACGCCATTCGCGCTCATCAACGATAGCGCCCATCGCGTTGCCGTTTGGCTCGATCGCGGCATGCTCGGGTGCGCGCTCCTCAACTACCACCCGCTCGACAACACCCAAACCACGGCCATCCGGTCGGGCGACCTGCTCACTTTCATTGCCGCGTGCGGACATAAGCCGCGCTTGATCGATCTCGAATCGGCGCTGTCGTCGCGAGGCTGACGCGGGGCCCCGGGTCGCCATTGCTGGCGCGCCCGGGCACCGTCTATAGTCGAAGCAAGTCGAACGACATCGACACTATCGGAGGTTTCCATGAGGCTTCATTCATCGCTTATCGCGCTCGCCGCAGCCGTGGCCGGCGTGGCCTTGGCGGTATCCGCGACCGCGCAGCCTAAGTCCCTGACTCTCGGCACCGCCTCGCTCGGCGGCACCTACTTCATCTACGGCGGCGTCGTCGCTCAACTCCTGACCGAAAAAGGCGGGATCAATACCTCGACCCAGCAGACCCAGGGCCCCAACCAGAACATCATCCTGGTCGAGGACAAGAAGATCGAACTCGGCATGACGACGATGGGGATCGCGCTCCAGGCCCGGAACGGCGCCGAGTGGACCCAGGGCAAGAAGTACACGAGCTTCCGGGCGCTGTTCCCGATGTACGACACGCCGTTCCATTTCATCACCACCGACAAGTCGGGGATTACCAAGGTCGCCGATCTGAACGGCAAGGCGGTCGGCGTCGGCCCCAAAGCCGGCACGCCTGGCACCTATTTTCCGCTGATGTTCGAGGCGCTCGGCCTCAAGGTCACGGTCCGCAACGGCAGCGCCAACGACATGGCGAGCCAGTTGGGCGACGGGCTGATCCACAGCTTTGCCTTCGCCGCCGGCCTGCCGATCGCGGCCTATTCGGAAATCGAGGCCAGTCGCCCCGTCAAGTACTTTACCTTCACCGACGCCGAGATCAAGACGATGCAGGCGAAAATGCCCGAGCTGTCGGCCTCAATGATCCCGAAGGGCACCTACAAGACGCTCACCGAGGACCATAAGACGGTCGGGCTCTACAATTTCGCGATCGCGCACCAGGAAATGGCCGAAGACGTCGCCTACAAGGTCGTGAAGACGGTGCTCGAGAACAACGACGCCATGGTCAAGGGCCACGCCGCGGCCAAGGAAACGATCCTCGCCAACTGGAAGGCGAACACGTTCCTGCCGTTCCACCCCGGCGCGGCGCGCTACCTCAAGGAAAAGGGCATCGAGGTCCCGGCGAACCTGCGCTAGACCGCGGACGACGTGAGCGGGCAGTCGGCGGACGACGGCGCGCCCGGCGCCGTCGACGCCAACGCGCTCGAGTTCCAGGGCTCGATCCGCGCGCTCGACGGCCGACTGGCAACGGCGCTGGTCGGGGTCGGCGTCGCGTTCATGCTCTTCCACATCGCCGTCCTCAACCTGTGGCCGATCGATTCGATACTGTTCCGCGCCATTCACCTGGCGTGGGGGTCGACATTAGGCTTCGCCTACTTCGCGGTCGGCCGCGGCCGCGACCGCACGCGCGTTCCGTGGTTCGACTGGCTCCTGATCGCGGCCGCGATCGCCTGCGCGGTCTACATCGGAATCTTTCTCGCCGAGCTCCAGTTTCGCGCCGGCGCGCTCTACACGACCGGCGATTTCATCACCGGACTTGTCGGCACGCTGCTGGTACTCGAATTCGCCCGCCGCACCGCCGGCATCGCCCTGGTCGTCATTTGCCTCGTGTTCCTGCTCTACGCCTTCGTCGGGCCGTGGCTGCCGGGCGTGCTCTACCACAAGGGGTTCGATCTCGGTTTCCTGGTTACCTACATCTTCAGCGATCAAGGCATTTTCGGCGGCACGCTCGAAGTATCTTCGACCTTCATCGTCATGTTCACGGCCTTCGCCGCATTCCTCGGGCGCTCGAAGGCCGGCGACTATTTCAACGACCTGGCGCTGGCCGCGGTCGGGTGGGCGCGCGGCGGCCCGGCCAAAGGCGCGGTCGTGTCCGGAATTTTGTTCGGCTCGATCAGCGGCTCGTCGGTCGCCAACGTCGTCGCCTCGGGCTCGATCACGATCCCGCTGATGCGCCGGAGCGGCTACGACCGTGCCACCGCCGGCGCGGTCGAAGCGACGTCCTCGACCGGCGGGCAACTGACCCCGCCGGTAATGGGGGCCGGCGCTTTCATCATGGCCGAGGTAACCGGCATTCCCTATGGCGATATCGCCGCGGCCGCGATCATTCCGTGCCTCCTTTTCTATATCGCCTGCTACGCGCACTGCGACCTGCACGCGGTCCGGAACGGCTTGCGCGGTCTGCCGCGGAGCGAATTGCCGGCGCTGCGCCCGCTCTTGGCCCAGCTCTATCTCCTGGCGCCGGTCGCGGTGCTGATTTGGGCATTTCTCGACGGCAAGTCGGGCTTTCGCGCCGCCGGACTCGGCATGCTCGCCTGTATCTTGGTGTCGTGGTTGACGCAGTCCCACCGCATGGGCCCCAAGGCGATCGCCGGCGCGCTCGATAGCGCCGCGCGCGACTGTATCCCGCTAGTCGCGATCTGTGCCGCCGCCGGCATCATCGTCGGCGTCATCGCGCTGACCGGGATCGGCGGGCGGTTCTCCTCGCTCGTGCTCGCGATCGCCGGCGAGAACAAGCTGCTGGCGATGATCTTCGCGATGGTGGTTTCGATCGTGCTCGGCATGGGCATGCCGACCACCGCCGCCTACGCGATTGCCGCCGCGGTAATGGCGCCGGGGCTCGTGCGCATGGGCGTGCCGCCGCTGGTCGCCCACATGTTCATCTTTTATTACGCGGTCCTGTCGGCGATCACGCCGCCGGTCGCGGTCGCTTCGTTCGCCGCCGCCGGCCTCGCCCGCGCCGATCCGTGGCGGACGTCGTGGATCGCGGTGCGGTTGGGCCTTGCCACCTTGATCGTCCCGTTCATGTTCTTCTATTCACCGCTGCTCCTCGGCCAGGGGCCGTGGCTCGAGGTCGCGTGGGTGTTCGGCTCGGCCGCGCTCGGCGTCGTCATCCTGGCTGCGGCGACCGAGGGCTGGTTGAACGGGGTGCTGATCTGGCCGCTCCGCATCATCCTGTTCGCCGCCGCACTGTGCTTGATCTTACCCGAGGGCGTCACCGACGCGGTCGGCCTGGGGCTCGCGTTCGCAATCTGGCTCTGGCAGCGTTATCGTCACGGCGCCGATCCCGGCGCCAGGATCGCGGCACCGGTTACGAGCTGACCGGCACACGAACGCACGGACGAGGAAACGATGGAAGTCTTGAACCGGTTCTACGCGTTCCGCGCGCTCAGCCTGGGCGCGCTCGGCGCGCTGGCGGCGATCTTGTCGCGGCTGGTGATGCCGTGGCGGGAGGAGCAGATCGTCGGCGGCATGCCGCAATTGAGCGCCCGCCGCACGCTGGCCGCTCTCGCCGTTGGCGCGGTCACGGCGGTCATCGTGTTCGGCGCATTCCTGACCGGCGACGTCTCGCTCTACGCCAGCACCGGCGCGCCCATGATCGATCCCGACTTCTGGCGGATGACGATCGTCTGTCTCTTGGCCGGCGCGCTCTCGATCTTCCTGCACCGCGCCGCCGAAACGCGCTTCGGCCGCGGCGAGCGCGTACGACCGGCCCGCGTGCGGCCGATCCGACCGGCGCAGCCAGGGCCGGTCGCTCGTCCAGCGCAGCCGCGGCCTGTCGCTCGGCCGGCACAACCGCGCCCCGCCGTCTCGCGGCCGATCCAAGCGCAACCGGCGCCATCGCAACAAGCGGCGGTACCTGCACCCTCGCCGCAGCCACCAGCCGCTCCTGCGGCCGACGCCGCGCCGGCGCGTCCGGTCCGGACCGTCCGCATGGTCAGAAACGCGCGACCGCCAGCGCGGACCAAGGCGCCGACCCCGGCGCCCGTGCCTTCGACGACGCCAGCGCCGCCGGTAGCGCCGCCCAAGAAAGAGACTTGGTCCCGCCTACTCGTAGCGGAGCGCTTCGATCGGATCGAGGCGCGAGGCTTTGCGGGCGGGATAGAAGCCGAAAAACACCCCGACCGCGCCCGAGAAAAAGAACGCGAGCAGGATCGCGTCGACCTCGATCAAGGTCGGCCAACCGGCGAACGCCGCGATCGCCATCGACGCGCCGATGCCGAGCCCGATCCCGATTAGCCCGCCGACCAGCGCGAGCGTCACCGCTTCGATCAGGAACTGCACCAGAATGTCGCGGCGGCGGGCGCCGACCGCCATGCGCAGCCCGATCTCGCGGGTCCGCTCGGTCACCGACACCAGCATGATGTTCATGATGCCGATGCCGCCGACCAGGAGCGACACCGACGCGACCGCCGCCAGCAGCAGCGCCAGAATCCGGCTCGAGGCCTCGCGCGTCTCGGCGATCTCGGTCAGGTTGCGGAGCGTGAAGTCGTCCTCGTCGCGTGCCGTCAGGCGGTGGCGCTGGCGCAGGAGCTCGCGCATTTCGGCCTCGGCTTCCTTCATGTCGAAGCCGTCGCGGACCTTGACCAAGATGCCGCCGACCGAGCGCGCGCGAGTCCCCGACCAGCCGAGGATGCGCTTCTTGGCGGTCGAAAGCGGTACCAGGACGACGTCGTCCTGATCCTGCCCTTGCGTGGTCTGGCCCTTGCGCTCGAGCACGCCGATCACGGTCACCGGCGAATTCCGCACCCGGATCGTCTGGCCCAAGGGGTCACCGCCGTCGAATAGACGTTCGACGATGGTTTGCCCGACCACCGCCACCTTGCCGGCGCCGTTCAGTTCCTCGCTCGTGAACACCCGGCCGCTCGCCAGGTTCCACTCGCGCGCGGTGAAATAGTCGAGCGTCACGCCCATTACGGTCGTGCCCCAGTTCTGGTTACCCAACACCGCCTGAGCGCCGCCGCGCACCGTCGGCCCCGCCACTTCGATCGCCGGCACCTCGCGCGCGAGCGCGGCGGCGTCTTCTTCAGTGATCGAGGGCCGCGAGCCGGCGCCGATGCGGGCGCCACCCGCGGTCGTGGTACCGGAGAAGACGATGATCAGGTTCGAGCCGAGGCTCTTGATCTGCTCCGACACCAGCCGGTGCGCACCGGCTCCGACCGCGACCATGGTGATGACCGCGGCGACGCCGATGATGATACCGAGCATGGTAAGGCCGCTCCGGAGCGGATGGACGCGGAGCACGTCGACCGCGATCCGGATCACGTCCCACGAGATCGCCGCCGGAATCTGCGGCGGTGCCGCCGCCGCAGCCGGCGGAGCCGGCGCGGTCTTGAGGGCGTCGAGCGCAGTCATGCCGCGCGCTCCGATTGCGCGATCCGCGGGCGCGGGTTGACCTCGTCCTTGCGCAGACGGCCGTCGCGAAACGCCAGGATGCGCCCGGCGTGCTCGGCGACATCCAGCTCGTGCGTTACCACGATGATCGTCAGTCCTTGCGCGTTCAGGCGCTGCAGTACCGCCAGGATTTCGACCTGGGTGCGCGAATCGAGCGCACCGGTCGGCTCGTCGGCCAACAGCAGCAGCGGCCGGTTGACGAGCGCGCGCGCGATCGCGACCCGCTGCTGCTCGCCGCCCGAGAGCTTCGCTGGGGTGTGATCGGCGCGATGGGCGAGGCCGACCTCGGCGAGCGCCGCCGCCGCGAGGCGCCGGCGCTCGGCCCGGGGCACGGCGCTATAGACGAGCGGCAGCTCGACGTTCTCGAGCGCGCTCTGCCGCGCCAGGAGATTGAACTGCTGGAACACGAAACCGATCCGGCGGTTGCGCACGAGTGCGAGCGCGTCGGGCGAGAATAGCGACACCGCTTCGCCGCCCAAGCGATACTCGCCGGCGTTGGGACGATCGAGACAACCCAGCAAATTCATGAGCGTCGACTTGCCCGAGCCCGAGGGACCCATGATCGCGACGAACTCGCCCGGCATGACGGTGAAGCTCACATCCTCGAGCGCCTTCACCGCGTGGCCGCCCAAGCTGTATTCGCGCCCCAGATGATGCGCGGCGATCACCGGCGTCGGCGGCATGAGCGGAGCTTGTTCGTTCATCGCGGCAACCGATCGACGGAACCCGACGAAGGAACTCGCTGCCCCGGTCCGCAGGGAAGGCGCCCCCTCCCTTCCCTCCCCCGCGGAGGCGGAGCGGGGGAAAAGGTTTCCGGTAGGCGCGCGCGCACGATCAGAACCCGAGCCGCGGGCCGGCCGGCGTGCCGGCCTTGGGCGGCGCGACCTGGCCGATGATGACCTCTTGGCCGAGCTTGAGATCGCCGGTGAGGACTTCGGTGGTCTGCGCATCGCCGCTCCCGACCGTGAGCTGGACCGCCTCGGGCTTACCGCCGGCGCCGACTACCCAGACGCGGCCGGGACGCGAGTCGGTCGCCTGGGTGCGGGCGATCAAGCGCGCGTAAGCGGTGCGCTGCTCGGGATTTAAAATCGCCGCGATCTTCTGCTGGGTTTCGGCGCGCGATTGGGCGCGGGCTTTGGCGAACTCTTCCTCGTTCCCGCTCTGCCGTGCGGCGATGATCTTGGCGCGCTGCTCCTCGAAGATGCGCTTGGCCTGATCCTTTTGCTCGGGGCTGAGCGAGAGTCCGGCCGCGACCCGATCGGCCAGTTCCTGCGGGCTCGGGAAGCGGCCTTGTCCGCCGGCCTCGCCGCTCGCGGCGCCGCCGGACGGATTGGCCGCCGCCGTCTCGCCCGATTCCGCCGCGACGCCCGGCGGGCGGAAGCGGAGCGCGGCGTTGGGAACGCGCAGCACGTTCTTTCGCTCATCGGCGACGATGCGGACGTTCGCGGTCATCCCGGGCAGGAGTTTCAAGTCCTGGTTGACGGCCGAGATCACGACCACGTAGCTCACGACATTGTTGACGACTTGGGGCGCTTTCCGGATCTGCACGACCTCGCCGGCGAAGTTGCGGGCCGGAAACGCATCGACCGTGAAGCTCACCTTCTGGCCGATCGCGACCCGGCCGATGTCGGCCTCATCGACGTTGGCCAAGACCTGCATCTCGCGCAAATCCTGCGCGATCTGAAACAGGATCGGGGCCTGCAGGCTGGCCGCCACGGTCTGCCCGATATCGATGTTGCGCAAGATCACGGTGCCGTCGATCGGCGCGCGAATCTGCGTGCGGTCGAGATCGATCACCGCCTGGCGGAGCGCGGCCTCGCGCTGCTTCACTTGCGCGATCGCGTTCTCGACCCCGGCCTCGGCGGCGCGGAGCTGGGCTTCGGACGAGAGCACCATCGCGCGCTGCGCGTCTTTCTGGCTGCGGGTGGTGCGGAGCGCGGCGTCGGCTTGATCCGCGCTCGACGTCGCCTGGTCGATGTCGCGCTGGGTGAAGACGTTGCGGCCTTGGACCGAGGTCTTGCGCGCTTTTTCGCGTTCGGCGTCGGACGCCTGCGACTCGGCGCGGCGGATCTGCGATTCGTTGGCGGCGAGCATGGCGCGCGCGTTCTCGGCCTCGGCCCGCATCCGCTCGACGGTCGCCTTTTGGGTGATCACCGCGGCCTTGGCCACCGCGAGTTCGGCTTCCGATTGCTGGACTTTGGCGAAGAAGGTCTGGGGGTCGAGGCGGGCGATCAGCTGCCCGGCCTTGACCTCGCTGTTGAAGTCGACCATGAGCTCGCTGACCTGGCCGGAAAGCTGCGAGCCGACCTGGACGGTGACGACCGCGGCGAGCGTGCCCGAGGCCGCGACCGCCGCGGTGATATCGCCGCGGTCGACCTTGGCGGTGCGGAAGCTCGGGGCCGGCCCTTGCCCGTCCGAGCGGAAGCCGAGGGCGCCGGCGGCGACGAAGGTCGCGACGACCACGCCGGCGACCAGAAAACGCTTCGATTTCGAAGTGAGAGCCATCGTCTAAGCATACACGTCAAAAGCACTTTCCGCCCGTCGCACGAAGCGGATCACGCTCTCATGTGGGTAACGATTTCTCGTGCCGCAAGCCCCAAGCCTTCCCGGGTGTCCGGCCCGATCACTTGGTAAAGCACGACGTGTTCGAGCCCGGCTTCGCGGTAAGCGGTCAGACGGGCGCGGCATTCGTCCGGGTCGCCCGCGACCACCAGCCGGTCGACCAGATCGTCCGGAATCGCCTGCGCCGCCAAATCGGACCGGCCGGCGTCGACGTACCGGGTCACCTCGGCCTTGGCGGCGGCAAAGGCCGCGGCCTCGATCCCGGAATGGACGAGACGCGGGCTCCCCGGTTGCGCGGCGGTGCGCGAGTTCCGCTCGGACAAATAGCCCACCATCTGCGGCCGGATCGCCGCGCGGGCCAGGGCGCGGTCGCGATCGACCGCGAACGTGACGTAGGAGACGAGCCGGCAGGTACCGGGCGGGCGCCCGGCCTGGGCTTCGCCCCGCGCGATCGCTGCCTTCGCGAAACGGACGAAACCGGGCGAGGCGAACATGCCCAACACCACGCCGTCGGCGATGCGCCCGGCGAGTTCGAGCGACTTCGGTCCCATCGCGCCCAGGTAGATCGGGACGTGCGGGCGCGCGAGCGGCATGACGAGCTTGGCGCCGGGCGGATGAAGCGTGAAGAACGCGCCCTGCGCCTCCGCCGTTCGCGCCGCGAGCATGGTGCGGACGATCTCGACCGCCTCGCCGAGCGAGACCACAGGCCGCGTCGCCGGCTGGCCCTGGCGCTCGGCCGATATTTGCGCGACGCCCAAGCCCAGGATCGCGCGCCCGCCCGAGAGTTCATCGAGCGCGGCCGTCTCCATCGCGATCAGCGAGGGATGGCGGGTGAAGGGGCTGACGATCCCCAACCCCAGCGCGATCCGGGTCGTCGCCTGCGCGACCGCAGCCGCCAGTGTGAATAGGCCGCGCGCGTAGTAGCGCTCGCCCAGCCAGAACGCGTCGTAGCCCAAGCTCTCGGCGAGCGCGGCGTAGTCGCGCAGATCGGCGATCGCGTGATGGCTCGAAAAGCCGACGCTCACGGTGTTGAAACGCTTTGGATTCATGCCGGTTAACCTAGATCAGTCTTCGCTCGCGTCGCCAGTGCCACCGTTCAACCCGAAACGACCGCCTAAGGCGGCGGCACAAGACGGGGGACGTGATGAAGCTCTGGACCAAGGCGGGCGCCGCGGCGGCGGTGCTGACGGCGATTGCTGCGATCGCCGGCACGGCGGCGGCGTTCGAGTTGGACTACAAGGGCTCGCTCGCGCCCGGGCGCTTCACCCGCTACGTGCCGCCGGTCACCAACCCGCTCTTCAACGAGACGCCCTACATCACGACCGAAATCCGTCCGCTCTATTTCTACAACAAGATCCCGGGCGACTTTCTGTCGGGCGGCGGCCACATCGACGTGATCGCCGCCGAAATCCGGATCGCGCTCACCGAACGGCTGGGATTCATAGCCTCGAAGGACGGCTACGCCGACGCCAACTTCAAGCGCACGCTCGCCGACGAGAACGGCTTCGCCAATATCTCGTTGGGCTTCAAGTACGCGCTGCTCAACGACCCCGCCAACGAAACCATCGTCACCGTGGGCGTCGAGTACGAGCCGGCGATCGGCGATCTCGAAACCAACAACATCAACATGCATGGCGGCGGCAAGGGTTTCGTCGACCTGTTCGCCTCGGGTGCGACCACCCGCGGCTTGTGGGGGTTCCAAGGCAATATCGGCTTCAACCGCGCGATCGACGGCGGCCACGACACCTCGATGCTGCATTATTCGGGACACGTCGACTACGCGCTGACGCCGGCGCCCGCTACCGGCTGCTGCCCAACCTGATCCTCGGCGCCGCCTACGAGCACGCCGTGACCGACCGCGACGACCTGCTCGACTGGCGGGTCTATTTCGACCTCGTCCTGCACTTCTAGCGTTAGCGCAGGAACACCTCGGCGGCAGGGTCGAGGAGCGCGACCAGCAACGGATCGTCGTTCGCGTACAAGAGTTGGATGACCTGCCGCGGCG
>Ga0194131_10004028_pt1 | contig 22529 bp, 21 predicted proteins | sample TA2KigO120mmetaG_FD_148631 | JGI IMG/M metagenome (GOLD analysis project Ga0194131, IMG submission 148631) | Freshwater microbial communities from Lake Tanganyika, Tanzania - TA2015053 Kigoma Offshore 120m | ecosystem: Environmental > Aquatic > Freshwater > Lake | place: Tanzania: Lake... | reverse complement strand
ACCTGCCCCGGCAAGAGCCGGGACTCAATAAACGAGCCCTCCATCAAACCCGGGGCGGTTCAGGGAAGGGGTTAGGGGTTAGGTCGCCTGAACTCCCTTCACTAAGGGAGAGGTCTCTTATTTCCCCCAGGTAAAAGAACCTCCCACGCCCGCCCCTTCGTACTCCAAACATGCAGAGAGACCCAAAGTACGCTACAATTCCCCCAGCGCAAAAACCTATGAAACGAACACTGGGCCCCCTCTTCACCCTCCTCATCGCCGTCGCCCTCACCGTCACCGCCTGCGGAGACGATTCCAAGCCAAAGGGCTTCCTTGGCGTCCAGCGCGGCAATAACATGTCCCTCACCGTCTACGAGGTCACCCTCAAGGACGCCGTCTACTACGGGGAGACCAAGGATGGCGTCGCCACCTACTACAAAGTCCGCCCCTCAGACCCGGAAAAGAAACTCGCCGTCGCCTCCATCACCCTTCGCAATGACAAGTCCACCCGGTTGGTAATGAACGTGGACGATAAGTCCTATCGCCTCCTGGATAAGGCCGGAGCCGAGTACCTTTCGGTTGACCCCTTCAAGAACCGCGAGCTTTCGCCCAGCGTTCCCAACAACGAAGGCCTCTACACCTGGGTCTGGGGCCAGTTCGATATCCAGAAAGAGTTCGGCGTGACCGGCTGGGCGCTTTTTGAAGTCCCTAAAGACCTCAAGCCCACCCAGCTCCGCTGGGACACCGTCGAAACCATCTTCGTCCGGTTTGAGGAATAGCCCCTCAGCCCGCCTGCTGCGCCGACCTTTTTCCTTGACACTGCTCCAGGTGGCGACTATGATTTCTCCCGCCGCTGACGCGCCCGCTCCTGAGACGTTTGCGGCCTAAAAACAGCATGACCAGAAGCTCGGTTCACTATCAAGCGCAGGGCCGCGTGGCCGTCATCACCCTCCATCGCCCGGAGGCCGGCAACGCCGTTGATCACGCCATGGCCGCCGACCTGCGCGAAGCCTGCCGCAGTGTTATCGAGGACGATGCCGTCCATCTGGCCGTCGTCACCGGGAGCGGCCGCCACTTCAGCGTCACCGACCCTTCCGCCAAACAGCCCTCCTCCCCTGACGACTTCGATTCCCTCCGCGTCGCCGAAGCCCTCGCCGCCATCCCCAAGCCCCTGCTCGCCGCCCTCAACGGCGATGCCATCGGCCAGGGCCTGGAAATCGCCCTCGCCTGCGATCTCCGCATCGCCTCAGAGAGCGCCCGCTTCGCCCTCGATCACATCCTCCACGGCGCCATCCCCTGGGATGGCGGCACCCAGCGCCTCCCGCGCTTCATCCCCCGCGCCATCGCCCTGGAGCTGATCCTCACCGGCAAAAGCATCTCCGCCACGGAGGCCAAAGAGCTCGGCCTGGTGAACGAAGTCGCCCCCGCCGGTGAAGTCCTGGCCAGAGCCACGGCCCTTGCGAACAAGCTCGCCGCCATGGCCCCCATCGCCGCCAACTATGTCAAAGAGGCCGCCGCCAAAGGCATGGATGTGACCCTCGCCCAAGGCCTGCGCCTGGAGGCCGATCTCGCCATCCTCCTCCACTCCACCTCTGATCGCGCTGAAGGCCTCAAGTCCTTCCTGGAGAAGCGCGCGCCACACTTCGCAGGCCGATGACTGTTCCAAAATGAGCCCCCAATTCTCACCCCATCGCGCTTTCGCGACCTCCAACCCCTTCCTTCTCAGGGGACAGAGGTCGAGGTCTGCCGAGATCCCGATGCCGCGTCGAGAGGGCAGGGGTTAGGTTCCTCCCATGAGCGCATTCGAGACCATCCTCCTGGAAAAGGCCAACGGCGTCGCCTGGGTGACCCTCAACCGCCCGCGCGTCCTAAACGCCTATAACATCAAGATGCGCGATGAGCTCTTCGAGACCCTGGGCCTCATCGCCTCTGACAGCGATGTCCGCGTCGCCGTCTTCCGCGGCGCGGGCGAAAAGGCCTTCTGCGCAGGCGCCGACCTCACGGAGTTCGGAAGCGCTCCCTCCCAGGCCATCGCCCGCCAGGTCCGCTTCGAGCGTGATGTCTGGCATCGCTTCCTCTCCCTCCGCCAACCCCTCATCGCAGCCATCCACGGCTATTGCCTCGGCTCCGGCATAGAGATCGCCCTCTGCTGTGACATCCGCATCGCCTCGCCGGAGGCCAAGTTCGGCCTGCCGGAAACGGGCCTCGGCATGATCCCCGCCGCAGGGGGTACCCAGACCCTGCCGCGCATCGTCGGCATTCCCCGGGCCATGGAGGCCGTGCTGACGGGACGCACCATGGAAGCGCCCGAGGCCAAGCGCATCGGCCTCGTGAACAGCATCGAGGCGAAGGACGATTTCTTCGCCAAGGCCCAGCGCCTGGCGGAGGATCTGGCGGCCCTGCCGCCCCGGGCCCTCGCCTATGCGAAGGAGGCCGTCCATCGCGGGGCTGACCTCTCCCTGGCGAACGGCCTCGAGATCGAACGCAAATTGACAGCCCGGCTCGCAGGAGCCGCCTGAGCTGAGAGAAACCACGGAGGAGCCTGCATGAATACGCCCGAGTTCCTGATGGTGACCAGCGCCATCGCCCCTGATCGCGCCGCCATCCTCTTCGAAGACAAGAGCTACACCTTCAACGACCTCCAGAACCGCTCCACGCGCCTGGCGAACGCCCTCCAGGGCATGGGCATCGGCAAGGGCGATCGCGTCGCTTACTGCGATGTGAACACCAACCAGTGCCTGGAGACCTACTTCGCCTGCGCCAAGGTCGGCGCCATCTACGTCCCCCTGAACTTCCGCGCCAAGGCCGATGAGATCGAGTTCATGATCCAGGACTCCGGCGCCGCCGTCGCCTTCGCAGGCGAGCGCTACTACCCGATGTTCAACGAGATCAAGCCCCGCATCCCCGACGTCAAGCACCTCGTCGCCCTCGGCAAGCACCACCAGGGCTGGCATGACTACGAGAAGACCATCGCAAGCTCCGCCGAAGACGAGGTCTTTACCGATACTGAGGAAGCCGACCTGACGATCCTCATGTTCACCGCAGGCACCACCGGCAAGCCCAAGGGCGTCATGCTGGCCCACCGCAACTTCTCCGACTATGTGACCAACAACGTTACCCCCGCCGATCCGGACGTGGAGGAGAAGAACATCCTCACCGTCCCCATGTACCACATCGCTGGCATCCAGGCCGTTATGGCCGCCGTCTATGGCGGGCGCACCCTGGTCATCCAGCGCCAGTTCGATGCCGAAGACTGGATGCGCCTGGTGCAGTCCCACAAAGTAGACCGCGCCATGATGGTCCCCACCATGCTCAAGCAGCTCATGGACAACCCCAGCTTCAAGAAGTACGACCTCTCCTCCCTTAAGGTCATCACCTACGGCGCGGCGCCCATGCCCCTGGAAGTCATTAAGCGCGCCATCGTGGAGCTCCCCAACTCCCGCTTCATCAACGCCTTCGGCCAGACGGAATCGGCCGCCACCATCACCATGCTGGGGCCGGACGACCACGATATCCGGGGCACTACGCCCGCCGAACGCGAGCTGAAGATGAAGCGCCTGGGATCCATTGGCAAGCCGCTCCCGGACGTGGAAGTGCGCATCATGGGCGAAGACGGCAGCCTCCTCTCCACCGGCCAGGTGGGCGAGATCGTCGCCAAGGGCGGCCGCATCATGAAGGGCTATTGGAAGCAGGAGAAGGCCACCTCCACCACCATAGATAAGAACGGCTGGCTCCACACCGGCGACCTGGGCTACCAGGACGAAGGCGGCTACATCTTCCTGGCCGGGCGCGCCAAGGACATCATCAAGCGCGGCGGCGAGATGATCTCCCCTGAAGAGGTGGAAAACTGCATCCTCGAGCACCCCGCCGTGGAAGACGTCGCCATCATCGGCGTGCCGGACACGGAATGGGGCGAGCGCGTCCGCGCCTGCGTGGTGAAGAAGGCCGGCCATAGCGTGACCGAAGCCGAGCTGATCGAGTTCTGCCGGGGCAGGCTCGCCAGCTTCAAAAAGCCCGAGTCCATCATCTTCATCGCCGAGATCCCGCGCAACCCCATGGGCAAGATCCTCAAGAAGGACCTCCGCGCCCAGTACAACCAGCCCATCACCGCCTAAGGCGAGCCTGCGGAGTATTCATCGCGGGTTCTGTAGGGGCGGCCCGGTAACATCGGGCGAACGCGGTCCTTTCTGAAGGACTCCGTGTGCTTCACCGGAGCGCGCGCCTTTGAACCGGATCGCCACGATCCTCGATGTCTGGCCCGCCCATGCGCAAAAGTCAGAGCCTCGGTTCATTGCAGATGCTGTGTTGGGTTGTGGGAACAACCCAGGGCGCTCCGGTGCGGCACCGATGCAGCATGCGGAGTGAGGAGACACGCGGTCCGAGCGGTCCGGACTCGTAGGAACGAGAGTGAGGGCGCGTGCCCCGCGCCCCTACGTGTTGGTTTCACCTCCTGCTCTTTCTTTAGCCTGCTCTTTGTTCTTTTTACGTTTCACGGTTGAGGTGTCGCGGTGGGAAGCGTTATGCGGACGGTCTATGGGAGGGACATGGACGACGTTTGCGAGCGTTTAACGTGGCGGCGGTGAAACCGCTACAGGATGGGCAGGCCCACGTGCTCCGAGTCTCGTGGAGACTACAGGAACGGAAGGGACTCGGAGCGTCCTCGGCGACAGGTGTCAGCCGGTCACGCTCGCGGTGAGCCTACGGGTGGTTTGGAGTTTGCCCATAGGGCAGGGTAATCACCCTCTCCTCTCGCATTCGCGAGTTCCTCTCCCATCGAGGGAGAGGAGGGTGAGCATCCATGCTCTTTCAGACAAAATCCGTTTCGGCATACCTCCTCGCCCGCCCCGCTCACGGGCGGGACGCGCGTCGCTATCCGCTATCAAACCGACCGCTCTCGCGACACCTCTTTAGCCACCGACGTTTCTTGCAAGCCTTGCTCTGACTGCCCGGCGCTTCGCCGTTCTAGAACCGGCGCCGCGCCGCGACCGTCCGCATAACGCCGGACAAAGAAAAGGGAAGGCGTCCCGAGGGGGAGGACGCGTGCACAGCGCCCTTCCCATCGGTCCGCCTTCCCGGCTCGCTGTCCTGGCGAAGGCTTACAATTTCATGTATACCATAGATTGCAACAATGTCAATGGGGTGATGGCGGAGGAGGAGAGTTTATCCATAGACGGGAGAGATGAACGGGCAGATTTTCGCAGGCAGGGAATCGGGAGAGGTGTAGTTATTCAGAGGACGAAGAAGGCAGAATGGAAGTTAGAAGAAATTGAGAGAACGTACGCCGATGCTTCTCAGTCAGAGCATATCGCTGTGCAACCGCTAATCAGTGCGGTCGATGCGAAGTTGTTGCCAGCTCGCCAGCCAAGGCCGTCAGTCGCTCCTACGCTCGTTTTCAACTTTGGCTCGTATCTCCGAAGCCAACCGATCAGCCCTCTTCAATAGATTGAGCACCTCTCTTCGGAGAAGCTCATACTCGCGCAACTCTTTTGAGCAAATCGTCATCGTATCCTTATAATCTCGTTGCTTTGGCGAAAATCTCATAAAGTAGCGCTTCAGAGTCGCTTGCACCTCGACAGGGGACTTAATACGCTCGCTCCCGCCAACGAATTCCGCCCAATCTTTGTTCCTCTTGCTGGTATTGCACTTTCCACAACTGGGTACGAGATTCCCTAAGACGTGGCCATATCCGGAGTATTGAGTGCCTCTGACTAGCGGGAAGACATGATCCCACGTTTCGGCTTCATCTCCGCAGTATACGCACACCAATTCCCTGCTTGGGTCTTGTCCCAGAACCCTTACAGCTTCATCTACGGCAGATTCATCATATTTATCCACACTGGCAATAGCACTTGCAAAGGCATGGCTAATCGTGGAACCACGCCCGGCTATCGAGAAGGGTCTTAAATGCTTTCTAATGCTTTGCTTTTTCATAGGAATATCCAATTAGGAAGCCCGCAGTGGGATCTTAAGCCACACATGTAATGGACGACTTAAATCAAAGCTGGATTTAGACTCACACCTCATCATAGGCCTTGAGGAAATCTTCGCGGGAGATGCGAGCTTGGGTGCAAATGGCGCGGAGGGTTGGGCCCTTGATGCGCAGGTGGTTCGGCATGGTGAGCGGAGTGCGCCTGCCATCCGGCTCCTCGCGAATCATAGCGATGTGCTTGCCCTCGCGGACAAAGCGAAAGCCGAGGGATTCAAACGCCTTGAAGACCCGGCCTTTCGGGGCATCTGCGGGAAACTTGGCCATCAGACGGCCACGGTCGCCTCAGTAACGAAGGCTTCGAGAACGGCCGCATCTGAATCGGCGATGACGTCAGAGCCGAAGGTCTCGACATGAAAGCGGATGGCGGACCTGACATCGGCCAGGGCTTGCTTCTTGGTGTCGCCTTCGCCGATGACGATGCCCTTGAGTCCAAGGGGATAGGCGATGTATCCGCCGGGATGCCGCTCGACGACGATCTTAAATTTCTTCACGCAGCCACCTCCTCCTCGGCAATACTGTACACCGGAGCGGGAAAGAAAGGGAAGGGATCGCCGGCAGATGGAATGGGCGAGTCGCGCAGACTTGCCTCGCCCCTACAGGGAAGCGGGACGGCTAGCCCAGCCCGTGAAGCTCCGACTTAGGCGCGCGAGACATCAGCTCAGCGACGGCCTTCTCCGGCTCCAGGCCCTCGAAGAGCACCTTGGCGGTGGCGGCGGCGATGGGCATCTCCACCTTGAGTCGTTTGGCCATCTCCAGGGCGGCCATGGTGGTGTCCACCCCCTCGGCCACATTGCGCATGTTGGCCAGGATGACCTTGAGCGGCCGTCCCTTGGCCAGCTGCTCGCCGACGAAATAGTTGCGGCTAAGGCGGCTGGAGCAGGTGGCGATGAGGTCGCCCAGGCAGGCGAGGCCGGCGAAGGTGAGGGGCTTGGCCCCGGCGGCGACGCCTAGTCTCGTGATCTCCGCCAGGCCTCGGGTGATGAAGGCGCCCTTGGCATTATCGCCGTAGCCCAGGCCGTCGCTCATCCCCGCGCCGATGGCGACGATGTTCTTGAGGGCGCCGCCAAGCTCCACGCCGACGACATCGGTGTTGGTGTAGGCGCGAAAGGTGGGCGACATGACGAGCTGGACGCCGCGCCTAGCCACGGCCTCATCCTTCGCGGCGATCACCGTGGAGGCGGGATGCCCTTCGATGATTTCCCCCGAGAGGTTGGGGCCAGAAAGGACGGCGATATCGCTCTGGACGGTCTTGGGGAGCTCCTCGCCCAGCACCTGGGACATCCGCCTGCCCGTCGCCTTCTCTAACCCCTTCGTCGCGCTGAGGACCAGCATCCCCTTTCTCAGGTGCGGCGCCACCCTCTTGGCATTCTCCCGCAACCGGGAAGAGGGGACGGCGAAGAGGCAGGCATCGGCATCGCGAAGGGCCTCTGCTAGGGAGGCGGTGACGGCAAGGGAGGGAGGAAAGTCGTGGTCGGGCAGGCGGACCTTGTTCTGGCGGTCCTTGGAGAGTCGCAGGGCCTCTTCAGCGGTGCGCGCCCAGATGGTCACGGGGAGGCCGCGCCGCGCCAGGATGATGGCGAGGGTCGTTCCCCAGGTGGTCGTGCCGATGACGGCGGTCTTCATCGAGCGCCCTCGCCCTGCGGCTCCACGGCGACCTTCTGCCCCAGCTTGCGCTCCGTCCCAGAGAGGAGGCGCTGGATGTTGTCCCGGTGGACGGCGATGATGAGGGTGGCTACGACACTGCCGAAGGCGACGTACTCGCCATCGAGGCGGCCTGCGGCGGCGAGGGCGATGATCGCGAAGGCGCCGACGGCCGCGCCGATAATGGAGCCGAGGGAGACGAACTTCCAGAGGGCCATGACGGAGAGGGCGACGACGACGGTGACCAGCCCGCCCAGGGGCGCGATGGCCAGGAGCGCGCCGAGGCCGGTGTTGACGCCGCGCCCGCCGGTGAAGCGGATGTAGACCGACCAGATGTGCCCGCAGACGGCGGCGATGCCGGCGAGCGAAGCGGCCCAGGGGCTATCGCCGAGGGCCCTGGCGATGTAGACGGCGGCCACGCCCTTGCCGATATCCAGGAGGAGAACGGCGACGGCGGCCTTGACGCCCAGGGTGCGGAGGACGTTGGTGGCGCCGGTCTTGCCGCTGCCGTAGCGGCGGATATCCACGCCCTTCACCAGGCGCGCCAGGGTGAGGCCGATGGGAACGGCCCCGAGGAAATAGGCGATGACGACGGCGAGGATGTTTCCGGTCATTTCTCTCCCTTCGCTTTGAATACCAGACGGATGGGGGTGCCGTCAAAGCCGAAGAGCTGGCGCAGGCGGTTCTCCAGGTAGCGGACGTAGGAGAAGTGGACGAGCTGGGGGTTGCTGCAGAAGAAGACGAAGGTGGGAGGGTTCACATCGGCCTGAGTTGCGTAAAGGATATTGAGCCTGCGCTTGCCCACCTGACGGGGGAGGTGCTCGCCGACGGCCCGCTCCACGATCTTGTTGAGGGCGCTGGTGGCGATGCGGAGGTTGCGCTGCTCATAGGCGAGCTTGGCCGTCTTCATCAGCCGGCCCAGGCCCATCTTGTTGATGGCGGAGGTGAAAACGATGGGGGCCCAGGGCGCGAAGTGGAAGCGCTGCCGGAGGGCGGCCTCGACGGCCTCCTCTTCGAGCTTCAGCTCTTTGGCCATGTCCCACTTGTTCACTACCAGGATCAGGCCCTTGAAGCGCTCCAAGGCATAGCCTGCGATGTGGGTATCCTGCGCGACGCCCATCTCGGCGGCGTCCAGCACCAGGAAGGCGATATCGGCGCGGTCTATGGCCTGAAGGGAACGTACGGTGCTGAAGCTCTCGACGCCCACTTCGATGCGCCCCCGGCGGCGGATGCCTGCGGTGTCTATCAGGGTGACGCGCTCGCCCTTCCATTCGAGGACAGTGTCTATGGAGTCGCGGGTGGTGCCGGGGACCTCGCTGACGATGGTGCGCTCCTTGCCGATCAGGGCGTTGAGGAGGCTGGATTTGCCGGTGTTGGGCCTGCCGACGATGGCGATGCGCATCCCCTCAGACTCGGACTCGTCGCCTTCGGCCTGGGGGAAATGGGCCAGCACCTTCTCCATAAGATCGGCGATGCCGGAGCTGTGATGGGCGCTGACGGGCATCGGGTCACCGATGCCCAGGCGGTGGAACTCGGCAATGTCCCACTCGCGGCGGATGTTATCGGCCTTGTTGGCGGCGAGGACGACGGGCTTGCCCGAGCGTCGCAGGGCGGCGGCGACCTCGGCGTCATCAGCCGTGATGCCGGTGGTGGCGTCCACGAGGAAGATGACGGCATCGGCCTCCTTGACGGCGGCAAGGGCCTGCTCGCGGATGCCGCGACGGATGACATCGGGCGATTGAGGCTCCAGGCCGCCGGTGTCTATGAGATAGAAGGGGCGGCCGTCCCAATCGGCCAAGGCAACCAGGCGATCGCGGGTGGTGCCGGGCTCATCGGCGGTGATGGCGCGGCGCTCGCCGAGGATGCGGTTGAAGAGGGTGGACTTGCCGACGTTCGGCCTGCCCACGATGGCGATGACGGGTTTAGACATGACTAGCCTATGTTATCCGATGCGCGACGCCGTGGGGGCCGGCAAAAAAGATTCGGGCAACCCGGAGGGCGGCCCCCACAGCCATGACCCGTTAGGCCTTGCCGAAGATTTCCAGAAGGAGGGCCTTTTGGGCGTGGAGGCGATTCCCCGCCTGGTGAAAGACGCGGGAGGCGGGGTGCTCCAACATGCCGATGCCCAGCTCTTCGCCGTGGTGCGCCGGCAGGGGATGAAGGAAGATGGCGCTCTTTTTCGCCTTGGCCATGAGTCCAGCGTTCACCTGGTAGCCGACGAATGCCTTGCGGCGCTTCTGGGCCTCTTCTTCCTGGCCCATGCTGGTCCAGACGTCTGTGTAGACCACATCGGCGGCCTGGACGGCCTCCTGGGGAGAACGCGCCTCCACGAAAGTCCCGCCGGAGGCTTTGGCAAAGGCCCGCACCTTGACGGCGACCTGCTCGCGAAGCTCGTAGCCTTCCGGCGAGGCGATGCGAAAGTTCACACCCAGCATCGCGGCGCCGAGGGCGAGGCTGGAGGCGCAGTTGTTGCCATCGCCTATGAAGGCGATGGTCTTTCCCTTAAGGGGGCCGAGGCACTCCTGGGCGGTCTGCAGATCGGCGAGGGCCTGGCAGGGGTGTTCGCCATCGGAGAGGGCGTTGATGACAGGCACCTTGGCGTAATGGGCCAGTTTTTCGACGAGGTCATGGCCGAAGACTCGGGCGACGATGCAGTCCACATAGCGATCCAGGACGCGGGCCACATCTTCGATGGGCTCCCGCTTGCCGATGCCGACTTCGTCCGGGGACATGAAGACGGCATGGCCGCCGAGCTGGTGGACGGCAAGATCAAAGCTCAGCTTGGTGCGCAGCGACGGCTTCTGGAAGAGGAGGGCGACCGATTTGCCCTTGAGGACTTGGGGGGCGGGCTTGCCATTGCGGAGGTCGCTTGCTCTGGAGAGGAGTCGCTTCAGCTGGGCAGGGGAGCAATCGGCAACAGACAGGAAATCGGGTAGTGGCATAGGAGAAATTGAGTATAGCACAGGGGGAAGGGGGCTTTTTCTCCCGATGGCGGGGTTTGCCTAGGCTGGTATACTCCAGACCTCCTAGGGAGCTCCTTAGGAAGCGGCCTGCCGGACAATCGGGGGATTGGACGCATGGCGCAAGCGGTTAAAGTCAGTCTGTACGATGGGATCGGCTTCTTCTCCACGCTTCGCATGGTCTGGAGCGCAACGCCGCTGACCGTGCGACTCATCGGGTGGCCATATGGCTTTGCCACGTACCGCCACTTGTTACAGCGCGCCGGAGACTTGGACGAACTCCACGACCTCCACCGGCGGCAGTATCGGGAATCACTGGTGTTCCGGGTGCTGCGGCCGAGGTACGGAAAGATCGAGCAGATGCTTCGGTCAAAAGGCGTGCGAGCGCGCGACTGAACCGCAGCTCGGTGTTCCGCCTCGCGTATCACGTCCGGCGGCGCAGCCGCTCTTGCTAGAATGTCCCCGGTATGTACAAGGACACCATCGTTGCCATCGCGACGCCGCCGGGGCATGGGGCCATCGGCATCGTGCGCTTCAGCGGGCCGGAGGCGTGGAGTATCGCTGGGCGGCTCTTCAGCGGACGGCTGGACGACCACCATGTCAGCCACGGCTACGTGCGCGACCCGGAGAGTCAGGCGACGATTGACGAGGCGCTGGCGACGCCGATGCGGGGGCCCCACAGCTACACGGGAGAAGACACCGTTGAGATCAGCTGTCACGGGAGCCCGGTGGCGCTGCAGCAGGTCGTTGGGGCGGCGCTGCGGCTAGGTGCCCGGGCGGCAGATCCAGGCGAGTTTACGCTGCGAGCCTTCCTAAACGGTCGCATAGACCTCGCGCAGGCGGAGTCGGTCCTGGAAATCATCCAGGCGCAGAGCGAGGCGAACCTGCGGCTGGCGGTGCAGGGGCTGCGAGGGCGGCTCTCCGAGCGCATCGCGGCGGCGCGGGAACGGCTTCTCCACGTGCAAGCCTACCTGACGGCATGCATTGACTTTCCCGAGGACGAGGTGGAGCGACAGATCGAGATCAAGCCGCGGGAGCTGCTGAGCGAGGCGAAGGCAGAGCTTGCGGCGCTGATCGCATCGGCGGATTCGGGGATGGTCTATAGGCAGGGCGTGAAGACGGCGATCATCGGCAGGCCGAACGTGGGCAAATCGAGCCTGCTGAACCGGCTCCTGGGAGAGGAGCGGGCGATCGTGACGGCGGTGCCGGGGACGACGCGGGATACGGTGGAGGAGACGGCGACGGTGCAAGGCATCCCATTCCACCTGGTGGACACAGCAGGGATGAGAGCGACGCAGGACGTGGTGGAGGGCATGGGCATCGAGCGGAGCAGGAGAGCGGCGGAAAGAGCCGACCTGCTGCTCATCGTGGTGGACGCCAGCGCGCCGTTGACGAAGGACGACGAGACGCTAATCGCGATGGGGAAAGGAAAGCGGGCGATCGTGGCGGCGAACAAGTGCGATCTGCCTGTACAGGCGCGGCTCGCAGAGTTACCACAGCCTGTGGTGAAGATTTCCGCGCTGACGAGGTCGGGAATGGAGGCGTTGCATGAGGCGATGGTGAGTGCGGCGCTGGGAGGCTCGACGCCATCAGCCGATGCGCCGCTGGTGACGAATGCGCGCCACAAGGCGGCGCTGGAGCGGGCGCTGGCGCACACGGAGGCGGCGGAGCGTACGCTGGCGGAGAGAGCGCCGGAGGACTTCGCGACGATCGACCTGGCAGGGGCGCTGGGGGCGCTGGGGGAGATCACCGGGGAATCGGCGACGGAGGAGCTGCTGGACAGGATCTTCGCGCAGTTCTGTATCGGGAAGTAGTCTGCAGGCCTTGGGTTGGACTATCGGCTGCGCTATAATATCGTCTGTCGCCTAAAGGAGTCATACGGGCTCCTTTGTGTGTCCCGCATTCCCGGATAGCTCAGCGGTAGAGCGGCCGGCTGTTAACCGGTTGGTCCTAGGTTCGAATCCTAGTCCGGGAGCCATTCTTCAGTTCATAGACCGCAGTCGCGCTTTGCTCAAAGCGGGCGAGCGAAGCGGCGTAAGACGTGCCGGCGGCGGCGCTCGACGGCCTGGGCGCGAAGGGCAGGGGCAACGCGCGGCGTGTCTTTGGGAAGGTGACGCCGGACGTCATCGAACTTTATGAGCTTGGCGGCAGGGACAGGCAGGCTATCGGCGAGGTTCCATCGGTAGATGATGGTGCCCTCATTGCGGCCGACGGTATCGAGCCAGTTGGGGACGCCGGGATCGCGCTTGCTGACGACGGCGCGGAAGAGGCCATCCCTATCGAGCCGGGCCTGGTGACCGTTGAGGCTGGACTGGTGGTTGGCGTAATCGAGGGATTCAAGCCAGACGTTGCCGAGGTGCAGGCTCCAGTACTTGGCCTTGGGAGGCTTGACCTCTATAAGCAGCGCTTCGTCGTCGGCGATCTTGAAGTAGCAGGTCCCCGCGGTCTGGTGCTTCTGCCCGCCGATGTGGGTGCTGCCGAAGGGGACCTCCGGGAACTTGTTCAAGTAGTGCTGTTTCTGGGCGAGGGCGACGTTCAGCCACAGGTCTAGGTTCGCCTCTACGTTCCCGGCGACGGCATCGAGCCGCTTGGCGAAGGAACCGGGGTCCATCACGCCGCTTGGGCTGTTCCGCTTCCCTTTATCTATGCGCTCTATCCAGAGCGAGGCAAGGGTCTCTCTATCCCAATCATAGAAGAACTGCCGGATGAAGAGGCCGTCGGTCTCGGGCGAGAGAGGGATCCAGTTCCCGGGATGCTTTTTGGGGCTGACGATGATTTCAAAGGAGCCATCCCTGGCGATCTTCAGCTCGTCGGCGTGGGTGTTGTGGAGCGTGCGCAGGCCGGACATGAGCTGAAAGCCGAGGAAGCGGACGGTGCCACGCTTCCCGGTGACGCGATAGGCGGCGCCGCCCCGGATGATGGCCGCGCCGTAGAGGGCATCGGCGCAGTCCCAGCCGAACTTGCTGCGGCGGGTGCGCCAGACGACCTTGGGCCTATCAGGATCATAGTCTTCGATGGCCATATCGAGGGCGTTGCGGATGAGCATGGCGACGTAGCGGTAGCCTTCGGTGCGATCAAGGTCGCTGGGGATATCGGCGCTGGAGACGCGGTCGCTGAGGCGGGCGAGGCGGTCGGCGAAGGAGCGCCAGGCTGAGCTATCGAGCAGGGCGAAGGCGGAGCCCTTGGCCCAGTCGTCGGCGTGGAGGATGGACGTGGATATCCAGCGCGGGTCCTTGCTCATCTGGCCGCCGCCGGCAACGGCGGCGGAGTCCTGTTTGCTCATAGCGCCTCCTTCAAGGCGTGAGAAGGTGGGCGAAGGGTAGCAATCGGGGAGAGAGGCGTCAAACCGGAAAGCGGCGGCCGCGTTCTGTCAAGTTGACATCGGCCGAGGCGGGGGCTACTATTCCTGACAATTCAAGAATTCCGATTTAGGAGTTCTGACGACGCTTCAAGGAGGAGCAATGGCAACAAAGATGAAGGATTCGATGGAGCGGATGCCAGGGATGTCCTGGGTGGCGGGCCATGAAGACGCGAAAGGAAAGGTTGGAGCCGGAGCATTCTTAATCGGCTTCATCATCTCGATCATCGGCGGCATCTTCGCGGCGGACAATGGAGGGCTTATCGCGCTGCTGGTGATATTGGGACTCCTTGTAGGGTTCCTGAACGTCACGGCGCGGGAGATCATCCCGTTCCTGATCGCGGCGACGGCGCTGGTCATCATCGGGACATCGGACGTTTTCGAGCCGCTGAACCGGGTGATCGGCGGCTTTGGGGACCGGATAGACGACGTGGTGACGATGATCGCAATCTTCGCCGCGCCTGCGGCGGTGGTGCAGGCGCTGCTGGCCTACGTCGCGATCGCGAAGCCGGGCGAGGGCGTGGAGTAGCGCGACGGACGCACCGAACGCCAACGGAGCGCACATGCAACGGCCTCCCGGGTAGCCCGGGAGGCCGTTTTTCTTTCCTGGGTTTGTTCCATCCGGGGGCTTATGGTAGGGTACACCGTACCGAAGCCGGATGAGGAGCGCGCATACGGAAGAGCACCTGAAAGCGGCGAACCTGGACATGCCGAATGACCTGCGGGCTAAAGAGCATCGGCCTTCGTTCGGCTCCCGCCTTATCCGGCAGTTCGACCTGCCTTCATGGGATGTCTGGGTGCCCCTTGGGGTGCTGGCGTGTTTCGGCATCCTGGGGCTGATGGTGTTCACCGGGGCGATCCGGCTGAACCTGCCCTTCGGCGACCTGGAGCGTGTCCACGTTCTTTATACGGAGATCGGCATCCAGACGACGGCGGGCGTCTTCGCTATCATCATGTCGCTCTCCCTGGTGGCGATCCAGTTCGCGGCGCAGGAGTACAGCCACCGCATCATGGACTATTACCTCAAGAGCGTGATCTTTTGGGTGACGATGGGTTTCTACCTAGGATTGATGATCCTGACCATCGTGCTCCAGGCGATCGCGACGGAGACAGAGAATGTGCGCGTGGTGTCCGTGATCGTGCTTGGGGCCATCACGGCCCTGGTCCTCCTCATCCCGCACTTCGTCATCACGGCGGCGTACCTCCGTCCGGAGTTCATCCTGGGCAAACTCCTGCGACGGGTTGACGGGGACTATCTGGCGGCGATCGACCGGGTGTACCTGAGCAAATCTACTCCCGTGCCGAGCCGGACGGACCGGCTGCTCCCCGCGATCGAAATCACGGAGCGCTCGATAGACCGCGGGGACCTGACGACGGTGCGAGCCTCCATAGACCTTCTGTCCGAGCTGTATAGCGCGCATGCGCAGACCCTGAAGCGCCCGACCATCGAGCGGTACTTCATGAACCATTTCCTGCGGATCGGGCGGAAGGCCGTGTCAGAATCGGACGAGGACCAGGCAGGGGTGCTGGTCATCCAGCTCATCGGGAACATCGGCGTGACGGGGCCGACGGCGCTGGCGGTGGAGAATATTGACATCCTGGGGACGGCGGCGCTGAAGAAGGATGCCGACCCGGTGGTGCGGCAGATGATCGAGTCCCTGGACCAGATCTACACCGCGACGAGCTCAGGCGATATCAAGGTCACGATCCTTGGCGAGTACGACGACCTGGCCGGGACGCTGGCGGCAGGCGACAAGGACCGCCTGCTTCAGCTGCTGGCGGAGACGCTCTTCCGCATCGCGCAGAAGGCCCAGAGCGCGGGAGAGACGAGGCTCTTTGAAGAGATCCTGGATATCATCGAGACGACGGGGCATGCGGCGGCGACGAAGGGGATCTACCGGGTGGTGCTGTACATCGCGAAGTCAGCGCAGACGCTGGGTGTCAGCATCGCGCCGCAGGATAGCCGGAATGCGGACCGGCTGGTGCGGATCCTGTTGCGCCTAGAGCGCGCGGTGAACTCGAACGAGCGGGAGGTCATCTCGGCGCTTGAGTTCGCGAGCAAGGCGATCCAGCGGGCGGTCCCGAAGGGGCCCAGCCCGGCGAAGCCTGGGGCAGAGGCCGCTCCGCCGCCCCGCCCAACGGCAAGCCAGGCGGCGGAGCCTGCGCCAGGCACACAGGACGAGCAGGTGAAGGGAGAGGGGAAAGCCCAGGGAGGCGGAGACGGGGGCGGACTGGACCTTTCAGACCTGTGGGGCAAAACGGAGTAGCATGGCATCGCCCTGCTGGGAGCTCTCGCAGGAGTAGCGCTTGCCGGTGAGGCCGGAGAGCAGGCCCTTCATCTCGCCCTGGAGGACTGCGATGAGGGTGAGGCGCGCCAAGGGGCCAGCGACTTCCGGAGCTTCGCGAATCGCGGCCTCATAGTGGTCGCCCCTGGCAAGCATGGTGACTTCCAGGTGCTTCAACTGGCTGTAGAAGGCGGCGAAGATGCTAGGCACATCGCCTGAGAATCGCTTCTGCAAAAGTGAGGCGAGGCCTTTGCCATAGGCCTCCGCGGTCTCAAGCCAGGTATCTTCCAGCAGGGTCAAGTTGGGGAGAAAGACGCTAGAGAGCAGCATCTTGTAGTAGCTGATATCCACGGTGTTGCCGAGCTGGCGCGTCTGGCGCTTCTCCAGGGAGTCTTCAGCCCGGCGGACGATATCCAGGTCAAGGGAGAGCTGCTGGAACCAGGCCTCCCTGCCGATGATGATATCCCTATCTTCCCGGCGGCCGAGCTTGAAGCGGCACGTGTCCGCGCCTTGGGCGGCGCACTTCACTTCGTAGCTATCCAGCTCGCGATCCAAGAGGGCGCCGAGGATGCCTGCGAAGAGGCCCGCGTGGAAGAAGCAGATGGGGTCATCGGCTTTGAGCATGGCGCATTCGGCGGAATCGGCGAAGGTCAGCTCGAAGCGGCCCTTTTCCACGTCCACCAAGGCGAGATCGAGGACGCCTTCTTTCTGCTTGACCATGAGGGCGTTGAAGACGCGGGCCACGACTTTCTTCAGGGTATCGAAGGCGCGCTCCTGGCTCCAGTAATCGAACTTCCAGAAGAAATCGGCAGGCATGCCGAGGCGGCGGATGACGATATAGGCGTTGCGCTTGGCGGAGGCGTAGGCGGAGCTATAGAGGACGGAGGCGAAGCCCGGGTTGTTGTTCATCATCGGCGCGATGGCCGATTGGGGGACAAGGAGGTCAATATCGTCGCCGAGACTTTGGCGAGATGTCGCGGGGGCGCCGCCCTTCATGATCTTATCGAGGGCGCCGGCCCAGACTTCGTCCACAGCCTTTTCAACGTCTTGTTTATCGTAGGGCATGGCGCTACTTCAAGAGGCTCTCAACCTTCTTGAAGCTCCACTCCTGGTGCTTCCTATGCAGGAAGAGGCCGACGCCGATGAGGAGGTAGCCGAAGATATAGAGGGTATCCAGGTACGTGCCGGCGTGATTCTCTCGGTTCACAACGAAGCTCCCATCCGCGATCTCGGCGATGGGCTCCCAGGTGAGCAATTCGGCGACATAGACGAGGACGAGGCTGGCGATGATGCCGACGGCAACGACAGTGAAGGTGGCGCTTTCTTGATACTTGGCGCGGGCGTTCTGGATGTAGAGCCAGACGACTGGGATGAGCAGCACCATGACGGTGACATCGAAGATGCGGACGAGGAGATTGAGGACGGCGAACTCGTTGGGGAGGGCGTCAAAGCCGAGGAAATCAGAGAAGACGGGGAGGAAGAAGAGGACGATACCAAGAGCCAACAGTCCGCCGCCGCGAGTGATCAGGCGACCGCGCCTGGTCAGGCGTTTGACGCTGACGACTTTGAGGATGTAGGCGCAGGCTATCAGGAGCAGAGCGTAGGTGACGATCTGGTAGGCAAGGAGGGCGCGGAGGAAGCTGCCATCCAAGGCCTCCGCCGCCTGCTCCACGAGGGAGTCAATGTTCACGAGGCCGTAGAGCAGAAAGAAGCCCGAAAGGAAGAGGAAGGCGGAGCGCAACGCTCCGCGATACATGAGGGAGACCCAGAGGGCGAGGAGGGCGTTTGCCAGGAGAGCGCCCGGCTCCAGGACTTTGGAGTACGTTGCGCCTTCCGACGAGGGGAGAGCCTGGGCCACGACGGCCACAACCAGCACAACGGGCACGGCGATGGTGAGGCCCTGTTTTGTGGTCATGCCCGTTATCGTCTCCAGGCTTGAGCGATGGGTACCAGTGTAACCGAAGACGAAGGTTTGTCTAGCGATCGGAGCACGAGCGGCGCGCTCCGTTATGTACAGTCGCAGACTTGATAAAAGGCAGGGTTATCTGCTACTGTTAGTGGCGATTCTACCTTGGCCACAACTAACCCTAACGGGTTCAGAACATCGCCGGATTTCCGTGGCGCACATGAGGAGCGTGTTATGACAGCGATACGATTCAACAAGACGAGGTTGATCCTTGCGTTGGCCGTAGCTATCGCGGCTCTTGTCTCCATCATCTCGCTGCGATGGTCGTCCACATGGGCGGCTGTGGCGTGCAGCGCCCCCTCATCCATCTCAACCATCCCCGGCACAACGCCGGGCACGCTCCCGGTGAGCGCCACACTGCCGGGCGGCGCGGCAAGCGCGTACGTTTTTGCCGAGAACCAGGCCGGCACGTCGGCGGTCTCTTCGTTCACAATCATGCAAGGGAATACCGTGGTGCTGGTGGCCCGGTCATGCAACGGCGCCACGGATATCACGGGCCAGACGAACTTCCAGTGGAGCTCCCCAGGCGGCACGTTCAGCCCCAGCAGCACGGCAGGGACGGTGACCTTCAGGGCAACGGCGGCCTCGAACTTCACCATCATGCTGGCCTCCACGAACGGGGAGACGCCGCCTTCGGCCGTTATTTCGGTGACGGTGAGCCAGCCACCTGCACCGACGGCGACGCCGACGGCGATCCCGACGGCGACGCCGACGGCGATCCCGACGGCGATCCCGACGGCGATCCCGACGGCGATCCCGACGGCGATTTCGACGGCGTCCGGGGGCCAAGGCCAGCCGACGGCTCCGCCCACGGCTCCCCCGACGATCCCTCCGACGGCTCCGCCGATAACGGTTGTGAATACGACGGTGACCAACACGGCAACGATAGGCCAGACGGCCACAGGCACGGACGCGGCAGGCAATACGATCCGCACGACAGGCGGGACGACGACGATCCCGGCGGCGGGCGGCACGGTGACGCTACCTATGACGCTGCCGCAAGGGGCGACTCTGAACACCTTCAACGACCCGACGACGGGCGTGACGGTGCAGCGCGTCGGCAACCAGAACATCATCCGGGTGCCGGTGCGCGACGAGCAAGGGAAGACGCAGGCATCAGTGCGCGTGACGACCTCAGCCCTGACCGGCACGGGCACAGCGGCGACCGGACAGGTGCAGCGCGTTGAGCTGGAAGTTCCACGACAGCAGGTGAACCTGGCCCAGGCCGATCCCCTCGTGGGCACGGCAGGCGTGGACATGACGGCGACGCTGAACGCGGTGCCGCAGACGTCCACGTTCCAGGTGAGCGTCTCCAAGACGGCCGACCTGGCGGCGAGCACGAGCATCAGCCTGGTAGCCACTGGCGCGGGCACGAGCGTGGCGAACACGGCCTTCTCCGTGAACATCACGAAATCGGCCGCTCTGAACGAGGCCGCGCGCGGGCCTGCCACGCTCAACATGAGCGTCGGCCGGGCGTGGGTGCAGTCGTTCGGCATCGCCAACATCCGCGTGGCGCGGGTGGCAGACGACGGGACGACGGAGCTTCTGCCCGTGGTGCCCGTGGACGCCAACGCAGACCCGGTGGTCTTCACCGTGGTCTCGCCGCGAGGCCTCTCGGTCTTCGCCCTGCTGGCTCTGAGCCGGCCACCTGCACCAACGGCGACGCCGACGGCAGTGCCGCCGACGGTTGCGCCGACGAGAGCCCCGACGGCGACGCCGACGGCAGTGCCGCCGACGGTTGCGCCGACGAGAGCCCCGACGGTTGCGCCGACGGCAGTCCCAACCGTGGTTCCGACGGCAACGCCGATCAGAACACCGGTAACAACGGCGACGCCTGTTGTGGTGCCGACGCCGGTGCCCGAGGAGGACGAAGGCGGGAATACGGCAGTAGTCGTGACGGTGGTGGTCATCATCATCGCGGTACTCGCCCTTGGCGGCGGCTACTTCCTGATGAGACGCCGCAAGCCGTAACGGCACAGCGGAGAGAACGAGCGCTTAGAAGCCCCCGGCATATGCCGGGGGCTTCTTTCTTGACGCTGAGCCCGGCTTTCTAGAGAGGGACCCCCGGGCGCTGAAGGCCCCCGAAAGGGCGAGGCCGCGACAGCCTCCATTCGGGGCGAGGCAGATGGCCCTAGCCCAACGGTCTGCCACAGTCGCCCTGGGCAGGGGGCGGCCTCATGGAACCGTATCTTTTCACATGCCGGGCCAAAGAGGAGTCTACGGCTCAGGCGTTCCAAGCCGTTGCCGTCTGTTCATCAGGTCGCGCTGTGCTTCCCCAAGCAACTAAGAGGAGAGAGCGCCCCGGTATACGCATCTCAGAGGGCGAAGCGCAAGAGCCCCACGGTCAGCGCAGGGGAGGCGTCACTGCAGAGGCCAGAGAGGCCCCTACCTGGGCCTCCGAACTCGCGCAGAGGCCGTCAAGGGGAGGCCCTGAGATTTGGAAGAGGGCCGTGTGGGTTAGTCCTTCATCCCATCTGGCATATACGGGCAGGACCTAGCTGTGCAGATCAGGTTCGCGAGGCAAAAGAGAAGCCCCGGCCTGGATATCCAGGCCGGGGCTTTTTTCGAGGCTAGGCGGGGCGGTTATTCTTCGTCGTCGCGGCGGCGAGAGCCGAGTCGCCACTTGGCGAGGGCGAGACCGGGGACGACGAGGCCGAGGGCGAGCCAGCCGGCATCAACGGTGCCGGTGGCCTCTTTGGCGGCGCTGCAGCCACCGCCGCCCTTCTTTTCAGGGGTGGGGGTGGGCGGCACGGGGGTTGCGGTGGGGGGAACGGGGGTCGCCGTGGGCGGGCGAGGCGTTGCGGTGGCCGTGGGAGGGACTGGAGTAGCGGTGGGAGGCACGGGCCTAGCCGTGGCAGTTGGAGGCACTGGGGTGGCCGTGGGAGGGACTGGAGTAGCGGTGGGAGGCACGGGTGTCGCCGTGGGCGGCACGGGCGTGGCCGTGGGCGCCGGGCGAACGGCGGCGACGTTCACGGTAAAGACGCGGTTAGCGGAGAAGGTGAAGGTGGCGGGGGTGGCCGAGGCCTGATTAGGAACGCGGAGCGTGACAACCTGGCCTTCGAGGTTGCCGGAGGCTGTGATGTCTATGCGGTATTGGTTGGCCTGGAAGCCATCGCGGCCGGTGGTGGTGGAGCCGACGACGGCGTTGTTGAAGACTGCCTCGACGGTGGTGCCTGCGGGAGCCGGGTTGCCGTCAATCGTGACGGAGCCAGTGACGACGGTGACGCCACCCTGGGCCAGAACCGCAGAGCTTGCCAGGATTCCAAGGATAAGGCTCACTATGAGCGCCGTCCCAATGAGCAGTCGCAGACTCGTCCTGGTTCGCATAATTCGTCTCTCCTGGGTGGTTCCTCAAACGTTCAAAACAAAGTTTACTCGGTACAGGGTACACTACCTGTTATGGGAAATGCAATATGTCACGCAACAATGTGCAGCATCTATTTTGAGGCCGGAGTTAGGAAGATTCATGCCGGAGATTCCCGAGCTTAAGGCCATCGTGGCGGTCATCAACAGGACGATCGCCGGGCAGAAGGTCACATCGGCTGAAGTGCGCATCCCCGTTGTGGTGAGGAGGCCGCCGAAGGAGGAGTTCGAGCGGCTGTTGACGGGGAACAGGCTTACCAAGGCTGAACGCAAGGGGAAGTTTGTCCTTCTCCACTTTGCCAGCGGACACCTGATGGCGATCCACCTGATGCTGACGGGAAGGCTTCAGCTGGCGGAGAGAGGCAGCGCTGTCCCGAAGCGCACAGGGTGGCGCATGGGCTTTGAGAACGGGCGTGAGCTGCGCTACTTCGATGAGAAGGCGGACGGGAAGACGTACCTGACGCAGGAAGAGGCGCGCGGCGAGGTGCCGAGGCTGGAGGGAACGGGGATAGACGCGCTAGACCCCGCGCTGACGAAGGACGAGTTCTTGAAGCGCATCAAACGCTACCCAGGGCAGATTAAGAACACGCTGACGAACGACGCCTTTATCACCGGGATAGGAAATGCCTATGTGGATGAGATCCTGTTCGAGGCGCGGATCTACCCATTCACGTGAAGCCGGGAGCTGACGCCTGAACAGCTTGGCAGGCTGTATGAGGCTATCCACACAGTGTACGCCTGGGCTATCCCGATCGTCGCGGACCGGATGGGTGAGACGATCAATGAGAAGGTGCGCGACTTCCTGAAAGTGCACCGCAAGGGGGGCCAGCCGTGCCCAAGGTGCGGGGCGACGATAGCGGAGATCGAGCCGAACGGACGCATCACGAGCTACTGCCGAACGTGCCAGCCCGGAGGCCTGTTCAAGTAGCCGGTTTTCTCGATTGACGAACCCCTTGGAATCTAGTACTATTTTCGTTCGTGAAAGGTG
>Ga0194131_10004027_pt1 | contig 22529 bp, 24 predicted proteins | sample TA2KigO120mmetaG_FD_148631 | JGI IMG/M metagenome (GOLD analysis project Ga0194131, IMG submission 148631) | Freshwater microbial communities from Lake Tanganyika, Tanzania - TA2015053 Kigoma Offshore 120m | ecosystem: Environmental > Aquatic > Freshwater > Lake | place: Tanzania: Lake... | reverse complement strand
AAGCCGTTCATGAGGCGAGGCCTCACCTTATCCGATGAAAACCCGAGTGCCGCGCGCTACACTACCGCCGGTTCTGGCGTAGCCGAGGTCGAGTCCCCTTGGTGCTTGCAGCCCGTCGATAAGCCGGACCCGAGAACCGTTTTCCGGCACCTTTTCCTGTTGCCACTCTCGAAGTGAGCACGCAGAGCAGAGTCTTCGTCTCCAACGCGGTTCTCCCGCCAGAGCCGAAAGGAGCTGGCGATGGAAGTCATGTATGCGTGTTGTTGTGGCCTGGATGTGCATGCCAAGACCGTGGTGGCGTGTCTGGTGACCAAAGGGCGCAAAGAGATTCGCACCTTTGCGACCATGACGGAGGACCTATTGCAGATGGGGGATTGGTTGCGCAGTGTGGGGTGTACACACGTCGCGATTGAGAGCACCGGGGTGTACTGGAAGCCGGTGTTCAACATTCTCGAAGGGCAGCTGACCGTGATCTTGGTCAATGCGCGCCACATCAAAGCGGTCCCGGGCCGCAAGACCGACGTGCGAGACTGTGAATGGTTAGCGGACCTGTTACGCCACGGCTTGTTGAAGGCGAGTTTTATTCCGCCCGCCGAGATTCGGGAACTGCGCGAGTTGGTGCGCTACCGGCAAACGATCATCACCGAGCACACAGCGGTGGCCAATCGGATTCAGAAGCTGATCGAGAGTGCCAACATCAAGCTGGGGCAGGTGGCCAGCGACGTATTGGGCCTGAGTGGACGGCTGATGCTGCGGGCCTTAGCCGCTGGGGAAACGAACGCAGGGGTATTGGCGGAGCTCGCGCAAGGGCAGTTGAAGAGTAAGAAGGCCGAGTTACGGCGGGCACTGACTGGCTGCCTCACACCCGTGCAGCGTTGGGTGCTGACGGAATTGTTGACCCGAGAGGAAGAATTGGAAGCGGCCCGGACACGCGTGGAGACGCGCATTGGGGAAGAAGTGGTGGCGTGTACGGATCCCTTCGTACCCGAGGCGGTGGAGTTGCTCGAAAGTATTCCGGGCATCGGTCAACGCACCGCGCAGACGATTGTGGCCGAGATCGGGGTGGATATGAGCCGCTTTCCTTCGGCCAAACACTTGGCCAGTTGGGCTGGGGTGTGTCCCGGCAATCACGAGTCGGCGGGCAAGCGCCAGAGTGGGCAGCCGACCAAGGGCAACAAGTCGGTGCGGACGATCTTGACGGAAGCCGCCTGGGCAGCCACGCATACGAAGGCTACCTTCCTGCAGGCCAAGTATCAGCGGTTAGTCAAACGCATGCCGAAGCAGAAAGCGTTAGGTGCCATAGCACACCGACTGTTAGTGATCTGTTATCATCTACTCAGTCGTCGGGTGCCCTATGCCGAACTGGGCACGGCCCCGCTCGATCAGGAGCAGGTGGCGCGACAGCGACGACGCCTTGTCGAGCAGCTGGTCGGTTTGGGAGTCAAGGTCACGATTGAAGAGGGGGCAGTGGTGGCCTAAGCAGGCAATTGTCAGAGCAGGGGAAAGCAGTGAAGGTGCAGGACGTGGGTCGTGAGCTGGGGGTACGCTATGTCGTAGAAGGGAGTGTCCGCAAAGCGGCCAACCGAGTGCGTGTCACGGCGCAGTTAATCGAGGCCGCCACTGGAGGACATTTATGGGCGCAGACCTATGATCGGGAGATGCAGGACATTTTTGCCGTGCAAGATGAAGTGACGCAAAAGATCATGTTCGCCCTCAAGGTCATGCTCACGCCAGAAGAACAAGCACGTTTTCGGCGGACTTCCACACGCGATTTGGAAGCTTATGACTACTTCTTGCGGGGGATGGAGCAATATTTGCGCTTCACAAAAGAGGCCAACGCCCAAGCGAGACAACTGTTTGAGAAGGCTATTTCGATAGACCCCAAGTATGCGGAGGCATACGCTTCACTAGCCGTTGTCCATTGGCAAGCTTGGATCTGGCAATGGAACCAGGACCCCCAGGGTGTTGATTGGGCCGTTGACTCAGCGCAAAGAGCTATCACCCTGAATGATTCCTTGGCCACAGCTCATGCCCTGTTGGGGAATTTCTATCTCTCTAAGAAACAGCACGACCAGGCTATTGCTGAAGGAGAACGAGCAATCCGCCTCGATCCGAATGATGCAGAAAGTTACGCGTGGTTGGGACAAATTCTCAATTATGCAGGGAGGCCAGCGGAAACGATTGGGTTGCTAGAAAAGGCGATGCGCCTCAATCCTCATTATCCTGAGTATTACCCCTCGATCTTAGGCTTTGCCTATCGATTGATTGGGCAGTACGAGGAAGCGGTTGCAGCTCAGAAGAGCGCGCTCTCTCGCAACCCTGACTTCTTGTCTGCCCACACAGTGCTGGCCGTTCTGTATAGTGAGTTAGGGCGAGAGGCAGAGGCCCGGGCTGAAGTGGCAGAGATGCTGAGGATCAGTCCTCAGTTCTCCCTGAAGGTGTATGGGCAGAGAGTGCCTTTCAAAAACCCAGCAGACCTCGAGCGATATCTTGCTGCCCTGCATAAGGCGGGGTTGAAGTGAGAACGCGGAAAAGGTACGCCTCATGAGAAGAAATGAGGGTGAAAATGACTATCGCCTGGCAAGACTATATCGAGAGCACCCCAACGGTACTACGGGGCAAACCGCGGATTAAAGGCACCCGGATTCCAGTGAGCCTGCTCCTTGGTTACCTGGCTGCTGGATACAATCCAGACCAAATCCTCGTGGAGTTTCCCGACCTGCGGCCCGAGCACATTGCCGCCTGCTTGGATTATGCACGGGAGTTAGCGAACTTTGAGGCAGCCGTCTGATGCCGTTACGCTTCTTTACCGATCACTGTGTTCCTAACGTCGTAATCCAGACACTCCGTACCGCTGGACATGAGGTAGTGATTCTCAAGGAACAAATCTCGCCCGATTCAGACGATCCTATTGTGATTGCGAAGGCACAAGAGCTGGAGGCGATCTTGGTGTCGTTGAACGGTGACTTTGCTGACATCGTGACATATCCACCGTCCAGCTACAAAGGTATCATCGCTCTTCAGGTGAAGGACCATCCCGAAGTGATTCCCCAACTCATGCAACGCCTCATGACGTATCTGTCCACTCATCCAGACATGAGCGACTACGAGGGGCAGTTATTGGTAGTGGAGGCACACAGGATCAGAATACGGAGATGATGGGTACAGAAGGATTCGAGAGATAGCCGTGGGCTAACAATCGCCTCCAGCGCGACCGCAGCCCGCGAGCGGCCCCTGCTGAACCTGAAAAGACACAGTTGGGCTGCGGTGGCTGAGGCGCGGCGTTAGGCTTCACACTCCCGGCCTGACATAAGGACAAAAATGTCCGTTATAATGGGCCATGACAGGCAATGAGTTCATTCGTAAAGTGAAGAAGCTAGGGAAGGAAAGAGGTGTAGCCGTGCAATTTGTGGTCCGACGCGGCAAAGGGAGTCACGGCACCCTATTTTATGGGGCGCAGTTTACCATCGTCCCGACTCCCAAGAATGAACTCAAGACCGGCACGTTGCACGCGATGCTCACGCAACTCGGATTGAAGAGCGAAGAGCTGTAGGAGACCCTATGGAACAGTTTGTGTACCCCGCGCGTTTAACCCCAGATCTTCATGAGGGAGGCTTCGTGGTCACATTCGTTGATCTACCCGAAGCGATTACCCAAGGAGAAACACGAGAGGAAGCGGTACAAGAAGCCGCCGATTGTCTTGAAGAGGCGATGGCAAACCGGATGGTTACGGGGTTACCGATTCCACCTCCCTCGCGCATCAAACGAGGACAGTATGCGGTGCCGGTGGCGGCGCAGACGGCGGCAAAAGCCGCCCTATATATTGCTCTACAAGAGACACGGATTACGAAAGCAGAGCTCGCCAAGCGGCTACAGTGTGACGAAAAAGAGGTACGGCGTTTACTAGACCCTCGGCACCCCTCGAAGTTACCACGTCTTGAGGCTGCGTTAGCAGCAATCGGGCACCGCCTGATTGTGAGTTTACAATCCGCTGCGTGAGAGAGTGCCATCAACGAGGAGAACAAAACAGGAGCGGAAGGTTTCCCCGGCTAACTCCTCTCAGGGCTCCGGTGTCAAGAGGGCAGACGCATGCATCGGGGGGGCGGGGTGGCCGTCCGATAACATTGAGTGATGCGTCTTTGTCAAGTGTTTGCGGCTGACTTGATTTCGGTTGCTGGTCACAGCCTGTGGGCTGCACCAAACACCTGTTGAGGATCAATGTTTCCCGTGGAACATGTTGTGCGGGAAACAGTAGGCTCTGTCGAGACTACGTCCTAGAAACTCTTCCGTGCCCTCGTTCCGGTCTTCTCAATACAGCGGGCTGTATCCGAAGACACTCCTCGTGAGTTCCAGACTCGGCGGAGGGGCAGCCACGAGAGGCTTGATGACGGATCACCAAGATGGTGAGCGGGAAAGACTGTCCAATCAACACCTGCGGCTTCGGGCATTTCGTCCAGCGACTCCCGCACAGTCGACGCTGTATATAAGGAAGGAGTCAGCAAAAGGCTCAGCCCCGCGTGCGCCAGTGAGGCCAGAGGCTCAGTCTCTCCCCTCAGGGGTTACGCAGTCACAAAGCGTTGGAGATCAAACGCCTGTTTCCGCGTGAGCATATAGTACACGGCGCGGCCCAGTTTGTGCGCAAGGACCGTGAGCGCTTTAGCTTTGCCGTGTTTGTGTTCGAGTTTCGCGAAATAGTCTTTGCCGGGTTTGCTCTGCCGGATAAAGAGCACGGCCGCTTCAGCAAAAGCCCAGCGTAAGTGCACATTGCCAATTTTTTTGCCCGACGTGCCCAGTTTTTTGCCACTGGATTCCTTGGCGCATTTCACCAGCCGACAATAGGAGACGAAATCTTGCACCCGGGGAAAGCGCGTGATGTCGTGAATCTCATATAACAGGACGAGCGCAAGGATCTGGCCGATGCCTGGGACCGACTGCAACCGCGCGAACGTTTGGACATCGTGCGTTTTGGCACTACGCGTGAGATAGAGTTCCACTTCCCCGAGTAATTGATCGTAGTGATCAATGAGCGACACATCGATCTCGATGGTCTTGTGGACACTGGGATCAGGAAAATGGTCCGCCACATCTTCCCGGTTGGATTTGTTGGCCAGCCGTTTGCCAATCTCCGGCAGATTGTACTGACTATTGGTATTATGGATGTGGGCTAAGAGTTCGGCCCGCTTCCGGGCAAGATGACAGCGTCGCCGCAGTAAATCGCGGGTCGCCCCCATCTCTGCGGGATAGACATAGGCTTGCGGCATCATGCCGCCCCGCAATAACACCGCAATCTTGTGCGCATCACTTTTATCGTTCTTCGCTTTGCCCCTGTGAATCGCCTTCATATAGAGCGCGTGCCCCAAGACGAAAGCAATCCCTTCTCTCTGACAGAGGTCTGCCAACCAATCCCAGGTGAACATACACTCCACGCCGACAACCAGATCCTCTCTATACGGAGCAATCAGCCGCAAAAACGCCTCGGGGGTCGTCGGCAAATTCTTGTGTACGAGTTTCGTGCCGTGTTGATCGAGGATACAGACGCACATGGCTTTCGCATGTAGATCGATGCCGCAATAATGTTTATGCTGCTGCGTGTAGAAATTCATCCAGGCCTCCTTGGGGGGTGAAAATTTGTCTCTCGCCATCCTATCGCTGCTACTCACAGCCAAGGAGGCCTGGATGAGTATCAAATCATTTCAGCCGACCTTACCGCGTGAATCACATGATTCAAAATAATCGTCCGCAGCCCTGCGGTACCGCGGCTGAATTCGTCCGTTAAACCTCGCCAGGAAGGTTGGGAGATGTATCAATCTTACAAATCAGTTCTCAGGGTTAGCAGCCTTCTTCTGCTGGTCTTTGTAGGGAGTGTTTTTGCGCAACAATCCCCATCAAACCAGAAAATCGACAACTGCATGAAAGCCAGCAAGTGCGCAGTTCAGTTACGTGGAGAAGCAACTGCTAATCCGATTATGTCCTTCATCGTTGCCGAGGAAGTCTGGGCAGCCTTTGACGAGAAGGATAAAAACGACTTACGTATACTTTTGAAGAAAAAGATAGAGCAAGCAAAAGTTCAAGCTGAAACTTACACAGACATCCCAGCTTCTGCCCCTTTTGATCGCAAGGCGATAGCCAACATCAGAAATACAAAGCCGTATTCTGTTATTCTGTCAAGAAGTCAAAGTTCGAGCGGAGCCCTATCCATGATAAAGAAATCCTGGTTGACTTCTAAGCTGATCGGTTCATAAGATTTGTGGAGTGCTTGCTCACGAAAGGGCTAAGTATGCAAATTACTCTCGAACTATCACCCGACATTGAGGTACGGTTGCGCGAGAGCGTAGCAGATGGAGATGTTGAAGCTGTTCGCCGCCTGTTAGCGGAAGCCCTTACTCCAACAGTGGAAGCGTTGCTGCGGGAAACGACTGCTGAGTTGACGGATGCCAAATTTGAAGTCTTAGCAGACCAACTAGCTGACGAACTCACAAAAAGTCTTGGATCAAATGTGCCTTCGCTGTCAGATTCTGCAGTGAGCCGGGCAGGGATTTATGAGGATCACCCATAGCTGTGATTTACCTCGCAGATACAAATGTCTTACTGCGGTTTGCCGACCGCACGCATCCAATTCACCCGACCGTCCGTGCTGCAGTACGTAAGCTACGAACCAGCGGGCACAGCGTTCGCGCCACGCCGCAGAATTTTGTCGAATTCTGGAATGTGGCAACTCGGCCAATCGAAAGGAATAGATTCGGATTGGTGCCTGCTACCGCCGACCGGCTGCTACGCCTTGTGGAGCGGCTTTTTCCGCTACTGCCGGATTCACCTGTTGTGTATACGGAATGGCGTCGCCTCGTAGTTTCCTTCGGAGTCTCAGGCATCCAAGTCCACGATGCCCGCATTGCCGCGGCTATGGTTGTTCACGGCATCACTCATATCCTTACTTTCAACACAACTGATTTCGTGCGCTACGGAACGAGAGGAATTGTAGCGGTGAACCCAACAACCATGTGAATGACTTAGCAAGAGAAGGCAAGGTCTAACAAACGGCATGCAGGCCGACCGCAGCCCGCGAGCGGTTCCCGATGATTGTGAAAGGACACATTTGGGCTGCGGCGGCTGACACCGGGCGTTAGGCATCGGGAAGCTTACAAATCTCCTTAACCAGATTGAAAAGTAACGGATTGTCGTTTTGAATCACCAGCAAGAGGAGTCAACATATGAACTCATCAGTACAGGAGCTTTTGCATTCTTTTGACCTCTTGCCAGAGGCGGAACAGCGAGAACTTGCCTGGGAAATCCTCCGCCGCACGATCTCCTTTGACCTGCCTTCCCTCTCCGACGAAGAGCTTGTAATGAGTGCCGAAGAACTCTTTCTAGAGTTGGACCGTCGTGAGGCTCAACCCAATGAACACTCCTAATCGAGGAGAAGTGTGGATGGTTGATCTTGGGCTGGCAGCAAAAGTTCGCCCCTGTCTCGTCCTCAGTGTGCCTGCGCTTGATCAAGATCGCTCTTTAGCGACGGTTGTGGCACACACGACCAGCGCACGTGGGTCACGATTTGAGGTGGCCGTTCCGATGCCGTTTTTACGCACGGGTGTCTTTGACGCCCAGAATTTAGTGACGATTCCTCACGCAAGGCTGATCCGGAAACTAGGGAACCTGTCGACGGAGCAATTGTCGAAGGTAGAGGCAGTCGTGCGTTTGTGGTTAGGATTCTGAAGCTCATCACAGTTGGTGTTTAGGACCGATGCCTAACCTTCGCGCCACCTCAGTGCGGCCCTGTGGCGTGAAGGAATGAATCTAAACGGTCACGTCTGGGCGGCTCGCGGTGACCGGGGGCGTTAGCGGGCTCAATCTCGATGGAAAAAGAACCGATCCTTAGCGACGCGTACCCGCCGCAGGAGATAGCTCGGAAGGTTGAGGGCCTCGGCGTTGCGAAGGCGCGCGCCGATGTTCTCACATTGCTCGTGCTGGCAGTACTCGCTGGCGCCTTCATTTCGCTTGGCGCACTGTTGTTCACCGTAGTGGTTACAGAATCCAGCCTTGGCTTCGGCCCCACACGCTTGCTTGGCGGTGTGAGTTTCTGCCTCGGCTTGATTCTTGTGGTGGTGGCCGGTGCCGAGTTGTTCACCGGGAACAACCTCATCGCGATGGCCTGGGCCAGTCGCCTGATCGGTACCCGAGAGGTCATGCGGAACTGGCTGCTCGCTTACGTTGGTAATGTGGTTGGCTGCCTGGGAACGGTTCTGCTCGTCGTGTGGGCCAACATCGCCAGCCTGGGAGATGGCGCCGTGGGTGAGTTAGCGGTACGCATCGCTCGTACCAAAGCGGACCTTTCCCTGGCCGAGGCCTTCGCGCGCGGAATCCTCTGCAACGCGCTCGTCTGCCTCGCCGTGTGGCTCGCGATAGGCGCGCGCAGTGTGACCGATAAGATCCTGGCGATCCTCTTCCCAGTCACCGCCTTCGTAGCCATCGGCTTCGAGCACTCGATCGCGAACTGGTTCTTTCTGCCTTTCGGGCTCGCGCTGGACACGCACGGCGCGGTGTCGATCTCCGGAGTCGGCAGGAACATTATCGCGGTGACCGCCGGCAATGTGGTTGGCGGTACCCTACTGGTGGCCGGCGTGTACTGGGTCGCCTATCTGCGAGGCGAGCGCATGCGGAAGGATCGGTCCTCGTGAGTCGCGACTGGGGTTCGGCGGCGTCGCCCGCTAACAACAGCATGCAGCGGACGGCGCTGCGCGCCGCGGCTGATGCTAAGTGTTCGACTCGGGGAGCCATATGAGTTGTATTGAATTTTGGTTTGAATTTGGAAGCACGTATTCCTATCCAGCAGCTCTCCGAATTGAGAGAGTGGTCCGCGATGCGGGCCTAGCAATCATTTGGCGTCCATTCCTGCTTGGACCCATTTTCAAGGAGCAAGGGTGGAATGACTCGCCTTTCAATCTCTACCCCGCGAAGGGGTGCTATATGTGGCGGGACTTGGCGCGCATCTGCGCTGACCTCGAGATTCCCCTGCGGCAACCAACGACATTTCCCAGAAACTCCTTGTTGGCGGCTCGCCTCACGTGTTGGTTCCAAACAGAGAGCTGGATCCCTGAGTTCATTCGTCAGGTGTACCTGGCAAACTTCGGACGGGATCGAGACATTGCGGATGCGAAAGAGATTCTTTCAATTCTCGAAGGTCTTAATCAGCCGCTTGACATCCTTTCAGTTGCGGAGTCGCCCGAGGCGAAGGCAAAGCTTCGCGCTCAAACCGAACAAGCGCGAGCCCTTGGCATTTTCGGAGCCCCCAGTTTTGTGGTCGAGCAGGAGCTTTTCTGGGGAAACGATCGCTTAGAGGCCGCGGTCGCGTGGGCTCAGAGAAAAGGGAAGAGTGCCGTCTAACTCCTCTATGAGCAAAGTGGTAATTTATCGTACATTGTTTTTCACACCATAATGAGCCGCGTAAGGAAGTGCCTAGCATGATATGGCAACCGGAAAGTGACGCAATCGCAGCGCGACGGCAGCGTGCCTTACACATGGGTGGCGCTGACAAGATCGCCAAACAACGCGCGCAGGGGAAACTCACAGATCGTGAGCGTATCGCCCAACTGCTTGATGCGCATTCATTCACTGAGATTGGGATGCTGGCAACGCACCAGAGCCAGCGCCCGGAGATGCAGGGGGTCTATACTCCAGCGGACGGCATTCTCATTGGCTATGGCCGGATCGATGGACGTGAGGTACTCCTCGGAGCTGAGGACTTCACCGTCATGGGCGGATCAGTCGGACAGACTGGCATTGTCAAGCGTGAGCGCCTTTTTGAACTCGCGTATCAGACGAAAGTGCCAGTTATCTGGCTCATCGACGGTTCTGGAGCACGAGCGAACGAATATGTTCGTGGCGGATGGGTGGCTGCTACACATTTTGTGTTGATGTCGCAACTCTCGGGGATCGTACCACAAATAGTGGCGACGATGGGGCCGTGTGCCGGAGATCCGGCGTTGATGGCGCCGTTAGCGGACTTCGTCATCATGGTCAAAGGAACGAGTATGCTCGCGGCTGGAGGACCGCCAATCGTCGAGGCCGCGATCGGCGAGAAAGTGACCAAAGAAGAACTCGGCGGATCCGTCGTCCATTGCCATATCAGTGGAGTAGGGGACAACGAAGCCGAGGACGATGAAGATTGTTTGCGCATGATTCGCCGCTACCTCAGCTATTTTCCCATCAATGTTTATCAACTCCCACCACGCCTGACCCCTACTGATGATCCTGAGCGGCGCGATGACGGGCTGTTGTCGATCGTGCCGCGCAATCGCAAGCGGCCATACGACATGCTGAAAGTGATTGGCCATATCGTTGACCACGAGTCACTATTTGAGATTAAGCCACACTACGGTCGCTCGGTTGTCACGTGCCTTGCACGGATGGATGGCAACGTTGTCGGCGTCATTGGCAATCAGCCGTTGCAACTCGCGGGCATTATTGATGGTGACGCAGCTGACAAGATGACCCACTTCATTCAACTGTGTGACGCGTTCCATATTCCACTCATCTTCTTATCTGACGTTCCAGGCTTTATGACCGGGAGTGTATCTGAACGACAAGGGACCCTACGGCGTGGCTTACGGATCGCTTATGCCTTGTCGTTTGTTACTGTCCCTAAGGTTTCGGTCGTATTACGCAAAGCGTATGGCATGGGTGCTGTGGCCATGTGTGGTCATAAAATGGGCCAAATCTTGACGCTCGTCTGGCCCTCTGGTGAGTTCGGCGCTCTCCCAGTTGAAGGGGGAGTAAATGCAGGCCACAAAGCTGCCCTCGCAAGTGCCGGTGACCAAGAAAAAAAACGCCAGGCACTAGAAGAGTATTACAATCAATTTGGGAGCCCATTCTCAACGGCAGAGACGTTTAATTTTGATGACTTGATTGATCCACGCGACACCCGTCCTCTGATTATTCGGGCGTTACGTGCAGCCCGGGCTGGTAACACTGCTCCGTTGGGACCGAAAACCCGCCACGGCATAATGCCGTAGCTAGTGAGGAGGGGCGTATGGCGCGCAAATCGATAGAAAAAGAGAGTGTGCTTGTCCTGGGTGGAGCCCGGTCTGGAAAAAGCACCTATGCCTTGCAACGCGCACAGTCGTGGAGTGGACGGCTTGTGTATGTTGCGACGGCGGAGGCGAAAGATGCGGAAATGAAAGCGCGCATTTCGTCGCATCGTGCGCAGCGCCGGAGTCGGCGCTGGATTACTATTGAAGAGCCGATGGGTGTCGTCTGGCAGTTGAAAGAGTTGGATGACAGTGTCGGTGCCGTGGTGCTCGACTGTATCACACTGTGGGTGTCCAATGCGTTACTCGCGAAGCGACGTGATGAACTCGAAAACCAAGTCGCGGAGTTGGTCGAAGAGATCCCGTTGTTTCCATTTCATTTCCTTGCTGTTAGCAATGAAGTCGGACTTGGCCTAGTACCGGATAATCCGTTGGGCCGAGAGTATCGTGACCTGCTTGGCACGGTGAACCAACAGCTAGCCAAAGTATGCACAGAAGTCCTCTTTCTGGCAGCAGGACTACCGATGAAATTGAAAGGATAATGGTTGGTAGGGCATGAACCTTCTTGATGCTACCTTACGCGAGATCCAACCGCTCGACATGTCGCTCGTGGTCCGCGTCCAGCGACGACTCAATTCACTCACCAAGCCGCATGGGAGCCTCGGGCGATTGGAAGTGCTCGCACTGCGATGTGCCTCTATCTCTGGAAGTGAACGTCCACGGGTAGACAATAAAGTCCTCTTTGTCTGTTGTGGTGATCATGGGGTGTGTACAGAGGGGGTCAGTGCCTATCCGCGTGAGGTAACGGCCCAGATGGTCTATAACTTTCTGCGTGGCGGTGCGGCGATTTCAGTCCTGGCCCGACAGTTCGGGATCAATGTCCAGGTAGTCGATCTCGGCGTTGACCATGAATTTGCGATCGATCTGCCTGGCTTGGTTTCACGAAAGGTGGCGCGTGGAACCGCCAACTTTGTCCGCGCAGCGGCGATGTCTTCCTCACAGGCTGTTCAGGCCATAGAAGTCGGTATTGCCGTTGCCTCTGACGCTATTCGCGAGGGAGCCCAGCTCATTGGTGTTGGAGAGATGGGGATCGGGAACACTACGTCAGCGACCGCAATGTTGTCGGTATTGAGTGGGATTGACCCTGAAACGCTGACTGGACAGGGGACCGGAATCGATGCCAAGGGCAGAAAGCGGAAAGTGGCGGTCATCAAGCGAGCGCTGGCGTACCATAAACTCTCATCGAGTGATCCTCTGCGTGTTCTTACTGCGGTCGGTGGATACGAAATCGCAGGGATCGTTGGGATGTGTCTTGCTGGCGCCGCATTGCAGGTCCCAGTTGTGATTGACGGATTCATTGCCACGGCCGCGGCCTGGGTGGCGTGTGCCCTACATCCGGCGGTCAAGGATCGCCTTATTTTTGCCCATCTCTCTGCTGAGCAGGGACATCACCATGTGTTGGCCGCGTTGGAGGTGGAGCCCCTGCTGAACCTGTACATGCGCCTTGGCGAAGGCACCGGAGCGGCACTGGGTATGAGTCTTGTCGACTCCGCAGTCCGTATCCTCAATGAGATGGCAACGTTTGATGAGGCAGGTGTGGCAAAGGGGGAATGCGGGAAATAACAACCTTACTATTTCCGTCTCACCCCTGCTTGCTCTAACTTCTCTTGTACTCGTACGAGGCGTTCGTTGCCCCAAAAGAGTTCTCCGTTTACCAGGTAACTCGGCACACCAAATATGCCTATTTCTTCGGCAGCATTCCGCAGTCGATCGTGTTCGTGGCGTCCTTCACCTTTGAGGTAGTCAAGAAACCCGGCGCTATCGATGCCACCTTCTTGAAGGACAGCTTGGATAACAGCAGGATTTTCAATATCGAGTTCTCTTCGCCAGAAGCGCCCATACACGGTGTTATGATAGGGGCGAAAATTGCCATGACGCTTGGCGTACAACAGGCCGATATGCGCAATGGAGGAGTCGAAGATCTTCTGCGTGCCGCGAATGACTAACCCGCGCCGATTCGCCTCTCGACGGCAGTCCATGTAGCTATATTTCACCCGTCGCCACTGGTGGGCGTTGCGCGCTTCTTCCAGCACTTTCCCGGTGGCGTCGACTTTTGCTGACCCCAGATAGCTGGGGATATCGAGTGTGTACGGTACCCAATCAACCTCGACATCGTAGTCGTCTTGCAGTTGAAATGTGTCAGCTTGAGCCAGATACGCATACGGGCTCTTATAGTCGAAATAGTGGGTAATCCTTTTAATGGTCATAATCTTTTTCCCTGTTCTGTTGCTGGCATTCTCCCCTCAGAATTCGCCACCACCACCGCAGCGGTAATGTCGCCAGTGACATTCAGCACAGTGCGCGACATATCGAGAATGCGATCGACACCAATGATAACGCCGATTCCTTCACCTGGAACCCCCACCGACTGGAGAATCGGTACCATGAGAGGAAGCGATCCGCCCGGCACGCCCGCAGTGCCAATCCCGGCAAGCACTGAGAACAATACGACAAGCACCTGTGAGCCGAATGAGAGTTCGACGCCGTAAAATTGGGCAAGAAAAAGAATGGTTACGCCTTCGAATAATGCGGTGCCGTTCTGATTCGCCGATGAGCCGAGTGTCAAGACAAACGAGGAGATATCGCGCGGCACTCCGAGTTTCTCTTGTGTCACTCTGAGTGCTGTTGGTAATGTTGCGTTGCTAGAGCTGGTAGAAAATGCCGTGGCCATCACCTCAGATACTTGTCGAAAGAAGAAGCCGGGCGACATTCCGCCAAGGACGCGAAGAATAATGGAATAGGTAACAAATAACTGGAGGCATAACCCGCCGATCACAACGATCATGTATGCCAGGAGTGGCTTGAGAACATCCAAACCAAACCGCGCGGTCAACGTAAACAAGAGAGCGGCGACTCCATACGGGGCCAGGCGCATAGCCAGTTCAATCAGGCGCATGACCACCTCATAGAGTCCTTCAAGGACATTCAGCAACGGTTCCATCTTTGCCGGTGGCGAGAGGGCGATGCCGATGCCAAACATCAGGCAGAAAAACATGAATGCAATCATCTCTCCTTGGGCTGCAGCCCGGAGAGGGTTGTCGGGGACAATCGCATACAAGATTTTGAGGACAGGGTTTTCACCGGCTGCGAGTAGGGGGGGAGGGGTAGGGGTATTACTGGCCTGCTGCAGGGCTGCTCGGGTTTCTGGGGTGAGGCCGTCACCTGGGCGAAAAACATTGACCAACGTTAATCCGAGAAAGACCGATAATGCTGTGGCAAAGATCGTGTATAGAAATGTCTTTACCCCCACCCGTCCGAGCGTACGTACATCACCGAGTCCGGCGACTCCTAATGCCAGTGCTGAGAACAACAGCGGAATTACCAGCATGAAAATGAGCCGCATGAATAGGCGGCCAAATGGCTCGGCGAAATAGGTGACGAACTGCTGCAGATGTGGATCATCACCGAAGAGCAGGCGACTTGCACTGCCAGCGACGACGCCAACAATCAGGCCGATAAGAATGCGGGTGTGGAGCGGCAAGGCTTTAGGCTTTAGGCTCTAGGCTCTAGGCTTGAGAAGAATCTTTCCTGTCGCCTATAGCCTGAAGCCTTGTCTCTTAGGCTTTTTCGATCTTCTCGATATGTCCGGCGAGGTCGAAGTCTCGCGTTGTCAGAGCACCAACATCATGAGAGATCAAGCTCAACGTGACTTTGTTGTAATTGATAGTGATGTCAGGATGATGATCTGATTGTTCAGCGAGTTCACCGACTTTATTGACAAATGCCAGAGCGTCTTTGAAAGTCCCCAAGGTGAATTTCTTTTGCATGCCTTTGTTCTTTATCAGTTCCCAGCCAGGGAGAGCACGTAACTTTCCCTGGATTTCTGCTTGTGACAACGCCATTGTCCTCTTCCTTCCTACTGCCCACCCATCATTGCTGGGGCAATCTGCAACGTTTTGTTCCGCGCTTGCACAGTGTCCGCGCCGTGTTCAGTGAGGAACAAAAAGTCGTCATAGTCTGCCTCGGCAATACTACTCGTTGAGTCTGAGTCGGTGAGCACAGCAATCCCGATGAGCTTTCCGGGCTCTTCGCCAAAGAAATCTTTGTAGTCTTGATAATAATTGATGGTTTCTTGTTGCCACTCGCCAACTCGGGTGTTGCCACTTTGTAGAACCACAACACGCGAGCGCCAATATACAGGGCTCTTCATCCGTGTGCCCACTGGCAAACTCGAACTCCACACATATTTTATTGCTCGTGGCATCAGGGTGCTATCAAAGACGAGATACACGGCTGCTCCTGAGTCATTGGTCTTTTCTGCACGCTCGTCTGCACCAGTTGGCAGTTGCTTCACCCGCCAACGCCATTGCAATGCCGGAAACTGCTTCAGCTTGACTGACCGCGAGAGTCCGATTTGGACATCTTGTCTGTCGGCATAGGCACGAAGAAAGCGATTCCCATTCTCTTCCCCAACACTATAGACTGCCTTTGCGGTCGCCTCGTCGCCGCGCACTACCCACTGCGCAGGAAACGAGAGGGGGATGTCGGTATCAAAATTCTCGATCAAGAGCATTTCGTCCCCTGAAGGTTGGCTTTCCGCATACCCTAAAGACATCGACCCAAGAATACCGATGAGTGCGACGATAACGGTCCGCCTCATGCCCGTCCTCCTCCCCGCGTTCTGTGCGGCTCGCCGGTCGTGGGTGATACATGACATGCCCTATTGGATAGAGGAAAGGTTGTGCCACTGCAAGTCCGAAATGCCAGCCAGGTTGGCGTCTCGCTCTAAACCTCTTCCCGTTTTGGCCGATAGTTCACCGTATCACGATGGGAACCGTGGAGTCTTGTCTAGGTGGTACGATGAAAGACATTGATAAAAATCCTGTGCAATTATTGAGTGACGTGGTGCAACTGCGGAGACAGATTGCCCAACTCGAACAGATACGCGACGAACTGCACACAAGCGAAGAGCGCTGGCGCTTGGCCGCACGTGGCAGCGCTGATGGCGTATGGGATTGGACCTTGCAAGACAACTCTGTCTACTTCTCTCCTCGCTGGAAGGAAATGCTTGGCTTCAGTGATGAGGAAATTCCTAACGACATAGAAGAATGGCGTAAGCGCATTCATCCTGATGATACAGAAGAAACAGCGCGGAGAATCGACGCTCATCTCCAAAAGAAGACGGATTCCTGCATGACGGAATTTCGTATGCAGTGCAAAGATGGCAGCTACAAGTGGATTCTTGGTCGAGGTCAGGCCGTCTGGGATGAGGCAGGAAATGCCATTCGTATGGTCGGAACCCACACGGATCTCACCGAACGTAAACGTGAAGAAGAAGCCCTGCGGTCGAGTGAAGAACGCTGGCAGCTTGCCGTTAGTGGTGGCAATGATGCGATATGGGATTGGAAAGTGGCGACCAATGAAGTGTATTTCTCGCCCCGCTGGCGTGAAATGCTGGGGTACGAACCACATGAGTTTCCCGATGAGTTTTCTGAATGGGAAAGTCGTATTCATCCTGACGATAAAACCCACGCCTTGCACGATCTTGAGCGATACTTCATCGGCGAGACACCCTTCTATTCCAATGAGCATCGTCTCCGATGCAAAGATGGCAGTTACAAATGGGTATACACACGAGGTAAAGCGCTCCGCGATCAAGCTGGGACTGTCATGCGCATGACCGGCGCTTTGACCGACCTGACCGAACGCAAACACGCTGAAGAAGGGCTCCGCATCAGCGAAGAGCGCTGGCAACTCGCCACGCAAGGCAGTAACGACGGGATTTGGGATTGGAATCTGGTTACACACGAAGTGTATTTTTCTCCACGCTGGAAAGAAATTGTCGGCTATGAAGATCATGAGTTGCTCAATCAATACGAAGAATGGGAGAGCCGTGTTCATCCCGATGATCTCGCTGCTACTCGGGCCGCGATTAATGATCACCTCGTGGGAAAGGCGCCAGGGTATGCCCATGAATTTCGTATGCGGTGTAAAGATGGCGAGTATAAATGGATCTTTTCCCGTGCAAAAGCGCTGCGTGATGACAACGGAAAAGTCACACGCATGGCGGGGACGCATACCGATCGGACGGAACGGAGATTAACCGAAGACCGGCTGCGACTATCCGATCAGGTGTTGTCCTCCATTGATAACCTCGTGCTCGTGGCGGATGAGCACGGACAAATTGTCTATGTAAATCCTGCCGTGACTCGGCTGCTTGGTTACACGCGCGAGGAGGTGCTTGGGGACGGCTGGGTGAACCTGACGCACCCTGATGAACAGTCTCGTGCTGCGGTACGCACGTTCTACAAGGCGATGATTGCCGGAGAACAAACAGTTCCCTTACCAAAAGAGCGACAGCTTTTAGACAAATCTGGGAATGTTCACTGGATTCTCTGGCACGAGGCCAAGGGGCCAGGAAAAACCTTGATCAGTGTCGGAACCGACATCACTAGTCGTACACGAGCAGAAGACGCGGTAAAGGAGAGCGAAGAACGGTATCGTTTCCTGGCGGTGAATGCTACAGACTTTATCTCCCGTCACAACCCGGCGGATGCGGTCAACCTGTACGTTTCACCTTCGAGTAAACAGCTGCTTGGTTATGAGCCAGAAGAGATGATCGGTCGGTCATTTCTCGACTGGGTCCATCCAGACGATTGCGTGACAATGGCCGCTGCCGTGGCAAAGATCATTCGTACGCCCGACACAGGGCTGGTCACTTTCCGTGTCCGTCGCAAGGATGGAGAATATATTTGGTTGGAGAGTACCACGCGCGGAGTGCGCGACCCACAGACAGGTAAGGTGAACGAAATCATTGGCTCAGCACGTGATGTCACCGAACGCAAGCACGCTGAAGAAGAACTGACGAATGCCAAAGAAGCAGCCGAGGCGGCCAACCAGGCGAAATCACAGTTCCTGGCCAGTATGAGTCATGAAATCCGCACGCCGATGAATGGAGTGCTAGGGATGAGTGAACTCCTCCTTGGTACAGATATGAGTGTCAAACAACGACGCTTTGCCGAAACGATTCACAGTTCTGCGGAGACGCTCCTCAGTATCATCAATGACATCCTCGATTTCTCAAAGATCGAGGCAGGAAAACTGGAACTCGAACACATCGACTTTGATTTGCGACAGACTGTTGAAGAAGTGGCTGACCTTCTCGCCGCTCGAGCACATAAGAAGGGGCTCGAACTCGCTTGCCGCATTCATCCTGATGTTCCTACGGCAGTCCGCGGTGACCAACACCGACTGCGACAGATTCTGACCAACCTCGTCGGTAACGCCATTAAGTTTACTGAGCGAGGGGAAGTCATCATCGAAGTCCAAAGTCTCAAGTCCAAAATCCAAGGTCAAGCAAACGCCGTGTCGACTTTGGACTTAGGACCCGGGACTTTGGACCTACGTTTCTCGATCCGCGACACTGGCATTGGCCTGAAGCCCGAAGCCCTAGAGCGATTGTTCCAACCCTTCGCTCAAGCTGATGGCTCGACAACGCGGAGGTATGGCGGAACGGGGCTCGGCTTAGCCATCAGTCGACAACTCGCGACCACCATGGGTGGGGACATTGGAGTTGAAAGTCTCTACGGCACAGGCTCAACCTTTTGGTTTGAGTTGCCCTTTGCACTGCAAGCTCAACCTGTCACCGTACATTTTTCGCCGGGGAAAGAACTGCAATCTTTACGTATCTTGATTGTCGATGACAATGCCACCAATCGTGATATTCTTCACCATCAGTTAGAGTCATGGGGAATTCGCAACAATAGTGCACCGGGTGGTACACATGCCCTCCAGCTTCTTTACAAAGCGATGGTGTGGAAGGATCCGTTTGACGTCGCCATCCTAGATATGCACATGCCAGAGATGGACGGCATTCAACTGGCAAAGCACATTAAAGCAGACGAGGTGTTAGCCTCGACGCGGCTCGTGATGCTGACCTCAGCGGGACAGTATGGTGACGCCGCCGCCGCGCGCAATGCGGGAATCGAGGTCTATCTGAGTAAGCCCGTGCGTCAGTCTGACCTCTATAATTGCCTCGCGACTGTTGTCGGTGCCCCTAGTACCTCTCCGTCCACTCTTCAACTGCCATCCGTGGAACCTGCACCAGTTGTTCCTCGACCAGGAGAACACCAAACCGATGTCCGTGTCCTGTTGGCTGAAGATAATCTAGTCAACCAAGAAGTTGCGGTGAATATGCTGGAATTGCTCGGTTGTCAGGTCACCGTGGCTAGCAATGGGCATGAGGTTCTCGATGCGCTGTCTCGTGGGTCCTATGACCTGGTGTTTATGGATTGTCACATGCCCGAAATGGACGGCTTTGCCGCCACTGCGGCCATTCGTCAACAGGAAGGAGCGAGCCGCCACACGACCATTATTGCGCTGACTGCCAATGCCTTAGATGGGGATGAAGAGGAATGTTTGGCCGCTGGGATGGATGGATATCTGAGCAAACCGTTCTCGCAGGAAAAGTTACAAGCGATTCTGAGAAAATGGATTCCCGCGGTCCAACAACGGCAAGAAGCTTCGTCTGAGACCGTCGCTGTCAGTGCAGCACCGCCATCCCTCACTTTTGCTTCGGAACCCGTGATCGACGAGAAAACGCTGGCGGAAATTCAACTGCTACAGAAACCGGGGAAACCGAATGTCCTGCACAAGTTGATTGCGACGTACTTAGCGGATACTCCGCAGCGGGTTGCAGTGTTACACGCAGCGCTCGAAAAGGGAGAGTGTCAGGCGTTACAAGGGGTAGCACATAGCTTGAAAGGCAGTAGTGCAACGCTTGGTCTCAAACGGTTTGCGACGGTTTGTCAAATGCTTGAGCAGTACGCCCGAGAGCAGAATATTCCTCCAGCTCGCGCACTTTCTTCAGCCTTTGAGTCTGCCTATACTTCCGCCAGTGTGGCGCTACGTGCGCTACTGCCGAACAGCGCTGAGCAAGAACCCTCTGCTTCTCCCCAAACAACCTCGGTGAAGTCTTCCCTTCCACCAACTGTGAAGACGGAGGAAGAGCCGCCCCAGAGCGCCGCGCCGCCGGTGATCCTGTTAGTGGAAGATAACCTTGTCAACCAAGAAGTCGCAGTAGGGATGCTGGAGGGGCTTGGGTATCGGGTCGAGACCGCTGACAACGGTCGCGCAGGGTTGGAAGCCATCATTCGCAAGCGTTATGCCTTGGTTCTCATGGATTGCCAGATGCCCGAGATGGATGGATACGCGGCCACCCAAGCCGTTCGTGCGCGTGAAGCGGCGTTTCGTGATACGATCCCACACCTCCCCATTATTGCGCTTACTGCGAATACGATGGTTGGTGACCGCGAGAAGTGTTTATCCGTAGGGATGGATGATTATCTCGGCAAGCCGTACAACCAGGAACAGTTGCAAGAAGTATTGCGGCGTTGGATGCCAACTGACCAACGCCTCCGCGATGCAGCGTAGAGGTTTGTTGCCCGTACCATCCAACTCCCCTGCAATTCTCATTTTGACCTATCAAGCCCGTGGGTAGGCCGGAATAAGCGAAGCGGTTCCGGCTCAGTGCCGCCCCCCTCCCTCTCCTCATTTCTTTATTGACAGCAAATACGGCAATCTAGTAGAAGCGCGTGAACCTTTACACAGAAAGGGGGGGTACTTCGCTTTCTCACTACATTCCTGACAACGACGGAAGGGACACCTCAATTATTTTCCCTGTATCCCTCACGGCATGTGCTGATAGGGCATTTGTAAAAGGAGGAGACTGTCATGCGAAAGTTGGCTTTTGCTGTTGTTGGAACATTTCTTACCCTTGGTGCTGCTACGAACGCGTGGGCTGATAACGTGGTTACCCGCTGGGTCGAGGAGGCGTTAGATGTTGTTCGTCTCACCAACACTGGTACTCCAGTCGCTGGCCGTTGGTATGCCATGACCACCGTTGCCATGTATGACGCGGTCAATGGTATTGACCGCGCTCGCTTTCTCTCAACCCGCGAACACGCTCTTGTTCCACCGACTGGTGCCCCTCCCCTTGGTGATCGCCGGGCCGCCGCTGCGGCTGCGGCTCATGCCGTGTTGGTTGCCCTGGCTCCATCACAAGCCGCGAATCTTGATACTGCTTTGGCAACAGAACTGGCGTCCTTCGGTGGCACAGGCAATCCGTTTGTCGTGCTGGGGCGAAACTGGGGCGCATCGGTTGGCGCACAGGTTGTGACCCTCCGTGCAGCTGACGGCACTCAAACCCCAGAAACACAGCCTGCCGATTCCGGGCTAGGCCAATTCCCACGCGCTTTTTCGCCTGCGCAGTACCGCAATATGGCTCCCTTTGGCGTAAATAGTATCGTCCCGTACGCGTCATCGGGACCACCAGCCTTTACCAGTGAAGAGTATGCGGCAGCATTCAATGAGGTAAAGGTGCTTGGCAGTAACACTGATACTGACCCAGAACGGACAGCGATTGCCCGGCAGTGGCTGGCAGAAGCAAATACCGCACGGGAAACCGGCCTGTGGCTTAAGGAGCGATCAATATCGTCGAGGACCAGCATACGGACCTCTTCCTCTCCGCGACTGCAAGACTTTTTGCTCTGTTAGGCATGGGCATCGCCGATGCGGTTGCTACCTCATGGACGGCAAAATTTGACTGGCTCTTCTGGCGCCCTGGCGATGCGATTCGTTTTACTGGAGATGATGGGAATCCAGCAACAACGCCAGATCCACTTTGGCTTCCCCGCACGAGTGGGACACCTCCTGGAGTCTTCGGTGGCACACCAGAACACACTTCTGGCACTTCAACGTTTGCAGGCGCGGCATCAGCCATTCTGGCGGGTTTTTATTGTACCGACAAAATCCCCTTCTCGTTTGAAGCCGAAGGAACTAATCCGACGACACGTTCGTACTCCAGCTTTAGCCAGGCGGCCAACGAGGCGGGCCGTTCACGCATCTACGGTGGAATTCACTTTGAGTTCAGTAACCAAGCGGGACGAAATGCTGGCAATGGCGTCGGTCATGAAATTGTCAATACGCGCTTACGTCGTGCCGGTCAGTGTTTTGGTGTCTTCTGTCAGTGCCCGCAACTCTAACGTGTTCGTGTACCGTAGGGACGCGGCCTCTTGGCTTGCGTCCCTGTAAAAGAAGACAGCGGGCGCGATAGTGGCGAGGCAATCGGCAAGTATATTGAGAAGAAACGGCTGCAGCCACTTCATTGAAGACACAAGAGGTTATTTCAACCTGAGCAACCGCTGTCCTCAATCGAACCGCGAAAGATTGGCACGCCAAGGTTGTCACCCTGAGTGAAACGCAGGGTCTCTCAGAGAGATTCTTCGCTACGCTCAGAATGACCTAGGCACAGGTGGATAGCATAAAGTGGACGAATGTGCTGTGGCCTGATTTAGACGGCGCAGGGGCATGGTACGCCGAGCCTGGCCTGGTGCAAAGACGCCTCACGCTGCCTGTTGAAAGTGGACCTGCTTTTCTTCCGCTAGCGTGAGCTGGCGGAAGGCCTGTTGGCGTTGGGCCTGGAGCGACGGCCCCAGGTGCTGCTGGCAC
>Ga0194131_10004026_pt1 | contig 22537 bp, 20 predicted proteins | sample TA2KigO120mmetaG_FD_148631 | JGI IMG/M metagenome (GOLD analysis project Ga0194131, IMG submission 148631) | Freshwater microbial communities from Lake Tanganyika, Tanzania - TA2015053 Kigoma Offshore 120m | ecosystem: Environmental > Aquatic > Freshwater > Lake | place: Tanzania: Lake... | reverse complement strand
CCAGCACGAAGGCCGCCAAGATCGTAAGTAAGCACAACGGTCGTCGTACTACTATCGAGGCTCGACGCCAACTTGTTGCGTTCTTCAACGACCCCCGCCAACATCTGACGCGACGCCCTGTTGAGGACCGTCGCAACCGTGGTCATGATTTATTCAGGATAGCTCCCATACTGGGCGCGAGCGGACACCTTGCGGGTGCGCTTGCGCTTCGTTGTCTTTGGTGCGCCCGCCATTTCCTTGGCCGGCTTCTTGGCGCGCTTCATTTTCTTTTCCCGTACTTCATCTTTTTACCAGTCTTCTTGGCTTCGGCCTTGGCCATCGCCTTTCCCTTGGCAGTGTAGGGGAATTCTTTTTTCCCAACTTTTGGCATTACGTAGCTCCTGTTCCCGACGGATATCGTGGGCAAAGTCTAGCAGTCCCACTTGCGCAACGCAAGGACCCTGCGGGTGGTTCGACCCCTGCCGGCACCCCCTTGTTTTTCCACCGCTAATCTACCGTTGCCTCGAAACGGGCGGACCCGTTTATTTGTTCCGGTTGACCACCCGTTTGCCGTATCCGTTTGTAGGCATCCAAATCCTTGTCCAACACCCGTTCCTTGCGGTTCATCTCCGCGACCTCCTGGCGTGTGGGCAGGGCCGAACCAGAAATCGCAACATGCGCTATCCGGCAAGCAAAACAGCCCTCAACGTCGAGGTTCGGATGCGTCTCCCTGTGCTTCATTTCCCCTGCCGCCTGTTAGTAGAACGTTCCACCAGCATCATAGAACGGTGTCGCCTTGCCAATCAACGCGGACGAGAAACCGATGATTACCGTGTCCAACCCGCCGATGATGATTGCCCCGGTCGGGATCGACGTGACCGCACCAAGCGGATCACTGTTGTCGGCACCCAGGTTCAACTCGGCAATCAGGTCCATCACGAACACGATGCCCTTGCCGACCGTACCGGCAATCGTGTTCAACGCCGCCAACAACTCCTTGCCGTCGGTACCGGCCAGCGTGTTCGCGGCACCCTGCGCCGCCTTGCCGGAGGTGCCCGCCAACCTGTTCAGCTCGCCCTGCATACTCATGTGATGTACGCCCCGTAACCGGCGGCAGTCAGGGCGGTGGCCTCCGAAATCGTGATGGTGATGCTGTGCCCCCCGTGGTAGGTCGTGTCAATCGTCGCAAAATCCGCCGGTTCGTTTTCGGTAAACGTGGCGTCAACCAGTTTGTAGACGTTGCGACCCCGCGCAGTGGGGGCAAAATAACGAAACAACAGCAGCCCGATTCCATCCGTATCCACTGCGATAGATGGAACAAAATTGTCCGTTGGCGGGATGAACGTTGCCATTTCGTCCCCAGTTTACACGAAGGGGGGGCGAGGCAGGGGATTGACCCCACCCCCCACGACGAGTTGCTAATTGCTAGGTGTTCGAGCCGATGCTTGACGAGGACTCGATGCGACGCAGCGACGCCTCACGGAAGCGGCCGTAGCCACCCAGCCAGTACCAGCCAATCGGCTGGAAGCGGTACAGGGTGTCGGTGACCGGACCGCGAACGACACGCGGGAACGGACCGTTGCCGTCCACGATGCTGTGCGCCTTCGCTAGAGCCTGACGGCCCATGATTAGGGTGCAGTACACGTCAATCGTGCCCGCCGAACCCGAACCGTTCGAGGCGTCCGTGAAGATCTTGCCACGCGGCGTCTCAATGAAACGCACGCCTTCGAAGGCTCCGATTTCGCCCATATAGATGTTCGCTGGATCGCTGTACACGTGCGGGTCGCGCCACGAGGCGACACCCGTTTCACGCCGGAGGTCGTACGACACGTCGGGATGGATGTATCCCATGTACATGCCGCCGAACGACACGGCGTTCGCACCGCGGAGAGCCGACGTAACCTTGCGAACATCGTTCGCTTCGATCACGTCTTCCACCTGGACCGTGGTGCGGCTTGATGGATCGGTTGCGCCGCCACCGCCGAAGACGACGTTGGTGCCAGCCACGAGCACGTCGCGGATCACCGAGTCAACCGAGATGCCTGCGTTGTAGCCGACGACGTTCGCCGCTGCCGCGTCGACGTCGAGGAACGACGTACCACGCAACTTGGCAGTCGTCGAGACTGCGTTGCCATACTCGGTCAGCGTCACGGTTATCTGGCTGTCGCTCATTGCGACGGCAGTGACGTCGGACGTTTCGGTGAGGGGTGTGTCAGCCACGGCCAGATCGTTGAAGATCGTGAACGTGACCGCCGTACCCGGCATTGCTTGTGCAATCGGCATCACGTCCGCTACCGCGTCGAACAAAAGTTCGCTACGGAGCGCAAAGTACGCAATCCGATCAAATGCTGTTTGGTCTGTTGAAAGACTCGACAATTGTGTAAGGGCCATTGCCTCTACCTGTTACTTTCCCCGACAGGCGCGGGGCCTGCGGACTAGATTTTTTCTGCTTCTTGCCTTGCTTGGGACAGCAGCTGCATCACTTCATTCGCGTCCTTGGCCTGAGAAATCCTGGCATTCCAATCCACCACGGGTTCGCTGGCTTGGCCAGCGGTGCTTGCCTTCTGTACCCTGCCCCACGCCTGCTGTTCCTGTGTAGGGGCAGGTGATGTTTGGGCCTGAATCAGAGTGGCTTCTTCCGCAGCTTTTCGAATGGCTTCTGGAGTGAACTCGCCTTCGTAGCCCTTGATGAAGTACTTGGCCATCGGAGCATCCATCGGGATCCCGGCTTTTGAAAATGCCAGTTCCTTCTGAAGCTTGTCGGCTTCTGCGGCCTTTTCTCGTAAGGCCTTCACCTCGGACTCCAGTTCTTTTATTCTTGCTCGAACTGGATTTTTTCCGGTTTGTTCTTGTGCCTCGTCATCAAAATCGTTGACGTCTGACATGTCTCACTCCTCGCCCACTTCGGACGCGGAGGGTGTCCGAAGGCTGCTGTCACCCTTGTGTTTCACGCCGAAGCCGGGGCTCTCCAGCGGTGTCCCTGGTGGAACTGTTCCAGTATACCAGCTGGTTTTGATTCTTGTCAAGGGGGTTACTGGGCCAGGCCCGCGCCGGTTTCCACCGTGCCGGAAGTGGCCCCGCTCGTTCTCGCAAACTGACCGCCCGCCTCGAATTCGGCCAGGCGTTGCCGTTGGCGTTTCCTGACGGCATCCAGCGCCTTGGTGTTATAGCGGAAGGTGGCCCCGAGTTGTTGCTGCCTGCTGATCTTTTCTTCGCCGGTCAATTGTTCGTACAGCCCGGTCAGTGTTCCCATTTCGCCAAACCGCTCGAGGGCCTGTTCTTGGGTAATGCCGCGCGACGCAAGTTCCTCTGCCTCGTCGGCCGTCAAATCGATCCCGCCCTGCTCCTTGCCCCGCGCCGCGATCCCTGCCGCCTGCGCCTGGCGTGTGCGCTGGCGCGTGGTCAGCAATGGCGCGGTGCGCTTGGGGTCAAGGAAGTATGCCGCCAGGTCGCTGTCCGACACATTGTAGAGACGCAGCATCTGCGCCTTTACCCCGGGATCCGCATCCGCGACCATGCGATAGCCCTGGTTGATTCTTTCCTGCAGTTCGGCCGGGGATACGTCGCCCTCGATCCATTTTTCAAAGTCCGTTTGATCGTTGTACCAGTCGGTTCCGAAACCATTGGCTTGCAGCAGCCTCCGATACGACTCCTCAAGGCCGACATAGGTGGATGGTTCCAGTTCGGGTAGACCGGCCGCCAGTCTGGCGGCATTGGCGGCAAAACGCCGTTTGTACGCGGCCTCGCCCCGCAGTGCAAAGATGATGGCGTCGGGGCTTTCGAGATCCACCATGCCGGAAGTGATGATGCTCCGTACTGCATCCTCCAGTTCGCCCAACCCGAAACGAGAAAGCAGTGAACGCAGACGACTAAACGCATCGCTCCGTTGTTTCGCCAAAAACGCTTCGTCGGCCGGGCTCGGTTTGGGGGTGCCGGCAGACATGCCGATCACGGCTTGTCTTGCCAGGCCCGACAATTTTGTCAGCGAACCAAACACGTCCTCAAAAGAGAACCGACCCTCAATGAAACCTTGCACGTCTGCTTCGCCGTAACCAACAAGGTTGGCTGCCCGCGGATCGGTAAACCCTTGCAGGGCGCCAAGTTGTGTTTGAAGTTGGGCCAACAGTTCGGGGTTCTCGCCATAAAAACGAGGTCCCGGTCCCGACACGGGTGGTGGCACTACCACGGGTGGTGGCCCTACCACGGGTGGTGGCTCTACCACGTTATCGGGCAGTTTTACTTGGTCTTTACCAGCAGCGGCTTCTTCTTTGGCTATTTGCTCAGGCAAACCCCTAGCGATTTCCTCCGGCGTAAAGTCGGCAAGACGCGGATCATCTGCACGAATACTCATCGAATCAACCCGAAAGCCTTTTCAAGCGTGGAAACGACGCTAGACATCAACTGGTTGGCGTTGTTGGTGTACCGCCAGTTGTACTCCGGGTCGGTCTTCAGTTTGCGCGACCAATCGGTAATGCTCATGGGCGAGCCGTCTTCGTTCTTGTGCGTCAGCGCTTCTTTGAACATGTCCTTTTTCAGGGAAACGTCACCCACCGGTCTTTCCAACAACCGAGCAGCAAACGTTTGGTACGGCTCGAACACGTCGTTGACCGTAAAACCCTGGTCGAATTGTTCGGCAAAAGCACCATACTTCTGTTTGGCGCCAAACCTGGCCTTGTTGATAAGCAGTTCCGATGATTGTGGAACACCCCCTACCGTGGCCCCGGTCAGCGCCGATTCGATCATGTCGTCGGTGAAATCGTAATCGTAGGCCTTGAGCGTGGCAACCAAGTCCATGCCCTCCTTGGTTTCCCCAACGCCACCGGTGCGATCAGCCAGTTTGCCGAATGCCAGGTACCTCAATTCGAAATCGCTGCGGCCGTCGCGGACCGCCTGCAGCGCCAGGTTCTCCAGCTCGTTCAGCGTCAAACCCAGCCCGGCATATTGTGCCCGCAGTTCGCTGGCCTTGAGTTTGAGCCTGTCTTGCTTCTCAACCGGCCTCAGGGCGTCCCATTCGGCGCGCTTTTGCGTGGTTCGCTGGGCGTATTTCGTGGCATCAACCTTGACCTTGAACGCGGCCTGTCCGGCAGCTGAAACGAAATCGTAGGCGTCCGGGTTCTGCGCCACGTCGATGAACAGGTCAATGAGGTCACCGAAGATCTGGCGCGCTTCGCTTTCTCCGGCTCCGCCATCGAGCATCCCGGCCAACTGTGGGAACTGCTGTTTGAAATACGTGCGCCAATCCTTGGGATTGCCACCGACGTAGATCTTGTCGTATTGTTTGCCAAGCGTTTTTCTGTTCGCCGCATTGTCGGCCATGCCGCGTGCATCAAGCTGCTCCTTGATCCACTTGTCCTTGGCTGCGCTATTGGCCATCATCCACCACCCAGGTGCGCGAACGCCAGTTTGATTGCGTTGCCAAGTTGATACGCCGCACCCTCCGCTCCATGACCCTTCTCTGCCTGAACTCTGGCTGCCACGGCAACCGAGGGCGCCGACCTGCCCATGGCCGCCATCTTTCGTTCATTGGCCTGGATTGCGGCGATGCCGTCGTCTATGTCTTTTCTGGTGGGCTTGCGACCCATGCGCGAAAAAAAGGCTTGCTCCAGATAGTAGCGAATGTCTTCTTCGGCGGTTACTTTGACCTTTGTTTTTTCGCCGGCTACCGGCGAAAGACTGTGAAGTTGTTTTGCCACCGACTGAACTATCAATCCCTGTTGGTTTGAATACCGCATCAAATTGATGAACGCATTGACATCCGTTGGGCTGTAACCCCGACCAGTAAGAATCAACCCCGATGGCTCACCGCTCGTATAAAAGCCGGTGCGTTGCATCTGTTTGGCCAGAGTTGCCAAATCCGTTGGCTTGAATTTCAACATTTGTAATTCGGCGGTGTCTTGGTCCAAAAAGTAGGCCCCGCGCACAAGGTAATTTTCGTCGTCTAGCAAAGCGGCGCCGTAAACAATTTGGTTACCTTTTGCAATTTGCGAACGCGACACATAGTCGGTGCCGCCCATTTTCTCAAGGGCTTCATAATTTAGAAAAAATTGCTTGAGGGCCAAAGCGTCGTTGTAGCTACTTTCGTCGTCTGGGCCATAACTGCGTTTGCCTTTGATTGCCCTCGGCCTGGAAAACGGAGACAGCAGCGTGGTTTGCTGGTCCTCTGTTTGTTCGTTGTCGGCCATCATTCAACCTCTTGTGAAAGAACTCGCGACCAAATTCTATCAAATTCTGGGTTTTGACTGGCCAGCATCTCACCGAGCGCGAACAACTGGGCGCGCAACCCAGCCTTCTTTTTGGCTTTGAGCGACAGCCCGTCCATGGTCGACTCGAACAAATCGCGCTGTGCCAAGTATGTCTTGAGTGCCGGGACAATCGGATTGTCCGACAGGCGCGGATCGTTTATGGCACGACGCAATTCGTCGAGCTGGTTCGGCAATTTGCCCACTTCGAACTCGGCCTTGACCGGAAACCCGGGGTATTCCTCGTGCAATTGTTCGCGATAGGCCGCCAAGACGTCATACTGCTTTTCGTTGGGGTAGTCCGGCATCATCTTGCGGAGTGCCCGGTAGCGGGTCGATCCGACGCGCAACTGCGCCAGCTCGATTAGCTCCCGGTCGCCGATGCGCTCGCGGCTGCCCTCTTCTAGTTGTCGTTCCCACACGGTGAAGTCGTAGTCGGCGCCCATCGGCCCGAAGTATGCGCCGACGCGTTGGTAGGCGGCCATAACGTCACGGTTCTCACGCTCCCATTTGCCGAATGCCTCCGTGGCTTCGACGCCGTCGCGCAACACCTTGCTCTTGGAGGAGGTGTAGAGCATGAGTTCGTCGCCGTACAGCTCAAGAAACCTGTCGATTGCGGTGTCGTAGTCTTCGCTCTGCATCTTGCGCAATTCCGTGAGCAGTACGGCCACGTACTTGTCGCCAATGTCCGTCGGAACCTTCCATTCCTGCACGCCAGCCGCCGGTCCGAGGAACTGCGACACGGCCCGCATTCCGGTCAGCACGCGGGCCCTGGACTTGGCGTCGGCCAGCAGCAGGGTTATGTCCCCTTCCGTTCGCAGATCGTTGTACTTGGGGTTCACGCTCAGGGCACGCAGGGTTTCGAGGTAGACCTGGCCGTAGGTGCTTACGCGGTTTTCGGTGTCGGCAAGGAGGGTTTCCGCCGTCTTGCGGATGGCGCCTGGAAAGACACCGATGGCCAGATCGCCCAGCTTGGTTTCCCCGTACGGCAGCAGCAGTTGCTTGATCTCGTCGTACTTGGGTGTTTCCGGCAGGAATGACGACACCGCGAACTGCGCATAGGGCCCCAGTGCCGGGTAGTAGTTGATGCCCTGCGACAACCGGGACAGCGGCGCGGACAGCGGCGCATCGATGCCGGTGAATAGTTTGGCAATCGACCCGGACAGCGGGAAGTGGAACTGGACCTCGTTGGTTTGCGGATCGCGGAACAGGAATCCGCGTCCGTCCTGGTCCGGGTCCGCCCGCTCAAGGCCCTGGTATACGCGGGCAAATTGGCGCACCATGTGGATGTTGTGTTGCGCGCCAAGTATCGCGTACGTCGAGATCACGTCCTTCCATGCCTGGGCGAACGGCATGACGATCCGCAGTGCGTCGACCGCGTTGCCGCGGTTTGCCGCATCGTACAAAAGCTCCTTGCTTCGGGACAGGCCGACGAACCTCGCAAAATCGTCCAGGTCGCGTACTGTCAGCGTGCCCTTGCCCTCCGTGCGCGTGCCGAGCCTCTCGATCTTGTCGCTGACCCTGTTGCGCTGGCGAACGCCCTCGCCGAGGTATTCGCGGATCGTCTTGCCCTCCTCCCGTGCCTTGGAGAGAACTTCCTCGTACAGTTTGCGTCCCTCCTCCAGCGACAAACGGTCGACGTGCCGGCCGATCTCCTGGTAGTAGAACTGACGGAAGGTGACCGAGCGTTCGAGGCGGCGCACGTGCGTGTCGTTCAAAACGTTGAAGATGAAGCCGGTCGCGTAATCGGCGATGCTGGCCAGTTTTTGTTGGTCGGTTTTGAACCTGCGGGGGTCGGTCAGCAACTGCTCGGATGCGACCCTTATCGGCAAGCCGGGAGCTACGTCGTCCGGCGATATTGGTGACCGCTCGATCAGGCGTCGCAAACCTATGCTGCCTTTGCCCGGCGTGCCGTCGAGAACGTAGCGCTCGAGGAACGGCACGAAGGTGACGATCTCCTCGGCGTCCTCCGAGACTTTTTCGATCTTGGTGATTACCCCGGCTTTGCCGTCAAGTGACGCCGTCGCACCGGGTTTTAGTTTCGTGTTTTTTCCGGCGCCGATTCGTTCTATCCGGCTGACCGGAACTGCGACCGCCGCCTGCAGGTCCCCAAGTCCGTTGTACGCCGCCACGAACTCCAGTTCGGGGAGTTTGCCGGTCAGCATCCTTCCGGTTTTTACGTCGACCGCCAGTATGTGATCGATCAGTTTTTGTCGCACCTGGTCCGTATGGCCCAATGCGATTGCCTGCTCGAAATCAAACGGTGGAAAGTCAATATCGACGCCCGGGTGCGCATCCGCCTTGTACTCGATTCCGCGACGATACATGCTTTCGTAAGCCCGGTAAGCCGGGCCGGACCGGTTGGCGAGCAGCCAGTCCGCAGCCTCTTCTGCTATCTGCTGGTTTGTTTTGCCCTGTTGAATGCCGCGCGCGACGATTCTGGTTGTTTCATTTTTCCTGGCCTTTTGGAGCTGTTCGATCACGCCCTTGGTGTGCATGTAGCTGTCGTAGCTTCCGTCGGCACGGCGGGAAAACACCGGAAATGACCCGGTTCGCACCCTGTGGCGAACCTCATCTGCGTCGGTCCAGCCGACGCGCAACGATACGTTGCCGAGTGTTTCCGCCAGTTGCTCCTGGACGACGGACGCGGCGGTCACGTCGTCCATCACTTCTGCCTCCAGTTCGGGCGTAAACATTGGCTTGCCGGTTCGCTTGGCATACTTCTTGGCCTGCCGGAGGCCACTTGCGGTTGCCTCGAACCGCTGTTCGCCGACGTATACGTATTGCCCCGCACGCGCAGCTGGTTCGGCAATGACCTCGCCCCGCCAGGTCTTGCGCGCGACGCCCAGGTTCGTCATGTCGACACCGGTGATGCTCTTGGCGTATTTGGTTCCCTTGCCCGGCAGGCCGACGGCGATGTGGATGAACTCGAGGGGGTGCAATACCGTGGTGTTGGCCAGGCTGCGCACACCGCCGAAGGCCATGCGGATTTGGGCGTCGATCCCGTTGCGCATGATGTAGCCGATGGTCGCCAGGTTCAGTGGTTTCCAAATCCTGTTTTGGACGTAATCGAGCAGGTCGATGGCGAGCCGTGCCTCGCCGGTGAGTGCGCGAACTTTTTCGGTGTAGGTCAGCTGGGTAAGCTGTGTTTCGATTGCCCCAATTTCGGCCTTGACGGCCTCGGTGCGGGCCGAACCGCGCAATTTCTTCAGTTCCGACAATTCGTCCTTGAGTTCGCGCACTGCGTGCGGGTCGTGGTAGCGCTCGACCTCGATTGATACGCGCTTGCCGGCGATGGCAAGTTTCTTCGGCCTGACGCCGAAGACATCGAACACCTTCTGAAACAGGGGGTTGCGGGTCAGGCGGCGAAGTTCCCTGGGGTCGGGCAGGGTTTGGACCCTGTTCAGCAGGTCTGCCAACTTCGCCGGCCCGGGGAACGACGCCTCATCCACGTATGGTGCGGCACGCGCCAGGAACTCGGCAACTACGGCGCTGTCGGCGCTGTCTCCGATTTGCTCAATCATCATCTTCAGGTGGCCGTTGTCCGTGTCGATCCCCATTCGGTCGACCAGGTAACTACGAACTTTGTCAATGTGGCCCTGTTGGCGTTGGAACAGTCTCGTGATGGCCTCCTCCTCGATGCCGTTTACTCTCAGTATTTCGTGGATGGCCCCCTTGTATGCGTTGATGGTCGCCTTGCGCTCCGGCGCGGTGCCCTGTTTCGAGAACGCGCGGATTGCGTCGTCGCCCCACTCCTTGATAACCTGTTCGGACACGCCGCTGGTGCGTAGCCCCAGGACCATGTTGCGGAGCGCATCCAGGTCGTCAACCTCGTCACCGGAAACCACGATTGACGATTTCGGCATTTGCGTAAACCACCTTGTTTTGAGCAGCGCGTTTCCCGTTTTGCGAACGCGATACCTCCCGATGGGTCCGGTCAGCACGCCCCCCTTGTCCATCGTGAAGGGTGCGGCCAGGGCCGAAATGACCTGGTTGCGGGTGGTGGCGCTGGCCAGCGCATCGGCGACGTTGGTGTCGATCTCGAACCTGAATATGTCCTCCAGGATCTCCATGCGGTTGGTCTTTTCTATTAGCGTGTCGACCAGGTTTAGGGCGACTGGATTGTTCTGCATGAATGCGATGAATTTTTGCGCGTCGATGTTCTCGCCGGAGATGCCGTCCTGTAGGCCGGCCTCCGCCCTCAGCACATATGTTTCGTCTCTCATCAAATTTCGGACAACCCTCGCATCGGCTTTGGTCAGCGTCGGGAGTTTTGTCAACCCGGCCTTGAATGCAGTGTTCATGTCCAAGCCGAGCTGCATGGCGTGCAGAACGGCCCCTGCCGATTTCGTGCCAGCGTAGAGCGCTTTGCCGATGTGCACCGTCGGATCGGGTGTCGCAAGCAAAACGGCCGCGTCAATGAACCCGGACCCGTACTTGTACAGTCGCGAGTTTTCGCCGGTCCAGCCGAGGGCCGCCCGGCCGATGGTGAACGTGTTGCCGTAGACCGTTCCGCGGTACGCGCGGGCGCGCTTGGCCTGTTCCTCGCGCAGTGTTTCCGACATGAAAAAACCCTCGCCAACGTCCTCGACATTCTCCAGCATCGTGGCGAGGGACGTTGATTCCCACAGTCCGAACAGGTCAAAGTCGGACGACGTAACCATGTTTGCGGCGACGCTCTGGACGGCTTCGGGAATGGTGTCGAGTATTGCGGTGCTCCACCGAACCGTGGGTTTTATCACATACTGATTGGCCAGCCGTACCGGTGCGTTGATGAGCTGGTCGAAGCCCCACACCAGGGGCCTCTCCACGGCAGCGGGCACCACGAAATCGAACGTGGCCTCGGCGACTTTCTTTGCCCACCCCGCCGCATTGAATGCGTAGCGAACCGGCGCAACCAGGTCGCCCTGGGTGTTCTTTTTTGAATCATATTGGCCAAGCTCGCGCATGGCTGATGCACGACCGACCATGTCGATGGCCTCGTTCGAGATGTTGTATTTTGCCAAACTCATTATCGTTTGCGGCTGAATCCACGGGTGCGCGTAGGCGATGTCGTTGGCGCGCTGGGCTATTTGTGGCGACGTTATGTTGTAGCCGGGCTGTTGTCCATCGTCGGCTATCTCCACATACTGACGGATCGTCAAACTCCTGCCGCCCTGCATCAGGACATCCAGCGTGAGGCAAGGTCCGCCAGGTCGCTGTTCTGATCGAGTTGTGCCAGCAATTTGAGTTCCTCGATTGCCGCGGCGGCGGGGTCAAACGTGGGAATGCCGGCGGCAATTGGGCCGACACCGGGGCCGAATGGCGCACCGGCGGTGATCGGCTCTTTCTTGCGTTCGCTGGCGCGAGCCAGCGGCGGAAGTGGTCTCCGTTTGTCGGCGACAAGGCGAGATGCCTGCGTCTCGGTGGGCGGGGGGCCCATCGGCTGCAGGCGCTGCGACGCCATCTGTTCGCCTGCTTTGCCGTAGGTCTGGCCCGCTTTGACCATGCGCTTGACCTTGGCCTGCGGTTGGTTCAGGTCGGTACGAACTCCGTATGCTTTGTCTGCCATCGTTTACCCCAACTGACTAAGTAGTGCCTCGAGTGACGGCTCCCCGGCTGCGACGCCGGCCTCCGCGCCCATCCCCGGCTGAGCCAAACCGGGCATGGTTTCCGGTGAACCAGGCACCATCATGGCCGCCTGCCTGTCGCGCGCACGCTGGTCGGTCCTCGACACGGCTTCGTACAGCGAAACGTCGTTCTCCATGACCAAGCGTACCAAGTATGCCATGTCGTCCGGCTGGTACGGTCCCATGGGGTTGACGGCCTGCTGCTGGATGCTGGCGAGCAATGCCGCCTCCACGCCCTCGGAGATGATCCGGTCGTGTTCCAGCTCTGGATCCGAAATCAGCGGGTCCGATTCGCGCGCAGATTCCTTGCTCATCATGCCGACGCCGAGGCGCTGACCGAGGCCGATAATGAGCGAGTTGACGTCCGACCCGGCTGCCGAGTAGCTGACGTAGTGGAAGTCGGTTTCCCAGATCTTTTCGGGCACGTATACCTCCTGGCCGGCGCCGACGCGGGACGGTATGAAGAACGTCTTGGGGAAACTGCCCCAGTAGTTGCGCTCGATTGCAATCGCGATCTTGTCCTCTTCCACCAACGAGTGCTCGAACAGCGCCTGGGCCTCTTGGACGCGGTGGTCCACGGTGGCCGACAGGACGTTCTCGCCGCGACGACCGGTGCGGATGTTGGTCGGCGACTCTCCACCAAACTCGGCGGGGACTGCGCCCTCCAAGCGCTCCTGGCGCTCCAGGCGGTCCAGTGCGGTGTCGGTCTTGTATCCGGGGTTGAGTTGCAATTGTTGGATGTCGCCACCCTTGACGACGCCCAGCACGCCCGATTTGCCGTCGGCAATTTGCAGGATCTCCGGGTTTTCTCCGGAACGCGCAACCAGGTATTCCTCCGGGAAAATGCCGCGCTCGATGGCGATTTCCGTCAGTGCCTGCAGTCTGGCGCGCGTGTAGTACATGCCGAGCACGCCGTCGAACTGTCCGCGGGGTTTGTCCAGGTTGACCCGGTTGCACACGACCGCGAGCGGTCGCTGGGTGCGGTTGGGGATGGCCTCGAGCATGATGGCCTCCAGGCCGGCGCGCTCGGCGGAACTCAGTTCGGGATTGTCCTCTGCTCCGAGTACGACCAGCTGGATCGATTCGGCGTCCGAGTACTCCAGCATGGTGTAGCGGGAGTCGTTTTTGACCTGGCCGAAGCGCAGTTGCCCTCCCACCAGGTCCCCGTAGTTGCGCAACAGCCACGTCGCGCTCGTTTTGTAGGTGAAGATGCAGTTTTCCGGGACCATGGCGTCCGGATCCTCGATTGGTGCGGCGAAGGTATCCAGCGGGTTGCGCACCACCCACTGTGGATTGAGGGTGCGGAAGTTGGGGCGGATCATCACACCCGATGACGCATAGGCGAGGAGGTGCCGTGCGCGCCGGCGCATTTTTATCTTCATCTTGTTTTCGTCCCAGATTGCCAGCATCGCCTTGCGCCTAATGCGCGCGTAACCCTTGGAGCGCTCGGAGCCCTCTTTGGACGGCGGAAAGTAGGGGCTGGGCATCGTCGAGGCAATGCGCATCGACATCTGTTCCAGGCCCTGAACCAGTAGGTTGGCCACGTTGGTTTTGGCGTTCTTGTCCAGCTCGTTCAGCGGCACGATGACGTCGCCGTTGGCCAGGTCGCGGACGCGGCGCATTCGGTCGTGCATCGGCCCGGCGGCCAGGCGACGATTGTGGTAGAGCTCGACGATCTGTTCGGTTGAGAGCATTACTTCTTTCTCTTTCCTGACGTTGACTTGATTAGTCGAATGAGTTCCTGGCGACTAATTTCCGTGGAGCGAACGACGTCACTTCGTAGCTGTCTTATTTCGCTCGACATGGCGTCGTACTCTGCCCTGGGCATCGGTGTGCGGCCTTTGTGTTTTAACGCCCCTTTGCCAATTCCCAACATCCGGTTATACGAGGCAGCGGGAGCCGGCGCGTTCGGGTCCCACGTTGTTCCTCCTGCCGGTTTGTGATAATAAAGTTCCGGCCCATGGGGGGTTCTGCGAATTTGCGGTTCAAACCCGGCTGCTTTGATGCGTGCTTCGGCTTCGAGTAGTTCTGAATAGTCGAACTTGCGAGGATCGAACTGGAAAAACTCCACGCCCTTGGGGGGTTCCGGAACGGTTAGTTGTGAATAGTCAAATGGTTTCTCGGCGACCGCTTCCCGCCCACCATGACCCGTCGTAGATCTACGCCGGGGCTTCGCTGCCAGATAATCTTCCGGGCCCAACACCGGTGCGTTCTCATAATAGGGGTCATGTTTCGACCCCGATTCGGGAGCCCCCCTGCCGTGCTGCGTATGTAGCGGTACCGTCGGATCCTTTGGATACCGGCCTTTGCGTTCGAATTCTGCCTTTGCCAGCAGTCTTTCTGCCCGCCTCGTACGGACGGAGACGGAAACCGGCGCGGGTGTTTCCATGCCCGTTTTCCCGGCCCGTCGTCGGATAATAAACGTTTCCGTGGCCGTCTGTCTGGCGCGGAGTCGCGCCTTGCTCTCCCGTGCCGCCTGGGCTTCGGCCAATCTGTTCCGACGCACCACATCGGGCGGAAGCTGACGCGCAGTCGCTTCGGCGAGTTCTTCCGGCGTGATCGGCGCGTTCTTCCCGCGTGCCGGTTTCTTTTTCTTGCTTGTTGTTATTGCAACTTGTGGTAGCGATGCCTCTTGGCTCGGCTGCTGTTGCGCGAGTTCGGCCTGGCGTTCGGCCCGGCGTTGGGCCCGTGTTTCGTCCAACTTCCTTTTCTTCGCGGTTGCCGCACGGTGGCGCTGGGCCAGGCGAATTCCCGGGTCATCTCGGCGGGGTTTGGGACGGTCAACAGAATGCCAGTGGAACCCCCCTCCTTCCAGTTCGATGGGGAACTCGGCAATATACGCTCCGCCCTCCTGTGGTCGGTTCTTGAATTTGCCTGTCCTGTGTGTCCATCTCGCCTGCACCCAGTGGCCCGGGTCGACCTCCGCGCTAACTTTTTCCGCGTGAGACGCGCGTTCGAGCCAGCTTCGTTCGTCGACGAGATCCACACGCTCGAGATACACTTTCTCCTTTTCGACGCGAAGACCGACCTCTTCCGCGAGTTGTTGCCACTCCGGTACGTCCGCAAGCTTTGTCACTTCGAGGTTCTCAACGACAATTGTGGGTTCTGTTTTGCGGGGCGAGGGGGTTGCCGGCGAGCCGTCAGGATTGGTCACCACGGTTGCGCGCCGTTCCGCGATCTCTGCCATGTGCGCGTCCCTGCGCGCGACGCGCGCGGCCTCCGCTTCCGCCCTCGATACGGCCTGCGACTTGTAGACGATCCTCTCTACTATCTGGCCGTTGCGCGGGTTGATGAGCGGTTTTCCGGTCGTTGGATTGAGAACGGGCTCTCGATATACAACTTCAGGCACCTCGTCGGGCATAACCTTGGTTTTTTTATTTTTTCGTTTCCCGGTCGAAACGACCTCTGGTTCACCAGAGGTCTGGGTTGACGAGCTTTGCGATTTCGTCTGGCCCGATTTCGGTTCCGCCATCGTCGGGGTTGGGCGTTGCTCGACGGCGGGGGGGCTTTGACCAGTCGATGTCGCGGATGGTGATTTCTTGGACTCCGAAGCGCTCGGCAAATTCTTCGTTTGTTCCGGACTTGATGATTTCTCGGTCACTTTTGGGGTAGCGCCACCAACCACCTCCCTTGAGGCTGGCGAGCCATGTGCTGGTTCAATTGGCGTTACTTGAATATCGGCCTGTTGAGATTTCTTTCGGCCTTTTGGTGTTTTCCCGGCGGCTTTTGGTGTTTTCCCGGCGGCGAGGATGGACTGGAGGCGGATGATGTCGACAGCTCCCGGTGGTAGTGCCGCCGGTTCTGTAAATTCAGCAGGTGATATCGTCTTTTGGAATTCGGTTGGCGGCGTTGTTCCCGCAACGTGGACGGGGGTTTCCGCTACCACTTCCGGCGGCTTCGTCGGACTGGAGGTGGATGGTTCTGTTACCGTGACGACGTCGGTTGGTTTCTTGATGGGTCCGGCCTTCTTCGGCGCGGCTCTCGGTTTCGGCGCGGCTTTTGACTTCGGCGCGGCGGGTCTTGTGGGCTTGGGGCCGACGGTCGGCTGTCGAACTTCTGGCCCGGACGCAACCACGCGTTCCGTGGTTGACGCTACCGGTGGTGTTTCATTTACTGTTGTTACTTTGTTCCCGCGAAATCTCTTGATTAACGACTGACCCAAACCACCCAGGGCGACCTCGTCAACAAAACGGGCAGTACCCGTTGCTGTACGCGCTGCTGTACGGCCAAGCCCGGTTCGCAAAAGTCGCGGAACAGCGCGGACCCCAATTTTCCAACCGCCAACAGCAGCGCCTCTTGCGAGGGTAGCGTCAAAATAACCGAAGGCAAGTTCGCGCCCCACACCGGCAACGTTTTTCAAACCTTCCTTGATTTCGCCCTGCTTGAATGCCATGTATGCTTCATCAAGTTCTCTTGACCCTTGGCGAACGGTGCGAAGGACCGGAATTCCCCGACTAAAAAGCACATCCGACACGACCGGAATATCGACATCTGCCCAGTAATTGACCCAACTGGCCGGCTGGTAAGTTGAGCCAAACTCACCAGTGACTTGGCGTCGGGCGTTGGCTTTTGATGTCGACTGGGTGGTGGTTTGTGTTGCGGGCGGTACGTATGTGCCCTTGCTGCCCGGACGGAAGTTCAGGTTGGGTGCGTTCCAAGGTGCCGGGATACCCTTGTTGAGATCGTCGACCTGCGGGGTGTCGATGTTGCTCTGCGTGATGGGGTTGCGACTCCTCGTGGGCAGGTTGTGCTTGATCCGCTGGCGGAATGCGCGGCGGCGTGCCGGGTCCACGTCGGGCGGGAGGACGGTCCGCGCAATCTTGCCGCGACCCTCGACCGTCGCAGCCAGCACGTCGAAACGGTTGGCCAAGCGCTGGCGTTGTTCTACGGTGAGCTCTTCCCAACCCTTGTCTTCGGCACGCGCTTCAATGAAACGGCGCTGGATGTTCTTGTATGGATCTTTGTTTTTGGCCACTTATTTGCCCTTTTTGTTTTTGCCCTTTTTGGGCGGCATCAAACTGTCTTGATAGGCGTTCCATCTCATGTCCAGAATCTCTGCTGCCCTGTTGACACGTTTTCGCATTTCGGCCGAAGGGTCATAAAACAGGTAATGCATGTGGGCTTGCGCCAGATCAAATGCTGCCTGATCGGCTTCATCTCCTAGGGGATTTCGTTTCTTTGCTGCGCGCTTCTTGGCCATAGTGTCACCAGAGTAGCACACCTAAATCCAGGAGGGTCGCCACAGTTTGGGCGGCAGTTTGAACGGCGACAGACCGGGCATGTGCAGTTCCGCGAACCAGTGCGCCATGACCAGGTCGGTACCGCTTTTCTTGTCGCGGGTCCATGACGTCATTTCGTCGACAAAAGCCAGGGTTTTCCAGTTGTCGCGCATGGTGGGGAGTCTGACGGCCCCGGAACGCCACAGCGGCGGCAGCAGGGCCTCGACGCCCAGGTCGTCGTCGAGCTTGTTGCGGTTGGTGGTGTGCGGGACGATGAGCGTTTGCTGCATCGCCTGCCACTTGCGCACGAAGTCGTGGGCGAGGAGGAAGCGCTGGGCGGCGTTGATCTCCACGATCCAGTGGGATATCGGATAGCCGAGGTCCCAGGACCTGTTCTGCCACTCCTCCATCAGCCCGTAGTGGGCGCGCCCGGCGGTGTCGTAACCGAGCAGTTCCTCTGCGGTGAGCTTGGTGCGCTCGATGTCGACCAGGTACCGCAGGTTGGTTTTGGGCTGGTACAGCCACCATTGCACGGCCCAGAACATCGTCGGGCTCGGGTCGACGGCGGCAATCGAGATGATCGGGGGTTCCAGGTTGGGTGGTATGTAGCCGGGGCGGCGGTCCTGGTCGATGCACCCCGGATACAGAACGCCGTCGTTGCCCATGCCGCCGGTGGCCCACACGCGTTCGATCAGGTAGTAGCCCTGCTGGATGTCTTGTTGCTGGTAGACGGTGGCGAATTTGGTGGGCGAGTTGTGCCTGATGTACGAGAGGTCCTTCCACGAAAGTCGGAACGGTTCCAGTAGCGGACCATTGGGCCAAGCCGGAGCCGTGGTGCGCCTGGACTCCGGGCCCTCATCGAATTCCTCGTAGTACGCCGGGTAGACGATGTGGTCGTATTTGTAGCTCTTCACCGGTTCCCTGGCTTCGTCGTCGGTGTCGGAGCCGTCGTAGTCGTCGGGGTCCTGTTCGTACGTCACTTTCGCCAAACAGTGTGCGTAGAGGTCCTGCGGCCCCAGGCGCTGGCCGATGACGGCCAGCACGCCGCCCGGTTCGACGCGGGCCTCGGCCATCGAGTCCCATCGTTCCAACAACTTGTCGCGGGCCGACGACTCCTTGGAGTTCTCCGGGGATGCCACGTCGTCGAACAGGCACAGGTCGGCGCGGTGGCCGATGAACTCCGATTCGATACCGTACGCCGACACGGTCGGCTCCTTGTTGTCCAATCCTCCGCTACCGAACTGCTCGACGATGAACTCCTCGGCACGCCACAGGGCCCCCATGTGGGTCGGCTTGAACCTGCCGTAGTCCAGCGCCAGGCAGGCCTCGGCGTTGACCGCCAGTCCCCTGCGCACCATTTCCGGGTCCGGCTGCAACGGTTGGGTGCGCTCCAGGGTTTCGCGGATGCGGCGCGAATACATCTTGGCCAGGGTCTGGGATATCGAGCCGATCATCACGCGGATTGCGCGGTTGCGCACGATGCACCACACCGCCACATCGTGGAACAGGGTCGACTTGCCGGCGCCGGGCGGGCAGTTGAGGACCAGGAACTCCTTGTCGCTGGACTCCAGTTTGGACACGATCCTGTATGCGGCGTCGACCTGCCACGGGCTGGGCACGCGGCCCAGGTAGCGCATACGGAAATAGTCGAAGTCCTCCAGTGCGCGGTGCGCCTCTTTGCTCATCCGCGACGGCAGCACCACCGGTGGCAATTCCTTGGTCACCACCAAGTCGCGCTTGAGTGCGTTGCCGCCGGATGCCTTGCCGGCCTCCAGGTTCTGTTTGTCCAGTTCGGCCGACGTGGCCTTGGCCTTGGCGATCCACTTGGTGGCACTGGAGTACGAGATGCCCGCCATCCGTGCGGCCTCCTTCATGTTGATGCCGGATGACATCGCCTGCCAGAAGATCGCGCGGTCCTCCGGGGTGATCGGTCTGTTGCCCTTGGCCATGTGCGTGATATGCTACTGCTGCTCGTCGGCGTGACGTGCGGGGTAGGGTTGTCCTCGCTTCCCGCGCCGGCGGGTGTTATTTTCTGTTCTTTGCTACGCCTCCGCGGGCGTTCTTGGTTTTCCGTTTGTTTTCAATTGCCTTGTACGCAGCTCGGTAAAGGTTGATGTCGGAGGGAAGCAGTTTTGCTCCATAGTACCTAGCGTTCGAGTCGTAGGACATTACGGTGTTCGCATCATCGTATCTGTAACCAGTTGAATGTTCCCTGCCCAGATTATGTCCAAACTCGTGTTGAAGCACGAAGGCGTGGTCGTCGGCGGTTTGGTACTGGGTGTACTTATTGCCGAAGTTCATGTTGATTTGTTGTGTATACGGGGCAACAGGTTGGTCCGCGTCTACACCCCTATTTCTCATGACTTTTTGATTGTAGTAGTTGCTGAAACCGCGCCTTGCAACATCGTATCGCGTATCACCCTTGCGCGCATTGACCATACCCTTCATATTGACCGAAGCAAGCGCTCTGCGTTTTGGATCATAAAAACCCTGTATATCCAATTGCAAAGTTTTCATTGGGTTTGCAACCTGGTCGTTGAAAACGTTTGACTGTTCGGATTTGGGTTTGGGGAGAACCACGAATTGTTTGTCAAAGTATTTGGAATTTGCGGCAGCAAATTTTTCAATACCCTCATCCAAGCTCCGCAAATTTTCTGCTTTACGCTCCAACCTGTCTGCCGGTAGACGCGACTGGTAAAGATCGGTTTTGTAGAGCGGGTTGATGTACACCGTGTTTACGTCCGACAAAAACTTTTCAAGGTTGTCCGTAAAACCCCCATCTTCAGAAACGTTTGTAAGAGCGGCAACTTGCCCCCGAAGGTTGTACTCGTCTGTGTAGCCGGCAAGTTGCGGGGGCAGACTACGAATCGATTGGGGTTCGGGATAGACGGGATAGCGACCAGCGTGGTAATAACCTTCCGCGTCTCTATTTTTTTCGTTATCAAGTGCCCCACGGCCCAAAAAAATCGTTTGATTTGTTGGTTCATTAATTCTGTCTGCTTTTGAACCACCAACCCCAGCGTCGTAATCTCTTTGGCCACCGACATAACCACCGACGCTGCGAATAACCTTTTGGTGTGCAGCGGACGAGTGCGGCATCCCGCAAACCTTGCAGCCCTTCATTATGGTTTGTACCTGAAAAGATTGAGCATACCGGCTAGCCCGCTGTTGCGGGGATTGGGGCGGGGATAGGGATAGAGGCGGGGATAGAGGCGGGAGTCGTGCTTGACGCCCGGCGGCGGTTGTTGTACGTTTTTAATGTCTTCTTCGAGGGTGTCCAGTATGTACCTTCCCAAGCCCCGACCGGTCCGTTCGCGCTCCCACCTGAGCCAATTTTTTTCCTGCGCTTCGTGATGTTGGACCTCTCGTGACGGCCGGGGTTTCTTTTGACGACGCCTCCTATCATCGGGGTCCGGCCTCTTGCGGTTGCTGGGATTCTTTTTCATTTTACATGTTCCAGTTTCGCAACACGTTCAACATGCCGGCTAGTCCGCTGTTGCGCGGGTTTTTGGAGGAAAACGGAAATAGTCGAAGTCCTCCAGTGCGCGCGTCATGTTTTACGCCTGGCGGTGGTTGCTGTACGTTGCCAATGTCTTCTTCAAGCGAGTCCAGTGGTATTATTGGCGTGCCAAAAGATGGGCCAAGGAGTTCACGCAACTTTTTCCTTAGGTCATCCTCTCGTTGTCGCTGTTTGACTTCCTTGGATGGCGGAATCTTGCGCCGAGAGGGATGGTCTGGATCCGGGTCGGGTTTCTTGTTGCGGGGATTCTTTTTCATTCTGCACCCTGCGGGCTGGCGCCGCCGCCGCCCTTTTTCTTTGGTGGCTTTTTCTTGGGGGGACGAACCGGAACCGGAACGTAGATGATCGTGCCCGGGAGCTGGACAATGCGGATCTTGTCCCGTGGTCGTTTGATCGGATCCGGCGGATCGTTGTAAACGCCGGTGCCCACACCACGCGGAAAATCGGGGCGCGTCGTGCCATAGAAGCCAGGGGGCGCATTGTGACCGGAAATAGGATCGTTCCACCCGACCAACGAAGCACCGCCGTCAATGTCTTGGTTGGTGAGCTTCTTTCTTGGCATGAAAAAATCTTAGCAGAAATGACCAAGCTTCGTCACGAAGACAACCACCAAAAAGACGATTTGCTTTTGGGGGGAGGCGGAACATACGTGCCCTTTTTTGGCTTATCGCTGGGTTTCGGGTCACGCAGCGGCCTGCGCGGATAGATGCCGTGAGGGATGTCGGGAACCAAGTATTGGCCAGGGCGGGGCAAATCCCAACTCCTTTTGCCACCCTTGCCCGGACGGGGCGGCGGCAAAACATTCGGCCCAACAACATCCTGGGGAACGGCATTACGACGCGGAGGATTCAAATTCTTCACCGGTGGATTTTTGCGTTTTTCTATTTCCCGTTTCCTTCTGGCAACGGACTGTGGCCTGTTTAGAAGGTTGCGCCTCTTGGCAGAGTCTGCCGCTTGTTGCCCCCGTGGGTTGGCCACATACTCTTCGAAGCGCTTTTGCGCACGGGCTTTTCGCAGGTTGTACAAACGATTATTCTTGTCGTCCGGCAAATGGGGGTCGGGAATGCGGCCTGCCACACAAAAATCTTAGCAGGGGGGTTGCGAGCGGCCGACCGACGTGCTATTCTCTTCCCACAACTCCAGAGATCCGAGCCTAAACGGTTACATTCCTCCCGGCAGACAAACTACCGGGGCAGCATGGCCAGACCGCACGGCACCAGTGGCCTGAAAAGGGGACCGGTGGTGGTCGCCTTCTTTCGGTATCGAGACAGACGGGTTCAGGCGTGAAACAGAACTTGGGGGGGCTAAGAACCGTTACGTAAGAGAAGCCAAAACGACGAACACCGGAACCCCAACCCTACATTTACGCAGATGGAGAGAACGGGATATTGCGCCCCCCCACCGTCGGTGGCTCGGCAAACCCCCAGATGCGCATGGGGCGCATTGGGGGCATAAAGAATGGGCGCAAGCGCACCCGTGAGAGTGCGCCTGCGCCCATGAGCGGTGGCGTTATTCGTTGGTGTTATTCGGGCAGTTCTACGACTTCTGTCGTGGTCTTGCCCCTGCCGATGACTGCCCCTGTGCGTGGGTCTAGGTGTTCTACCACCCATGCGCCGAGCGTCTCACCGTTGTACGCAACGGCAAAGCGTTGCGCTTTCAGCACCATGAAGCCCAGCGAACCGTCACGCTTGACTGCGTAGCCGATGTCGCCTGCCTTTGCGGTGCTTGGGAAACAGGGCATGCTCGCGGGCTTGCCCTGTTTCGTTGTGCCAAAGGCTTCGTGCTTCACCCACCTGCCTGCGAGCAGGTGTGCGAGCAGAGCCTGTATCCGTTGGAGTGTCTCCATAGTGAACCCCCTTCGTGGTCGTGTGTGTGTGGGAGACGACGCCACCGCCACTCTCATTGTACGGAGCGTGTCAAGTCGGCGACGAGTACACGCACGACGCACACGCGCTGCGCGCCTGCGTGCCT